>Ga0126377_10001446_pt1 | contig 15645 bp, 17 predicted proteins | sample PanSoiMetPlot_22_FD_92647 | JGI IMG/M metagenome (GOLD analysis project Ga0126377, IMG submission 92647) | Tropical forest soil microbial communities from Panama - MetaG Plot_22 | ecosystem: Environmental > Terrestrial > Soil > Tropical forest > Bulk soil | place: Panama | collected 2016-02-17
GGCAACGATGCCGCCAGCGCCCGGCACGTTCTCGACGATGAACGGCTTGCCGAACTTGCTGCTGAACTTCTCGGCAAGGAGGCGGGCCAGAACGTCGGGATTGCCGCCGGGTCCCGATGCCGCGATCAGCCGCACGGTCTGGCTGGGCCACGCCTGGTCCTGGGCCACGGCTGCGGTCGAAAGCATCGCCAGCAGCAGTGCCAGAAGCGGTAACAGTCGTTGCATGGTCATGCTCCTCAAGCCTCACCCCAGATGTCGCGCGCAAGCTCGACCACGAGGCGGAGCTTTCTCTCCTGCACTTCCGGCGTGGTCGGATTGCCGGTGTCGATGCTGGCAAAGCCGCACTGCGGACTGACGGCGAGGCAGTCGAGATCGAGCTGACGCGCCGCCTCCTCGACACGCTTCTTGAGCGCATCTTTGCTTTCCATCTCGGGCGTCTTGGTTGAAACAATGCCGAGCACCACGGTCTTGTGTCGCGGAACGAGGCGGAGCGGCGTGAACGTACCGGCGCGCGGCGTGTCGTATTCGAGGAAGTAGAACTGGATGTTGAGCGCGTTGAACAGCCGCTCGGCCACGTCGTCGTAGCTTCCTTCCGAGTGCCACTGGCCGCCGCGATTGCCGCGGCAGAGATGCATGCCGATCCGCATGTCTTGCGGCGCATTCTTGAGCACTCGGTTGGTGATGGCGACGTACTTGTCGATGAGCGTGCTCCAGTCGTCGCCGCGGGCCTTCAGCGCAGCCTGGACTTCGGGGTCGCCGAACTTGGCAAAGGCGGTCTCGTCGATCTGCACATAACGGCAGCCGGCAGCCGCAAGCGCTTTCAGTTCGTCGCCGAACGCCTTGACGGTGTCGTCCCAGAACTGGTCGAGGTCCTTGTACGCGGTGGCGAGGACGGCGGCGGCGCCGCCGCGGAAATGCAGCGCACAGGGGCCGGGGATCGTGATCTTGGGGACAAGCGTAGTATTGGCCGCGATGAACGTGAAGTCCGGCACGTTGATCGGCCTGCTCCATTGCACGCGGCTCTTGATCAGCGCGACCGGCTGGGTGGCGCGCTTGCCGGCCGTACCGGTCTCGGTGCCGCCCTTGGCATCCTCGCCGCCGACCGTGTCGATGCTGAGGTCGCCGAGCTGGCGGTAGAAGAAACTGTGATAGGAACGGCGGCGGAACTCGCCATCAGTGGCCAGGCGGAAACCAGTACGCTCCTGCAGCGAGAGAACGTCCTTGATCGCGTCATCTTCGGCGGCGATGAGCTCCTCGGCCCTGATCTCGCCACGCGCAAAACGCGCGCGGAGCTCGAGCAGCCACGGCGGACGCAGAAAGCTGCCGATGTGCTCGGCGCGAAATGGCGGGGTCCGAACTGCTGCGCCAGATGCGTTGGTAGCCTTGCCATGAGCGGGTTCCAGATTCGTCATCAGATCTGCCTTTGTCCGCTGCCACATGTCCAGAAAAGTTAGCAGCTGGCTCCTGTCCCGGACAGAGTGGGAAACCGGTTTCCGACAGCGACATGCCCACTCGACAACGATATGCCCATTCAAGGACCGAGAGCACGTCCCATTTCCAATAGGACCGGCGGATTCATGCCCTGACCGGGGACGCTCGCTGGCCCTGTCATAGGGTCATCTCTAATAACTTGGCAGGATAATCACGGATTGATCTTGAGGCCGATCAAAATCCGTTGCGTCGTGAGATCGTCAGTGTCGGGCTGCAGCAGGCCGGCGGTGGTCGCGATAAGCTGATTCTCTGATTTGGCGAGAACGTCGAGCGCATCCTGGATGCGACCGAGGCTGGCGCGCGCACGCGCCAGACGTTCCTCAAGCAGCTGTTTCACACCGCCAACAACATGCTCTGCAGCGGGCCCGTTCCGACCAAGCTTCAGACCGTTACGCGTCTTTTTGAATTGATCAACATCGGCCTGCAAGGCGCTCAGATCCACGCGCATCACATCGTTCGCTCTTGTCACCAGCGCCGACTGAGTGGCTTCCAGCTCGGACCACTGGAGCGCATGAACCACGGAAAGACGATCGAGATCGTCAATCTCGGCCTGCTTCTCCTTCGCGTCGAATAGAGCGCGGCGCCTGACAACCACCTCGCGCAGGCTCGTTTGCAGCTTATCTGCGTCATCGAACAAGGGCGGCAGCTTGTCCGCCTGCGATGGTGCGAGCGCATTGACGCTCTCGCGCAGCGCCGTGATCCCTTTCGCAATCGCGTCCGTTTCCGCAATCAGACTGGTCAGTTGCTGAGTTGTCGACATCTGAGCGCTCGGCTGCTGACCAATGATTTACCGATGGGTCTCGGACTGTTCCGGAGCGCATGGGCAGGCTACAGACCCGGACAGCGCCGCATTCATGCCGCGCACAACGCCACCAACTGTTGTCATGACTTTGTGCCTTCGCTTGCAACTCCTCCGCAGCCCCACGTCACAGTATCCCTTCGCGCACGAGCACCACCGCCACCGGCCGGAACAGATCGCGCTCGACCGGCTTGCCCAGCGCATGTCGCGACGCCAGCGCCTCCGCCAGCTCGGAATCCCGCACGATCGGAATGTCATCCCGGCGCGCCCGTTCGATCATGCGGGTGCCGGCCGCGCCGCGCGCCTTAGCCACCACCATCGGCAGCGGCGTCTCACCTCGCACATAGCGCAGGCCGACGATGCAATCGCCGGCGACGATGGCGACCGAGGTCCTGTGGATGCCGAAGGCCGCCGCCTGCTCCAACATCTCGGCAAACAGCTGGCGGCGCCGGCCGCGGACCAGCGGATCGCCTTCACTGTCCTTACGCTCGCGCTTCTGCTCCGTCTTGGTCATGCGCATGTCGCGCAGGAACAGGCGATACTGCAGGATCAAGTCGACGGCACCGAGTGTCACGAAAATGATCGCCGCGGCCACCATGATCGACTTCAGAATAGCGAGCAGGATCGGCGCGACACAGTTCGCGCCGCAGGACGGGATCTCGAACAATGACTGCAGCCAGCCGGGCAGAATGGCCGCAAACACCGCGAGCAGGATCGAGATCTTGCCAAAGCTCTTGGCAATCTCGACGAGATTGCGCAGCGAGACGACGCGCTTGAGGCCCTGGAGCGGGTTGAGATTCTGAGGCTTCGGAGCAAGCTTCGCAAACGAGAACACCGGCCCGAGCGTCCCCGCCATGCCGGCCAGGATGCCGACGGCCGCGACCAGCGCCAGGAGGGGCGTGACGAGCCAGATGAGCGTCGTCTCAGCCAGTCCCAGCGCGCTGGCGGAGGCCTCCGGAAACGGCCGCACCGTGAGGTCGCCGATCGCGCCGATGAGCCGCACCATTTCGTCGCGCATCGATGGCCACGCAAACGTGAGATAGCCCATGGCTGCGACCAGTACGGCTCCATCGACCAAGTCCCGGCTATGCGACACGTGGCCCTTGCGCCGCTCCTCGGCAATCTTGCGCGCCGTAGCCGGCAGCGTTTTCTCTTCCGACTGTCCGCTCATGCGCGCGCTCGGCTGGGATTCAGCGGGCGCCGCCGGCGACGGCGGGTGAATTCTTGCTGCGCGGCGGGACGGGCTCCTCCTGCGTGGTGCCACCGCCCCTTACGGTCGGATTGGATCCGCCGCCGGTCTGGCTTTCCTCGCCGTCGAGATAGCGCTCCGCGGCGCGGGACGACGGCCCCGCCGGCGCCGGTCCGAGCGGACGGCCGCGCGCCAGATCTTCCTTGCGCTCGACCATGCTCAACAGATTGTCCGCATTGGCACAGCCCGCCGGCAGCCGTCCTTGGTCGATCGTCACGTCGGTCGGCTCGGCCATCAGGCAGGAGTCCGGCACCAGCGCATGGCGCTCGCGGCTGTTGCGCAATGCCGACGGGCCGAGCGGAACCGCCTGATAGTGAGGCGAGTAGTCGGTCGGATAGCGAACGCAGCCGGCTGCCAGCAGCGGGACCATGATCGCGGCGCATGAGATGAGGAGATGACGCATGACGATGCCCTCGCTAGCGGTCATTTGTGCACGAACAAGCCTGACTGTCCTTTGGGCTGGCTGGTGACTTTGGGCAGGCTGGTGACACGGTCCATTGCAGAAGCCGACGGCCGTCGCCGCTCGAGTGGCGTCGCCAAGCGATCGCTGGTCGGTTTGACGAGATAGGGCGTGACGAGGATCACCAATTCGGTCTCGTCGCGCCGGAGCCGGGTCGTCTGAAACAGCTCGCCGAGGATCGGCACCTCGGACAGGCCCGGGACTTTGTCGAGGTCCTCGGTCACCTGGCGCTGGAACAGGCCGCCGATCGCGAAGGTCTGTCCGCTCGCCACCTCGACCGTGGTGTCGGCACGGCGGACCGAAAAGCCGGGCATGTCCACGCCGTTGTACTTGACCGCCCCTACCTTCGAGAGGGCGCTCACCTCGGGCCGAACGCGCATTGCGATGCGATTGGTCTTGATCAATGTGGGCGTGAACTCGAGCGACACTCCGAATGGCTTGTACTGGGCCGTGACTGTGCCCTTCTCGGTGGGAACCACGACTGGGCTCTCGCCACCGGCGAGGAAGCTTGCGCTCTGACCCGTGACCGCGGTCAGGTTGGGCTCGGCCAGGATGTTGATCGCTCCCGCGCGCCGCAGCGCCTCGATCATCACATCGACATTGACCTTGCCGAAGATGAAGTCGCCCGACTTCGCGAACACGCTCCAGTCGAAGCCGAGTGACTGCAGATCATTGCGCGACACCTCGACGAAGCGAACCCGGATGTTGACCTGCTGGGAGCCTTCGAGCGTCGCAGTGTTGAGCGGCGGTTTGCCCGCAGGCGAAACCGTCCTGGCCAGTCTGCTGGCGTCGACTGCCTCATCGATGGTGCGACTGGAGCCGGCGATCACGGCACGATCGCCGACGACGCCAACAGCGGCCTTCGACCCCGGATGCAGTCCCTGATTGAGCTCGTTGATCGGCGTGGCATCGACATAGACACGCAGTTGGATCGACACGATTTGCTTCTGCTCGCTGTCGAGCGCGATCAGATTGGTGGCGCCGCCCTTCTTGCCGTAAAGATAGATGACACCGCTCGCGACTACCTTGAGGTCCGCAATGCTTGGATCGGCCAGGAACACCGATTTGGCCGGTTCCTCGAAACGGACGATCTGGCCCATTCCGACCGGCAGGTTGATCGGCGCCTCGCTCGGGGGCGGGGCGGGTATGAGCTCGGCCGCCGGCGCGGGCAGGATCGTGAGCCCGGCATCGACAGCAACCGTCAGCAGCAGGCACGCCGCAGTGGTCACGCCCGGCGGTCGATGGCTCCTTCGCCTCAGTTCTCGATTCGCGCGTTTCATGCTGGATCCCTTCTGGTTCCCGTCTGGTCGCTGTTGCCCGCATCGCGCCGGAGGCTTCACATGGCAGCCGCCGCCATCTCGAACGGCGGTGCTACCGGCGGCGGAACGCCTGCGCGGCCCGGACCGCCCACTTCGGCGAGCGGCATGATGCTGAATTCCGGCGCCAGCTCCTGATAAGAGAGGACGGCCAGATCGATCTCATTGTGCATGAGCAGCGTGCGGACGTGGCGTCGCACGTCCATCGAGGTCAGCACCACCGGCCGCTCGCCGGGCGCGCAAGCGGCCGCGATGCGCGTCACCTGATCGAGCAGCGGCCGCGCTGCCTCTTCGCTGATGTTCAGATAGGATCCGACCGTCGTGACCTGCACGGCCGAGCGCACCACCTCTTCCAAGGCGCGGTCGAGCGTGCAGGCCATGATGACCCGATTGGGATCGGCGCAACGGAAGCAGATCTGCCGGCGCAGGGCGACCCGCACATATTCCACCAGCGCGGCAACGTCTTGCTCGCGCGAGCCCCACTCGACCAGCGCCTCCAGGACCAGACGGAGCTGACGGATCGACACGTCTTCTTCGAGCAACCGGCGCAGAATCTCGGCGATCTTCTGCAGCGGCGCGATCCGCTCCGCCTCCCGGACCAATTCGCCGTAGTCGTGTTCGAGCTTGCCGATCAGCGCGCGTGTCTCCTGGATGCCGATGAAATTCCGTGCATTGACGCGCAACACCTCGCCGAGACGAGCCGCCACAACCTCGACCGGAGCGAGCGTGCGAATGCCGGCTTCGGCCAAAGCCGGTTGGTCGACCACGGCCACCCACAGCGCGTCGTGCCGCCCCACGACCGGGGCGCCGGATTGGTATTTGACGCCGAGGAGATCGAGCTGGGCTGGCTCATCCTCGACCAGCACGCAGCCCGCTGGAATGTCGCACTCGGCGACCGGAACGCCCTCGATATCGATGCGGAACCGATCGGCTCCGATGCCGGTGCTGTCGGCACGCCGTCCGATCGCGGGAAGGTCGACGCCGAGGTCATCGAAGATGCGCCAGCGTACGCGATCGGCGCGCTCGCGGAACGCGGCGGGCGCAATCGCGCCGGCAAGCGTGTGTCCAAGCTGCACGACGATGATCGTTGACTGGTCATCGAGCATCAGGCCCTCGCCAGCATCCGCGCCGATCGCGGGCGCGACCTCCGGCGCCGGGCCTGGCAGCGGCCGAGCAGGCTCCGAGGCGAGCTTTGGCGCGGGGCGCAGGCGGCGAAGCACAAAGGCCGCCGCGCCAAACAGCGCTGCCAGGATCAGAATGATCGGCGACGGAAAGCCTGGCACTGCCGCGAGCCCGAGCAGCACGGTGGCCGCTATGGCCAGTACACGCGGATCGCGGAACAGCTGGCCTGCGATATCGGTGCCGAGATCGTGCCCATCCTCCGAGACGACGCGCGTCACCAGGGCGCCGGCCGCAACCGACATCAGGAGCGCTGGAATCTGCGCCACCAAGCCGTCACCAACCGTGAGCAGCGAATAGAGCTCTGCCGCAGCCCCGATGGGCTTGCCCTGCTGGATCGTGCCGATCGCAAGCCCGCCGATGAGGTTGACCAGCACAACCACGATGGACGCGATGGCGTCGCCTTTGACGAACTTCATGGCGCCGTCCATGGCGCCGTAGAGCTGGCTCTCGCGCTGCAATCCGGCGCGCTGCTTACGTGCCTCGGCCTGGTCGATGTCGCCGCTGCGCAGATCGGCATCGATGCTCATCTGCTTGCCCGGCAGAGAGTCCAGACTGAAGCGGGCGGCGACCTCGGCCACCCGTTCGGCCCCCTTGGTGATCACGACGAATTGCGCGATCGTTATGATGAGAAAAATGGTGAGGCCGACCGCGATGTTGCCGCCGATGACGAAATTGCCGAACGCGGTGACGATCTCGCCAGCGTCACCCTGGAGCAGAATCAACCGCGAGGTGCTGATGGTGATGGCGAGCCGAAACAAGGTTGCGACCAGGATGATCGCCGGCAGCGCCGACAGCTCGGTCGGCCGCACCGCATAGAAGGCGACCAGCAGCACCAACGCGCTGATGGCGATGTTGGTGGTGATCAGCACGTCGATCAGCACTGTCGGCAGCGGCACGATGATCATCGCCACCGCCACCAACAGAATGGCCACGACCGCAATGTCACCGCGTCGCGAGACGGCGGCGAGAGCCCGCAGCAGTGGCTGGACCGCACCGGCGTTCATCGGCGGGCCGGCGCGCGGCGCTGAAGATAGCGGCGGAGGCTGTCGCGCGCTGGCTCTCGCTCGCCGCTGGCCCATTGCACTCGTGCCCGCAGCAGATCGAGCATCGGGTGTTCCGCGCCGGCGAGCCCAGACAACCGATCGAGCACGGCGGCGGCGCGACGAGGCGCGCCGTCGAGCAGGAATAGATGGGCAAGCATGCGCAGCACGCCGACGTCATCGGGCGCCAGCCGCGCTGCGATCAGGAGCAGCACGATCGCGCGCCGTTGCTGGCCATAGCGGCCGTAGAGATAACCAAGCCCATGCAGGAGGCGCACCGATTGCTCGATCTTGCTCATCCCACCACCCCCTCGTGGCCGCGCACGATGAGGGCCCGATGGCGTGCGATCTCCTCGCGCAACGCATCGCCCGCAAGCGCGCCGAGACTGCCGTCGTCGAGCGTCGGCAGGAGGTCGATCAGATCCTGCAGGATCGCCACCATCTCAGCGCTGCGCGGCGGCGGCAGGCCGTCAGATGGCTTGGTGAACTCGAACAACAGCTGGCGCGTGCTTGCGAGGCCGGGATCGTGCGAACCGTCGCCATCGGATCGATTCGGTGGCCGCATCACGCGCGCGAGGCGGCCGCCCGACGCCTGTGGCTGGCCGGCGGCTTTCGCGTCCCGGCTTGGAGCCGCCTCGTTGGTGCCGGGGCCGCGGGAATTTCCGCGGGCAGAGCCGGGCCTCCCGGTGGCACCGTTGGGTTGACCGGCCGGCACGATCTGCGATCGGGGCGGCTGCGGCGCAACCGGCTGCGACGTCAGCGGCTGCGACGCAAGCGCACGCGACCTCGGTGGCCACGGCGCAGGCGATCGGGGCGCAGGCGTGTTGGGCGGATCTATCCAGCGCGGCGCCATGGATCATCCCTTGCAGATATCATCGCTTGCAGGGTCGTACCTTGCCGAGCGATCAACAGCCCGGCCGAAGCACGGATTGCTATGGATACGTCAAGGTCAGGGTCTCGCCGTCCTTGGCCAGCACCAACCGCCCCTCGCCGATTTCACTGACCGTCCAACCGTTGTCGAGCACCGAGCCCGGCTCGTGACGGGCGCCGTTCGCCGTCAGGATATAGGGAGCGACTCCGAACCAGATTGCCTGCAGTTGCGGTGGCGGCAGCGAGCGCCCCTGGTTCGTGGCCACTTTCGCCACCAGCACGTGGCGACCGCCGTAGCTGCGGTCGAACCATCGCTCGATCGCCTTCCAGGCCTCGAGCTCGCGCGCCGCGAGCTGCCCGCTCACGACAAGCCCGCCGTCGAGCATTCGCACCCGCAGGCTGCGCAGCCGCGCCTCATCGATGCGGCTGACCAGCTCGCCCATCGCCTGCTCGAGCGACGCGACCGCACCCGGCGCCACTGCGCCGACGCCCGGAGGCGCCGGCCTCGCCATCTCTGCGCCACCGCGCGGATAGGCGATGATCGAGAGCGGAAGGAGCGCGACGAAGAGCACGACGACAACGGCGATGCGCCGGACGCCGATCGATTCCAAGAGCTCGCGCGCAAAATCCGTGAACGAGCCGTCGAGACCCGGTGCGGCCGCAGGACGCGCGAGCATGAGCCGTGCCTCGCCGAGCACAAGCTCGGTCGGCAGCCGCACCCGGCAGCCGTGACCCATCGGCAGAAGCTCATCACCAACGCCGACATCGGCGCCCTCGGCTTCGACGCAGAGAGTTAAGCGATCGAGCTGCAGCCGCACATGCACGGGCGCCACGCCTGGATCGCGCAACAGCACATCGGCGTCGGGTGCCGAGCCGATACAGCAGCCAGCAGGTTCGAGCGGCACGCACACGCCGGCGTGGCGGCCGGCCAAGACCTGGAGCACGAGCTGGTCGGCCGGCACAGTATCGCGCGCCGATGGCGCAGGATTTGGCAACGACATGACGACCATCCGCCAGATGAATGAGCCGCGAGATCAGGGTCGGAAAGGCGCGCACATGCTCGCGCCTGCCTGCCGGCCGCGGCGGAGACGCGGCCCGGCATGGCAGCGAAGCTTGCGTCAGGCCTGCGTTGCCTTTTGCGTCACGCCGGACGCTTCGGTCACGGCTTGAACGGCGACTTGGTCCCAGGCGTTCTTGACTTGGTTCTGAAGGCCCGCAGTGGTCGCCGCATCGATTTGGTTCTTGGCATCGCCAGCAGCACCCTGGACGCCCCCGCCACCCCTTATGCCGTTAATAAGATTCCCAATACCCCCAATGATCGAGCCGATACCAAACATCGCGATCTCCTTTTTTCGCTGACGTGGATCTTGATTGACGTTGTGCCTCGCGACCGCTGTCTCCGTGGGCAGCGACCGGAGCCCGGACAATATGGGCAGTTGATCTCAAGTCAATTACAATATTGACAGGGGACGATTTTATATATTATTCAAAATAATGCATACAATATAAGTAATAAATGTTTATATCTAGTATTTCTCATTATTATATTCTGATCTCACAAAATGTATACCTAAGTTTTGCCGCATTGGAGATTTTTACATGGCGCGATGACTGGCAAAGCGCTCCTCCAGCCGATCAGACCGATCGTCGAGTCAATTGACGAGAAGCCACGGCGCGCGCACGCACGCCCTTGGCGCGCGCGTCTCGTCGGCATCCTGCTCGTGATCGCGGCACCTGCTAGCAGCGCCGAGATCAAATGGCCGCCAGGCCCCTACAACTACATCGCGCTCGATCAGGATCTGCGCGAAGCGCTCATCGAGCTCGGGCGAAACACCGGCGTGACAGTCAAGGCAAGCGACTCGGTACGCGGTCGGCTGCGCAATGTGATGCCGGCCAACTCGGCGCAGGAGTTCCTGCGCCGCCTGTGCGACAATTTCGGCCTGGTGATGTACTTCGACGGCTTCGTGCTGCACATCAACACGATCGCCGAGATCAAGACCGACGTCATCCCGCTCGGCAATCGCATGACGATCGGCGAGGCCAATGAACGGCTGCGCAAGCTCGGCATCGACGATCCGCGCTACCCGCTGCGCAGTAGCGCCGACGGCGTGGTCTCGGTCTCCGGGCCTCCGCCCTATCTGACCCTACTGCGACAGACGCTCGGTCCACCGACGCCGAAGGAAGTCTCCATCCCTGGCCGCGACAGCGGCGTTGACGTGTTCCGCGGCGGCATCGGCGGCTGATGCTTCTTGCGCGGTCGCGCCTGCCGCGCCGCCGCTCGCGCCAAAGCGCCACTTGGCCGACAAAAAGATCAGCTCTTGACCGACATCGCGATTTACAAGGGGAACGAAAAAAACGGTCAGATGCAGAAAGATAGATCGATCGTACGCGCGCGCAACCGTGTGCCTCGACCGCCACTACGGTGACCTGAAAGCCGCGCTCAGAGATCTTGCCAACGACGGCGAGAATGTCAGAGCCTTGCGCGACAGGTGCAGAGGTCACGCCAGGAGCTCCGGGAAGCGCGCATCAGCGGGAAGCGCGCATCAGCGGAGGCCACGGCCCTGCCCTCCGGCCCGGCGGTGCTCCGCTGACGTCGCCGCGGCGACGGCGTGATCAGGCCCGCAGTTCGCGCAGCCGATGCTCGATGCGATCGATGTGGTGGCGCGCATCGGCCCGTGCGAACCACGATCCATGACGGGCCTGCCGCTGGTAGTCCGCAAGCCGGTCCAGCAGATGCCGAATCTCGGGCGTGATGGGCCCGCAATTGTTGTCATGATGACGACCATGATCATGATGATGACCATAATCATGATCGTGGCGCGCAAAGTCCCATCCCCTGGATGGCCCGTCGTGACGCCAGCCAGGATAGCCGATGTCGGGCCGGTTGCCCCAGCGCTGGCCACCACGATAGACATCCAGATCGTCGATGTTATTGCCCCGGATCTCCGGGCCGCCGATGACCCGGAGATCATCGAGCGAGCCATGCGTGGTCCTTAGCTCAAGCCCGTCGGGCGTGCGGCGGTCGAGCCGATTGGCCTGGCCCGGCCGCGCCTCCACGGTCGGGTTGCCATTATTGGAACCAAAATTGACCACAGCCGCATCGTCGCCGTTCGTGACTGTCAGCCGATCGAGGTAGGTCGGGCCGCCCGGGTTGTTGGTCGGATCGAACGTGAGCTTGGTGCCATCGTCCAGGTTGATGGTCAGGTTGCCATTCTGGAAGCTGGTCCAGTCGCCATCCCCCGTGGACACATGCGGGTCGCCGCCGACATAGGCTTTCTTGCCTGTCAGCTTGTCGATGATGGTGACCGCGTGATCATCCTTGTTGTTGGTCAGCAGGATCTTATAGCGCTGCGTCTCCACCGTATTGTTGTGGACCTGGACGCTGGAGCCCGGGGCACAAGACCCTTCAGCTCGGCAGATGATACTGTGAATGTCGTTAGGACCGCCACCAACGCCGTCAACCATTGCAAAGCCTCCTCCGGAATCACCCACTCGAACCGGTCGCACATCGACTGGCCGCATGACTCTGTGACGGACGCCGACGGATTTTTCGTTCCCGCAGGAGACGCAATACAGGCTTAAGCAAAGATTTTGTTTCATGCGTAATGACGCACAATGTATGCAAACGGCCGGTGTGCACGACGCTCATGGCGAGGGCCGCATGATGGTCTCGATCTGACGCGAGACGTCCACGAGCAGCGCCAGGTCTGATCGCATGTAGGCGATCAGGAACGCGCAATAGAGGACGAGGAGGCCCGTGAACAGCAGGTTCTTCAGGCTGAACGAAAGGTCGAACACGTTGAGATTGGGGGCGGCACGCGACAACAGTGCGAGCACGATATCAGCCACGAACAGGCACAGCACCAGCGGCGACGCCAGCATCAGGCCGAGTGCGATTACGCTGTCGAGCGTGCGCAGCAGCGCGAGCCCGGCCGCGGGGCCGAACTGCGGCAGCGACGCCGCCGCCGGCCACAGCGTGTAGCTGTCATAGACCACGCCGAACGCAACCGCGACACCGCCCGACGCATAGAACAACGCAAGCATGGTGAGCTCGAACAGCGTGCCGGTCACGCTCGCCTCCTCGCCGCGCGACGGGTCGGTGAGGGTGGCCATGCTGGCGCCGCGCTGCAGGTCGAGGATGTCGCCGGCGGCCTGCGCCGCCCACAGCGGGATGCCGAGCATGAGCCCGACGATGGTGCCCACTATCGCTTCCTTGGCGACCAGCAACGCGATGGTGCCCGGGGTCAGGCTCAACGGCACCACGGCCTGTGCAACCGACGGGATCACCGGCAGCGCCAGCACGAGCGCAATGCCGGTGCGCACCACGCCGGTGGTGCCGAGCCGCGCGAACGCCGGCATCACCAACATCATGGCGGTCATACGCGTGATCGCGAGGCTCGCGGCGGTGAGATAGGGCTCGAGCGGAGCCAGCGGCCATGGCATGGAGGTCCCGTCCATCGCGCCTCCCTCTGCGCGCGCGGTTCAGCGCGTCAATACGGGGAACTCATCCAGCACAGCGGATGCCTGGGTCATGATCTGGCCAGCGAATACTGGGCCGAACACAAGAAGGACGATCAGGATCGTGAACAGCTTGACGGTGAGCGGCAGCGTCTGATCCTGGATCTGGGTCGCCGCCTGCAGGATCCCCACCAGCAGGCCGAGCGCGACGGCGGCCCCAAGCACCGGACCAGAGACGATCAGCACGGTCAGGAGGGCTGACGTAGCCTTGGTGGCGATCAGCTCCGTATGCATCGCAAACCTCCCAATCGAAACGCCGCGTCAACCGTAGCTCAAGATCAGGCCGTGCAGCAGCCGCGACCAGCCCGCAACGCCCACGAACAGCAGGAGCTTGAGCGGCACCGAGATCAGCGTCGGCGACACCATGATCATGCCCATCGCCATCAGCACGTTCGAGACCACGAGATCAATGATCACAAACGGCAGATAGAGCAGGAAGCCGATCTCGAAGGCGCGCGTCAGCTCCGAGCTGATGAACGCCGGCATCAGCACGACGAGATCGTCGTCCTTGAGATTTGCGCGGGCACTTTCCGGCCAGATGCGGACGGTCGCCGCCATGAAAAACTTGCGCTCGCCCTCGTGCGTGAAACGCATGAGATGCGCCTGCAGCGGCGCGCGCACTGTCTGGGCGCTTTCAAGGAGGCCGGCTGCGCTGCCCAGGTCGGGCGGGCGGACCGACAGGCGGGCGTAGATATCGACGCCGAGCGGCATCGTCACGTACAGCGTGAGGATGAGCGCGATGCCATACAGCACGAGGCCGGGCGGGCTCTGCTGCAAGCCGATGGCGTTGCGCACCATGAACAGCACGACCGATATCTTGAGGAACGCCGTCAGCGTGGCGACCGCGATCGGAAGCAGGGCCGCCGCGGTGACAAAGATCAGGACGCCGACGATATTGACCCCGGGATCAGGCATGCTCGAACAGCCTGGTGATGCGCACGCCGAGGCTGTCGCCGATCCGCACCAGCGTTCCATGACCGATGCGCTTGCCGTTGGCAACGATGTCGAGCGCCTCATCGAGCGGCCGCACCAGCGGAACCAGCGCGCCCGGCGCGAGCGTGGCCAGCTGCTTCAAAGGCATATCGACGCGGCCCAGCTCAAAGATGACGCGGACCGGAATGGCCTCGACACCGGCGTCTTCGAGCCGGGTCGCTTTCGACGGGTCGATGTGGTCTTCCATGCTCCACTCCCAAGTCGTTTGCCGGCCAGGCGCAAGCGGCGCGGTCAGCCGGCAGCCATCGGGCTCGATCTGCGCCGGAGCGAGCAGATGCTCGGCGATAACAAGAACGGCGGACTCGTCCGGCCGGCATGCCTGTTCGACCAGGACCACGTCGCCAGGCGCAAGCTTGCGCACGCCGTCAAGAGTGAGCGTGGCGGCGGCAACGCGCAGGCAGGCAGGCAGCTCGAAGTCGAGCGCGGCCGATGGCGGCACGGCCAAGCGGTCAAGCATGGCGGCGAGCCGCACCGCGTCCTGTGGCACGAGTGCAAGCTCGCATGGCACGCGGCCGAGATCGCCGACCGTGAGCGTGAGGCCAAACGAGGTCCGCGGCGCCGGCTCCGGCAGGCGTCGCAGATTGATGATCGACAGGCGGCAGCCGAGCGTCGCCTCGAGCGCAGCGAGGCCATCGGCAAGCATAAGCTCCAGCACAATGGCGGCATGCTCAGGCGGAAGACGGGTCAGCGCTGGATCCGCCACGAGGGTGTCGAGCAGCCGCAGCGGCAGTACGGCGGCGCCACGCTCGTCGTCGATCATAAGCTCGAGCACACAGGGATCGCGAATTGGCACCGTGCGCGGCCCGCGCCAGGCGGTCTCGACCGTCACCGGCCGCCCCACCAGGGTCGTCGCCAGCGCGCCGCGCCGTCGATAGAACGCGTTGAGCGTCGCAACATAATCCGGCGCCAGCGCTGGCACCGCCGCCATCCAATCGGCATCGTCGGCCTCCGCAGCCACGTCGGCCGCAGCCGCGATCGGATTGCGCCCGAGCATCATATCTTGCGCGCTCCCGGCGCCGTGTCTGACGGCACGCCAAGCCGGGCACCGCGTGGTTCCTGTTCACCTTCCGCCACGGCCTCCTCGCGCAACGCACGCCGCGCCGCGGCGCGCGCGTATAGCCCGTCGAGCTTCGTGGTCGCTCTGCGCCGCGCGGAGAACAGCGCGCGCGCAACATCGAGCGCCGCAACCTGCTTCTGCCGCGCCGCCTTGGCGGCGTTTTGCGCGGCCTCGAGCCGCGTGCGATCGACCGCCAGGGCATCAAGCGCGCCGCGCATGCGCGCGATGCGCGGCTGTGGGACCGGCTGGCTGATCAGCGGCGCCAGCAACGCGCGCTCGCGCTCATCGGCCAGGAGGTCATGCTGTTGCAACATCTCGACAGCAGCAGCCACCGCCTGCTCCGCCGCGCGCAGGCGCTGCGTCTGCGCCGTCACCGCCTCAAGCGCGCTCCGCTCGCGGCGGCGGCGCAGCGACAGCAGGCCCGCAATGGTGGCGAGTTCCTTCATCGCACAATCTCCCGCAGCTGCCGCCGGGTTTCCTCGATCGTCTGCTGCGCGCTCGGGCGCTGGCGCAGAAAGCCATTGATCTGGTCGATCTTGGCAATCGCTTCATCGGCCAAAGGATCGCTGCCGCTCTTATATTCACCGACCCGCACCAGCAGCTCGACGTCGGCATAGCGGGCGAGCAGCTCGCGCACGCGGGCGGCAGCGGCGCGCTGCTCCGGCGGAAC
>Ga0126377_10001447_pt1 | contig 15643 bp, 15 predicted proteins | sample PanSoiMetPlot_22_FD_92647 | JGI IMG/M metagenome (GOLD analysis project Ga0126377, IMG submission 92647) | Tropical forest soil microbial communities from Panama - MetaG Plot_22 | ecosystem: Environmental > Terrestrial > Soil > Tropical forest > Bulk soil | place: Panama | collected 2016-02-17
CCGCGTTCTCGTTCAGGCGCAGGGCGGCCTCGACCGCGTACTCGTCGAACGTGTTGACCACCCAGGTGGCGCCGCTCAGATCGATGGCGCCGTCCTTGATCTTGGTCTTGAGCTCCGGGTCTGGGACCCGCTTGAGCGGGACTAGGATCTTCACGGATCTCTCCTTTGCAGTCCTTGCAGCACGAGCGAGCCGACGTGGCCGGCGGCGCGCAAAATATCGAACTTCTCGCCCTTGCCCAACAGCCAGGCCAGCGCGAGCTCGTCGAGCATGCCGAAAATCGCCCGCGCCACCACCGGCGCGGGCAGCTCGCGATCGAACTCGCCGGCCTCCTGTCCGTCGGCCACGAGGCCGGCGAGCATCCTGAGGAAGTCGCCGAACTGGCGGCTCTGGTACTCCTTCATGAACTTCGAGCTCTGGCGCAGCTCGACGGTGAGCACCTCGGCGAGGGCAGGGTTGTCGACCACCAGCGCGACGTAGGTGTGGAGGAAGGCGATCAGCCGGTCGCGCGCGCCCGTGCCGGCGCGCTCGATCGCGGCGGCCAGCGCGACCACCACGCGCTCCATGCGCGACTCGAACAGCGAGATGAGCAGCTCGTCCTTGCTCTTGAAGTAGAGATAGATGGTGCCGTCGGCGACGCCCGCCTCGCGCGCGATCTCGGCGACGCGGGCGTGGAAGAACCCGCGTCGGGCGAAGATGCGCTCCGCGGCGGCCAGGATGCGCTCGCGCTTGTCGCCGCCCGTGCGGGGCGATGCGGGCGCTGAATGAGCCGTCATTCAGTCAGCCTTGTAACAGCCGTGACGCGCGGTGTCAACCGGCAGGCGTCCTCGGCGGTTGAGCCCGGTCGCTTGCAACACCGCGACGTTGCGCATACAACCGAGGGCGTGACTCGACCACTTGGTGGATGCGCCGCGGCGCTCGTCGGGCTCTTTCTCGCGACGAGCTGCGGCAACAACAACAGCTCGGCCAACACCGAGGGCGGCTACAAGGACGTGACCGCCGCGTTCGACGAGTCGGAGACGCCGGCGGCCGAGCGCAAGCCGGTCGAGGGGGCCGACCTGAGCAAGCTGGCTTCACCCGAGAAGCAGCGCTTCGAGAAGCTGGTCGACAAGCTCCCGTCGCCGTGCGGCAAGGCCCATAGCCTGCGCACCAGCCGCAACACGGACGCGCAGTGCATCCGCGCCCGCTTCGCGGTCGACTACGTGCTCAATCTACTGGCCGATGGCGCGCCCGACGAGGAGCTCACCAAGCTCTACGCCGCCCACTACCGCAAGGACGACAAGAAGTACACCTTCCGCCTGAGCGCCGACGTCCCCCACCAGGGGCCTGCCGACGCGCGCGTGGTGCTGGTCGAGTTCTTCGACTTCGGCTGCCCGGCCTGTCACGACTTCTGGCCGGAGCTGGCCAAGGTGGTCGAGGCCTACCCCAACGATGTGGTCGTCTACTACAAGCAGTTCCCGCTGGGGGCCCACCCCGACTCGCGCGGCGCCGCGCAGGCGGCGCTGGCGGTGGCCAAGCAGGGCAAGTACCACGAGATGCACGACCTCCTGTTCCAGAACCCCGAGTCGCACAAGAAGGAGCAGCTCGTCGCCGACGCCAGGTCGCTCGGGCTCGACATGGGCAAGTTCGAGTCCGACTACGGCGCGATGGCCGCGCAGGTCGAGGCCGACAAGAAGGAGGGCGAGGAGGCTGGTGTGGACGGGACGCCCACTCTCTTCATCAACGGCCGCAAGTACGGGGACCCGGCGATCGAGAAGTATGTGAAGATGTGGATCGAGGAGGAGCTGGCGGTGAATCGCTAGCGACCCTCTCCAGTCCACACAACCGAATGTCGCGCATCACGCCTGTCGCTCTCGTCCCCGTCGCCGTTCGATCCGTCGCCCGGCTCCTCTCCCTGGCCCTCGCCGTCGGCGCGCTCACCGCCGCGCCCGTCGATGCGCGCGCGGAGGTGCGCAAGGGCGACCGCGCCGCCGACTTCGTGCATGCGGTCGACGCGTCCGGCAAGCGGGTCTCGCTGCGGAGCTTCGCCGATCGCGTCGTGGTGATGACGTTCGGGGCCAGCTGGTGCGAGCCCTGCAAGCGCGAGCTGCCGGCCATGGAGAAGCTGGCGCGCACCTACCAGCAGCGCCGCGCGGCGGTCGTGTTCCTCGCGGTCAACATCGACAACGAGCCGGCCAAGGGCAAGAAGTTCATGCAGCAGGCCGGGCTGCGCGCCGTGCACGCGATCTTCGACTCGAGCAAGTCGACGGTCGAGAGCTACGATCCGCCCAAGATGCCCAGCACCTTCGTCATCCGCGGCGGCGTCGTGCGCCACGTCCACGCCGGCTTCTCACCCGGCGACGAGAGCTCGCTGGCGGCCGCGATCGACCGCGAGCTGAAATAGCGAGGACGCCGCCGACGGCGGCACCCGACGGTAGGTTCTGGGCCCGCCGACGGATTCGCCGGCGAAGTCGGAGTCGCGCGCCCCGCGCGGGTTTCAGCGCGCGGCGGTTGCGATCACAGGCGGCTCTGCTCCTCGAGCGCCGCGGCCTGGAAGTGGGCGCGGAGGGCGGCGATGATGTCGCCCAGGTCGCCGTCGAGCACGCTGGACAGGTTGTGGCGGGTGAGGCCGATGCGGTGGTCGGTCAGGCGGTCCTGCGGAAAGTTGTAGGTGCGGATCTTCTCGGAGCGGTCCCCGGTGCGGACCATCGCCCGGCGCTGGTCGCGCTCGGCCGCCTCCTGGCGCTCGCGCTCGTGCTCGAGCAGGCGCGAGCGCAGGATCTTGAGCGCCTTGGACTTGTTCTTGTGCTGCGACTTCTCGTCCTGGCAGATGACCACGAGGCTGGTCGGCAGGTGGGTCACGCGGACCGCCGAGTCGGTGGTGTTGACCGACTGGCCGCCGGGACCGCTCGAGCGGAAGACGTCGATGCGCAGGTCCTTCTCGTCGATCGAGACGTCGACCTCCTCGGCCTCGGGCAGGACGGCGACCGTCGCCGCCGACGTGTGGATGCGGCCCGCCGCCTCGGTGGCCGGCACCCGCTGCACCCGGTGCACGCCGGACTCGTACTTGAGGACCGAGTACGCGCCCCGGGCCGAGAGCAGGGCGATGACCTCCTTGAAGCCGCCCGCGGTGCCCTCGGTCGCGCTCAGCGCCTCCGCCTTCCAGCCCTGGCGCTCCGCGAAGCGCATGTACATGCGGAACAGATCGCCGGCGAACAGCGCCGCCTCGTCGCCTCCCGTGCCGGCGCGGATCTCGAGCACGACGTTGCGCTGGTCGTTGGGATCCTTCGGCAGGAGCAGGAGCCGCAGCCGCTGCTGGTGCTCGGCGATCTGCTCGTCGAGCGCGGCCATCTCCTCGCGGGCGAGCGCGCGCATCTCGGCGTCCCCCTCGGCCAGCATGGCCTCGGCCTGCTGGCGGTCGGCGCGCAGGCGGATGAGGTCGCGCCAGGCCTGGACCAGCTCCTCGAGCTCGGCGTGCTCGCGGGACAGCCTGGCGAACTCGCCGCGGCGGGAGATCACGTCCGGCTGGCCGAGCAGGTTGGACACCTCCTCGAAGCGCTTCTCGAGCGCGGCCATCCGGCCGGCGAAGGCAGCGTCGTCGATCACCTCAGGGACCTCCAGCCCTACCGCGCGGCGCGCAGATCAAGCGGCCAGCGGCAGATCGACCTCGGCGCCGCTGCGAAAGACCTCGACGCCACGGGCGCCGATGGGCAGCGCAGCGCCCTCGCGGTCGGCCCGCTCGCGCCACAGCGTCTTGCGGATCGACAGGAGCGCGATCTCGAGCTGGGCGTCGTCCGGCTCGCGTGTGGTGATCTTCTGCAGCCACATGCCCGGGGCCGACAGCGCGCGGGCCATCCGGCTGGTGTCGCACTTGCGGCCGGCCAGCTTGATGAGCTCGTAGGCCAGGCCCGCCACCGGGAACATGAGCGGGACCTTGATCCCGATCTTGATGAGGTGATCGAACAGCGGGGTCTCGGCGAAGCGGTGGGTCAGCGAGGCGCTGAACAGGACGACCGACACGCCGATCACGATGAGCAGGAACGAGGTCCCGCAGCGCGGATGGAAGCGGCTCTGCGAGCGCGCGTTGGCCACGGTCAGCGGCAGCCCGTGCTCGTAGGTGAAGATCGCCTTGTGCTCGGCGCCGTGGTACTGGAACACGCGCTGCACGTCCGGCAAGAGCGAGATCGCCGCCATGTAGCCGACGAGGAGGAGGAGCTTGATGGCCCCGTCGACGATGTGGAACGTGAAGCTGGTGCTGTCGAAGCCGGCCAGCGTCCCGATGCCCCAGGCGGCCAGGTGCGGCGCACCCACGAACAGCGCCAGGCCGAAGAGCAGGCTCATGCCGACCATGCCCCACGTGGCCATCGAGGAGCGCCCGTCGTCCGGATCCGGATCGGGCGGCTGATCGGCGGCGCGGGCGCCGAGCGAGCGCAGCGGCGCTCCGCCGGCCACCTTGCCCGCGGCGACCTTGCCCCGGGGCTCCGTCGCCGTGTCGCCCGCGCCCGCTGCCTCGCCAGCCTTCTGGCCCGCCTTCTCGTTCTTCTGGTCCGGCTCCTCGGTCATCTGCTGGTTGGCCGAGAAGGCCAGGGCCGAGATGCCGTTGAGCAGCGACTCGAGCAGGACCACGGCGCCGCGCATGACCGGCCAGCGGAGGAAGGGCATCCCGGTCCAGACCGGGCGCCACGCCTCCTCCTTGATCACGATCGAGCCGTCGGGTCGACGGCAGACGACCGTGAAGGACGCGGGCGACCGCATCATCACGCCCTCGATGACCGCCTGGCCACCGACGTCGGGGCGTCTCGCCGTGCCCGCTCCCGCCAGGTCGCGTCCCACCGGTGCGGCCTAACCCTGGCCGCCGGTGGTACGCCCGTACTTCTTGTTGAAGCGCTCGACCCGGCCAGCGCTGTCCAGGAGCTTCTGCTTCCCGGTGTAGAACGGATGGCAGTTGGAGCACACGTCGACGGCGAAGTCGCCGCGCGTGGAGAAAGTGTCGAACACCATGCCACACGCGCAGGTGATGCGTGAGGGGCGGTAGTCGGGATGATTGGCAGTCGCCTTCATGACGCGGACCTCTGTGGATGGAACGGCGCTATATAGCAGATGATTGCACGGAAAATCCACCCTGGCAGGGCCAGGGGGTGGAGTTCATGGGACTTTTTCGGAGATGTCGGGCGCCCGGGCCCGCTGTACGCGCGCTGCTTCTGCAGGATACAGGGCCTTGATCTCGTGGCCGACGCGAAGATCGTGCACGGTCCTGTAGGTCGCGGCCAGGTCGAGCTCCAGATAGACCTTGTTGCTGTCGAACACGCCGAAGCTGGTCGACACCACGATCTGCTCGTCGCCGACGCGCTCGAACCCCTCGGGGATGACGTCGTGTCCGTAGATCGAGATGGTCCCGCCCATCGCGCGCAGGAAGCTGCGGGCCACCTCGGGCGCCGCCGAGCGGGCCCACAGGAGCGGGCCGATGACCGGCACCTCGAAGACGTCGATCGGGCTGTCGAAGGAGAGGTCGTCCAGGGTCGCGGCCTCGACCTCCTCGCGCGACTCGATCTCGGCGGCCGGCGCACCGTGGGTGAAGACCGCGCCGCACGGGGCCATCGCGACCAGCGGCAGGTCGCGCAGGAGGTTGCGCAGCCAGGCGGAGGCGTCGGGGCCCATGCGCGACTCGAGCAGCTCCACCTCGTCGATGGCGAACTTGGCGGTGTGCGGGCCTCCGATGTGGCCGTGCTCGTGGTTGCCGATGATGGCGTGCACGCGGCCGGGGTAGCGGGTGCGCAGCCGGGAGAACTGCTTCATGAGGTCGGCCGACTCGTCGCGGTAGTACTCGCCCAGGAAGTCGGGCCAGTCGCGGCGGTCGATGTGCGGGCCGTGCACGAGGTCGCCGGTGAACAGGATGTGGGCGTCGCCGGCGGCGTCCTCCAGGGCGCGCAGGTAGACGATCACCATCTGCTCGAAGTCGCGCAGACAGCCCTGCAGGTCCGTGCACACGATCAGGCGACCGTGGTCGGGTAGCTGCAGGATCCCCGCCATGGGTCGGCAGCGTACCACGCTCGGCGCGGGCGTCCGCGGGGCGCGCGCGGGTGCGGCGCCCGGGGCTAGAATTCGGTCGTGGTGCCGCCGCCTCCCGCCTCGCCCTCGCCCCCCGCGCCGCCGCCGCGGGTGAGGGTGCGCGCGCGGGTGCGCGGGCTGGTGCAGGGCGTCTTCTACCGCGCGTCGACCTGCGACCGCGCGTCCGACCTCGGCGTGGTCGGGTGGGTGCGCAACCGCGCCGACGGCTCGGTCGAGCTCGAGGCGGAGGGGGCGCGCGATCGGGTCGAGGAGCTCATCGCGTGGTGCCGGCGCGGCCCGCCCGGGGCGCGCGTGACCGGGGTCGATGTCGAGCCGCTGGCAGAGACAGGGGGTGAGCGCGAGTTCCGCGTGCGCGGGTGAGTTATAAACCTCCCGATGACATCGTCGGCGGCGGAAGGTTCGATGGGCGCCTGGTTGCGGCGCCTGCCCACGTACCTCTATCTGATAGACCTCTTGCCCGGCAAGCGCGTGCTCGAGGTCGGGTGCGGCGTCGGCGACGGCGCGCAGTTCCTCGCCGATCACGGCGCGGCGCGGGTGGTCGGGGTCGACCGCTCGATGGCGAGCATCAACGAGGCGCGCAATCGCCACCGCCAGACCAACCTCGAGTTCCGCTGCGAGGAGATCGGCTCGATCGAGCTCGACGACGGCAGCTTCGACTGCATCTTCGTGCCCGACGGCATCGAGGTGCTGCGGCGCGGGAGCGTGCTGGGCGAGCTGCGCCGCCTGCTGGCGGCGGGCGGGCACCTGGTCGTGTGCGGGCAGAGCGCGGACCGGCGCGGCTCGCCGGGCGGGGCGTCGTTCTACGAGTTCCGCGAGCGGCTCGAGCGGCTGTTCGCGCCGGTGCGCATGGTGGCGCAGGCGCCGTTCGTCGGCTTCAGCCTGGTCGAGTACGCCGGGTCGTCCGCCGGCGGCGACGACCCGCTGGTCGAGACCAACCTCGACACCTCGCTCATGGAGCTGTCGGGCGGCGAGCCGGAGCCGAGCGACTATGTCGCGGTGTGCGGCGGCCCGGCGCGGCGCGTGCGCGGCTACACGGTCGTGCAGGTTCCGGAGCGCGACGGCGTGGACGCCGTGGCGATCGCGGCCGGCGCACGGCAGGCGAGCGGCGAGGCCGCGCCGGGTCTGCCGGGCGCGGCCGGCGGGGCTGTGCTGGTTGCGCCAGGCGCGGGCGATGCGCCGGCTGTGCCGGGCGCGGGCGGCGCGCCGGGCTGGTCGGGCGGGGCGAGCGCGCCGGGGTGGCCAGGTGCGGGCGATGCGCCGGGCCTGCCGGGCGCGGGCGGTGCGCCGGGGTGGTCGGGCGGGGCGAGCGCGCCGGCGTGGCCAGGTGCGGGCGATGCGCCGGGTGTGCCGGGCGCCGCGGGTGGGCCTGGTGCGGCGGGTGCGCCGCCTGCGGCCGGTGCGGTGGGTGCGTTCGATGCGGCGGTCGAGGCGGCCCAGACGGGCGCGGACCTGCCGGCGGCGGCCACGGACATGGCGACGGCCGACGCGGCGGGCGACGCGCTGCTGGTGCACGAGCTGCGCCTCCGGCTGGAGACCGCGATCGCCGACCGCGCGCGCGCGCAGGCGCATGCCGACGAGCGGCGGGCGCAGGCCGACGAGTCGCGGGCGCAGGCCGACGAGTCGCGGGCGCAGGCCGACCGGTCGCGGGCGCAGGCCGACGAGCTTCGCGCGGAGGTCGACGACCTGCGGCGACAGCTGGTCGAGACGGCGGACATGGTGGAGTCGAGGCCCGCGAGCGGGCCGAGCGCGAGCGAGCAGATCGCCGAGGCGCTGGCGGCCCACCGCGACGCGGTCCGCTCCCTCGAGATCGCCGTCGAGGAGGGCGAGGCCTACGCCGAGGAGCTGCGCTCCGAGCTGGAGCAGGCGGCGGGGCAGGCGCAGACCGAGTCGTCCGGCCGCCAGCGCGGCGAGGCGCGGGCGGAGCGCCTCGACGCCGAGCTGCGCGAGTGGCGGACCCGCGCCTCCACCGCGGAGGGCAAGCTGCTGCGCCTCGCGCGCGAGGCCGACGCGGCGCGCGGCGAACCGGCGCGCGGCGAGCCGGCGCGCAGCGAGCCGGCGCGGCCGGCCACGCCGCCGTCACCCGACGGCGCGGACCTCGCGCGTGTGGCCGATCTCGAGGCCGAGCTGGCGCGCGCGCGGCGCGGCTGGCAGGACGCGGAGACCGCCCTCGAGGCGATGCGCGCCGAGCGATCGCAGCTGCGCGAGCGCCGCGATGGCAACGGCGAGGCGCAGACGGCGGCGGCCGCCGCGGCCGCGACCATCGGGCGCGACGTGGCGCGCAAGCTGGCCCGCTTCGAGCTCGAGGTCGAGTCGGGGCGCAACCTCATCCAGCAGGTCGAGGGCGGGCTCGCCGAGCTGGAGCGGCAGGTGGCGCGCGACGCGGCCGAGCGCGCGCCGTCGGCCTGGGCCGCGCACCGCGATCAGCAGCTGCGCGAGCTGTCCGCCGAGCTCGGCATCAAGGACGCCGAGATCATGATCCTCCACATCGGCGTCTCCGCGCTGCGCGCCCGCATGCGCGAGCTCGTCGGCGACGTACGGCGCACGGCAGGCCAGGCCCGCGACCGCTCGCGCCCCGAGCTCCTCGAGCTCGTCGAGCAGCTCGGCGACCGCGCCGCCTCCTTCGAGGAGCGCGACGAGCCGCCCACCGGCTGACCGCGCCCGCGGCTCCGACGGCACCCACGCGGGCGGCGCGCGGCGTGCCGTCACGGCGGTGCCGGCGATTCAGCCGGCGTCCCCGTACGACGCGCGGTCAGCAGGCGCGGTGTCACTGCCACGCGACGGCGAGCAGGCCCGCGTACAGCACGACGCCGCCGAGGGCCGCGACGACGCGGGCGGCGTCCTTGAGGCTGTGTCGAGGACCGGCGTAGCCGAGCTCCAGATCGCGCGGGTGGATGCGCGGGCGGTCGGCGCTGGCCGAAAGGAGCGAGCTGGCAATGGCCATGTTGTGCATGAGCAATCTCCGTGTTCGCGGTGTGTTTGAACCGGTCTCCATGGGATGCGTTGAATCGGTTCAAATGCGTATGTGCCGCGGTGCCAGTGCCCTGTCAAGAACGGGCTTGAACCGATTCAAAATCCCCAATAGACTCGAGATCATGAAGCGAGTCGTTCGGCTCGCCGACGTGGCGAAGGCGGCGGGAGTGTCTCAGGGGACGGCGTCCAACGTCTTCAACCGCCCCCACCTCGTACGCGACGAGGTGCGCGAGCGCGTCGAGCGCTCGGCTCGCCGGCTCGGCTACGGCGGGCCCGATCCGAAGGGACGCCTGCTGCGCGCCGGCAAGGTGAACGCCATCGGCTTCGTCAGCGCGAACGAGATGGCCTACTTCTTCGAGGACCCGTTCGCGCGCCTCCTGACCGCCGGGATCGCCGAGGTGTGCGACGAGCACGGCGCCGGCATGTCGCTGGTCCCCGGCGCGAGCCGCGAGAGCGCCGCCTGGAGCGTGCAGACCGCGCTGGTCGACGGCTTCATCGTCTACTGCCTGGAGGACGGCGACCGGCTCATCGAGCTCGCGCGCCGCCGCAACCTCCCGTTCGTGTCGATCGATCTCGACGCCGGGCCGGGCACCAGCTCGATCCTGGTCGAGGACGAGCGCGGCGCCCACCTCGCCGCGAGTCACCTGCTCGAGCTCGGCCACCGCAAGATCGGCTTTCTGTCGATGGAGCCGCACGGCGACAGCCGCTTCGGATGGGTGGACGCCGAGCTCATCGCCGCGTGCGCCTGCAAGGTCGAGCGCGATCGACTGAGCGGCTACCTGGCCGCGCTGGCCGAGCACGGCGTCTCGCTCGAGGGCCTGCCGATCATGGTGGCGCCCAACGATCGCCGCGGCGCGCTGCCGTACGTCAGCCAGCTTCTCGAGCGGGTGCCGGGCATCACCGCCATCGCGGCCATGTCGGACATCCTGGCCATGGCCGCGATCGACGCCGCGCGCGCGCGCGGGCTGCGCGTGCCGGAGGACCTGTCCGTGATCGGCTTCGACGACATCCCCGACGCCGCCGCCGCGGATCCGCCGCTGACCACCATCGCGCAGCCGATCGCGGAGAAGGGGCGCCGCGCCGCCAGGCTCATCTTCGAGCCCGGCGAGCCGCGCAAGGAGCTGCTCGAGGTGAAGCTGGTCGTGCGCGCATCGACCGCGCGGGCGCCCTCGCCGCGGACGAAGAGGCTCTGACCCGCCTGCCCCTCGCCTTCACCCGATACCGCCGGCGTCGTCTGCCCTCCGTCCGACCCATCGTTCGCCTGTCGGATTCGACACCGGCGAGCCGTGAGGCTACAGGCCGAGCACGTCGCGCATCCTGTAGTGGCCGGGCGGCCGGCCGGCCAGCCACGTCGCCGCGCGCAGGGCGCCCGCGGCGAAGAGGTCGCGCGAGGCGGCGCGGTGGGAGATCTCGATGCGCTCGCTGTCGCCGATGAGATAGGCGGTGTGCTCGCCGATGGTCTCACCGCCGCGCAGTCCGAAGACGCCGATCTCGCCCGGCCCGCGCTCGCCGACGTCGCCGGACCGCGCCGTGCACAGCACCTCGTCCAGGCTCTGATCGCGCCCGGCGGCCAGGGCGCGCGCCAGGGCCAGCGCGGTGCCCGACGGCGCGTCGCGCTTGTGGCGGTGGTGCAGCTCCACCACCTCGAAGTCGAAGTCCGGCCCGAGCGCGCGCGCCGCGCTCTCGGCCAGCACCAGGAGCAGGTTGACGCCGAGCGAGAAGTTGGCGGCGACCAGGACCGGCGCGGTCTCGGCCAGCCGGTCCAGCTCCGCCAGCGCGGCGGGGCCCAGGCCGGTGGTGCCGACCACCGCGGCGACCCTTGTGTGGCGGGCGGCCCGCGCCGCCGCCGCGGTCGACTCCGGCGTGGTGAAGTCGACGTAGGCGGCGCAGCCGGCCAGCCCGGTCTCCAGATTCGACGTCACCACGACCCCGTCGTCCAGCACCTGGCCGATGAGCGGGCTGTCCGACCGATCGATGGCGGAGTGGACCTGGACGCCTTCCTTGACCGCCGCCAGCTCGATGACCCGGCGGCCCATGCGCCCGCTCGGGCCCAGCACCGCCAGCTTGATCAAAGGAGGCCCTTCGCGCGCAGGTAGTCGCCGAGCCGCGCACGCAGCGCCGGCGAGCACGGCACCAGCGGCAGCCGCGCCTCCTCGGTCATGGTCCCGTGGCTCATCATCTCGAGCGCGGCCTTGGTCGGGATCGGGTTGGGCTCGGCGAACAGCAGGCCGAACAGCGGCAGGAGCTCGAAGTGGATCTCGCGGGCGCGGACCAGGTCGAGGCGCTCGGCCGCGTCGCACATGGCCGCCAGGTGGCCGGGCACCACGTTGGACGCGACCGAGACGACGCCGCGTCCGCCCAGCGCCATGATCGGCAGCGCGATGACGTCGTCGCCGGCCAGCACCGAGATGCGATCGCCCACCGCGGACAGGAGAACGCCCGCGCGCTTCACGTCGCTGGCCTCCTTGATGGCGACGATGCTCTCGATCTCGGCCAGGCGCTCCACCGTCTCGGGCAGGAGGTCGCAGCCCGTCCGCGTCGGCACGTTGTAGAGCACGATGGGCAGCCGGCTCGCGCGCGCGATGGCCGCGTAGTGGCGGTAGAGGCCCTCCTGGGGCGGCTTGTTGTAGTAGGGAGTCACGTGGAGAAGGGCGTCGGCCCCCGCCTCCTCGCTGGCCTTGCTGAGCTCGATCGCCTCGGCGGTCGAGTTCGCGCCGGCGCCGGCGATCACCGGGACCCGCTTCTGCGCGACATCGACGACGCGGCGGATCACCTCGACGTGCTCGCGCACGGTCAAGGTGGCCGACTCGCCGGTGGTGCCGACCGCGACCAGGCCGTGAATGCCTGCCGCGATCTGGTCCTCGACCAGGCGGCCGAGCGCCGCGCCGTCCACCTGGCCGCTGCGCATCGGCGTGACCAGCGCCGTGATGGCGCCGTGAAGAGCTGGTTCGCGTAGAGTCATGGTCGCCTCTCGGGCTGAGCGCGTTGTCGACGGTCAACTACGGTATAACGCGCGGCCCTGTCGCGATCATGCGTCCCCGTCGGAGGAGGGCGCAGCCGGCGGGCCTGCGGCCAGGATGCGGCGTGTATCGGCCACGTCGCGGCGGATCTGATCGAGGAGCTCGTCGGCCCCGGGGAAGCGGCGCTCGTCGCGAAGGCGCTCCACGAACGCGACCCGCACCCGCCGGTCGTAGAGATCGCCATCGAAATCGAGAACGTGCACCTCGAGGGTGAGCTCGCCGCCGATGTGGAAGGTGGGATTGGTACCCAGGCTGGCCGCCCCGGGCAGGCGCGGACCGACGGCGCCGCGCGCCGGCCCGTCCGGCCCCTCGGGCAGGAGCTCGAGCCACACCGCGTAGATGCCGGACGCGGGCAAGAGCGGCGTGTCGGGCGCGATGTTGGCGGTCGGGATGCCGAGCCCGCGCCCGCGGCCGGCGCCGCGCACGACCCGGCCGCACACCTCGAAGTCGCGGCCGAGCAGGAGGCGCGCGCCGGCCATGTTGCCCTCGGTGACGAAGCTCCGCACCCGCGTGCTGGACGCGACCAGCCCGTCGACCGTGAACGCCTCCACGACGTCGACCTCGAAGCCGAGGCTCTCGCCCAGATTGCCGAGCAGCGCCGTGGTGCCGGCGCGGCGGTGGCCGAAGGTGAAGTCGAAGCCGACCACCACGCTGCGCGCGCCGATCGCGTCGCTCAGGACCGAGCGCGCGAACTGCTCGGGCGAGAGTTTCGCCAGCTCGCGATCGAACGGCTCGACCACGCACACCTCGACGCCGGCGGCGGCCAGGAGCTCGAGCTTGCGCTCGCTGGTGGTGATGAGGCGCGGGGCCAGCTGCGGCGCGAGGACCAGCGCCGGATGCGGCTCGAACGTGAGGGCCGCCGACTCGCCGCCCAGGGCCGCGGCCCGCTCGCGCGCGCGCTCGAGCAGGGCCAGATGCCCGCGGTGCACGCCGTCGAAGTTTCCGATCGCCACCGCCGGGGCGCGCAGACGGCGCCCGATGCTGCGATGGCCGCGAAACACCTCCATGACAGGACCGTATCATCACCCAGGCGCAGGCACGAGCCGGCCCCGTTCGGCGTCCAGCACCGCGACAAGCACGCCGCGCGCGCCACATCATCGACGGCGGCGCGACGCCGCCCTGACGTCCAGGGGGCCGACCGGTCGGACGAGAACCACGTCCCTTTTGCAGCATGGACGACGTGCGGCAGCTCGCCGCCGGGGGCGAGCTCACCGGCGGGGACGGCGCTTCGGCCCGGCGCCGCGCCCGCTCACCGACCACTGCGCGCGTGCCGATCGCACCGCGCGTCTCCGACTGGTCGTCCGTCAGGAAGCTGTCGTGACGCGGAAGCCGTGCGAGTCCAGAGGGGAGGGGGGAGAGGACGGAAGGAGACTTGACCACGGGTGTAACGTCGAGCGGTGAACCGGCTCCGGGACTGGGGCCCGCGCGCGGTGGCGCTGGCGGGGTTCGCTGGCTACGCGCTCCTGGTCCCGCCCGGTCCGTCCGGGGCCGAGTCGACCGAGCTCGGCGCGGCCGGTTTCCTGCTCGGGTCGCCGCACGCCACCGGGTTCCCGCTCGTCGTGATGCTGGCCAAGCTGGCCACGCTGGTCCCGGTGGGCGAGATCGGGTTTCGCGTGCACCTGCTCGCCGCGGCGTGCGCGGCCGCGGCGATGCTGTGGACCGCGCGCCTCGTCGCGGCGGCGGCCGGTGCGCGCGGCCAGAGCAGCGCGGCGGTGATCGGCGGGATGGTCGCCGCGCTCATGGTCGGCGTCACCGTCGGGTTCGCGCGCCAGGCCACCCACGCCGGCGCCATCGCGCCGACCGTGGCGCTCCTGGCCGCCACGCTCCTCCTCTTCGATCGAGTCGCGCGCGGCGGCGACGCCGGCACCGGGATGCTGCTGGCGCTGCTGGTCGGGCTCGGGCTCGGCGCCCATCCCGGCTACCGGCTGCTCGTCCCGCTGCCGCTCGCGGCGCTCCTGTGGATCCGGCTGCGCCGCGGTGCGCGCTGGCCGCTCGCCGCGCCGCTGGTGGTGATCGCGGTCGCCGCCGCGCTCCAGCTCTACCTGCCGGTCCGCTCCGCCACCGGGCGGGCCTGGGCCGCGGACCGCGACCACCCGCGCGACCTCGCGTCGCTGGGCGAGCACGTGCTGGGGCCGCCCATCGGGCTCCCGGCCGACGCCGCCGGCGCGGCCATGCGCTCGGCCGCGGCCGCGCTCGACGAGATCGGCGCGCTGGGGATGCTCGCGGCGGTGGCCGGCGCGCTCTGGCTGCTGGCCGAGCGGCGCTCGCGCTGGCTGCTGCTCCTCCTGGCCAGCGCGGCCGCGGCCGACGCGGTGGGCGTCGCCGGTCAGGCCGGCGCGCTCTCGGCCCTGGTCCTGGCGACGCTGGCCGGCGTGGGCATCGCCTGGCTGGGCCGCTTCGCCGGCGCGCGGGCCGGCGCCGCGCTCACGGCGTCGGCCGGCGTCATGATCCTGGTGGCGCCGTTCCTGGTGACGTGGCACGCGGCGCGCGCGGCCGACGTCGCCGCGACGCGCGCGGCCGACGTCGCCGCGACGCGCGCGGCCGACGTCGCCGCCCTACCGGAGAGCGGGCCGAAGGGCCGACCGACGGCACGTTCCCGGCCCGCCGACGAGCTCGCCGTGCGAGCACGGAATCGGGCGGCCGCCGATCACCAGATCCGGACCCGCTTGTCCGGGGCCAGGAACAGCGCGTCCTCGGCCTTGGGCTGGTAGGCGTCGTACCAGGGGTCGAGGTTGCGCACGACCGCGGCGCGGAACTCGGACGGGCTGTGCGAATCGGTCACCAGCCGGTTGGACAGCTCCTGGTCGCGGTAGAGGCGGCGCCAGATCTGGGCCCAGCCGAGGAAGAAGCGCTGGTCCCCGCTGAGGCCGTCGATCACCGGGGCCTCCTTGCCGCCGAGCGACACCTTGTAGGCCGTGTACGCGATCGTGAGGCCGGCCAGGTCGGCGATGTTCTCGCCCATGGTCAGCTTGCCGTTCACGCACTGCGCCGCCTTGCCGTCGGCGGCCGGGAACGGGCAGTAGCCGTTGTACTGCGCGCCCAGCTTCCTGGTCGCCGCCTTGAACTTCGACGCGTCGCCCTTGGTCCACCAGTTGGCCAGCGTGCCCTTGGCGTCGTACTGGCTCCCCTGATCGTCGAAGCCGTGGCTGATCTCGTGGCCGATGACCGCGCCGATGCCGCCGTAGTTGACCGCGTCGTCGGCCTTCGGGTCGAAGAACGGCGGCTGCAGGATGGCCGCCGGGAACACGATCTCGTTCAGGCCCGGGTTGTAGTAGGCGTTGACCGTCATCGGCAGCATGTTCCACTCGTCGCGGTCGACCGGCTGGTCCAGACGGGCCAGGCGGCGGTTGTAGTCGAACGCCGCCGCGCGCTGCGCGTTGCCCACCACGTCGCCGGCCACGACCTGGAGCGCCGAGTAGTCGCGCCACTTCCTGGGATAGCCGATCTTCGGGTTGTAGCTGGCCAGCTTCTCCTTGGCCTTGACCTTGGTCGCGGCGCTCATCCAGGTGAGGCCGTCGAGGCGCTGCCCCATGGCCACGAGGAGGTTCTTGACCAGCTCGTCGGCGTGGGCCTTGGTCTCGGGGGTGAAGAACTTCTCCACGTAGAG
>Ga0126377_10001448_pt1 | contig 15642 bp, 13 predicted proteins | sample PanSoiMetPlot_22_FD_92647 | JGI IMG/M metagenome (GOLD analysis project Ga0126377, IMG submission 92647) | Tropical forest soil microbial communities from Panama - MetaG Plot_22 | ecosystem: Environmental > Terrestrial > Soil > Tropical forest > Bulk soil | place: Panama | collected 2016-02-17
CTCAGCGCCGGGATCGACGTGAGCGCGCTGGTCGGCTGGCTCGGCCGGTCGCTCGGCCGCGTGGGCGCGCGCCCGTTCCGCTGCCCGTCTCTTGCCTGGGTCAACGACCTGGCGCGCACCCAGGCATCGACCCTGCGCCAGGCCGGCGGCGCGCTGGCCGGCGTGCGGGGCGCCAGCCTGTCGGTGCGCGACGTCGAGAAACTGGCCAGCGGCGACGCCGACATCTTCATCCTGTTCGGCAGCGACCGCCCGGGCGAGGTGCTCGGCCGCTTGACCCGCGCCCTGGGTGTGCCGGCGCCCGAGCTCAGCCCCGGCGATCCACCGGTCGAGCTCGCGTCGGCGCTGGGCGGATCGTTCGGCAAGGTGCACGTCGCCCTCGCGCCGCGCGTCCTCGGGCTGTCGCTCGGCGCGGAGGGCAGCGAGCTGGCCGGCCTGCTCTCGGTGCGCGCCATCGACGACCCTCCGCTGTTCGGCCTGCACATCGATCCGCAGGGCCTCGCCCCGGTCATCCACCTCCGCGCCGCGAGCGGCGATCCGCGCATCGCCGCGCTCGATCCCGAGCTGGCCAGGGACCTGGCCGACATCGAGGAGAGCGGCGTCGAGCGCTACGACCAGCTGAGCATCACGGTGCGCGCGACGCCGCGCGGCCTCGACGTCGAGCTGGACGGGCGCTACGCCAGGTGAGGGGTGGCCGGGCGGGCCTCACGGACCGGACCCGGCCAGCGCAGCGTCGCGCAAGGGCAGCCATCCGCCGCGCGGCGTCGCGCCGCGCACGCGCCGGCTCATGAGGCCGTGCGGATCCGGCGCCACCAGCGGGACCACCGGGCAGGTCTCGGCCAGGAGCGCGCCCAGCCGGCGCATCTCGCGCCAGCGCGCGGCCGCGTCCCACGCCTGGCGCAGTCGGGCCAGCGACTCGTCGACCCGCGCGTCGGAGAAGCCGCCGAAGTTACGCGCGCCGCCTGTGCCGTAGACCGAGGTCAGGTCCTCGCCCGCCAGCGCGCGCCACTCGACGAACGCCGCGTCGAAGCGGCCGTCGCGCAGCCGGCCGTCGAGGAAGCCGGGTGTCCCGACGCGAACGTCGAGGGTGAGCCCGGCCGCGCGCAGCTCTGCGAGCACGCGATCGCGCTCGTCGTCGGCCCGGTCGGAGACCAGCACGGTCACCGTCATGCGCTGGGTGCCCCGCGCGCGCTGGCCCTCGCGGTCGCGCTGGCGCCACCCGGCCTGATCGAGCAGCGCGGCCGCGCCGGCCGGGTCGTGCGGCGGCGCCTCCATCGCCGGGCCGTCGCCCGGGCCGCCCGGCCAGATCGCTCCGCCGGCCGCGCGCACCAGCCCCTTCTGCGCGGCGACCAGCGCCGATCGGTCGACCTGGCGGGCCAGCGCGCAGCGCACGCGCGCGTCGTCGAACGGCGGGTGGCGCGTGTCGAGCGCCAGGTAGCGCAGCTCGGGCGGCTGCAGGCGGAGCGGGGCGAGCCCGGCGGCCGCCGCCAGCCGCGCCTGCTCCGGGTAGTGCTCGCGGATGAGGGCCGGGATGACGTCGATCTCGCCGGCGCGCGCCAGCCTGAGCGCCGCGGCCGCGTCCGGCTGGTAGCGGTACACGATGCGGGCCAGGCGCGGCGCCGCGCCCCAGTAGCCGGCAAAGCGCTCGAGAGTGATGGTGCCGCCGCCTCCATTCCAGTCGCGCACCCGGAACGGCCCCGTGCCGACCAGCTCGGGCTCGCCTGCGCCGACCGCCGGTGCACCCGCGGCCGCCCCACCCGGCGCCGCGGCGCTCGCCGCCTTCGCGCGCGATCGAGGCGCCGGCACGATCGGAACCTCGGCCAGGGCGCGCAGGGCGTAGGACGTGGCCCGGGCCAGGCGCACCCGCACGGTGCGCGGCCCGGCCGGCTCGACCGCGGCCACGTCGGCCAGCTCGCCGGTGCGCCCGCGCGCGCGCCGCGCGGCCTCGATCGACCAGGCGACGTCGGCCGGCTCGAGCGCGCGCCCGTCGTGGAACCTGACCGCGTCTCGCAGCTCGAACGCGATCTCGCGCCCGTCGGCCAGGACGCGCCAGCTGCGCGCGAGCACCGGCTCGTATCCGCCAGGCTGCGCGGCGCTCTCACCCGGGCGGTAGCGCACCAGCGCCTCGAACACCGCGTCCTCGGCGATGCGCAGGCTCCACACCGTCGGCGCCGACAGAGGGCTCAGGTCGCGCACGTCGCTGTCGAGCCAGATGGTCAGCGTGTCCGCCGCCGCCGCCATCGTGCGCAGGCGCGCGCGCTCGCCCGCCAGGACCGGGCCCGCCGGCCCACGCGCGTGCTGGGCGCGCGGCTCGGGCGCGTGGCGCCACGGCTTCGATCGCGCTGGAGGCCCCTCACATCCCGACGCCACGGCGGCAAGGAAGGTCAGCCAGAGCCCGACTCGCCCTGCCCTCTTCTTATAGGTTCCGAGCAGTTGTAGCCATTCGGGCGTCATGATATGACGGATCCATGCTTCGTGTGACCGGGATCGCCTTCAGCCTCGCGCTCGTCTTGGCAGGCGGATGTCAGAAGGATCAGCTGCAGGGTGCCAAGGCGGAGGTGCAGAAGACCAGCATCAAGCTGGACCTCCCCCAGGTCCCAGAGTTCTCAGCTCCTCAAGCCAACCCCGACGGCACCCATTCCGTTGCCGAGATGCGCCTCCGAGGAAACAAGTTTCTCGACACCGAGGTGAAGGTCAAGGGCTACGTCGTGTGGATCTACGACTGCGCCACCGCGATCCGCACGCCGGACATGAACGACAAGGACGTGGCGAAGCTGCTCGAGGACGAGCCCGACAAGTGCATGCCGCCGCACTTCTACATCGGCGATCGCCCCGACACGCCGCCGGGCCGCGCCGTCTGGGTCGTCGACGTGCCGCGCGCGCCGCGCAAGGACGACAAGAACAAGCCGCCCGAGGAGAAGGCGCAGCTCGAGGCGCGCTGGAAGGCGCTGCCCGCGTTCAAGCTGGGCGACGAGGTCATGGTGACCGGCAACTGGAAGATCGAGTCGGAGCGGCGCTTCCGCAACTCCGACGGGCTGCTCGTCATCAAGAACGACTGCACCGCGGCGACTCCGATGACCTGCCAGCCCACCCTGCAGAACCTCAGCGCCGCCGGCGCGGCGGGCGCGGGCGCCCCCACCGCCGCAGCGCCGGGCGCACCGCAGAAGTGAGCGCGGCCCGGCCGGGCGCGCAGGTCATGCCCGGGCCATGATCGGGGCATGACCGCCCGCCCGCCGAGGCGCACACCGATGTCCGAGTCTTCCCCGCCTCAGGCGATCACCCAGCGCAAGGCCGACCACATCGAGGTCGCGGCCAGCGGCCAGGCCGACTTCCGCGCGCGCTCGACCCTGCTCGAGGACGTCCACCTCGTCCACCAGCCCCTGCCCGAGCTCGCCGCCGACCAGATCGATCTCTCGGTGACGCTGTGCGGCCGGCGGCTGGCCGCGCCGCTGGTGGTGAGCGGCATGACCGGCGGCACCAGCGAGGCCGGTCGCATCAACCGCGACCTGGCCCGCGCCGCCGAGCGGCTCGGCATCGCCTTCGGCGTGGGCTCGCAGCGCGCGATGGCGGTCCACCCGGAGCTGGAGCCGACCTTCCAGGTGCGCGACGCCGCGCCCGGCGTGTTCCTGCTCGGCAACCTCGGCGCGGTGCAGGCGCGCGAGCTCGGTGCGGCGCGCGTGGCCGAGCTGGTCGCCCGCATCGGCGCCGACGCCATGGCCATCCACCTCAACCCGGCGATGGAGATGATCCAGGACGGCGGCGATCGCGACTTTCGCGGCGCGCAGGGCATCATCGCCGAGCTGGTGCGCGCGCTGCCGGTGCCGCTCGTGGTCAAGGAGACCGGCTGCGGCCTGTCGAGCGAGGCGGCCGCCGCCCTGGCGCGGGTCGGGGTCACCACCGTCGACGTCAGCGGCGCCGGCGGCACATCGTGGGTCGCGGTCGAGGCGCGCCGCGCGCCCGAGGACAGCGCGGCCCGCGCGCTCGGCGAGGAGCTGTGGGACTGGGGCATCCCGACCGCCGTGAGCGTCGCGGCGTGCGCGCGCCAGGGGCTCGCGGTGGTCGCCACCGGCGGGCTGCGCAGCGGGCTCGACGTCGCGCGCGCGCTCGCCCTGGGGGCGGTGGCCGGCGGCCTGGCGGCGCCGGTCCTGCGCGCCCAGCGCGCCGGCGGCGAGGACGGCGCGGTCGAGCTCCTCGAGCGCGTGATCGCGTCGCTGCGCGCGGTCATCCTCCTGTGCGGATGCCGGCGAGCGAGCGACCTGGCCGGCGCGCCGCGCCATCTGGGGCCCGATCTGCGGAGCTGGCTCGATGACCTCGGCCTTCGGTAAGGTCATCCTGCTCGGCGAGCACGCCGTGGTGCACGGCCACCCGGCGCTGGCCGCGGCGATAGGCCGGCGGATCGCGCTCCGCTGGGAGCGCCGGCCGTCGGGGCCCATCACGCTCGCCATCCCGCGCTGGAGGGTGGCGGTGGCGACGGGAGACGCGCACCCGCTGGCCGACGCGCTGGCCGAGCTGGCCCGCCGGACCGGCTGCGATCAGCTGAGCCTCGCGCTCGACGCGCAGGCCGAGCTGCCGCCGGCGGCGGGCCTGGGCTCGTCGGCGGCGCTCATGGTGGCGCTCACGCGCGCGCTGGCCGCGGCCGCCGGGCGCCGCCTGGCCGCCGGCGAGGTCGATGCGATCGCGGGCGCCGGGGAGCACTTCTTCCACGCCAACCCGAGCGGGGTCGACGTCGCGCTGGCCGCGCGCGGGGGCGCCGGCCTCTACCGGCGCGGCGCGGGGCTCCAGCCGGTGCGCGCGGCGCCGCTCCGCCTCGCGATCGGGCTGTCGGGCGAGCCGCGCCGCACGGCGGACATGGTGGCGCGGGTGGCGGCCGAGCTGGAGCGGGAGCCGAGCCGCACGGCGGCCGGGCTCGACGAGATGGGGCGCGCGGCGCAGGGCGCGGCAGAGGCCTGGGTGCTGGGCCGCATGGACGACATCGGGCGGCGGATGGCGCGGGCCCAGGAGATCCTGGCCGGCCTCGGCCTGTCGACCCGCGCGATCGACGACATGGTCGACGCGGCGACACGCGCCGGCGCGACCGGCACCAAGCTGACCGGCGCGGGCGGCGGCGGCGCCGTCATCGCGCTGGCGCCCGGCCGAGAGGAGGACGTGGTCGCCGCGTGGCGGGCGCTCGGCCGCGAGGCCTTCACCGCCATGGCCGGGTTGCCGGCAGGCCAGCCGCCAGACGAGCCGCCAGACGAGGCGATAGACGAGCCGGCAGAGGAGATCCAGACATGACCGCGTCACGCACCGTGAGCGCCCGGGCCCACGCCAACATCGCCCTGGTCAAGTACTGGGGCAAGCGCGACGCCGCGCTCAACCTCCCGGCGGCGGGCAGCCTGTCGCTCACCCTCGCGTCCTTGACCACGACCGCGACGGTGGAGGCATCCGAGCAGGCGGCGGACCAGCTGGAGCTCCACGGCCACGCGGTGACCGGCGCGGCGCTGGCCAGATTTTCGGCCTGGGCCGATCTCGTGCGCCAGGCGGCCGGCGCGCCCGGCCTGCGCTTCCGGGTGATCAGCCGCAACGACTTCCCGACCGCGTCGGGGCTGGCCTCGTCCGCCTCGGCCTACGCGGCGCTGGCGGTGGCGGTCAGCCGCGCCGCCGGGCTCGAGCTGTCGCCGCGCGAGCTCAGCGTCCTGGCCCGGCGCGGCAGCGGCTCGGCCGCGCGCTCCATCTTCGGCGGGCTGGTGGTCATGCTCCCCGGCAAGCGCGCCGACGGCAGCGACTCCCACGCCGAGCAGCTCATGCCGGCCGACGAGCTCGAGCGCTCGTGGCCGATCGCGATGGTCGTGGCGGTGGTGGGCGGCGGCCGGGTCAAGAGCCTGTCGTCGCGCGCCGCGATGGAGCACTGCGCCGAGACCTCGCCGCTCTACGCCGGCTGGCTCGCGTCGGTGCCGGGCGACCTGGCCGCGGCGCGCGCCGCCATCGAGCGGCGCGACCTGCACGCGCTCGGCGAGGTGGCCGAGCAGAGCGCGCTCACCATGCACGCGGCCGCGCTCGCCGCCCGCCCGGCGGTGGCCTACTTCCGCCCCGCCACCATCGCGCTCATCGACGCGGTGCAGGAGCTTCGCCGCGGCGGCACCACCGCCTTCTTCACCATGGACGCCGGACCCCACGTCAAGGTGCTGACCACGCGGGCCGAGTCGGCCGCGGTCGCGGCCCGCGTCCGCCAGGTCGCGGACGTGACGCAGGTGATCGAGAGCGGCCCCGGCGACGGCCCCGCGGTGGTCGCCGGGTGACGCGGCAGGAGGCCCGCGTCGTGGCGACCGCCTCTTCCCCCGGAAAGATCCTCCTCGCCGGCGAGTACGCCGTGCTCGAGGGCGGGACGGCGGTGGTGATGGCGGTGAACCGGCGCGCGCGCGCGTGGGTCGCGCGGGGCGAGGCTCCGGCCGCGCCGTCGCCGTTCCTCGCCGCCGCCGCGTCGGCGCTGGCCGCCGAGCTGGGCCCGGGCAGCGCTCCGGCGCGCGCCGCGGCCGCGGTCCGCGCCGACACCGGAGCGCTGTGCGCCCCGTCGGGCGACAAGCTCGGCCTCGGCTCCAGCGCGGCCGCGATCGCCGCGGCGCTCGCGGCCTGCCTGGCCGACGGCGGCGCGCTCGACCGCGCCCTGCTCCACCGCCTCGCCCACCGCGCCCACGGCGACGCCCAGGCCGCGATCGATCCGTCCGCGCGCGGCAGCGGCGCCGACATCGCGGCCAGCGTATGGGGCGGCGTGCTCGCGCTGGCGCCGGCGGCCGACGCGAGCCTGCCGCCGGTCGTCACGCAGCTCGCCCTGCCCGCCGGGCTCGAGCTGGTCCCGGTGTGGACCGGCCGTCCGGCCGACACGCGCGTCCTGGTCGCCGCGATCCGCGCGCTGGCCGCCCGCGACCCGATCGCCAACCGCCGCTGCCTGGACGCGGTGGCGGCCGCCGCGGTCGACCTGTCCGGGGCGTGCTCCGCGGCGTGTGCTGACGGCGGGGCACGGCGCGCGGTCGACGCCGTGGCCGCCGGCGGCCAGGCCGTGCTCGAGCTCGGCCGCGCGGCCGGCGTCGAGCTCTTCCTCGAGGTCCACCGCGTCCTGGCCGCCCGCGCCGCCGCGCGCGGAGGCGCGCTCAAGCCGACCGGCGCGGGCGGCGGCGACATCGCGCTGGCCGCCTTCGACGAGCCGGAGGCGGCTCAGCAGTTCCGCGCCGATGCGGCGCGCCTCGGAATGCAGGCGCTCGACTTGAGCGTTGAACCTCGGGGGACCGCACTCGAAGATGACTCCGCGTGATTTCTTGGGAAAGGACGGGTATGGTCCGCTGACTCCGATGTCGTCCCGGATCCCCGGATTCTATCGGCTGGGCCTGGCCGAGCGCCGCCTCCGGCTGGCCCAGGCGGCCGGCATCGACGCCGGCGCGATGGCCGCCCTCGAGTCCGGCGGCCTGGACGAGACCACCGCCGACGGGATGATCGAGAACGTGGTCGGGCGCTACGCCCTGCCGCTCGGCATCGCGCTCAACTTCCGCGTCGACGACATCGACTACCTGGTGCCGATGGTCATCGAGGAGCCGTCGGTCGTGGCGGCGGCGTCCAAGGCGGCCAAGATGGTCCGCGCCGGCGGCGGCTTCCGCGCCGAGGTCTCGCGCCCGGTCATGATCGGCCAGGTCCAAATCTGCGACGTGGCCGATCCGGACCGCGCCGCCCGCGCGCTCGCCGCAGCCGAGGGCGAGGTGCTGGCCCGCGCGGCCGGCGTGGTGCCCGGTCTGGTCGCGCGCGGCGGCGGCCCGGTGCGCCTCGAGGCGCGCGTGCTCAGCCGCCCGGGCTCGCCCGACGGCGGCATGGTGGTCGCGCACATCCTCATCGACTGCTGCGACGCGATGGGCGCCAACCTGGTCAACTCGGTGGCCGAGGCGGTGGCCGATTTTCTGGCCGAGGTGGCCGGCGGGCGGGTCGGCCTGCGCATCCTGTCCAACCTGTGCGTGCACCGCACGGTGACGGTGCGCGCCGAGGTGGCGGAGGCCTCGCTGGCCGACGAGGACCTGGACGGCGGCGCGGCGGCCGACGCGGTCGCCGCCGCCTCGCGCTTCGCCGAGCTCGACCCCTACCGCGCCGCCACCCACAACAAGGGCATCATGAACGGGGTCGACGCGGTCCTGCTCGCCACCGGCCAGGACTGGCGCGGCGCGGAGGCCGGCGCCCACGCCTTCGCCGCCCGCGGCGGCGGCTACGCCCCGCTGGCCACCTGGCGCCGCTCGCCCACCGGGCTGTCCGGCGAGCTGGTCCTGCCGCTCGCCGTCGGCACCGTCGGCGGCGCGCTGCACCTCCACGCCGGCGCGCGCCTCGCGCTCGCCATCCTGGCCGCGTCGTCGGCGCGCGACCTGGCCAAGGTGGCGGCCGCCGCCGGCCTGGCCAGCAACCTGGCCGCGCTGCGCGCGCTGGCCGGCACCGGCATCCAGGCCGGCCACATGGCGCTGCATGCCCGGCTGGTCGCGCGCGCAGCCGGCGCCACCGGCGATCTGGTCGAGCGCGTGGCGAGCGAGATCGCCGCGCTCGGCGACGTCAAACCGGAGCGCGCCCGCGAGATCCTGACGCGGCTGCGCGTCGAGCTCGACACCGGGCCCGTCTCACTTCGCATCGAATGAGGTCGCCTTGATCCACCGCGCATTCGGCCAGTCGCTGCCGGCCACATACGTCCCGGCTCCGCCCCGTCCGCTCGAGCTCGCCGCCTGCTATCGCTACTGCGAGGCGCTGGCCCGCTCGCGCCACCACAACTTCCCGGTCGCGTCGCGCTTCCTGTCGTCGCGCCTGCGCCCGCACATCTTCGCGGTCTACGCCTTCGCCCGCGCCGCCGACGACTTCGCCGACGAGGCCACCTACGCCGGGCGGCGCGCGCTCGAGCTCGACCGCTGGGAGGCCATGCTCGAGGCCTGCTACCACGGCGAGCCGCCGGACCACCCGGTCTTCGTCGCGCTGGCCGACACCATCGCCACCTTCGATCTCCCGATCACGCCCTTCTCCTCGCTCCTGGCCGGGTTCCGCACGGATCTGGAGACGGCGCGCTACGCCACCTTCGCCGACCTGCACGGATACACCGCCAGCGCGGCCGAGCCGGTCGGCCGCCTCTTCCTCTACACCAGCGGCTACCGCGAGCCGGCGCTGCTCGGCTACGCCGACGACCTCTCGAGCGGGCTCGCGCTCGCCCACTTCTGGCAGGACCTGGCGGCCGATCTGGCGCGCGGGCGCATCTACGTGCCGGAGGAGGACCTGCGCCACTTCCAGCTCGATCCGGCCGACCTGCGCGCGCCGGACGCGCACCAGCGCCCGCCCATCGCCGGCCGGCTCACCGCGCTGCTTCGCTTCGAGGTGGTGCGCACCCGCTCGCTGTTCGAGCGGGCCCGCCCGCTGGTCGACGAGGTGGGCGATGACCTCGCCGCCGAGCTGGCCATCTCGTGGCACGGCGGGATGCGCATCCTGGACAAGATCTACGGCGCCGGCGCCGATGTGCTGGCGCAGCGTCCCCACCTGACCAGCGTCGACAAGGCGCAGGTGGTGTCGCGCGCGGTCGCGTGGCGCGGCGGAAGCCTCGCCCGCCGCGCAGGGCGACGTCTGGGCCGGCTTCCCCGGCCCGGCGGCATGTGATAGGGAGAGGCGGGCACCATGGATCCCACGCTCGAGCGGACCTTGCTGGGCATCGCCCACGCGCTGTTCATCAACCGGCTCCACGTCCTGCGCCTGACCGAGGTGGTGCGCCACGGCATCACGCCGGACCGCGAGGACGGGAGCATGCAGCTGCCCGCCGGCCTCGACCGCGAGGTGCAGCAGCAGGCCATCGACTTCGTCCTCACCTGCTTCCCCGAGGAGATGGCCCCGCTCATCAACCAGGCCAAGCGCGAGTGGCTGCGCCCGGCCTGAGCCGCCCGAGCCGGGCGCGGAACAACGCGGCCTGAGCCGCGGCCCCGTTCTCCGGCCTACTCGCCGCCCTCGCGCCGCCGCCGCCACTCGGCCAGACGCGCCGCGATGTCCCGCTCGTGGCCCGAGTCCGACGGCTGATAGAAGCGCTCGCCGACCAGCCCGTCCGGAAGGTACGTCTCGGGCACGTAGTGGCCGGCGAACTCGTGCGGATACTTGTAGTCCGCGCCGTGGCCCATCTTGCGGTCGAGCCCGGTGACCGCGTTTCGCAGCTTGGCGGGGACCGGCAGGGCGCCGCGCTCGCGCACCGCGCGCCGCGCCGCCGCGTACGTGGTCAGCGACGTGTTCGACTTGGGCGCGCACGCCAGGTAGACGGCGGCCTGGGTCAGCGGCAGCACCCCCTCGGGCAGCCCGACCAGCTCGAACGCCGACAGCGCGGCGGTCGCCACCACCAGCGCCTGCGGGTCCGCGTTGCCGATGTCCTCGGCGGCGAAGATGACCATGCGGCGCAGGACGAAGCGCGGCTCCTCGCCCGCCTCCAGCATGCGCGTCATCCAGTAGACGGCGGCATCCGGATCCGATCCGCGCATGCTCTTGATGAAGGCGCTGACGACACCGTAGTGCTCGTCGCCCGCCTTGTCGTAGAGCAGTGTGCGCTGCTGCAGCGCCTCGTCGACGTGAGCGGCGCCGACCCGCACCGCCGCGCCCGCGGGCGCCTCCGCCTCCGCCGACGCCGCGCCGCCCGGGGCGGTCTCGGCCGCCAGGTCGGCGGCCACCTCGAGCGCGTTGAGCATGCGGCGCGCATCTCCGCCCGACTGCGCGATCAGCCGATCTCGCCCCGCCTCCTCGAGCTCGATGCCGCGCCCGCCCAGCCCGCGGTGGGTGTCGGCCAGCGCGCGCGCCAGGATCGCCCGCAGCGCCGCTTCCCCCAGCGGCTCGAGCCGGATCACCCGACAGCGCGACAGGAGCGGCGCGATCACCTCGAAGGAGGGGTTCTCGGTGGTCGCGCCCACGAACGTCACGGTGCCGGCCTCGACGTGCGGCAAGAGCGCGTCCTGCTGCGCGCGCGAGAAGCGGTGGATCTCGTCCACGAACAGGATGGTCCGCTCGCGGTGGAGGTCGCGCCGCTCTGCCGCGGCCGCCACCGCCTCGCGCAGGTCCTTGACCCCTGCGTTCACGGCGGACAGCGTCACGAAGCTGGCCCTCTCACGTGCAGCCAGGAGCCGCGCCAATGTGGTCTTTCCGGTACCGGGGGGTCCCCACAGCAACAGGGATGGGAGTCGCCCCCCTCCCGTGAAACCAGTCAGCAACTTTCCGGGGCCCAGGAGGTGCTCCTGACCCACGAACTCGTCCAGCGAGACCGGCCGCATTCTCTCGGCGAGAGGCTGATTTACGCGGTCTCTCTGCGCGCTGCGCTCGAAGAGCTCCATGATGTTTTGCCAGCGGGGCCCGCACCTGAAGACGGGTGCTAAGTCCGCAAGGATACCTGCCTTTTTGGTTGCGGCAAGAGTGCCACGGTGGGGCAACCTGCCCCGTGCGCGTGACGTAGTTTCGCTTGCTTGTTCAACATCACGGGGATCTACCTGCGTGGCACCTCTATTGCTATTCAGATTTACACGCAATGTCCACGGCTCTCGAGCTGGTGTACGAGTATCGCCACTTGATGGGCAAGTGTCGGACCGGGACGGGTCTGACGCTGGACGAGATCGAGGCGGTCGAGGCGATCGAGGGGCTCTTCATCCCCGGTTCGTCCCCGTTCGAGGGCCAGGATTCTGGCCTGGCCGGCCGTCTGACCGCGACGCTGCGCGGTGGACGGCGCCAGATCTGGGACAAGGCCGAGCTCGTGGCCGCCCGCCTCGACCAGCTGGAGCTGCGCGCCTCGACCTACCTCGAGGCCGGCTCCGTCATCGAGCTGCAGGTCGATGACGAGGAGCTGCGCCTGTCCTATCGCTTCAAGGGGCGCGTCCTGTCGACCGGCGACGAGGAGGCCACGCCCATCGGGAGCGGCCACCTCGTCGTGCTCGAGCTGATCGGCCTGCCGCTCCTGGTTCGCCGCGGCCCTCGCTCGCCGAAGCCGGATCCGCAGAACAGCGCCGGCCGCCGCCTGCGCTCGGAGCCGCGCGTCCAGGCCGCCTGATCGCGGGTGTGCCCGGAGCGGCGCCCGGCGCGCCTCGCGTCATCGCGTCTTGCTCGCCGTGAGCAGGCCCCACAGGCTGCCGCTGGGAAACAGCTCGAAGCCGCGTAGCTCGCCGTTCATCACCGCCACGTTGTCCTCGTGCCAGAGCGGGATGATGGGGACGTCGCGGGCCAGGATGGCCTGCACCTCGGCGTAGGCGGCGCGGCGCCGGTCGCGCGCGAGCGTGCGCCGGCCCAGCTCGGTCAGCTGGTCGACGCGCGGGTCGGCGTAGGCCCAGCGGTCGAGCGAGTTGGGCTCCTCGGCGGTCGGGATGCGCGACGAGTGGAAGTAGGCGTAGAGGAAGTCCGGCTCGGTGATCGCCGCGGTCTGCATCGAGCCGAGCTGGTATGTGCCCACCTTGTAGTCGGCGAGCACCGTCGCCCACTCGAAGGACTCGACCTCCACCGCGATGCCGACCTCGGCCAGCTCTGCCGCCCACACGCGCGCCAGCGCGACCCGCAGCTGGTCGGAGCTGGTCTTGAACACCAGGCGAAGGCGCGGCCGCGGCCCCGGCCCATCGGGATCCGGGTAGCCGGCCTCGTCGAGCAGCGCCCGCGCGCGCGCCGGGTCGTGGTGATAGGTCGCCACCTCCCCGCTGTAGGCCCAGTGCCCGGGTGGCAGCATGCCGGTGGCCAGGACGGCGCGGCCGTCCATCTTCGCGCGCAGCACGCGCTCGCGATCGATCGCGAAGGCGATGGCGCGCCGGACGCGCGCGTCGCCGAGCGCCGGGTCGCGTCCGTTCATCATCAGATAGGTGAGCTTGGGGCCGGGGCCGGTGGCCAGCGCGACGCGCCGGCTGCGCGCCAGGTCGTCCACCAGGTCGACGCGCATGGTGTTGAGCGTCAGATCAGCCGCGCCGCCGACCAGCATGAGCGCGCGCGCGTTGGCGTCCGGCACGACCCGCACGCGCACGCGCTCGGTGCGCGGCGCCGCGAAGGCCCAGTACGGGTTGCGGCGGAGGCCCACCTCGTCGGGGCGGTACGACTCGACCAGGTACGGGCCGGCCCCGACCACGCGCCCGTCGGTGAAGCGCCGATCGGCGCCGGCCGCCCGCGCCGACACGATGCCGAACTCGAAGTCGGACATGATCGTGGCCAGCGGCTTGACCAGGTGGAAGCGAACTCGTAGAGCGTCCAGCGCCTCCACGCGCGAGAACCGGTCGCGCATGTTGCGCAGCATCGGGCTCTCCATCGCGCGGTCGAGCACGCTCTCGTAGGTGAAGACCACGTCGGCCGAGCCGAGCGGGCTGCCGTCGGAGAAGCGCAGCCCTGCGCGCAGCCGGACATCGACCGTGAGCTCGTCGCGCAGCTCGATCGACTCGGCCAGGAGCGGGCGCGGCTCCAGCGTCGGCGTCTCCATGGTGGTCAAGCCGGGCGCGACCAGGCGGGCCAGCCGGCCGTCGTCGTTGCTGCTGGTGTAGCGCGGGTCGATGCTGGTGAAGCGCGCCTCGACCAGGACGACGATGGTGTCGTCGGGCGTGCGCCGATCGCGCACCGCGCATCCGGCGGCCAGGGCCGCGAGCAGGCCGAGCGTGATACCCTGCTGGCTCGATGCTGTCATGGGCGCGGATTCGCGAGGCCGCCGCGGCGGCTGCGGCGCTCGCGCTGTGCAGTATCCCCGCGCCTCGGGCCCGCTCGCAACAGCCGGCCGCGCGCGCGCCCAGCGCCGGCGCGCCCGGGTCCACCGCCGCCGCGGTCGGAGACGGCGAGCCGTCGCCGGCGCCGTTCGAGGACCGCGCCGCGTTCCTGTCCCGCCGCATCGAGAAGATCGTCGCCGCCCGCGCCGCGCAGCTGCCCGGCGCGCGCATCGGCATCGAGGTGGCCGACCTGGCCAGCGACCGCATCGTCTACACGCGCGACGCCGACGGCCTCTACAACATCGCGTCCAACACCAAGCTCGTCACCGCCGCGGCCGCCCTGGCCCTGCTGGGCCCCGACTTCCGCTACTACACCGCGCTCTACGGCGCCGAGCCGGACCGCCGCGGCGTGGTCTCGGGCGATCTCTACATCCGCGGCCGCGGCGATCCCACCCTCGGCACCTCCGAGCTCTACCAGCTGGTGCGCGAGCTGCGCCAGAACGGCGTCTCGCGCATCGAGGGCGGCGTGGTGGTGGACGCCAACTACTTCGACAACCGCGATCTGCCTCCTCACTTCGAGGAGAAGCCCGACGATCCGGCTCCCTACCGCGCGCCCATCGGCGCCACCTCGCTCAACTTCAACGCGGTGACCGTGTCGGTGCGGCCGGCCGCGAGCGGCTCGGGCCCGAGCCGCGTCACCGTCGATCCGCCCAACGACTACATCGAGATCGATTCGCGCGTGCGCACGGTCAAGAAGGGCCGCTCGCGCATCCGGGTCGAGAGCGAGACGACCAGCGACACCATGCGCTTCGTCCTGCGCGGCCAGCTGCGGCGCGACGACGGCGTCAAGCTCTTCCGCCGCCGCGTCTCCGATCCGGTGCTCTACCTGGGCACCACGCTGCGCGGCGCGCTCGAGCGGAGCGGCATCGAGATCGGCACCCGCAAGGTCACCAGCGCCGAGGTACCCAGGCACGTCACCGCGCTGGCGTGGCGGGTCAGCGAGCCGCTCGCGGTGCTGGTGCGCGGCCTCGGCAAGTACTCCAACAACTTCATGGCCGAGATGATGTTGAAGACCATCGGAGCGGAGCGGCGCCAGGACAAGTCGCGGCCGGCCACCTGGGACGACGCGCTCACCACGGTGCGCACGTGGCTCATCGACAGCATTGGTTGGGCGGCCGACGGTTTCTACTATGGCAATGGCTCGGGGCTGTATGCCTCCAACCAGTTCAGCCCGAGGCAGATCGTGCGGCTCCTGTCGGTCGGGTACCGCGACTTCCGCTGGGGACCCGACCTCGTCGCATCCCTGTCGATAGGCGGCGTCGACGGCACCATCAGCCGCCGCATGGCCAACGGTCCGGCGGCGGGGCGCGTGCGGGCAAAGACAGGCACTCTCGACGGCGTGTCGACCCTGTCCGGATACGTTGCCACCGACGGTCGCGCGCCACTGGCCTTCTCGATCTTCGTGAATGGGTTCTCCGACCAGAACGCCGACTACGCCCGCCTCTTGCAGAACGACGTGTGCGAGGCAATGATGCCTTTTCTGGAAAGCGGCCGGTGAAGACATGCCGGTGTCATTTCGCCGTATTGCCGCCGCAAGGAGCGGCGTGCTACGACTCCTGCTCTCCAACCGAAAATGATGTGTTGAGGAGGAAGGCTCATGGCTCAGCTCAAGGGCTCGAAGACCCATCAGAACCTCAAGGACGCGTTTGCTGGCGAGTCGCAGGCCAACCGCCGATACCTCTACCTCGCCAAGGTCGCGGACGTCGAGGGGCGCCCCGACATCGCCGGCCTGTTCCGCGACACCGCGGAGGGCGAGACCGGACACGCGCACGGACACCTCGACTGGCTCAAGCCGGTGGGCGACCCGGCCACCGGTGAGCCGATCGGCAGCACCGAGAACAACCTCAAGGCGGCCATCGCGGGCGAGACCTACGAGTACACCGAGATGTACCCCGGCTTCGCGAAGACCGCGCGCGACGAGGGCTTC
>Ga0126377_10001449_pt1 | contig 15639 bp, 16 predicted proteins | sample PanSoiMetPlot_22_FD_92647 | JGI IMG/M metagenome (GOLD analysis project Ga0126377, IMG submission 92647) | Tropical forest soil microbial communities from Panama - MetaG Plot_22 | ecosystem: Environmental > Terrestrial > Soil > Tropical forest > Bulk soil | place: Panama | collected 2016-02-17
GCGAGGTCCAGCGCGGCGGACTCGTAGGCCCAGAGCCGGTAGCGCACCGACGCCGCCCACTGCGTCGGCTGTGGCCAGAGGTCGAGGGACTCGACGTGCTCGCAGAACGACCCGAGCGTCCAGCGTCCGGCGAGCGGCTGCACCGTGCCCGCAGCCTGCAGCGCCGCGTGGTCCTCCGCGCCGTAGCTGACGTCCTCGCCAACGCCCTCGCAGCCGCCGCCGCGCAGGCGGATGTGCGTCGAGACGCGGGTGAACTCGGTCGACACCTCGCGCTCCATGCCTTCGAGCGCGTAGTCCTCGACCTCGAGCGGGAGCGCGGCGAGCCGCTCCTCGAAGAGGCTCATTGCTCGAGCCTCGCCACGAGCTCCTCGAGGCGCAGCTCCTCGAGCCCCTTGCCGACGGCGTCAAGCTCGGCGGCGCAGTACTCGACCAGGCCGCGGCCCTCGCGGACGAGGTCAAGCGTCTCGCGCAGCCCCGCCTCGCCGGAATCGAGGCGCTTGATGATCGCCTCCAGCCGCGCCGTGGCGGCCTCATACGTCAACTCAGTCATCGTCCTCGATAGTGGCATCAACGTCGGCGTCGGCGAAGCGCAGCCGCACCGCGCGGGCCGCCCGCGCGGCCTCGGCGCTGGTCACGACGTTGCCGTCGCGGTCGTCGACGATCGCGTAGCCGCGCTCGAGCACCCGCTCCGGGTCGTGGGCGGCGAGCGCGAGCGTGAAGCCGTCGAGCGCGGTGCGGCGGGCCGCCCGCTCGGGCCCGGATGCGGCGGTCGCACGCCTGCCGAGCGCCGCGGCGCGGGAAGCCGTCGCGGCGCGCTCGTCGCGCGCCCGGCGGGTCGCGCTGGCGCGGACCTCGCGCAGCTTCTGGTGCAGCCGCGCGCGCTCGCGCGCGACGTGCTCGCCCGGTGCGCGCGACAGGTGGGCCAGGTGGCGGGCGCGGTCAAGCACCGCGCGGCGGGCGTGCAGCGCAAGCCGGCCGGCGCCGGCGCGCAGCGCGGCGCGCGCCTCGCCGCAATGCAGCGGCACGGCCGTCTCCGCAGCGTGCGTCGGGGTCGAGCAGCTCACCGCGGCGACGTCGTCGAGCAGCGTGCGATCCGTGTGGTGGCCGACCGACGCGATCACCGGCACGCGCAGCAGCGCCACGGTGCGGCACAGCGTCTCATCGCAGAAGGCGAACAGGTCGGCCAGCGAGCCGCCGCCGCGCGCGACCACGATGACCTCGACGTCGTCGATCGCCGCGAGGTCCTGCAGCGTGCGGGTGATCGCCGGCGCCGCGTGGCGGTCCTGCACCGGCGCGAACCCCCACACGAGGCGGCCCGCCCACCCGCGGCGGCGCAGCCCGGCGAGCACGTCGTCGCGCGCCTTGCCGCCCTCACCGGTGACCACGCCGATGCAGCGCGGCAGCAACGGGCGCGGGAGACGGCGCTGCGGCTCGAACAGGCCCTCGGCGGCGAGCGCTCGGCGCAGGACCTCGAGCTGGGCGAGCAGATCGCCCTCGCCGGCCAGGCGCAGGCCGCTGACCGCGAACGAGAACGACGGCGACGCCGTGCGCGAGCCGGCGTAGTAATCGGGGCCGCCCGCCACGACGATCTTTGCGCCGTCGGTCAGCGCGCCCGCGGGCACCTTCAGCGCGTCGAAGTCGTCGCGCCACATCGAGCACGGCACCGCGCCCTCGGCATCGCGCAGCTCGAACCACACCCGCGCGCGTCCGGCGCGCAGGCCGAAGACCTCCCCGAAGAGCTGCACGCGGGCGCGCTTGCGCAGCTCGTCGCGCAGCTTGGCCGCGTAGGCCCCCACCGGGAACGGCCCGGCATGGGGCGAGCCGGCGATGCCCTCGGGTCGGGCTCTCTGATCAGCCACCCCACACACCATAAGGAGGGCCGAAGATGCGTCGAACGGCTGTTCAGCCCTGCTGGAAGGCGGCCGATAGGACTGGCGATGGTCCCTCACGACCACCGCGCGGACACCGTCGCGCGGCTCACCGGCCTGCTCGAGGTCACCCGGCTCGTGCGCAGCGAGCAGGACCTCGGCGCGCTGCTGCCCGCGATCGCCGCCGCGGTGAGCGAGGCGATGGGCTACCGGACCGTCGTCATCTCGGTCTACCGCCCGGCGTGGGACGACTTCCGGGTCGAGACGGTCCACGGCTCCGAGGAGGGGCGCGCCACCCTCCTCGGCCAGGAACGCAGCTGGGAGGAGTGGGCGCCGCTGTTCGATCCCGGCTTCGAGCGGCACGGCTGCTTCTTCCTGCCGTGGGACAAGTTCGACTGGTCCTGGGACACCACGGTCTCGTTCGTCCCCGACCTCGAGGTGGTCGACGCGCCCGACGCGTGGCACCCCGAGGATGCGCTCTTCGTGCCGATGCGCCACAGCGACGGCCACCTGCTCGGGATCATGTCGGTCGACGAGCCGCTCTCCGGCCGCAGGCCGTCCGAGGACGACCTCGCGGTCCTCGCGGCGCTGGCCGCCCACGCTGCGCAGGCGGTGCAGGACGCCCAGGCCGCCGCCGACGCCGCCCGCCACCGCACCGCCCTCGAGCACCTCCTGCGCGTCTCCTCCCGCCTCACCGAGGCGCTCTCGATCGAGGCGATCCTGCACGAGGTCTGCGAGGGGATCCGGGCCGCGCTGAGCTTCGGCAACGTCTCGGTCGATCTCGTCGACGCGACCACGCAGCGAGCCGTGCCGCGCGCGGTCGTCGGATGGACGCACGAGGAGGTCGAGGACTCGCAGAGCGCCGACGTCGAGGTCCTGCGGCGGCTGTTCGACCCGCGCTTCGAGATCGAGGGGTGCTTCCTGCTCCCCGGCGACGAGGCGTGCGCGCGCCTGGGCATCGCCCGCCCGACCTACGAGTCGGCCCGCAACGGCCGCGGTCCTCTTGCCTGGAACCACCACTGGCTCGTCATCCCGCTGCACGACCGCGGCGGCACCCTGGTGGGCGTCATCTGGGCCGACGAGCCCGCCGACCGCCTGCTGCCGTCGACCGAGCGCCTGCAGGCGCTGCGGATGTTCGCCAACCAGGCGGCGACCGCCGTCGTCTCCGCCGCGGCGTTCGCGGAGATGCAGTTCCTCGCCGACCACGACCCGCTCACGCGCGTCGGTAACCGCCGCGCGTTCACCCGCCGGCTGGCCGAGGAGGTCCACCGCGCGGCGCGCTACGGGCAGCGCTTCGCCCTGGCCATCCTCGACGTCGACGGCTTCAAGGCCCTGAATGACCGCGACGGCCATCTCGCCGGCGACGTCGCGCTCGAGGCGATCGGCGACGTCCTGCGCGACAGGCTGCGGCGGTCGGACAGTGCGTTCCGTCTCGGCGGCGACGAGTTCGCGGTGATCCTCGACGAGGCGGGCACCGCCGAGGCGACGCAGGTCGTCATGCGCATCGCCGACGGCATCGCCGCCATCGACGCGGGCGAAGGACACCGGCTGCGGGCGTCGTTCGGCGTCGCGCTGGGCGACGGCGCGCCCGACCCGGAGGCGCTCCTGCGCGCCGCCGACGCGGCGATGTACGAGGCCAAGCGCGCCGGCGAGGGCGTCCGCTTCGCCGTGGTCAGCAGCACTTGACAGGGTGTTAGGGTCCGCCCCCTTGTGGACCTGACCCTGTCCCCCTCCGAAGAGGCCTTCCGCGACGACCTGCGCGCGTGGCTCGAGGGCAACCACCCCGGGCGCGAGCCCGAGGGCGACCTCGCCGGCTTCGAGTTCCGCCGCTCGTGGCAGCGCAGCCTGCACGACGCGGGCTGGGCGGGCGTTGCCTGGCCGAAGGAGTACGGCGGCCGGGGCGCGACGCTCGTCGAGCAGGCGATCTTCAACGAGGAGTTCGTCCGCGCGCAGGCTCCGAGCACCGCCAACGTTCTGGGCCTTGCGATGGGCGGGCCTACGGTCATCGCCCATGGCACCGAGGAGCAGAAGCGCCGCTACCTCGAGCCGATCCTGTCCGCCGAGGAGATCTGGTGCCAGGGCTTCTCCGAGCCGGGCGCGGGATCCGATCTGGCGTCCGTCAAGACGCGCGGGGTCCGCGACGGCGACGACTGGGTCATCACCGGCCAGAAGGTGTGGACGACGATGGCCCAGCACGCGAAGTGGTGCATGCTCGTCGCGCGCACCGACCCCGGCGCGCCGAAGCACCAGGGCCTGACGTACTTCCTCATGGACATGGAGCAGGACGCCATCCAGGTGCGTCCGCTGCGGCAGATCACCGGTGAGGCCGAGTTCAACGAGCTGTTCATCGAAGAGGCGCGGATCCCGCACGAGAACATCGTCGGCGGGGAGGGCAACGGCTGGGCGGTCGCGATCACGACGCTCATGCACGAGCGCGCCACGCTCGCGTTCGGGCTGCAGATCGCCGTGAAGCGGGCGCTGCGCGAGCTCATGGACGCCGCGCGCGAGTCCCGCGCGAGCCGCGACCTGATCGTCCGCGACCGCCTCGCGCAGCTCTACATCGAGTCCGAGGTGCTGCGCCTGAACGCCTACCGCGGGCTGAGCGCGATCATGCACGACGGCGTGCCCGGCCCCGAGGGCTCACTGGGCAAGTGGCATTGGGCCGAGGTCAACCAGGCGCTCACCGAGCTGGCGATGGACCTGCGCGGCCCGGAAGCGGTGCTCTACGACGACACCTGGACGTTCCGCTTCCTGCGGGCCCGTGCCAACTCGATCGAGGCCGGCACCACCGAGATCCTCAAGAACATCGTCGCCGAGCGCGTGCTCGGGCTGCCGCGGATGCGCTGATGAACTTCGACCTCACCGACGACCAACGCGCCATCCAGCGCACCGCGCGCGACTTCCTGGCCGACGCCTACAAGCCCGCCGAGGTGCGGCGGCTGGCCTACGACACGCCGCGCGGCTTCACCGGCGAGGGCTGGGCGGCGATCTGCGATCTCGGCTGGCCGGCGCTGCTCGTTCCGGAGGACCACGGCGGGCTCGGCCTCGGCGTGATCGAGCTGGCGGTGGTGCAGGAGGAGCTCGGAGCGTCGCTCGCCCCCTCGCCGTTCCTATCGACCGTGGCCGCGGCCGCGGTCATCGCCGACGCTGGCAGCGACGAGCAGCGCGAGCGCTGGCTACCGGCGCTGGCTGCCGGCGAGGCACGCGGCGCGGTCGCCACCCTGGTCGACGACGTCGGCTGGACCGCGGTCCCCGACGCCGACGGCGCCGACGTGATCGTCGTGCGCGAGAACGACGCCTGGTCGCTCGTCGCCGACACGAGCGCGGAGGCGGTTGAGGCGCTCGACTCGACGCGTCGCCTGTGGCGGGTGCGCGCCGAGGGCGACCTCGAGCCGCTCCCGGGCGAGGGCGAGCGGGCCTTCGACGTCGTCGCGGTGGCGCTGGCCGCCGAATCGGTCGGCGTCGCCCGGCGCGCGATGGACATGGCGGTCCAGTACGCGAAGGAGCGCGAGCAGTTCGGCCGGCCGATCGGTGCCTACCAGGCGATCTCGCACGCGTGCGCGCAGATGCTGCTCGAGGTCGAGGGCGCGCGCTCGACGACCCTCTACGCGGCGTGGGCGCTCGACAACGAGCCCGAGTCGGGGCCGCTCGCCGCGTCGATGGCCAAGGCGTATGCGTCGGATGCGGGCTGGCGCGTGCCGGCGGCGGCGCTGCAGGTCCACGGCGGGATCGGCTTCACGTGGGAGCACGACCTGCACCTGTGGCTCAAGCGCGGCAAGGCGAACGCCTACCTGTGGGGCGACAGCCGCGCCCACCGCGACCGCGTCGCGAACCTCATCGGTCTGTAGACGAAAGAAAGTCCCCTGCGCGGCGCGCGGGGTGAGACGATCGGCGCTGATGAGACGTGGGGGGGCGATCGTCACGCTTCTCGCCGCGGCCGCGCTCGCCCCGGCCGCCGGCGCCACCGTGCACGGCACCGTCGACGCGAGCGGGCTCACCCTCACCGACATCACCGGCACGGCCGACCACGTCACGCTCGACACGAACAAGACGGGCATCTTCGCGACGGTCAGCGACGGCACGCTCGTCCCCGCCTGCCCGCTGACGAGCGCGAAGTTCCATGGCTTCCAGTGCGCGCCGGCACCGCTCGTGCGCCTCGACGTGGGCGGCGGCAACGACGAGGTCGACGCGTCGCGGCTCGCCACGCCGCTGCAGGCGACGCTCGGCCCCGGTTCGGACGTGCTCGTCTCGGGATCGGGCAACGACACGATCGCCACCATCGCGGACGGCGTCCGCGACGTCGTCGTCTGCGGGGCGGGCAACGACGTCGTCGAGGGCGTCGCGGACCCGAACGACGACATCTCGGGCACCTGCGAGACCGCGCGGCGCAGCTTCACGCCGGCGATGCTGCCCAAGACCGTCACCGCCGCCGCGCCGGCGACGATGACGCTGCGGATCGGGCGCGCCAACGTCGCGCTGGGGTTCGCGGCGACGCTCGCGACTGCGCCGCCGAAGGGCGGCAAGGCACGCACCCTGGCGCGCACGACCGTCCCCGCCACGACGGGGCAGGTGAAGCTCACCTTCAAGCTCCCCAAGCTCAGCCGCGGCTTCCTCAGCAAGCGGCCGAGCATCCGCGTCCAGGCCTCCGTCACCGCGATCGGCGCCGATGGCCGCCGCTACCCGCTGAGCCTGCACTCGCAGCCGCCCGGGCCGCATCCCAAGCTCACGACGCTGTTCGACAACCAGGTCCGCCTGGTCATCCCCGCGCGGCTGCGGCACCCCCGCGGACGCTAGGGCTCGTCGGGCAGCCCGGAGGCGGGGAACACCGCGGGCGTGAGGAAGCAGGTGGCGTCGCAGATCGCCTCGCCGCGGAACGAGATGATGTGGATCGCGTTGGGCACGAAGCGCCCTTCGTCCTCGACCCACCGGTAGGTCCCGAAGGCCGGCTGCGCGTTCGCGTGGATCGGGATGAACCGGCGCCGGATCGAGAGCGGGCCGCGCGGCAGGAAGGCCCGGATCGCGTCGCGCCCGGCGAACCATTCGGCGTTCGGCGGCATCGAGAACGACGCATCCTCGGCGAGCATCGCGACCACCGCGTCGACGTCGCCGCGCTCCCACGCGTCGACGTAGCTCTCGACGAGCTCGCGCACGCGCTCGTCGCCCACTGCCCGCAGCGTCGCCTGCTGGGTCTGGTCGGGCAGCTTCTCGTCGACGGTCGCGCGGGCGCGCTGCATCGCGCTGTTGACCGACGCGGTCGTGGTGTCGAGCGTCGCGGCGACCTCCTTCGCCGAGAACCCGAGCACCTCGCGCAGGATCAGCACCGCCCGCTGGTTCGCCGGGAGGTGCTGTAGCGCGGCGATGAACGCGAGTTCGACGCTCTCGCGCTGGTCGTAGCGCGCCTCGGGCGCGGCGAAGCCGTCCTCGAGCCCGAGCCGCTCGTCCGGGTAGGGCTCCACCCACACCGACTCGACCAGCGGCTCGCCGACGGTCGCCATCGGGTCCGCGGACGGCGCGTAGTCGATCGGGACGACCCGCTTCGGCCGCCGCTCCAGCGCGGTCAGGCAGGTGTTCGTCGCGATCTTGTAGAGCCAGCCGCGCAGCGAGCTGCGGCCCTCGAAGTTCGGCAGCGCGCGCCATGCGCGCAGCAGCGCCTCCTGCAGCGCGTCCTCGGCGTCCTGGGCCGAGCCGAGCATCCGGTAGCAGTGCGCGTGCAGCTCGCGACGGTGGCCCTCGATCAGTCGGCGGTAGGCATCCTCGTCGACGACGGCGGTGGCGCTCATGCGCCACCCAGGTTACGCGTAGATGTTCTCGACGTAGTCGCGCAGCATGCGGGTCGCCGAGAACCGCGGGCCGTTCGTCCGCAGCGAAGCCTTGGTGCGCGCCAGCCACGCTCGCGGAAGCCCGTCGCCGTCGCGGTTGTAGAACTCGGGCACCACCTCGTCGTGGAGCAGCCGCATCAGCTCGTCGGCGTCGCGCGCGTCCTGGGCGTGGTGGTCGTCGTCGATCTCACCGCTGAGCGCCCAGCCGTTCGCGCCGTCGTAGGCCTCCGCCCACCAGCCGTCGAGCACGCTGAGCTGCAGGCCGCCGTTGACCGCCGACTTCATCCCGCTGGTGCCGCTGGCCTCCAGCGGCGGGCGCGGCACGTTGACCCAGACGTCGCAGCCGCGGACGAGCCGCGCGGCGATGCTGAGGTCGTAGTCGTCGAGGTAGGCGACGCGGTGGTTGATCTCGGGGATGCCCTTGGCCGAGAACAGCTCCTGAAGGCTGCGCTTGCCGTCGTTGTCGCGTGGGTGCGCCTTGCCCGCGAGCAGGATCTGCACCGAGCGCTCGCCGGACAGCAGGTCGCCGATGCGGCGGGCGGCGTGCAGCAGCAGGTGCAGCCGCTTGTAGGTGGCCAGCCGCCGCGCGAAGCCGATCGTCAGCACGTCGGGCCCGAACTCCGGCGCCTCGACGTATTCGCGCGGCTCCTCGCGGCCGAGGCGGTCGACCATGCTGCGGCCGCGCGCCCACTGCGCCAGCGCGGCGCGCTGCTCGTTGCGCACGCGCCAGAGGTCCGCGTCGTCGATCGCGTCGACGGGCGCCCACGTTTCGGGGTCGGCCGCCCGCGCCATCCAGCCGGCGCCGAGGTGGCGGTCAAGGAGCTCGCGCATCGGGTCGCCGACCCAGGTGGGGATGTGCACGCCGTTGGTGACGTAGCCGATCGGCACCTCGTCCTCGACGCAGTCGGGCCACATCGCGGCCCACATGCCGCGCGCGACCTCGCCGTGGCGGCGGCTGACGCCGTTCGCCGCGCGGCTGGTGCGCAGCGCGAACTGGGTGACGCCGAACGGCTCGCCGTCGTCGTCGGGGCGCGTGCGGCCCATGCTGATGGCAGCGTCGAGGTCGATCCCGACCTCGACGGCGAGCGGGCCGAAGGACTCGGCGACGAGCGCGGGGTCGTAGGTGTCGTTGCCGGCGGGCACCGGCGTGTGGGTGGTGAACACCGTGCGCGCGCGGGCGGCGTCGATCGCGGCGTCGAGCACCGCCCCGGCGGCGACCTCGCCGCGCGCGAGCTCGAGCGACGCGAACGCGGCGTGGCCCTCGTTGAGGTGCACGACCGACGGGTCGATGCCCAGCGCGCGCAGCGCGCGCATCCCGCCGACGCCGAGCAGCGCGTATTGCGCGAGGCGCAGGTCGCGGGTGCCGGTGTAGAGGCGCGAGCTGATCCAGCGCGCGACCGGGCCGTTCTCGGGGCGGTCGGCGTCGAGCAGGAACAGGGGCACGCGGCCGACCGCGACGCGCCACACCTGGGCGACGACGTCCTCGTCGCCGATCGGGACCGTCACCTCGAGCGGCTGGCCGTCGTCGCCGCAGACGAGCGCCGCGGGCTGGCGGATGGGATCGGTCGGGACCCACGACTCGTGCTGCCAGCCGGAGGCGTCGATGTGCTGGCGGAAGTAGCCCTGGTGGTAGAGCAGGCCGACCGCGACGAGCGGCAGCGCGCGGTCGGAGGCCTCCTTGAGCATGTCGCCCGCGAGCGCGCCCAGGCCGCCCGAGTAGATCGGCAGCGACGCGTGGATGCCGTACTCGGCGCAGAAGAAGGCGACCGGGTGCTCTGGTGTGACCCGTCCGGCCGGCACCGGAGCGCGGGCGAGGTCCGCGCTGATCGTCTCGTCCAGGGCGCGGGCGCGCTCGACGAGTTCCGGGTCCGCGGCGGCGCGCTCGAGGCGCTCGGCCGAGGTCTCGGTGAGCATGCGGATCGGGTTCTCGCCCGCGAGCTCCCAGCGCGCTGGGTCGACGGCGCGGAACGTGTCAGCGCCGCCCGGCGTCCACGACCAGCGCAGGTTGTAGGCGGCGCGCGCCAGCGGCGCCAGCGGATCGGGCAGGCGCGCCGCAAGCGCGTCGGCGGCGCGTTCGATGTCCTCGCGTCCGAGCGGCACGGGCGCGGATGATGGCAGCGCGGGTGGCTAGGCGGCGTCGTCGTTCAGCGACGGCAGCGGGACGAGGCCGTCCTCGTGCGGGGCGCCGCGGTACTCGCCGTCGAACGCGAGCTTCTCGAGCCGCGCGATCTCGCGCTCGCCTTCGAGACGCGCGGGGTCGCCATCGGGCAGCCCGCCGATGAGTCGCGCGATGCGCCCGCGGATCTGCAGCGCGAAGTGCGGCGTCGACGCGCCCATGAGCTGGCGCACGTCTTCGACGGTGACCTCGTCGCGCTGTCTGATCGGGCTCTCGGATTCGCTCACGGAGACTGCCTCGTGGTGCTGGCCTTGCGGATCTCGAGCAGGGAGTCTATGCGGGCCTGCGTCGGCACCGAGATCGCCTTGTCGTCGCCGATCACCCAGCCGTGGTTGTAGACGCCGCGCACGGGGTCGCGGGTGTAGCCGGGCTGGATGTCGAGCAGGTACTGGCCGACGGCGCCGTCGAGCCCGAACGGGGTGGCGAGCACGAGCAGCGGGCCATACGTGCCGCTCACCGAGAGCGGCGCGGCCGCGGCGGCGTCGAGCGGGCGGTCGGTGCGCGCGAACACAATGCCGTGGCCGGGGTCGACGACGCCCCAGCCGAACGTCGGGTCGGTGTAGCGCGCAAAGGCGATCGCGTTGTCGACGGGATTTTGGGCGCCGATCCGCTTCACGGTGCCGAGCTTGCGCAGCGCGGTGACCGTCTTGCTGCTGACGGTCGTCGGCGGGCCGAGGACGTAGATGCGCGGCTGGCCGTGGGCCTTGAGCGCGGCCTGGGTCTCCGGCGGGACGCTGTCGCGGTGGACGAAGAGCACGGGGTCGCCGGCCTTGGCCGCCCAGGCGGCGGCGGGCATGGCGAACGCCGGGTCCTCGGCGGACACGACCACGATCCGATCGGAGGTCGAGCCGCGGGCGGCGGTCTGGAACGCGTCGATCGCGCGCGCCAGCGCGAAGGGGTCGCGGCCGTTGATGTCGCTCGTGCGCACGCCCGGGGGGCGCGCGACGTCGCCGACGCGGATGATCTGCGCGCCGCCGGCCGCCTTGGCGCCGCGCGGGCGCAGCGCGACGAGCGCGTCGCGCGTCGCGGGCGGCATGTCGGGGCCGTTCGATAGGAGCACGGCGGCGCGGATCGGCGACGATGCGAGCACCGCGCCCGCGACGCCCGCGCGCCAGTCGCGCGCGTCGATGAGCGCGACGGCGTTGGGGCGGTTGGTCGCGGTCGTCGACGGGAACACGGCGCGCGCCACACCGGCCGCGTCGGCGATCGGGTCGGCGCCCGCCACGCGCGTCGTGTTCTTGGTGGCGAACGCCGGGAAGCCGAGATCCGTGGGCGCCTCGGACTCGCTGCTCTTCACCCCGAGGTTCGGCTTGTCGGCCGCGGTCGTGCTCGAGCCGCCCTGGTGGCGGCCGCACGCTGCCGTGGCGAGCCCGGCGGCGAGCAGGCAGATGAGTGCGACAGCGCGACGCATTGGCGCCCGAGGGTACGAGAGGCGCCCGACGCGTGCGCGGGTCACGTTCGCATGCGCTCCGCGCACATCTGTGCGCACTTGTCTGAACGTTCGTGTAGGGTGCCGCCGATCAACGCCGAATCCCTGGTCAACCGGGGAACGGGGGACCCAGAAGTTGGGGCGAGTCTCACGGGTTGGAGGGCCCGTGAGAGGCGCAGGCTCTTTCAGCGCTAGCCCGTCAGCTAACCCCGCAGGCCGACGAGAGAGGGAAAGACGTGCCGGGCAAGGCTCTGTGGGGGAGCGTGTTGGTGCTGTGGCTGATGCTGTGCGCTTCGGCCTCGGCCCAAGCCCCGACGCCGCCGCCGGCCCCGTCGACGGGCGGCGCGGCCTACGGGGTGGTCTTCCAGCCCACGGTGCCCGGCGCCGTCGCGCAGGTCATCAACGGCGTCGCCTATGCGCCCGACCAGGCGCCCGATCAGGTCAAGCAGGCGATCTGGGCGGCCAACACGATCATCGGCCTGCCGTATCGGCGCGGTGGCGGCCACACGCTTGGCTTCGTCGACAGCGCCTACGACTGCTCCGGCACCGTCTCGTTCGCGCTGCACGGCGGCAGCCTGCTGCGGGTGCCGCGCGACTCGTCCTCGTTCATGCGCTTCGGCGCGGGCGGCGCGGGCACGTGGATCACGGTCTACACGAACCCGAGCCACGCCTTCGCGGTCATCGCGGGCGTGCGCCTCGACACGAGCGCGGCCGGTGACCCGAGCGGTCTGTCGGGCCCGCGCTGGCGGCCGAACCTGCGCTCGACGCGCGGGTACAAGGCGCGCCATCCTGTCGGGCTCTGAGTCGCGTCTACGTCAGCCTGCCGCTCACCGGCCCGGCGGCGGCCGCCGGCCGTGACGTCCTCCGCGGCGCGCAGCTCGCGCTCGGCGCCGCGCGCGGCGAGGTGCCCGAGATCGTCGTGCTAGACGGGTTTGCAGCGGACCGCGACGCGCAGGCGCTGGCCAACGCCCATCGCGCGGTGGGCGACGACCAGGCCCTCGCCTACCTCGGCGACTTCCACTCGTCACAGGTCGAGGCGACGGCGCGGGTGACGGGGGAGGCCGGGCTGCTGCAGGTCGCCCCGGTCGCTTCGTATTCCGAGTTGCGCGGCGAGACGCTCGTGCGGCTCATGCCGCACGACGGCGTCGGCGCTCGCGCGATCGCGGAGTGGCTCGTGCGTGCTCGCGTCCGCGAGGTGCTCGTGGTGCACGACTACGGCGACCAGTACGGCGAGCCGGTCGGCGCGATGTGCGCCGAGGCCGCGCGCTCGCGAGGGTTGAAGGTACGCATCCGGCGGGTGTGGGACCACGACGAGCGGCCGGCCGACGATCTGGGCGACGCTGATTCGGTGCTGTACGTGGGCGTCGCCGGGTCGGGCGCGGTCGGCCTCTGGCACGACCTCCACGCAGCCGACCCGCGGCTGTGGCTGCTGGGCAGCGAGGGCGTCGCGGTGCCGTGGCTGGCGCGGGCGCTCGAGCCGACCGCCGCCGCGCGCACGCGCTTCTTCGTGGCCAACCGCGGGCCGCTGGCGTTCTACGGCTTCGAGGCGATGGCGTTGGTGCTGGACGCGCTCGCCGCTGGCAGCGACCGCGCGGCCGTCGCGCGCTTGGCGCGCTCGACCCGCGACCGCGAGTCGATCCTCGGCCGCTACTCGATTGATGCCGAGGGGCACACGACGACGACGGCTTACGGGCGGTTGGCGGTGGTGGGTGGGGAGTTGGTGTGGGACAACGCGATGTGAGGCGTTGCCTTGGTGGCGGGCCAGGCAATGAGGGTGAGGAGGTTGGCGGGGGCGCAGTCGCGGGCGGTGTGGCTCGGCGCTGGCGGCTGAACTGCCCCGAAAAGCTCCCGGAAACCGGGAGAAATCCGCGACAGTTCGCGCCCGCCGCCCGAACTGCCCCGATTTAGCCGCGGTTTCCGCGGCCAGAACGCGACAGTTCGCGCCCACCCACCCTCATTGCCCGGCCACGTGGCGTCGCTGACGCAGCGCGGACGACGTCAGTACTCCACCCGATCCGGCTTCGCCGCCCACGCCACGAACGGCGTCTCCGCCTCCGGATGCACGACCCGCCGCATCGGCAGCGACCGCGCGCCCGGGGGCAGCGCGATCTCGTCGTAGACGAACGCGTCGTCGAAGCCGGCCTCGGCCGCGTCCTCGCGCGTCGCCGAGAAGAAGACCGCGCGCGGGCGCGCCCAGTAGATCGCGCCGAGGCACATCGGGCAGGGCTCGCAGCTCGCGTAAAGGTCGCAGCCGTCGAGCTGGAAGGTGTTCAGCGCCGTGCATGCCGCCCGGATCGCCCCGATCTCCGCGTGCGCCGTCGGGTCGTTCGTGCCCACGACCTGGTTGTGCGCTGTGGCGATCACGTCGTCGCCGCGCACGACGACCGCGCCGAACGGGCCGCCCTCGCCGGACTCGACGCCCTGCAGCGCGACCTCGAACGCCAACAGCAGGAACTCCTCGCGCGGTTCCATCAGTCCTCCTGACTCGCGGCCGCCTCCTCGAGCGCCCGGCGCTCGAGGATCTGCTCGCGCTCGGCCAGCCGGTTCGCTCGCCGCAACTGCGCCTCGGCCTCGCGCCGGCGATCCTCGGGCGACGACGCGACCAGTGTCGGCACCGGGATCGGGCGCCCGTCGTCGTCGATCGCCACCATCGTCAGGTAGGCGCTGTTCGTGTGGCGCACCTCGCCGGTGCGCGGGTTCTCGGACTCGACCCGCACCCCGACCTCCATCGACGTCCGCCACGCCGCGTTGACCGACGCGCGCAGCGTGACCAGATTGCCGATGTGGATCGGCAGCAGGAACGTGAGCCGATCGGCTCCGGCGGTGACCACGCGCGAGTGGCTGTGGCGCACCGCGGCGACCCCCGCAACCTCGTCGATCAGCTTCATCACGACCCCGCCGTGCACGAAGCCTCCCGCGTTGGCATCGGTCGGGCCCATCCACTGCACGAGCACACTGCGCGAGTCCTCGACTGTGCGCGCGAGTTCCACGCTCCACTACGCTAGACCAAAGCCAAAGTCGTCCAGCGATCGAGGAGTCCGTATGCCCGGCATGGGCGGACGCATGTCCACCGTCATCAAGGCCAAGATCTCGAGACTGCTCGACCGGGCAGAGGATCCCGGCGAGACGCTCGACTACAGCTACCAGAAGCAGCTCGAATCGCTGCAGAACGTCAAGAAGGGCATCGCGGACGTCGTCACCGCGAAGAAGCGCCTTCAGATGCAGAGCCAGAAGCTCGAGCAGTCGGTCGTCAAGCTCGACACCCAGGCTCGCCAGGCGCTCTCCGCCGGCAACGAGGAGCTCGCCCGCACCGCGCTCGAGCGCAAGAACGTCGCCCAGACCGAGTTGCAGTCGCTCGACCAGCAGGTCACCGAGCTCGAGGCCCAGCAGGAGAAGCTCACCGAGTCCGAGCAGAAGCTGCGCGGCAAGATCGAGGCCTTCCGCACCAAGAAGGAGGTCATGAAGGCGCAGTACTCGGCGGCCGAGGCGCAGGTTCGGATCTCCGAGGCGGCCACCGGCGTCGGCGAGGAGATGGCCGACGTCGGCCTCGCGATGCAGCGCGCCGCCGACAAGACCGAGCAGATGCGCGCACGCGCCGACGCGGTCGCCGAGCTCGAGGCGGCCGGCACCTTCGACGACCTCACCACGCTCGGCACCGGCCAGGACGACATCGACCGCCAGCTCGCCGAGCTGTCGAGCTCGAGCCAGGTCGAGGATGAGCTGAGCAAGATGAAGGCCGAGCTGGGCCAGGGCTCCGGGGGCGGCGAGTCCAAGCAGCTCGAAGAGGGGCAGGGCTCGTGATCGTCCGGATCTCCAACGAGGGCCAGTACCGCATCGACGACGCCCTGCACGGTCGCCTCAACGACCTCGACGACGCGGCGGTGGCGGCCGTCGAGGCCGACGACGAGGACGCCTTCCACGAGGTGTTCGAGGAACTGCTCGACCTCGTGCGCAAGGAGGGCCACGAGCTCGCCGACGACGACCTCGAAGCCTCCGACGTCATCCTCCCGCCCGCGGACCTCACCTTCGTCGAAGCTGGCGAGGAGTTCACCGGCGACGGGCTGATCCCCGAGCCGGCCGAGAGCGCCGGCTAGGACAGCGGCAGGTCGGCGCGGATCTCGGTCCCCGCACCGGGCGGGCTCGAGATCTCCATCCGGCCGCCGAGGGCCTCGACGCGGTCGATGAGGCCGCACAGGCCCGAGCCGCGGTTCTGGTCGGCGCCACCGATCCCGTCGTCGGACACCTCGACCCGCGCCTGCCCGTCCCGGCGAGCGACGCGCACGCGCGCCTCCGAGGCCTGTGCGTACTTCGCCACGTTGGTCAGCGCCTCGGAGACGACGTAGTAGA
>Ga0126377_10001450_pt1 | contig 15632 bp, 15 predicted proteins | sample PanSoiMetPlot_22_FD_92647 | JGI IMG/M metagenome (GOLD analysis project Ga0126377, IMG submission 92647) | Tropical forest soil microbial communities from Panama - MetaG Plot_22 | ecosystem: Environmental > Terrestrial > Soil > Tropical forest > Bulk soil | place: Panama | collected 2016-02-17
GGTGCGGTTGATGCCCTTGCGCCGCGCCCACTCACTCTGGCTTCCAGCCTCGGCGATCGCGGCGCGCATCAATTTCAAGACGTCATCTTTGTCCAGCAGCGAGGGCTTGTTCTTCTTCACCTGGTCCACGACCCCATCTCCACCCAGTCATCGTCGCCCCCATATCGAACACCCCCACCTGTCGACTCGCACTTATATACTCGCAGTTTTATATACTGCAGGCCGAGTTCGGCGCGACAGTGTCGCACGCCAAATTGATCCCGACATAATCCTGCCGAATGAGGCAATGTCGTGGGCGACACCACGGCGGGCTGATGGCAGCATCCGGATATGCCAGGGAACCGGGCGTGAGCCATTCAGCGTCAAGTCGGGCTTTCGGCCGCAAGACAAGCTGAGCGGTGCGCGTTCGAATGGCGCGTGCGGGCCGCCCGTCAACTCCGGAACAGCAAGGATCCGCGGCGCATGGCACCTCTCTTTACCATCGGCTACGAACACGCAACCACGCGCGCCATGCTGGACGAGCTCGCGGCGTCCAGGGTCAACGTCGTGGTCGACGTGCGAGCCGTCACCTCGTCCCGCCGTCCCGGCTTCTCCAAGCGCCAGCTCGCCGCAGGACTCGACGAGCGCGGGATCGGCTACCTGCATCTGCGCGCGCTCGGCACGCCCAAGGAGGGACGGCTCGCGGCGCGCAGCGGCAAGCGAGTGGAACTCTTCCGGATCTACGAGAAGCACCTCAAGACGTCGGAGGCGCGCCAGGAGATGGACGAGCTGGCGACGCTCGCCAAATCCGGCCGGCGGCTCTGCCTCCTATGCTACGAGCGCGACCCCGAGGGTTGCCACCGCCGCCGCGTCGCCGAAATCATCCACGAGCGAACCGGCGCAAAGGTCGAGCATTTGTTCTGCGCTCCGGTGTGAGGATTCTTCCGCCGCCATTACCATCTGTGCTGTCGTTGCCCGCGAACGCGGGCAATCCAGTCCTCCACGACGCCTGAGACATTTGCTGGAGCGTACGGATGCCCCGCTTTCGCGGCGCATGACGGTGAAGAGAACGCCTCACTCCGCCGGCTGCACCGCAGCGCGTTGGCGCGACTCGACCGTGAACGCGAGCGCCGCGAACCCGTAGACGCTCACCACGACGACGCCGGCGCACGCCGCGATCACGGCGAGCACCAGTGCGAAGCCGCCGCGGTCATGCAGGACCGCGATCAGCCCGACCGCGACCGCCGACGAGGTGAAGTTGAGGAAATAGCGCACCGCGTAGATGCGCCCGCGCCAGGCATCGGCGGTGAAGCGGGCGACGACGATGTCGCCCACCGTGACCTGCCCGTAGATCGCAGCCATCGAGATCGCGAGCGCCATCAGCAGCGCCGCGCCGCTGGTCTGCGACGCCAGCAGGATCCCGAAGAACTGCACGGTCACCACCGCGGCGAACAGCAGTGGCGGCGAGAAGCGTTCGACCAGGCGGCCGACCGCGATCTGCGCCAGTGCGCCGCACATGAACACGGCGGTCGCGAGCCCGCCCACCACCGTCAGGTTGCCGGCATTGCCGAGCTGCTCGTCGACCAGCTTGGGCAGCGCGACCAGCGCGGTGTTGAACACCAGCCCGCTCATGATCGAGACCACGATGAACAGCAGGAACATCGTCAGCGCGGCGCGCGCCGAGAGTGGAATCTCGGCGGTGGTCTTGCGTGTCGCGATCGTGTGGGTGTCGTCCGCCACGAGCGCCCGATACGCGATGCCGGTCGCGACGCACAGCACCGCCGGAACGATGAAGGCGGCGCGCCAGCCGAACCAGGACGCGAGCACGCCGGTGACGCCGGCCGCGAGCGCGACGCCGAGATTGCCGCACACGCCGTTGAAGGCGAGCGTGCGCCCGCGCGCCTGCGAGATCTCGATCAGCATCGCCATGCCGACCGGATGATAGATCGCGGCGAAGACGCCGAGCGCGAACAATGCCGCCGCCAGAATGGGCAGGTTGGGTGCGGCCGCGGCGGCGAGGAGCGCGAGCCCGCAGCCGACATAGAAGGCCACCAACATGTTGCGGCGGCTCCAGCGGTCGGCGAGCCAGCCGGCCGGCAGCGAGAACACGCCGAAGGCGACGAACATCGCGGTCGCCAGCGCGATCAGCTCGGAATAGGGCCGCCCGTACACCACCTCGAGGCCGATCACGATCGTCGGATAGATGCCGAGCACGAAATGGTCGATCGCGTGCGCCCAGTTGAGGAAGCCGATCTGCAGCTGCTTCTGGTGCGAGGCGTGCGGGTCCGATGCAATGTCCATGGCTGTTCCGGCAGTTCCCCGAGATGTGGGAGGGCGCTTGTCTTGATTCCAGCGGCACCCTACTCTTGCGCGTTTGCGATGTTCTGCCGATTTTCATCGCGTTCAGGCCAAAATCGGGGAAAATACGGGCGACCCCAATGGTGAAATTCAAGCAGATCGAGCTTCACGATGCCTTCGACGATGCGCCCCGCCCGGTCGCCGCGATGGCCAAGTCGTTCGCCGACGGCGCCCACACCGCCGTCCACCACCACGGCCGCGGCCAGCTGCTGCATGCGGTGCGCGGCATCATGCGCATCGAAACCGCCGATGCGGCGTGGCTGGTCCCGCCGACGCGCGCCTTGTGGATGCCGCCGCACATGGCGCACCGCGTGACGATGCGCAGCCAGGTCGAGATGCGCACGCTCTATATCGATCCGCACGCCGCCAGCAGCCTGCCCCCCGCCCCGACCCTGGTCGAAGTTTCCGGCCTGCTGCGCGAGCTGATACTCGCGGCATTGGAAGAGCCCGCCGCCTATGACGAAGCCGGCCGCGGCGGCCTTGTGGCGCGCCTCATCCTGATCGAACTCGCCCGCATCAAGGACCGGCCGCTCGATCTGCCGATGCCACGCGACCCACGGGCACTGCGCGTCGCCCGCGACCTGCTCGACCGGCCGGCGCTGCCGCTCGATCTCGATCAATGGGCCGAGCGCTCGGGAGCGAGCCGGCGCACGCTGGCACGGCTGTTTCGCCACGAGACCGGACTGAGCTTCGCCGAATGGCGCGCACGGTTGCGCGCCGTCGAGGGATTGGCGCGGCTGTCGGCCGGCGCCTCGGTCGGCGCTTCCGCCAAGGCGGTGGGCTACGACAGCCCGAGCGCGTTCTCGGCGATGGTGCGGCGCAGCCTCGGCGAGGCGCCGCGGAGGTTGGTGCGGGGAGCACCAGCGGCAAGCATGGCTTCGCAGGTGGGTTAGGCGCGAACCGCCGTAACCCACCGGCTGAGTCGCCGGTTACCTAGCCCGCATGGAGCGTAGCGGAATGCGGGACGTCATCCCCGATTGCGCTTCCGCGTACGCGCTCCGCGCTTCGGCGGACTCAAACCCGTTCCGTAGCTCGCGCAGCGAGCGAAGGCGGGTCGCTTCATCCGGGCTACGGGCTAATCCAGCGTCCGTCTGAACCGCGTCACCGCAATCAGCATCGCAACCAGCATCAGGCCGACGAGTGCGAGCGAGTCGTATCGCAGCTCGGCGAGCGTCGAGCCCTTGAGCATGATCGAGCGCACGATGCGCAGATAGTGGGTGAGCGGCAGGCACTCGCCCACCCATTGTGCCCACAGCGGCATGCCGGCGAAGGGAAAGAGAAATCCCGACAGCAGCATGTTGGGGAGAAAGTACATCATCGCCATCTGCACGGCCTGGAGCTGGTTCTGCGCCAGCGTCGAGAAGGTGTAGCCGACCGACAGGTTGGTCGCGATGAACAGCGTGGTGAGCGTGGCGAGCAGCCCGATATTGCCGACGATCGGCACGCTGAACAGCACGACGCCGGCGAGCACGATGACGGTCGCCTGCAGGAACCCGACCAGCACATAGGGCGTGATCTTGCCGAGCATGATCTCGAGCGGCGTGATCGGCATCGACAGCAGGTTCTCCATGGTCCCGCGCTCGGTCTCGCGCGTGACCGACAGTGCGGTGAAGATCAGCATGGTGAGGGTGAGGATGGTGCCGAGCAGGCCCGGCACGATGTTGAGCTGGCTCGACTGCGCCGGGTTGTAGCGCGCATGCACGCGGATATCGAAGGGCGGCCGCCCGCTGTCGGGGATCTCGCGGTCGTTGACGAGCGCGCTCTGGATCAGCTGGTTGAGCGCGCCGAGCGCCGAGCCGGAGGCGACCGGGTCGGTCGCGTCGGCCGCGACCAGCAGCGCCGGCCGATCGCCGCGCCGCACGTCGCGTTCGAAATTGGTCGGGATCTCGACGCCGAACAGCACCTGGCCGGACTGCATCAGGCGGTCGAACTCGGCTTCGTCCCGCACCCGGCGCGTGACCTTGAAATAGCGGGTGTTCTCCAGCGCCTTGAGGATGGTGCGGCTGACATCGCTCGACTCCTGCACCAGCACGGCGGTCGGCAGATCGCGCGGAAGCGTGTTGATGGCGTAGCCGAACAGCACGAGCTGCATGATCGGGATCGAGATCATGGTCGCGAAGGTGACGCGGTCGCGCCGGAGCTGCAAGAACTCCTTCATCAGCATGGCGCCGGCGCGCCGCCAGAAGCCCGATCCGATGCGTAGTGCGAAGCTCATTGGTAGTTGTCCCGCGTGCGGCCCATGAGCTCGATGAAGACATCTTCGAGTGAGGCCTTGGATCTCTCCCACTGCAACGAGGCGTCCGCCCGATAGGGCTCGATCGCCCGCTCGAGCGCGGCCTCGTCGCGACCGGACACATGCAGGCTCGCGCCGAACGGCGCCACCATGGTGACACCGTCGCGGCGGCCGAGCTCGTCGGCGACCCGCGCGAGGTCGCCGCCGCTCACCGTGTAGGTCGCAAGATGCGCGCCCGCGATGACCTCCTCGACGGTGCCGTGGGCGAGCAATTCGCCATAGGCGATGTAGGCGATCTCGTGACATCGCTCGGCCTCGTCCATGTAGTGGGTCGAGACCAGCACCGTGAGACCCTCGCCGGCGAGCGCATGGATCTCGTTCCAGAACTCGCGCCGCGCCTTCGGATCGACACCGGCGGTGGGCTCGTCGAGCAGCAGCAGCTGCGGGTTCGGCAGCGTGCAGGCGCCGAGCGCGAGCCGCTGCTTCCAGCCGCCCGAGAGACTGCGCGCGAGCTGCTCCTCGCGTCCCTGCAGGCCGAGCCGGTCGATCGCGGCACGCGCGGCGGCCGGCGGCCGCGGGATGCCATAGATGCGCGCGACGAACTCCAGGTTCTCGCGCACCGACAGGTCGTCATAGAGGCTGAAGCGCTGCGTCATGTAGCCGACGTGGTTTTTGATCTTCTCGGCCTCGGTGCGGATGTCGAAGCCGAGGCAGGTGCCGCGGCCGGAATCGGGCGTGAGCAGGCCGCACAGCATGCGGATCGTGGTGGTCTTGCCCGAGCCGTTGGGGCCGAGGAAGCCGTAGATCAGGCCGCGCTTGACCCGCATCGACAGGTCGCGGACGACCGTGCGTCCGTCGAACGACTTGGTGAGGCCCTCGACCTCGATGGCGATGTCGGAGGCCCCGTTCACCGCCTGGTCTCCCTGGTCGCGGGCGCGGGCGCGCCGTCCTTCGCCGGCACGATCACGTCGACGGGCTGACCGGCCCGCAGGTTGGCGGGGTCGGCCGGCAGCGCCTCGATCAGAAATACGAGCTTCGCGCGCTCCTCCATGCTGTAGATCACCGGCGGCGTGAACTCGGCGGTCTTCGAGATGAAGCTGACCCTGGCGGTGAGATCGCCGGTGCAGCCGTCGCAGCGCACCGTGACGTTGTCGCCATAGGCGATGCGCGGCAGCTCGGCCTGGGGCACGAAGAAGCGAACCTTCATGTTGCCGGGCGGCAGCAGCGCCAGGATCGGCCGGCTCGCCGTCACCATCTCGCCCGGCCTGAAATAGACCTGCTGCACCGTGCCGGTGACCGGCGCGACCACGCTGCGGCGCGCGAGCCTGGTCTGCGAGGTTTTGACGCGCGCCTCGGCCTCGCGCAGCGCCGCCTGCGCGGCGTCGAAATCCTTCTGCGTGCCGGAGCCGGAGCGGGCGAGCGTCTGGGCGCGCTCGAAGGTCTGCTTGGCGTTGGCGAGCGTCGCCATGTTCATGTTGAGGTCGGCCCGGTGCAGGTCGGTATCGAGCGTGAACAGCGGCGCGCCGGCCTCGACCTTGTCGCCCTCGCGCACGTTGAGCGTCTCGACCCGACCGGTTTCGTCGGGGCCGACGAAGATCAGGTTGGCCTCTATCCAGCCCTGATAGGTTGGCGGCTTGTCGTCGCAGCCGGCGAGCGCCAGCAGCGCCAGCACGGCGGTCACGGCCGGGATCGCACACGAACGGACTCTCATGGCCCGCATCCCTCGAACAGCGCCGCGAGATGGGCGCGCATCATGGCGGCGACGTCGATCGGCGCGAAGCGGTCGAACAGGCCGCTCCACACGATCGCCACCAAGCCCGGCGCGATGACGAGCTGGGGAAACCGGATCAGCGTATCGTCGGAAAGCTCGCCGCGTTCGCGCGCGCGCCGCAGCAGCGCGCGCATGGCCGCGATCGCCCGCTCGACCACGTTGCGGTAGTAGAATTCCGCGAGCTCGGGAAAGCGCGGGCCCTCGGTCATCACCAGGCGCAGCACGTCGCGCCGGCGCGTCGAATAGATCTCACGCACGAACAGGTCGAAGAAGCGGCCAAGCACCTCGCGGATCGGAATTTCGGGCGGCGGCGCTTCCAGCACGGCGACGAGCGGGACCAGCATGGTGCCGACGATCTCGCGAAACAGCGCCTGCTTGTCGTCGAAATAGAGATAGATCGTTCCCTTGGCGACGCCGGCGCGCGCCGCCACATCGTCGATCCGGGTCGCCGCAAAGCCGCGGGCGCAGAACTCCTCGAGCGCGGCCGCGACGATCGCCTGCCGGCGCGCCTCGCTCTTTTCGGCGCGCTTTTGCGCCGGCTTGGATGCCCGTCCGCGCGCCGGCTTGGCGGGCTTGCCGGCCTTTGCGATCCCAGCCGGACGGATTACGGCCGAGCGGCGAAACGCCCGCCGTCCGCTTCCTCGCCCTCGTGGCCCAATGGTGCGCATCGCGACGCCTCCGGATCAGGACCGTGAATTCCGGCTTTGAAAATTCCGCTTTGAAAATTCCGGCTTAGAAAATTCCGGATTTTCAATCTCACCCTGAATTCTGGTCCGAATTATGACTGACTGGTCAGTCATAATCTAGTCCCTCCCTCCATGGTGTGCCATGGTGCGCCATGGGTGTGCCATAGGTGCGCCATGGCCCTTGGCCCTTGGCCCTAAGCCCTTGGCCCTAAGCCCTTGGCCCTTGGCCCTTGGCCCTAAGCCCTTGGCCCTTGGCCCTTGGCCCTAAGCCCCTGGCCCTAAGCCCTTGGCCTTGCGACAAAATGACTGACCGGTCAGTCAAAATTGGCAAGGCGGACCATTTTGGCAGAACGAAGCTAGGAGAAAAACTCAAACGAGTTCATCAGTATAGCGGCAGAACTCGCGGACCGCCGCGGCGCCTGGGCCGCCGCGGGTCACCCCTTCACGTCGCACGCGAAGGCACGGATGACGCAGTCCTTGCCGCCATATTTGTAGCAGCTCTGCAGCGCCACGTTCTCGGCCTCGCCGAGCTGGAGCGCCGACGCGAAGCCATTGGGACCGCAGGGTCGGCGGCCGTCGATCGCGAAGGCTGCGCAGCTGCGCTTGAGCGTCACCACGACCTTGCAGCCCGCGCCGGCACATTTCGCGTGCGCGGCGGCGCGCGCCGCATCCGCGCTGGGGAAGTCGAACGCATAGCCGTAGGCCGCGCAGGCCCCGAGCGCCATCGCGCCCGCGGCGTGCCCGGTCGGAATGCCCGCCATGTACATGCTGATGCCGACGGCCAAGCCGGCCGCGGCCTGCGAAACCCGCCCCATAGGTCCCCTCCCCCGTGAAGAAATACGAGCTTAAGCGGGAATGATTGCGACTTGGTGAAGAGGCCAACGCGGCGGGGTGACGAGTTGCGAGCGGCAAGCGCGGTCGCGTCAGGCGCGCTTGCCTGGCCGCTGTCCGCCAGTCCGGCGGCGCACGTTCATCCCTCGATCTCGGCCTTGAGGGCGCGCAGCGCGTCGGGCGTGTCGACGTCGGTGAACGCCGCGCGCCCGGTCACTGCCACCTCGACCACGGCTTCCGGATAGCTGCCGATGAGATGGCGGGCACCGATGTCACCGTCGAGTTTTGCGAGATCGGCGAAGAAGCGGCGCGACCACACCACCGGATTGCCGCGCTTGCCCGCGATCGTCGGCACCACCACGAGCGCGCCCTTCTCGGGATCGAAGGCCGCGAGCAAGCGGTCGATCAGGCCGGCATCGACCTGTGGCATGTCGCCGAGGCAGACGATCGCGCCATCGACCTCGGCCGGCAGCGCCGCAACGCCGGCCTTGATCGAGGTCGAGAGGCCGTCCGCAAAGTCCGGATTGTGCGCGAAAATCACGCGCAGCCCCTTGAGCGCTGCCTCGACCTGCTCGCGCTGATGGCCGGTGACGACCACGACGGGGCGCGCGCGCGAGGCGAGCGCCTGCTCGACGGCGATGCGGACGAGGGGTTTGCCGCCGACCTCGGCCAACAGCTTGTTCGGGCCGCCCATCCGGGTCGAGCGGCCGGCAGCGAGCACGATTGCGGCGACGCGTCGGCCGGCCGGCTCCTCGCTCTCGCGCGGCTGCGGGCGGGTGACGATCTCCATCAGCAGGCCGCCTACGCCCATGCCGGTGATGTCGGATCGCCGCACCGGCAGGCCGCACAAGAGACGCGCCAGGATCCAGTCGAAGCCGTTCTCCTTCGGGCTGCGCGCGCAGCCGGGCGCGCCCAGCACCGCCCGCCCGGCCGCCGAGGCGACCAGCATGAGATTGCCGGGGTCGACCGGCATGCCGAAATGCTCGATCTTGCCGCCCACCGCCTCGACGGCGGCCGGAATGACATCCCGCTTGTCGGCGATCGCCGAGGCGCCGAACACGATGACGAGTTCGGCGCCCGACTTGAGCACCTCCTCGAGCGCACGCGCCAGCGCAGCGGTCTCGTGCGGCACACGCCGCTCGGCCACGATCGACGCATTGGCGGGCGCCAGCCGGTCGAGCGTGACGCGCAGCGTCTTCTCGATCACCTTGTCGGCGAGGCCGGGCAGCAGAGTCGAGATGACGCCGACCTTGCGGATCCGGTAGGGCGCGACGCGCACCAGCGTCCGCGCGGCGCGAGCCGCCGCGAGCGCCTTGTCGCGCGCCTCCTTCGCGACCGCGAACGGGATGATCTTCACGGTCGCGATCATCTTGCCGACGACGACCGGCGCGAACGCCGCAAGCGTCGCGAGCGTGATGTCGGGATCGACCTCGTTCAGCCGGTCGATACCCTCGGCGTCGACCACGAGCACGCCGGCCGCCTCGGCGAACAGGTTGGCGCGCCCCGTGAAGGCGCGGTCGACGTGAACGCCCTCGCCCGCGACCGCCGCCGCGATCTCGGCCGCCGCCACGTCCTCGGACACGTCGCCTGGCTCGAGCCGCGCGACCGTGATCGCCGGAATGCCCGCGGCCGCAAGCGCCGCGATCTCAGCGTCGCCCACTCTCGTGCCCTTCTTGAGCACCAGACCGCCCGAGCGGATCGAATGAACCACGATCGCGCCCTTGGCGTCGGCCGGTGCGACGGCGCCGAACTTCATGCCGCCTTCTCCGCCTTTCCGGCCGGCAGGCGCAGCCGCGCCGTGATCTCGCCCATGATCGCCAGCGCGATCTCGGGCGGCGACACCGCGCCGATCGCAAGCCCGATCGGCGCATGAATGCGCGCGATCGCGTCATGGGCGATGCCCTGTGCGGCGAGCCGCTCGACGCGGCGCGCGTGGGTTTTGCGCGAGCCGAGCGCGCCGACATAGAAGCAGTCGCGCGCCAACGCGTGGATCAGTGCCGGATCGTCGATCTTCGGATCGTGGGTGAGCGCGACGAAGGCCGTGTAGCCGTCGACGTCGAGCGGCGGCAGCGCCACGTCCGGCCACTCGGCGATCACCTTCACGTCGGGGAACCGCTCCGGCGTCGCAAAGGCGGTGCGTGGATCGATGATCACGACATCATAACCGAGCAGCTTCGCCATCCGCGCGAGCGCCTGGCTGATATGCACCGCGCCGATCGCGACCAGGCGCGCCGGCGGCACGTGCACGGTCAGGAAGACCTTGCCGTGCGGCGTGTCCACCATGCCGCTTTTGCCCGAGCGCAGCGCCGCCTCCAGCGTATCGCGCAGCGGATCGGCGGCGAACTCGGCCTTGCGGACAAAACGCTGCTCGCCGCTCGCCACGTCGGTAACCACGATTGCGGCGCGGCGTGCCGCGCGCTCCGCGTTGAGTGCTTTGAGGATATCGAGGCGCATCGCAGATCAATCCACCTTCTCGACATATACCCGGATGGTGCCGCCGCAGGACAGGCCGACCTTCCAGGCGGTGTCGTCGGCGACGCCGAATTCCAGCATCTTCGGCTTGCCGGTGTCGATCACGTCAAGCGCCTCGGTGACCACCGCGCCTTCGACGCAGCCGCCCGACACCGAGCCGAGGAAATTGCCCTCCTCGTCGATCACCAGATTCGAGCCGACCGGCCGCGGGGCCGAGCCCCAGGTCTCGACCACCGTCGCAAGTGCCACGCCCTTGCCGGCTTTGCGCCAGTCCTCGGCGGCTTTCAGGATGTCCTCGTCGCGAGCCAGCATTGCCAGATCTCCTTGCGTTCGCTCATCGCGAGGAACGAAGCGAAGAAGCAATCTCACCGCACGCGCATGCGCAAGGGGAAACGGGATTTGCTTCGCTTCGCTCGCAATGACGCCTACCCGTTATCTCCAGATATATATTACGCTACCCGTCTCAACCACACCTTCGGATCGCCTGCACGGCTGCCCTGCGCCGATAGCGCGCGGCACAACTCGGCCACGGAATCGAGATTGTGGATGGGGCGAAACTCGTCCACGTGCGGCAGCATGGTCTGGATGCCCTTGGCCCTGGCCTCGAAACCCTCGAAACGCAGCAGCGGGTTGAGCCAGATCAGCCGGCGGCAGGACCGGTGCAGCCGGTCGATCTCGAAGGCGAGGCGGTCGTCCGGGTCGCGCTCGAGCCCATCGGTGATGAGCAGCACGATCGCGCCCTGACCAAGCACGCGGCGTGCCCACAGCTTGTTGAAGGCGTGCAGCGAGGTGGCGATCCGCGTGCCGCCCGACCAGTCGGGCACGCTTGCCGAGCACAGGCCGAGCGCCTCGTCCGGGTCGCGCGCCTTGAGCGAGCGCGTCACATTGGTGAGGCGGGTGCCGAACAGGAAGGAGTGCACGCGCTTACGCGCATCCGTGATCGAATGAAGGAAGTGGAGAAACAATCGCGTGTAGTCGCTCATCGAGCCCGAGATGTCGAGCAGCGCGACGATCGGCGGCAGGCGGGTCTTGAGGCCGAGGTATTTGAGATCGATGAAGCCGCCGCCTGCCTTCATACTGGCACGCAGGGTGCGCCGCATGTCGATGACGTGGCCGCGGCGGTCGGGGGTGAGCCGGCGGGTGCGCACCTCGTCGAGCGAGAGCACCAGGCGCTTGATCGCGAGCTTGGCAGCCGCGATCTCGGCTGCGGTCATCTGGGCGAAATCCTTCCTCTGCAGCAGTTCGCGGTCGGACATCGTAAAGGTCGCATCAAGCGCGACCTCGCGCTCCTCGCGCTTGAGCTTGTCGTCGAGGCCGGAAAACAGCGCCTCCTGCACGCGCGCGGCGGCCGGCGGCGGCGGTTGCGGCGGCGCCCCCGGCGCCTGCGGCAGCATCATCGCCATGAGCTGATCGAGATAGCCGCGCTTGCGGAAGAAGATGCGGAACGCCTGCTCGAAGATGACCGATTGCTCGTGCCGCTTCACGAACACGGCGTGCAGCGTCCAGTAGAAATCGTCCTTGGTGCCGACGCCCGCCGCCTCGACCGCCGCAAGCGCATCGAGCACCGCACCTGGACCGACCGGCAGGCCGGCGGCGCGCAGCGCGCGCGCGAAATGCACGATGTTGTCGGCGAGCCGGCCGCTCTTCTCCCTCTCCCCATCGGGGAGAGGGCCGGGGTGAGGGGCGCTCGGACTGTCGGTCATGATCGTATCTCTGCAACGAGCGTCGGGCACCGCTGCTCCCCTCCCCGGCCTCTCCCGCAAGTGGAGAAGGGAACGAGAGGCCGTGCCTTACTCCGCCGCCGCCCGGATCTCGGCGCGCACCTGGTCGATCAGCTCCTTGGCCCCCGAGCCTTCGATGCGGGCGATGTCGTCCTGATATTTGAGCAGCACGCCGAGCGTATCAGACACCGTCGTCGGATCGAGCGCGATCGCGTCGAGTTCGGTCAGCGCGCTCGCCCAGTCGAGCGTCTCGGCGACGCCCGGTGCCTTGAACAGGTCTTGCTTGCGCAGCGCCTGAACGAAATGCACGACCTCCTGCGAGAGCTTCTTGCCGATGCCCGGCACCTTGGTGCGCACGATGCGGAGCTCGCGCTCGGCATTCGGATAGCCGACCCAGTGGTACAGGCAGCGCCGCTTGAGCGCGTCGTGGATCTCGCGCGTGCGGTTCGAGGTGATCACGACGATCGGCGGATGGGCGGCCTTGACGGTGCCGAGCTCGGGGATCGTGACCTGGAAGTCGGCGAGCACTTCCAGCAGGAACGCCTCGAATGCCTCGTCGGTGCGGTCGAGCTCGTCGATCAGCAGCACCGGCGGACCTGCGGTGTCGGGCTCGAGCGCCTGCAGCAATGGCCGCTTGATCAGGAAGCGCTCGGAAAAGACATCGTGCGACAGCCGGTCGCGATCGACATTCCCCTCGGCTTCCGCCAGTCGGATTGCGATCATCTGCTCGGCGTAATTCCACTCATAGACCGCGGCCGCGACGTCGAGCCCCTCGTAGCATTGCAGTCGGATCAGCCGCCGGCCGAGCGTGGCGGCCAGCACCTTGGCGATCTCGGTCTTGCCGACCCCGGCCTCGCCTTCGAGGAAGATCGGCCGGCCCATCCTCAGCGCGAGAAACAGCACGGTCGCGAGCGAGCGGTCGGCGAGATAATCGGCATCGCCGAGCAGCTTCAGGGTTGCGTCGATCGAGTCGGGAATGGCGCGGGATGAGAGGGTCTTGTCCATGGACCGAGGATATATCGTCAACGCCGCGCTGTCGCGCAACCCCGCCAGGCATGCCGGGGCTGCCGACCCGGCCTCGATCGCGGCAACCGAATCGGTATCGGTGAGCGGGATATGGCGGACCCGATTGGGCAAATTCGAGGTTTCGCTCGCGGCCGCCGACATCGCCGGCCGCGCAATCCGACTGCAGGCGGAGGCAATTCTGGCCATCCTGGCGTTCGAACAGGGCCGGACGGCAGGCGAAGACCATTGGCGGCCGGGGTCTGCGGCGCCAAGGGGGCGGCGGGCCACGCAGCGGCGGTGGGGGCTTTATCGCGGAGGGCGCGCGCCCTACATCATGGAGGACACGCTACGCCAGCCAGGACAGCTCCAGGACAGCTCCATGACCAGTTCGCAGACGCTCGCGCAGGACAGCCGTTTTGCCACCATCGACGCCGGGGTGCGGATCGGCCATGTCCATCTCAAGGTCGCCGATCTGCAGCGCGCGCTCGACTTCTATTGCGGCGTGCTCGGCTTCGAGCTGACCACCAGCCGGCCCGGCGCGGCCTTCATCTCGGCCGGCGGCTATCACCATCATATCGGGCTCAACACCTGGGAGAGCCGCGGCGGCTCGCCGCCACCTCCCGGCACGACCGGGCTCTACCACACCGCGATTCTCTACCCGACCCGTCGGCTGCTCGCCGAGGCGCTGCGCCGCCTGATTGCCGCAAAAATCCCGCTCGAAGGCGCGAGCGACCACGGGGTGAGCGAGGCCCTTTACCTGCGCGATCCGGACGACAACGGCGTCGAGCTCTATTGGGATCGGCCGAAGGAGCAATGGCCGAAGCGTCCCGACGGCGGCCTGCAGATGTACACAAATCCGCTCGACCTGCATGACCTGCTGGCGGAGCTCGACCGGGCGCCGGCCTGAACGGCCTTCCACGATGGGAAACGACGCGCAGCGGTGAGCCGCGCGCCGCAGTTCGTTTCGATCGGTCGCTCAGCCCGCCGCCGCGACCGCCCGGCGCGCCATCACGCCAATCAGATGCGCGCGGTACTCGGCGCTGCCGTGGATATCGGTCGCCATTCCGTCGGCCGGCACTGTCAGCCCCTCCAGCACCTTCGGCGAGAAGCGCTTCTTGAGCGCCTCCTCGAACGCCGCAACGCGGAAGACGCCGGAGGCGCCGGCGCCGGTCACGGCGACGCGGATCTCCGACGGGCGCTTCGCCACGAACACGCCGACCAGCGCATAGCGCGAGGCCGGATTGCGGAATTTCTGGTAGGCCGCCTTCTTGGGCAGCGGAAAGCTCACTTTGGTAATGATCTCATCGGGTTCGAGCACGGTGTCGAACAGGCCCTTGAAGAACTCGTCGGCCGGAATCTTGCGCTTCGTGGTGATGATGGTGGCGCCGAGGCCGACGCAGGCGGCCGGATAGTCCGCGTTGGGATCGTTGTTGGCGACCGAACCGCCGAGCGTGCCGCGGTGGCGAACCGCCGGATCCCCAATCATTCCGGCAAGCTGCGCGAGCGCCGGGATCGCCTCGCCCACCGTCGCGGATCCCGCGACCTCGGAGTGGCGCGCAAGCGCGCCGATGACGAGCGAGCGGCCCTTGAGCTCGATGCCCGACAGTCCCTCGACGCGATCGAGATCGACGAGGTTCGCGGGCGAGGCGAGCCGCTGCTTCATCGTCGGCAGCAACGTCATGCCGCCGGCGAGCAGCTTCGGATCCTCGAGCTTGGCGAGGAGATTCTGCGCCTGCCGCAGTCCGCTCGCGCGATGATAGGTGAAATTGTACATCGTGCTCTCCGTATTCTCCGTAGCTACGCTGCCTTCTGGCCCTTGTTGCGCTTCTCGATCGCCGCCCACACCGCCTGCGCGGTGGCCGGCATCGCCAGATCCTCGCTGCCGATCGCATCCGTGATCGCATTGATGACCGCGGCCGGCGCCGCGATCGCGCCGGCCTCGCCGCATCCCTTGATGCCGAGCGGATTGCCCGGACACTTGGTCACCGTGGTGTCGATCTTGAACGAGGGCAGATCGTCGGCGCGCGGCATGGTGTAGTCCATGAACGAGCCGGCGACGAGCTGGCCGTCGCTGTTGTAGACCGCATTCTCGAGCAGCGCCTGGCCGACGCCCTGCGCGATGCCGCCGTGCACCTGGCCCTCGACGATCATCGGATTGATGACGACGCCGAAATCGTCGACCGCGGTCCAATTGGCAATCGACACGATGCCGGTCTCGGGATCGATCTCAACCTCGCAGACGTGGCAGCCGGCCGGGAAGGTAAAATTGGTCGGATCGTAGAATGCGCCTTCCTTGAGGCCGGGCTCGAGCTGCGCGCCGGTGAACTTGTGGGCGATATAGGCGTGCAGCGCGACGTCGCCCCAGGCGGCCGACTTGTCGGTGCCGGCGACGGTGAACTTGCCGTCCTTGAACACGATGTCGTTCTCGGACGCCTCGAGCAGATGCGAGGCGACCTTCTTGGCCTTGGCTTCGACCTTGTCGAGCGCCTTGACGATCGCCGACATGCCGACCGCGCCCGAACGCGAGCCGTAGGTGCCCATGCCGAACTGCACCTTGTCGGTGTCGCCGTGCACGA
>Ga0126377_10001452_pt1 | contig 15619 bp, 12 predicted proteins | sample PanSoiMetPlot_22_FD_92647 | JGI IMG/M metagenome (GOLD analysis project Ga0126377, IMG submission 92647) | Tropical forest soil microbial communities from Panama - MetaG Plot_22 | ecosystem: Environmental > Terrestrial > Soil > Tropical forest > Bulk soil | place: Panama | collected 2016-02-17
CGCACGACCGAATTCCTCTGGCAGGAAGGTCACACGGCGCACGAGACGCCCGAGGAAGCCGAAGAGGAGACGCGAAGGATGCTCGGCGTCTACAAGGATTTCGCCGAGACCGAGCTGGCGATGCCGGTCATCGACGGACAGAAGACCGAGAGCGAGAAGTTCGCGGGCGCCGAGCGAACCTACTCGATCGAGGGGTTGATGCGCGACGGCCGCGCCCTGCAGGCGGGCACATCGCACAACCTCGGCCAGAACTTCGCGAAGGTCTTCGACATCAAGTTTCAGGCGCGCGACAAGTCGGTGCAGTACGTCTACGGCACCTCGTGGGGCGTGTCGACGCGGATGATCGGCGGCGTGATCATGACGCACGGTGACGACGGCGGTCTCATCCTGCCGCCTCGGATCGCACCCTATCAGGTGGTGATCGTGCCGATCCTGAAGGGCAGCTCGCGCGACGCCGTTCTGGCACGCGCCCGGCAGATTCGCGACGAGCTGACCACGCACGGTGTGCGTGTCATGCTGGACGAACGCGACACGCAGACGCCTGGCTGGAAGTTCAACGAGTGGGAGATGCGTGGCGTCCCTCTGCGCCTGGAAATCGGACCCAAGGACCTCGAGAAGTCGCAGGTGATGCTGGCGCGCCGCGACACGCGCGAGAAATCAACGGCGGCCATGGAAGGCCTGGCGGCTCATGTCACGACGAGGCTTGCCACGATTCAGCAGGCGCTCTTCGATCGCGCGATCGCGTATCGCACGGAGCACACGAGCCGGACCGACTCGTACGAGGAATTCAAGGCGATCATGGAAGGACGGCCTGGCTTCGTTGTCTCGCCCTGGTGTGGGTCGGCGACATGTGAAGCCGACATCAAGACCGAGACGCAGGCGACGATTCGAAACATTCCCTTCGGCGAGGCGCCGCTCAGCGGGAAGACGTGCATCAAATGCGGCGGAGGCGCCACGGTGTCAGCATGGTTTGCAAAAAGTTACTAGGTGCGCTTGTTCTCGTCGCAGTACTTGCCGGTTGTCGGCCGAGCGGTCCGCTGCAGCTCAACACGATTCAGACCGGTTCGTCGCTGAATTCGGATAACAGCGTCGGCAATCTCACCAGCCGCTTCAAGCCGGACGACACGATGTTCGTGTCGGTGCTGACGAAAGGGCCAGGGTCGGGAACGATCGGTGTTCGGTGGACCTACGCCGGCCGCCTGGTCAGCGAGGACTCGCGCGAAGTGTCGTATCGTGACGCCGCTGCCACCGCGTTTCACATCAAGTACCCGAGCGGCCTTCCGGCAGGCGAGTATGTCGTCGAAGTCCTCATGGACGGCAAGTCCGTAGGAACACGGCCGCTGAAAGTTGAGCAGTGAACGGCTCTGCTCAGATAAACCCAGGCCACTGGCTTCGAATCCGCTTCATCGCCGCGCCCCGCGAGGTGAGCTTCGCCCGGCGCGCGATCGCGGTCGCCGTCGTTGACAGTCGCGCGCGCCAGGTCGGGTCGTTCGGCGCGATCGACCACGCGCGTGCGAGCGGCTCGAGGCAGCTTGCGTCGCCCAGCGTCTCGACCGCCATCAGGAAATCCTCTGGCAGCGGATCCGGCGTCTTGTCGAAGCTCTCCCTCAAATCGTAGAGCGCCAGCCGACTTCCTCTCCTGGCCAGGACGCGATGCGCCAGCCCGCGCGCGCGTCGCCATTCGTGCCGCAATCGCGCCGCTGATTCGTGTCGCTCCTGTGTGTGGAGGCGCTCGATGAGCGCATGCAGCGTCGACGGCTCCGCGGTGGCGCCGTGAGCCTCGATCCACGCGCGGGCATCGAGAGGATCATCGAGCGAGGTCCATTCGTGCGCGAGACGCGGCGCCTGAGCGCGGAGCGGCCGAACGAGGTGGGCGGGAAGGTCAGAGAGCGCTTCCACGGCGGCGGCACGGACCCTGGAGTCGCGTGACGCATCAACGGCGATTGCCGTCACCGCTTCGAGTGCGCGCGTGCCCTCTTCGCGGACGACCCACTCGCGGAGCACGGCCAGCGCCGCGATCACGAGATCGGCTTCGGGCTGGTCCACGGCGCGCAGGGCAACGTCGAGGGCTCGGGGGACCCGCAGATCCTGAAGGGCGCGGAGCGCCAGCGCCCGGGTCCCGGTCGCTGCGTTCGAGTCGATGACGTCCGCAAGACGTGGAATCGCGCGCTCCCCGATGACACGGAGACGAGCGACTGCCGACACCCGGCGAATCGAGTCGCTCGAATCCAGATCGGCGATGAGCCGCGCGATCTCACTGCCTGAGGAGCGGGAAGCCACGCCGCAGGGACGACACCAGCTACTGGACCGTATCTGCTGAACGGGTACCAGTCACATCGAGCCTCGATAGCGATCCTGCCGACCACGACGATGGAGCGGCCGGTCGTGATTCACGAAAGGCATCCACTAATCGGCTTCCGCGAGGGCAGGAGTTCGCTTCTTTCCGAACATCCAGGCCAGTCCGATGCTGATCACGTAGAGCAGGCACATCGGCGCAGCGAGCAGAACCTGACCGACAGGATCTGTGCCTGGCGACAACACGGCACCGATGATGAAGTTGATCAAGATCGCGTACTTGAAGTTCTTGATCAGGAACTTCGCCGTGATGACGCCCATCCGCGCGAGGAAGAGCACGATCGTCGGCATCTGGAAGATCAGGCCGAACGTGAGCATCAGCTTGACGTACAGCCCGAACGCCGGCTCGACCCGGGGCATGAACGTGAGGTCTTTGGAGGAGAAGCTGAGAAAGAACTTCCACGTGAGCGGAAAGACGACGTAGTGTGAGAACGCGGCGCCGACGATGAAGAAGAACGACGACATCAGCACGAACGGCACCGCCATCTTCTTCTCGTGCGCGTAGAGACCGGGGGCGACGAACAGCCAGACCTGACTCATGACGCCCGGTGAGGCGATGAGGAGACCCGCCAGCACCGCCATCTTCAGATACAACATCAGCGCTTCAGTCGGCTCGGTGTAGATGAGCGTCTGCCCTTTCGGCAGCGCCGCCGTCATCGGCCCCATGATGAAGTTGAAGAGCGGAGTCAGGAAGAGACACGCGATGCCGAACCCGCCGACGATGGCGATGAGGGCATAGATGATGCGTTTGCGGAGCTCGTCGAGATGCTCCAGAAACGACATCTTTCCGCCGCTGGATTCCTCCTCGTCGATCGAGGGATCCAGCTCGTCGTCAGGGTCTGACTTTTGTGCCTTGTTCGGAAACGGCACCAAGGCCATATCGATTCGCTACGCCGAGGTGCCGGTACTGGTCCGGTTGACCGTGCGGTCGTCGTCTTTCCGACCGCCGTCAGGGGACGTCGTTGCGCTGTCGGGTGAGCGGGCGGCATCGATGGCCGAGTTCTGTTCGACCTCGATCTTCGCGCGCTGCTCTTTCTGTTCCTCGATGCGCACTTCCTCTTCGAGGGTATTGCGGAGTTCGTTCGAGGCCCGTTTGAATTCACCGAGACTCTTGCCGAGCGAGCGGCCGAGCTCGGGGAGTTTGCGCGGTCCAAAGATGATGAGTGCGATCACCAGGATGATCAACAGCTCCGGCATGCCGACAGAACCAAACATAGGCGTTACTCCAGCCGGCCACCACCGGCACAGGGCCGCGACCCGGAGGCCCCACCGTGCACATGTGCGCGATGGGGTGGGGTACCCGCAAGTCCTTCATGGCATTATAGAAATGCGGTCTGGACGGGGTCAAGGCACCGGCCGTGGCCGGCGCTGAATTCCCGAAGATCACGTCGCTGATGCCCCCAAATTCCCGCGCAAGGGTGTACATTCAAAAGTATGCGCAGCTATCGCTCACTGTCGGCTGGGGTTTCGGTCATTGCCGTCTGCGCTCTCGTTGGCGGCTTCCTGGGCCGCACCGCGCTCGTCGCGCAGGACCAGGTCCCGGAGCAATACAAGATTTTCTCGGCGGCGCTTGCCGCCGTCGAAGCGAACTACGTCGGCGACTACCAGTCGGACAAGTTGGTGTACAGCGCCATCACCGGCATGTTGCAGACGCTCGATCCGCATTCCAGTTTCATGGACCCGCGCAGCTTCGCGCAGATGCGCGAGCGGCAGGAGGGTCGCTACTACGGTCTCGGCATCTCCATCAACGTGGTCGACGGCGACGTCACCGTCTTCAATGTGTTCGAAGGGTCGCCGGCGTATCAGAAGGGGCTTCGCCGCGGCGACGTGATTGCCAAGATCGAAGGTGAGGTGACCAAGGGATGGACGACCGAGCAGGCGGTGCGGAAGCTGCGCGGCCCGAAGGGCTCTTCGGTCAACGTGACCTTGAGGCGGGTCGGATATCCCGGACCGATCGATCTGGCGGTCAGTCGCGATGAAGTGCACATCCCAACTGTGCCCGCCGCGATCATGCTCGACGCGTCGACGGGGTATATCAAGCTGCAGGATTTCGGTGAGAACACCGATCAGGAGCTCGGTCGCGCGCTGCACGATCTCACGCAGAAGGGGATGAAGAAGCTGGTCTTCGATATCCGCGGGAATCCTGGAGGCGCGCTCGATCAAGCAATCAAGGTCTCGAATCGCTTTCTGCCGAAGGGCGATTTGATCGTCTACACCCGCGGGCGCGTACCGAATTCCGATCAGGACTATCGCGCCACTGAAACGAGCGAGTACCTCAATCTTCCGATGGTGACGCTCGTCAGTCGCAGCAGCGCGAGTGCATCAGAGATCGTGTCCGGTGCGCTGCAGGATCATGATCGCTCGCTCATCGTCGGCGAGACGACGTTCGGAAAGGCGCTCGTGCAGTCGGTCTATCGTCTGTCCGAGAACGCGGGCGCCGCGATCACGACCGCGCGCTACTACACGCCGAGTGGTCGGATGATTCAGCGGCCGTGGGACGGGACCTTCGACGAGTATCTGATGTACATCTATCGCGATCAGGATCCCAATCGCGCGCACAAGCCCGACGAGTTGAAATACACCGACGCCGGACGCAAGGTCTATGGCGGTGGAGGAATCGAACCCGATCGTCGATTCGACGGTCCGTCTGATGGATTCAATCCGACGAGGTTCGGCCGCGCGATTGCCGCGAGGAATCTCTTCGACACGTTCTCTCAGCAGTACACAAGGAAAGGCGACACCCGCCTGACGCTGCGCGACGCGAAGACACGGGAACTCACGCCGGACTACGAGGTGACGGACGCCATGCTCGCGGACTTCAAGCAGCTCGTGCAGAAATCGCCGATCCCGTTCGACGAGGCGTCGTGGCAGAAGGACCTCGAGTTCATCAAAGCGATGATTCATCGCGAGATCGACATGGATCTCTTCGGGGTGGCGGTCGCCTATCAGAACATCGCGAAGTACGACCCTCAATTGCAGTACGCGCTGACCCTCTTTCCGGAGGCGCAGCAGCTGCTCGATACGAGTAAGCGGTCGCGGACCAGTCGGGCGGCACGATAAACGAGGGACCAATTGCAGTCGGGGTTCAGGAGTTGATGTTCCAGATTCCTCCGGGTTCCAGATCCCGGTTTGGAGTTCGAGGCTCGGCGTCCAGACTCTAGGGCATGGGCCGGCCAAAATCCGGCTCAGTGCAGGACGTCGAACTTGGAACCGAGAAGAGGAAGTGGAAGTGGAACACCGGGCTCCCGAACCCTCGAACTGACTGGTTCAGAAGGCCTCAGACACAGCCGTTGGGTTCCTGGCCCAAAATATTGTGGTCGGACTTTGACCTTGCCACAATGGCTAGCCCTTGTTAGACTGACGCCGTTTTTGCCCGGCTGATCGAGCCGCCCGCCACTGCACGCCTGCGCCGGTCGGGGCGGCGCCTCCTGACCGTCGGCAAGGGGACCGGAATGCGCCTCGAACGTCTCGAGATTTCAGGATTCAAATCGTTTTCAGACCGGTCGGAGCTTTCCTTCGACCAGGGCGTGACCGCCATCGTGGGGCCCAATGGCTGCGGCAAGAGCAATGTCGCCGATGCCATCACCTGGGTGCTTGGCGAGCAGAGCGTCAAGAGTCTCCGCGGCGACAAGATGGAAGACGTGATCTTCAACGGGAGCGACGCCCGAAAGCCGGGCGGCACCGCGGAGGTCCGTCTTCGACTCGCGGGGTTGCCTGTGGCCAGGACGGCGCTCCCGGGGACGCCGGCGGCAGAGGTCGAGGGGCTGAAGGAGTTTCATCCGATCGCGTCGAACGGGAGCGGCCTCGAGACCGTCGGCGATGATGCCGCGAACGTCGCGGCCGTCGACTTCGTTGCCAGTCAGGCCGAACTCGATGGCGAGCCGCCGCTGACGCGCGACGTCGAAGTCACACGGCGGTTGTACCGGTCGGGCGAAAGCGAGTACCTCATCGACGGTGAGGTCTGCCGTCTCCGCGACATTCACGAACTGCTGATGGACACCGGGCTCGGCGCCAAAGCCTATTCCATCATCGAGCAGGGCAAGATCGGCATGATTCTCAGCTCGCGGCCGACCGATCGGCGTCAGCTGATCGAGGAAGCCGCGGGTATCACCAAGTACCGCTCGCGTCGTCGTGCGGCTGAACTGAAGCTCGAAGCCGCCCAGCAGAATCTCGTTCGCATCGACGACATCGTCTTCGAGGTCGAGAAGCAGCGCGGCGCACTCAAGCGTCAGGCGGCGAAGGCGCGCCGCTATCGTCGTCTGCGAGACGAGTTGCGGCGATGGGAGAAGGTCCTGTTCGCGCGACGATACCGCGAGCTGGGCGGCAGCATCGAAGGGGCGCGCGCCAGGCTGAGCGAAGCACGCGAGCGGGAGGCCGCCGCCGCGGCGCGCGTGGCCGAGGTGGAATCCGATCTCGGACGACTCCGCATCGAGCAGGCCGAAGCCGACAACCGCGCGTCGGCGATTCGCGAAGATGCGCATGCGCGCGAGCTCGACATCGCACGTCGCCAACAGCAGCAGGAATTCAATCGGCAGCAGGCCGAGGGCCTCGACGCGCGCGGCGCCGAAATCGACGTCGAGATCCGCGAGCTCGAGGAGCGTCGTGAACCGGCGCGCATTGCGATCGAGTCTCGTCGTCAGGCTGCGATCGAGGCCGAGCAATCTCGCGAAGAAGCGGTTGGCCTGCTCACTACCGCCAACGAAGAACATGCCACTGCGCTGCAGCGAATCGAAGGCCTCGAGTCGGATGTCGAGGCTGCGCGCTCGGATCTCTTCACCACGGTCAACTCCGTCATGGCGGTGCGCCATGTCATGGAGCACACCTCTGCGCAGCAGGAACGCGTGGGGGAGACGCTCGGAAAGCTGGACGTCGAGCAGGACGATCACCGGCGCGAACACGAACGCGTGCTGTCCGAACGTGCCGCTGCCACCGACGCGCTGGCGCGTACCCGTGCGGCACTCGAGACCGTCCGCATCAATCTGGCCACGCGACGGTCGGAGCTCGCGGCCGCGCGTGGCGAACACGAAGGGCGCACCCGCGAGGTCCGTGCGCGCGAACAGGATGTCGCGGCGCTCGAAGCCCGCCTCGCCTCGCTCGAGGAGCTCGCCGCGAGTCGCGCCGATTTCAGCGACGCCGCGCGCACGGTGCTGGTGCAGGCCAACGGTCATGTTGGTCAGCAGGGCGCCGTGGCCGACTATCTCGAGGTCGACAGCCGCTATGAGCGCGCCGTCGAGGCCTGCCTCGGTGAGCTGCTCCAGTACGTGATCGTCGATCGCCACGATCAGGCCGCCGCCGGACTCTCGCTGGTCCGCGAACAGGATGCCGGACGATGCGGCTTCGTTGTCGTCGATCCGGGATCGAACGGGTATCACCCCCGCGAGATACGGCGCGTGCCGGGGATCGTGCCGGTCTCCGATGTCCTTCGCGTGCAGGGACCGCATGCGATCACGATCAGCAACGTGCTGCCCGAGGCGTACGTCGCCGAGTCGTTCACACAGGCGGTTGCGTTCTCACGCGAAACGACGGCCGTGATTGCGACGCTCGAGGGAGACGTGCTGCGAGGACCGCACCTCGTCACCGGTGGAACCAAAGTGGAATCGCGCGGCATTCTGGCGACACGTCGCGAGATCAAGGAACTGCGCGAGCGCGTGACCGGGGAACGTGACGTGCTCGCCAGGCTCACTGCCGAAGCCGCGCAACTCGAGTTGACCATTGCGCAGGCCACGGGCGCAATCGCCGCGCTGCAGGAAGAAGAGCACTGGCAGGAAAAGGCCATCGTCGGGCAGGAAGCGCAGTTGGCGCACACCGACGAAGAGACTGTGCGTCTCGACCGCAAGGCGGACGTCATTGCCTTCGAGCGTCGCCAGGCTGAGGAAGAGCGCGCCGGCCTCGAGGCGCGCCGTACCGAGGCGGAAGCGTCGATCATCCGTCTCGAAGCCGAGCAGCGCCAGGGTGAAGAACGTCTCGGCCTGTCGCAGCGAAGCTTGTCGGACGCACGCGACGCGGCCGGAGCGATTGGAGCGCAGGCCGCCGAAGCCCGTGCCGTGCACGCCGCGCTCGTCGAGCGCGCGTCCGCGCTCGAGGCCGAGGTGCAGCGTCTCGAAGAAGGCGCGCGCGATCTCGAGCTGCGAGTCGAAACTCGTCGCACCGAGCGGCAGCAGACCGACGAGCGACGTGCCGCGCTGCTGGCCTCAGTCGCTGACAGCGAACGTGCTCTCGACGTCGACATTCGGGTACTCAGCGAACAGCGCGATGAGCTGCGCGGCGCCGACGACGCCGCGAGCGCCCTGCGAGCGAGCGTCGACGCCCAGGACGTCGTGATTCGCGAAGCACGCGGAGCGCTCGAAGCCATTCGTGCCGAAGCCGGCGAGTTCGAGCTCGCGCGTGTAACCGCCCAAAGCGATCTCACGCACCTTGCGCAGGCTTGCGTCGAGGCGGTTCAGGGGTCACTCGACGAGGTGCTCGCTGAAGTCGAACAGCTGGAGCTCGAGGGGCAGACGACACCGGATGCGCAGGCGATCGCCTCGGAGGAACCCGACCTCGAGAGCGACGAAGAGGGCGCGGCGGTAGGCTCCGAGGCGCCGGCAGCGCCGGTCGACGTGCCAGCATCGATGACTGCCGAGGAGGCGATCACCCGACTCAAGGCGAAAATCGATCGGCTCGGTCCGGTCAACATGATGGCGATCGAGCAGTTCGACGAGCTCGAGCAGCGCCACGGCTTTCTCACCACGCAGCGGCGCGATCTGGTCGATTCGATCGCGCAGACGTCACAGGCGATCGCGCGTATCGACGAGACGACGAAGGCGCGCTTCAGCGAGGCGTTCGCAGCGATCCAAGCCAACTTCCAGGTCACGTTCACGACCCTTTTCGGGGGCGGGCGCGCCGGCCTCACGCTGCTCGATGAGAACGATCCGCTCGAGAGCGGCATCGACATCGTGGCCTCGCCCCCGGGCAAGCGTCTTCAGAGCGTGATGCTCCTCTCGGGCGGCGAGAAGGCGCTCACGGCGATCGCGCTGATGTTCGCGATCTTCCGATACAAACCGAGTCCGTTCTGCCTGCTCGACGAGATCGACGCGCCGCTCGACGACGCCAACGTCCATCGTTTCGTCGAGATGCTCAAAGGGATGCTCGATCGCACCCAGTTCATCCTCATCACGCACAACCGGCAGACGATGGAAATCGCCAATCGCCTCTACGGTGTGACGATGGAAGAGCCGGGTGTATCCAAGCTGATCTCGGTCCAGTTAAACTAGGCCAACGATTCGAACGATTCGGCTGATCCGAACGTAGTAGTCGGCATGATGAGCCGCCTGTCAGCGTCCCTCCGCATTCTGTGTGCCGTGTGCGCGATCACCGCCTGTGACGTGAAGGTCGGTGAGAACGGCCTCTCCGTCGACGTCGCTCACGGCAACGCTGCCGACGAATGGAAGCGCACGTACCACGTGACCCCGGGTGGGCTGGTCGATGTCCAGAACGTCAGTGGGCTTCTCATTGCCGAGCCTGCCGGCGGTCCTGACGTCGAAGTAGTCGCCACGCGCGAGGTTCGCGCGAGCAGCGATGCCGCTGCCAGGGAAGTGCTTCAGAAGGCCGAGATGATCGAGCAGGTCTCGCCCGATCGTGTGTCGATTGAGTCACGCACCAACCAGGAGAATGGCTTGCGCAGCAGGCTGACCGTGCAGATCACGGTGCGCGTTCCAGACGGCATCAGGCTCACGTTGAAAACGCGCGACGGGGGCGTGAGGCTCGAGGGCATCACGAGCGAGGTCACCGCAAGCACCGTGAACGGGCCGATCACCGGCCATGACATCTCCGGCGCGGTGACCGCCGACACGGTGAACGGTCCCGTCCGCATTGACATCTCGAAGGTGACGGGTGACTCGCGGTTCACGACCGTCAACGGTCCGGTCGACTTGGGTCTGGCCCCCGATCTCAATGCGTCGCTGGAAGCGTCGGTCGTGAACGGTGCCGTCATGATCGATAACGATCTGACGATTGCGAAGAAGGAGTCTACGGTACAACGCGTCACCGGCCAGATTAATGGGGGCGGGCCGAGAATCGTGGCACAGACGACCAACGGCGCCGTGCACGTGCGATCGGGCAAGCTTCCGGAGCGAGGTGGGCGTAGACGCCGTGGTGCGCCGCCATCGTAATGCGGCGCTAATGCAGTCCTGATGCTCAACGAAGACAAAGCCACCAGATATCAGAGACTCAAACGACGATCGTCCGTGCTGGGCGCGGCGGTGCAGGTGGTGTCCCTGATACTCCTGCTGATCTCTGGTGGCTCCGTTCTTCTGCGCGACACAGCCATGGCGCTTGCGGGTCGGCACTTCATACCTGCCGTGGCGGCCTACGTCGTCATGCTCGCTGCTCTGCTCGATCTGATTCAGCTGCCGTGGGCCTTCTACGCTGGTGTGACACTCGAGCGACGATACGGGCTGTCCACGGAAACCACCGCGAAGTGGTGGATCAATCATCTCAAAGCGGCAGCGATCGGGATCGTGTTCTCGATTGGTGCCGCGCTCATCGTCCTCTCGCTCGTGAAGTGGAGCCCCGATCGATGGTGGGTGAGCGCGGCTGTCACGTTTACGGTGATCCTCGTGCTGCTCGCACAACTCGCGCCGGTCGTTCTGCTGCCTCTGTTCTACGAGGTCAAGCCGCTTGCGCGCGACTCGCTGCGCGAGCGGTTGCTGTCGCTGGCCGACCGCGCGGGCGCGCGTGTGCTCGGTGTGTTCGAGTGGCGCCTCAGCGATCGCACGAAGAAGGCCAACGCCGCGCTCGCAGGAATCGGCCGCACGCGTCGGATCCTGGTCTCGGACACGCTGCTCGCCGATCACACCGACGATGAGATCGAAGTGATCCTCGCACACGAGCTCGCGCATCACGTGCATCACGACATCTGGTCGGGCGTGCTGCTCGAGGCGGTGCTGATTACCCTGGGGTTCTATCTGGCCGATGCCGCGTTGACGCGATTCGGGGCATGGGCCGGCCTCGAGGGGAAGGCCGATATGGCGGGACTGCCGCTGCTCGTTCTCGCGGCCGGCGCGGTCTCACTGACGCTGCTGCCGATCGCGAACGCCGTCTCGCGTGCTCACGAGCGGCGAGCCGACCGGTACGCGCTCGATCTGACACGCAACCCGTCGGCGTTCATCACCGCGATGAAGCGGCTCGCTGCACAAAACCTTGCTGAAGAAAACCCGTCGCGGCTCGTGCGCGTGCTCTTCTCGACGCACCCCTCGACATCGGCGCGGATAGAAGCCGCGCGTCAGTGGTCAGCGGGTTGAGCGGATGATGGGCCGCCTGAAGCCGGCCCTCTACGAGCGCACAGGTTAGCGCGGACGAACGACCAGATGGCCGATCATCTGGGCGTGACGGGCGTCACTCGTCAAATCACAATAGAAGTTGAACGTCCCGACCTGATCAGCCCGGAACTCGACTGTCGTCGTGCCGCCCGCCGGAATCCGTCGTGAAACACGGTACTCCTTGATAGCCAGGCTGTAGGCTACGTCCTGGCTTTGTACCGTGAGCTTGACGAGGTCGTCCTGCCCGACCTCGATGCGGTCGGGCGAGAAACGGTAGTCGCGCGCTGTCACCGTGAATTCGCGCCGATTGGGCGCCTGGTCTTGCGCGTCAGGTCGAGCAGTGACCGGCCGAACTGACGCAGACTGCGCACGAGCGTGCAGCGATGCGCCTACGATGAGGCCCGCGCCCCCGAGCAGCAGTCCGAGCATCCGCCGCGTCGGTGTCATCACATCATATTAGACGACCTCGACGGGGCGGCGGTTGCCGGCTCAGCTATTCCTTCGCCGCCGGAGCTGGGGCCCCGGCCTTTTGCGCCTCTTCCTGAAGCAGCGCTTTACGACTCAGCCTGATTTTTCCCGTCGGGTCGATGTTGATGACCTTCACGAGAATCTGCTGGCCTTCCTTCAGCTCGTCGCGCACGTCCTTGACGCGATGCGTGGCGATCTCCGACACGTGCAGCAGGCCGTCGGTGCCGGGCATGATTTCGACGAACGCGCCGAAATCGGTGATGCGCTGCACCTTGCCCATGTAGGTCTTATTGAGCTCGGGCGTGGCGGTGAGTTCCTGGATGATGCTGATCGCTTTTTGAGCCGACTCGCCGTCAGCCGATGCCACATTGACCCGGCCGTCATCCTCGACGTCGATCTTCACGCCGGTTCGCTCGATGATGCTGCGAATCATCTTGCCGCCCGGACCGATCACGTCGCGAATCTTGTCGACCGGGATCTTGATGGTGATGATCCGCGGCGCGAACATCGACATGTTGGTCCGCGCGGACGAGAGCGTCTTGCTCATCTCGCTGAGGATGTGCATCCGTCCGGCCCGCGCCTGGTCGAGCGCCTTGGCCATGATCTCCGACGTGATACCGGTGACCTTGATGTCCATCTGCAGAGCGGTGATGCCCGATGCGGTGCCGGCGACCTTGAAGTCCATGTCGCCGTAGTGATCTTCAGCGCCGGCGATGTCCGAGAGCACGGCCCACTTGCCGGTCTTCTCGTCCATGATCAGCCCCATCGCAATCCCTGCGACCGGGGACTTGATCGGGACGCCCGCGTCCATCATCGCCATCGAGCCGCCGCAGACCGAGGCCATTGACGAGGATCCGTTCGACTCGAGAATGTCCGAGACGAGACGGATGGTGTAGGCGAACTTGTCGTCGCCCGGAACCACGGGCGCGAGCGCGCGTTCCGCGAGCGCACCGTGACCGATCTCGCGGCGGCCCGGCCCGGTGAATCGGCCGGTTTCGCCCACCGAGAACGGCGGGAAGTTGTAGTGGAGCATGAAACGCTTGTAGTACTCGCCGCTGACGTGCTCGATCTTCTGTTCATCGTCGGCGGTGCCGAGTGTGCAGCTGACGAGCGCCTGCGTTTCGCCGCGGGTGAAGACGACCGAGCCGTGCACGCGAGGCAGTATCCCCGCCTCGGTCCAGATCGGACGGATCTCGTCGAACTGGCGTCCGTCGAGACGTACGCCTTTGTTGAGGACCTCGTCGCGCAGCACCTTCTCTTTGAGCTCGTGGAAGATGTGCTTGGCGTGGGCAGCCTGCTGTTCCTGCTCGTCGCCATCGGGAAGCGCGTCGATGAAATCGTTCAAGACCGCATCGACCTGTCCGTAGCTATCGAGCTTGTCGCGGATGCGCATCGCATCGGCGAGCGGGCTGAAGAGTTTGGTCTCGACCTCGCTGTGAAACGCGTGGTCGATGGCCTCCGCCTGGACCGCCAGCTTCTTCTTTCCGGCGGCCGAACGCAGGCCGTCGATGCTGGCGACGATCTTCTTGATGGCGGCGTGGGCGGCCTCGAGCGCGCCGACGACCTGTGCCTCGGTCACTTCCTTGGCGCCGGCCTCGACCATCACGATGCCGTCTGCGGTCCCCGCCACCACGAGGTCGAGCGAGCTCTGCTTGCGCTCGCTGTAGGTGGGGTTGATCACGTACTCACCGTTCACGAGACCGACGCGGACGCCGGCAATCGCTTTCTCGAACGGGATCTCCGAGAGCGCAAGTGCCGCAGATGCGCCGGTGATGGCGAGCACGTCGGAATCGTTTTCCGTGTCAGCCGACATCAGCAGCGCGATGATTTGCGTTTCGTATCGCCATCCCGCCGTGATCAGAGGCCGAATCGGACGATCGATCAGGCGGCTCGTGAGGATCTCCTTCTCCGAGGGCTTGCCCTCACGTTTGAAGAACCCGCCGGGAATGCGGCCCGATGCGTAGGTGTATTCGCGATAGTCGACCGTGAGTGGCAGGAAGTCGATGCCCTCGCGCGCGCTGGCAGCATGCGCGGCCGTGACGAGCACCATCGTGTCGCCCGATCGTACGACGACGGAGCCGTCGGCCTGCTTGGCCAGCTTGCCGGTTTCCAGGGAAATGCGCCGCGATCCGATCTGGATCTCGCGTGTCTGCAGATTGACGTTGTGCATGTGCGTCGGTTACTTCCGGATGCCGAGACGCTGGATGAGCTCTGCGTATCGATCCGAATCCTTGCTCTTGAGATAGTCGAGCAGCCGGCGGCGTTGGCCGACCAGCTTCAACAGGCCTCGGCGGGAGTGGTGGTCCTTCGCGTGAACCTTGAAGTGTTCCGTCAGGTAGTTGATGCGCTCGCTGAGGAGCGCCACCTGGACTTCCGGCGATCCGGTATCGCCGTCGTGAGTTTTGTACGAGCCGATGATTCCGCTCTTACGATCCCTGGTCAGTGCCACTGATGGCTCCTTCACGAACGGCTCAGAACCTGCTCGAGCCGGGCTGAACACCCGTTGTCGAACCACCGAGCCGCCGTACTGTGGGGAATCTCCTGTTCCCTTAAACGATTGATTTTAAATCAGGACCACCGTCGGGTGCAAAGAACCTGCACTCGTTCCCGCGGTCGCCAGTGCGACGAGCCGGCCCTCGGTATCCAGCAGGCGTATCCAGAGCGGCGGCGCCCCTTCGAGGCTGATCTTGCCCACCTTTTTCGACAGGTGTATGTCGAGCACGTCCTGGCCGTGCGAGACCCGGCGCCGCCCCTCGTCGGTCAGCGTCGTGGCCGGAAAGCCGGTCAGCAGGCGCTCGATCGGAATCAATCGTTCCGCCCAGGCGTCGCGTCCCGACTGCAGGCGCTCGAGATCGATCGCGTCGTCGAGACCGAACTCGCCGCTGCGCGTTCGTCGAAGCGACTCGAGGCACGCTCCGGTGCCGACCAGTTCGCCGAGCGCATGCGAGAACGCACGGACGTAGAAGCCGGCCGAGCACGCGATGCCAATGCGTGCCGTCGCCCCGTCGAACGCCAGCACCTCCGCGCGCGACACGCGCACCGGTACCTGTTCGAGGCGGACCTCTTCACGTCGCCGAGCCAGCACGTATGCGCGTTCGCCGGCAACCTTCTTGGCCGAATAGGCAGGCGGCGTCTGCAGATACTCGCCGCGCAGCGAGCCGAGCGCGCGATCGACGGCTTCACGTGTCGACACAGCGTTGGAGCGGCTCGTCTCGTGTCCTGTGATATCGAAGGAGTCCGTCGTCAGCCCGAACCTGATGCCCGCGTCGTACTCTTTGTCCGACGCGGTCAGAAATCGAATGAGTCGCGTGGCCTGACCGCACGCGAGCGGAAGCACGCCGGTTGCCAGCGGGTCGAGCGTTCCGGTGTGACCGATGTGCGGTTCGCCGAGACAGCGGCGAGCAACGACGACGACATCGTGTGAAGTGAGCCCCGCAGGCTTGTCGACGACGAGAACTCCGTCCATAGAAGAGCAGGCCTCAGGGCTCAGGCCTCAG
>Ga0126377_10001453_pt1 | contig 15616 bp, 14 predicted proteins | sample PanSoiMetPlot_22_FD_92647 | JGI IMG/M metagenome (GOLD analysis project Ga0126377, IMG submission 92647) | Tropical forest soil microbial communities from Panama - MetaG Plot_22 | ecosystem: Environmental > Terrestrial > Soil > Tropical forest > Bulk soil | place: Panama | collected 2016-02-17
AGGTTGCATTCACCGCGCGCGGCGGTATGGTGAAGGCAACCAGGAGGTTGCTGATGTCCACCGATCGAATCGAGAAGAATGTGCTGCTGCGCGCGCCGCGCGATCGCGTCTGGCAGGCGATCACCGACGCGACGCGGTTCGGGACCTGGTTCGGCGTCGAGCTGGACGGCCCGTTCGTCGCCGGGAGCCGGGTCGGCGGTCGCATCGTGCCGACCAGGGTCGATCCCGAGGTCGCGGCGATGCAGAAGCCCTACACCGGGATGGCCTTCGAGTGCACGGTCGATCGCATCGAGCCGATGGACCGGTTCTCGTTCCGCTGGCACCCGTTCGCCGTGGAGCCGGGTGTCGACTACTCGGGCGAGCCGACCACGCTGGTCACGTTCGAGCTGGAGGATGCGGCGGGCGGCACCAGGCTCCGCATCACCGAGTCCGGCTTCGACAAGATCCCGCTCGAGCGGCGCGCCAAGGCCTTCGCCGCCAACGACGGCGGCTGGACAAAGCAGGCCGAGCTGATCGCGAAGTACCTCGCGTCCTGACCGACATGAGGCGCTCGCGAGCATCCACCGCCGAGAAGCTGGTCGACGCCGCCCCCGTGTTCGCCGCGCTGGGCGACGCGACCCGGCTTCGCATCGTGGCCCGCCTGTGCGCCGCCGGCCCGCAGTCGATCGTTCGGCTCACCGACGGCGCGCAGGTCACCCGCCAGGCCATCACCAAGCACCTGCACGCGCTCGCCGAGGCCGGGCTGGTGCGCAGCACGCGCGCCGGCCGCGAGCGGATCTGGGAGATCCAGCCCAGGCGCCTGACCGACGCCAGCCGCTACCTCGAGCAGATCTCGGCCCACTGGGACGAGGCCATCGGGCGGCTGCGCGCGATGGTCGAGGACGAGGAGTGAGCCGCTCGTCCCGGCTCAGTCGTCGGCGGCCGCGCGGAAGATGTTGCGCGCCATGAGGCTGTCCTCGCGCGCGGCGCGGTCGCGATAGATCTCGGCGCGGGCGCGGCGGATCGCCTCGTCGGCCGGCGCGGCCGCGCGCGCCCACTCGGCCAGCTGGCAGGCGAGCGCGTGGTCGCCGGCGGCGGCCAGGGCCCGGGCGCGATCGATGAGCGGGCCGGGCCCGCCGGTCAGGGCGGCGACCTCGGCGGCGAGCGCGCCGTCGCGCGGCGGCTTGAGCCGCGCCGGGTTTCCGTCCCACCAGCCGGCCAGCTGGCGCACCAGGTTTCGCACCACGAACTCCGGCTCGTCGTAGACCGGGCGCAGGTAGGGGCGGGCGAGGAGCGCGTCCGGCGCGCGCACCTCGGCCAGGATGGTGTCGAGCGGCGCGCCCTGGTTGAGCAGGGCCAGCGTCTGGCGGCACAGGCTCTCGAGCAGCGCCGCGGTGTCGCCCAGCGCCTCGGCCACGCGCGCGGCGCCCTCGATCGGCGGGCCGTGGCCGGGCAGCAGCAGCTCGGCGCGGAGCTCGGCCATGGCCCGCAGGGCGCGCGCCCACTCGGCCGGGTAGCGCTGCGCCTTCTGCGGGTTGCCGCAGTTGGGCGAGGCCCAGATGAAGAGGTCGCCGGTCACGAGCGCCCGGTGGCGCGGCAGCCACAGCCACGTGTGGTCGTCGGTCTCGCCGCGATCGTGGTGGAGCTCGAGCGTCTCGCCGCCCACCTCGAGGGTGAGGCGGTCGCGGTAGACCAGGTCGGGAAGGCGGTACTCGGTCGGCCAGCGCAGCCCGGGCAGCGCGAACTGGCGCGCGTTGATGGCGGCGTTGTAGCCTGCCGTGAGGCGGTAGCGGGCGAAGCGCTCGCGGATCGCCTCGTGCGCGACCACCCGCAGCGGCGCGGCGCCGGCCGGGCGCGCCTCGGCCTCGAACCGGTCCACGCCCATCACATGATCGATGTGGCCGTGGGTGAAGACGGCGGTGTGGACCGGCGCCGCCGACCACGCGCGCACCGCGGCCTGAATACCGGCGGCGGCCATCGCGCTGCCGGTGTCGACCAGCACGAGCCCCTCGCCGGTGGCGATGGCGGTGACGTTGGCGAACGAGGCCACGAAGGCGAGCCCCGGCCGGTACTCCTCGAGCCCGAGGAACATGGCCATCGGATGAAGCGCCCGGGTGGTGGTCTCGCCGCTCCACAGCTTCTCGGCCGCGGTCCGGATGGCTCCCATGCGCCGATCTTATGGGAAGCCGCGGGACAGCGACGACCGTCGCGCCGGCGTCTTCACGCTGAAGGTGCCGGCCGCGCGGCCGCGCCGATCACAGCGCGGGCAGCCGGCGGGCGACCGGTGACGACTGGATGATGGACGTGTTGGTCTGCCCGAACGGGGTGATGCGATCGATCACGAGCTCGAGGTCCTCGACCGAGCGCACGTGGGCGCGCGCGAGGAAGCAGTCGTCGCCGGTGACCCGGTCGCACTGCACGATCTCCGGAATCTCGGCGACCACCTGCGCGACCTTCGCGTTCTGACCCGTGGCCGGGCGGATGCGGATGTAGACGGCGAGCGGGTAGCCGAGCGCGGCCGGATCGACCTCGACGCTGAAGCGCCGGATGACGCCGGCCTCCTCGAGGCGGCGCAGCCTCTCCGCCACGCTGGGCGCGGACATGCCCAGGGCGCGGGCGAGGTCGGCGGTCGAGGTGCGGCTGTTCCTGTCGAGCAGGCGGAGCAGCTTGCCGTCCACCGCGTCCAGATCGTTGACGAGAGATCGCAGGCGTTTCATTGGTTCTGCCTCTGAATCGATGGCGATTTCGCGAATCCCGGCTTCGAACGCCCATGGGGTTTGGCGGTTCGCTTCCTCATTCTATGTGCATGTCCGTCGAGATTGCCAGCCCGTCGCGGAGCGCATCGGCGAGCGCATCGGCCGACCGCGTGCCGCCCCACGTCTGGTTCGTGACCAGCGCGGTCTTCCACTATCTGGGCCCGTCCTTCGCCGTGCTCCTGTTCGCGCGCGTCGGTGTGCTCGGCGTGGCCTGGTTTCGCATCGCCGGCGCCGCGGCCGTGTTCGCCGTCGCGATCCGGCCGTGGCGCGGCGCCCGGAGCTGGTCGCGCCGCGCGATCCTCCTCCTGGGCGCGCTCGGCGCGTGCCTGGCGCTCATGAACGTCTGCTTCTACCTCGCGATCGATCGCCTGCCGCTCGGCCTGGTCGCGACCATCGAGTTCCTCGGCACCATCCTGGTCGCGCTGGTCGGGCTGCGCTCGTCGCGCAACGTCGCCGCGCTCGGCCTGGCGGTGGCCGGGGTGTTCCTGCTGACCGAGCTGCGCTGGTCGAGCGACGCGCCGGGCCTGGTCTACGCCGGCCTGAACGGCGCGCTGTTCGTCCTCTACATCGTGCTCGGCCACCGGGTCGCGCGCGAGGGCGCGGCCGAGGGTGTGCGCCGCCTGGGCGCGGCCATGTTCCTCGCGCTGGTGGTCGTGACGCCCATCGGCATCGGCCAGGCGGCGCGCGCCATGACCGACCCGCGCCTGGTCCTGGCCGGCGTCGGCGTCGGCATCTGCTCGTCCGTCATCCCCTACGTCTGCGATCAGCTCGCGATGGCGCGGCTGTCGCGGAGCGGCTTTGCCCTGATGCTGGCCCTCCTGCCCGCGACCGCGACCCTCATCGGCGCGCTCGTCCTCGGCCAGGTGCCGGCGCCACGCGATCTGGTCGGGATCGGGCTTGTCATGGCGGGCATCGCGGTCCATCGATCCCCTGGGAGGCACGCATGAAATACGTGAAGCTCGGAAGCACCGGCACGGCGGTGTCGCGACTCTGTCTCGGCGCGATGAGCTATGGCAGCCCCGCGTCGCGGAGGTGGGTCCTGCCCGAGGAGGAGGGGCGCCCGTTCATCCGGCGCGCGCTCGAGGCCGGCATCAACTTCTTCGATACGGCGGACATGTACTCGGACGGCGCCAGCGAGGAGGTGCTGGGCCGCGCGCTCCGCGACTTCGCGCGCCGCGACGACGTGGTCATCGCGACCAAGGTCTTCTATCCCATGGGCGACGGCCCCAACGACCGCGGCCTGTCGCGCAAGCACATCATGTCGGCCATCGACGCGTCGCTGCGCCGGCTCGGCACCGAGTACGTGGACCTCTATCAGATCCACCGCTGGGACGACACGACGCCGATCGAGGAGACGCTCGAGGCGCTCCACGACGTGGTGCGCGCGGGCAAGGCGCTCTATCTGGGCGCGTCGAGCATGTTCGCCTGGCAGTTCGCCCGGGCGCTCTACACGTCGCGGCTGCGCGGCTGGACCGGTTTCGTGTCGATGCAGAACCACTACAACCTGATCTATCGCGAGGAGGAGCGCGAGATGCTGCCGCTCTGCCGCGCGGAGGGCATCGCGGTCATGCCGTGGAGCCCGCTCGCGCGCGGCTTCCTGGCCGGCAACCGCACGCGCGGGGGCGGCGGCGCCACCACGCGGTCGCAGTCCGACGCCTACGCGCACGACCTCTACTACGACGAGTGCGACTTCGTCGTGGCCGAGCGGGTCGGCCAGGTCGCGGCCCGGCGCGAGGTGTCGCCGGCGCAGATGGCGCTGGCCTGGCTCCTGCGCCGCCCCGGCGTGACCGCGCCGATCATCGGCGCCACCAGGATGGTCCACCTCGAGGAGGCGCTGGCCGCGCTCGACCTGACAATCAGCGACGAGGAGTGCGCCGAGCTCGAGGCGCCCTACGAGCCGCACCGCGTCCTGGGTCACGAGTAGCGCCGCGAGGGAGGGGCGCTTGACAGCCGGGCGCGCCGGATCATACTGGGCGAGATCAACCCGCCCGGCGGTGCCCGGCTCCTCGACGACTCGCTTCCCATCTCTCACGCTCTCGCGCTTCTGGCGCCGCACCTCCTCTGCCGCGGGGTAGCAGGAGCGGCTCCTGCGCCGGGATAGCCTCCCGGAGAGGCTCGTTCGACTCGAGCCCCCGCCTCTGGCGATCCTTCGCCTCCCGTGCGCGCGCCCGGACGTCTCGTGCCCGGGCGCCGCCCGCGCGACGTGTCTCCACCAGCCACCACGAAAGGAGAACGTCATGAGAGCGAACGACACGAACGTCGACGTCGAAGTCGATACCCTTGCCCTGCGCGCGGCGCTCGCCGGGACCGCCGCCGCCATCACCGAGATCAAGCACCTCCTGCGCCGGACCTGGACGCGTCCGATGGCCGTCGAGCAGCGCGCGCTGTGCGCGCTCAGGGAGAAGGCGACGCTTGTCTGCATCCTGCGCGCGTACCAGCGCGGCCGCCATCACCTATCGGCGCCGATGCGGCGCGGCGCCTACCCGGGGATGAAGTGGGACCCGGTCGAGTATCATCGCAGGGCCGCGGAGCACGCGGCGCAGCGCTTCGGCCTGCGCGCACCCGCGACCGAGATCAGCCCGTGAGCGGAGACGTGAGCGACGTGAGCGACGCGAGCGACGTGAGCACAGATCCGGCGGGCTCGATCGACCTGGTCGACATCGGGGTCAATCTCACCCACAAGCGGTTTCGCGCCGACCTGGCCGACGTCATCGCCCGCGCTCGAGCGGCCGGCGTCGGCACCATGGTCGTGACCGGGACCAGCCTGGCCGGCAGCTGGGCGGCGTGGGAGCTGGCCCGCCAGCATCCGGGCGTCCTCCACGCCACGGCAGGCGTCCACCCGCACGGCGCGCGCGACTGCACGGGCGACACGCTGGCCGAGCTGCGCGACCTGGCCTGCCGCGCCGAGGTGCGCGCGGTCGGCGAGTGCGGCCTCGACTACGACCGCAACTTCTCGCCGCCGCCCGACCAGCGGCGCTGGTTCGCGGCCCAGGTCGAGCTCGCCGGCGAGCTGTCGATGCCGGTCTTCCTGCACGAGCGCGCCGCCCACGGCGACTTCCTGGCCATCCTGCGCGAGCGCCGGGCCGCGCTGCCGGCCGCGGTGGTGCACTGCTTCACCGGCAGCGCCGCCGAGCTGGACGCCTACCTCGACCTCGACCTGCACATCGGCATCACCGGCTGGATCTGCGACGAGCGGCGCGGCCTTCACCTGCGCGATCTGGTCGCGCGCATCCCGCTCGAACGCCTCATGATCGAGACCGACGCGCCGTTCCTCATGCCGCGCGACCTGCCGCGGCCACCGCCCGACCGGCGCAACGAGCCGGCCTTCCTGCCGCACATCCTCGACCGGGTCGCCGCCGCGGCGGGAAAGCCGCGCGATGAGGTGGCCCGGGCCACGACACGGGCGGCCCGTCGGTTCTTCGGGCTCGGCGGCGCGGCGGGGACCGGTGCCGCGGATCCGGCGCCGGCGGACGTGCCGAGCGCGGCGGGGACGCGATAGGGCAGGCGCGCCGCTCGATCGAGTCGCGAGCGGTCCGCGGCCGGGTGCGCGCGTCTCACGCTCGCGCTTCATGTGCCGGGTCTCGTGCGCCGCTCGCGCAAGCACGCGACCTGCGCCGGTCTGGCTCCGGCACGACCGGTGCAATGGGCTCCGACGCAACAGGAGGGGGTAATGAAGAACCTCATCGCAGTCGGAGTGGCCGCCGTCGCCATGATCGGAACGTGCGGGCCGGCACGCGCCGGATCGAACAGAGCGCGCGGCGGCGGCGTCGCCAGCATCGAAGCGCCGGCCGAGAAGGACGTCTCGAGCGGCGGGGCCGTCCGCGTGTTTCCGGTCCGCCTGCGCGGGCCCGACCTGGGCGAGGCCTACCGCATCGCCAGCGCGATCGCCGTCGGGCGCGGCGCCAGGCTGGTCACCCGGATCCACCTCTGCGTGGTCCCCAGCGGGGCCGTGACTGACGTCGAGCTCGTCAGGAGCTCCGGTGCGCGTCGCTTCGACAGGGCCGTCCTCGCCGACGCGAGCGCGTGGGCCTACGCGGCCTATCCGGCCCCGCCCGGGATCCGGGTCTGCACCGGCGTGTCGGTCATCTTCCGGGCGCCCTGAGCGCCGCGCCGGGCTCCGCCGTGCTGTACGATCGCCCCATGCGGATCCCTGGGCTGGTGGTGGTGGTGGTGGTGATGGGGTCGTGGTTCGCGGTGTCGAGCGCCCGCGCCGACAAGCCGGTCGCAGCGAAGGCGGGCGCGGCCATGTGCGTGCTCACCGCCGCCGACTTCAAGGCGGCCGGCGTCGACAAGGCGGGCAAGCCGAACCCGAACGTGTCGGACGGCGGCGCGAGCGCGTACTGCGTCTACGCCGGCAAGTCGAGCGCCACCGGCGGCATCGAGCTCGACGTCTTCTTCCCGGCCGGCTCCACCCCGGCCGAGGTGAAGGCGACCGAGGAGACCGCGGTCGGTGAGATGAGCGCGTCGCTCCAGCCGATCAAGCTGGCCGGCGCCGACGGCGCGCGCTGGACGCCGAGCGCCGTGTCCGGCGGCCCCGAGTTCGCCATCCTGGTCGCGCGGCGCGACAAGCTGGTGTTCGTGATCGGCGTGCCGAAGCACAAGGACAGCCGGGCGCAGCTGAGCGCGCTCGGCGCGCGCGTGCTCGCCCGCCTGGCCCGGTAGCGGCGGCGCTCCTCAGCGCATCCTGGCGACGATCGCGCCGTAGTAGTTGTCGGCGAAGATCGACGTGTTCGCGACCAGGGTCTCCTTGTCGGCGGCGAAGGTCCAGATGTTGAACATGACCTGGCCGCTCTGGATGTTGGTGACGATGGGCGCGTTGAGCACGACGTAGTGGTTGGAGAAGTGGGACAGGAAGCCCTCGGTCACGCCGGCCCCGATCTGCGAGGCGACCATGTTGGCCTGGATGAGGCAGATCGTGTCGGTGCCCTCCTGCACCTGCAGGTCGGCCGCCGCGTTGTAGCCCTTGGAGAACAGCGCCGAGAGCGTGCTGCCGATGCGGTTGTCGACCGACGAGTAGAGGCCGGTCGCGTTCATCCAGCGCTCGACCTCCTCGGGGAAGGTGATGCCGGCCAGCTCCTGGCCCGGGTCGCCCTCCCACACGAAGATGGCGTCGTCGTTGTTGCGCAGGGCGCCCATCACCATCCAGTCGGCCTGCTCGGTGATGGTGGACATGCGCGCGCGCATCGCGGCGTAGTCCTGCTGGGTCAAGGATGAGCTCGGCGCCACGTTGAAGGAGCCGATCTGGGCCTGGCCGCTCTCGTAGAGCGCCGTGGCGAAGCGGGCGAACGCGACCGGGTCGCGCTTGGTCCAGCAGGTGAAGAACGAGGCCGGCCCGCACAGGTTGAGGTTGCCCTGCTGGAACAGGCGGTGGTCCTGCACCAGCTGCTCGAGGCGCCAGGCCACCTCGCCGCGGTCGAGGGTGCGCCAGGCCGAGCCGCCGCTCGACGCGCGGAAGCCGGCGATGACGCCGAGCGCGTCGGACACGGTCGACACGGCGCGCGTGTCGGCGGCGCGCGGGTTGCGCGTGTAGGCGTCGAGCTGATCGGTGTCCTCGAACCAGTCGAGCGCGCCGGCCGGCCCGCGGCCGTAGCCGGCGCCGCCGCTCAGGTGAGCGCGCACGCCGCCCGCCACCGACGCGGCGATGCGCTCGAGCTCGAGCGGGCTCGACAGGCGCAGCTCGCCGGCCGGATCGCCCAGGTGCTCGACCTCGACCAGGCAGGCGGCCGCGCGGCCCAGGCGATCGGGCGCCAGCACCGCCATCGGACCGCGCGCGACCCGGGCGTTGCCCCAGCGGGCCAGATGGCGCTGGACGCTCTCCGCCAGGGCGAACGACCCGGCGCCGGCGCGCTCGTGCACCCACGCCTCGGCCCCGCGCGCGCCGGCCGGCCCGCCGTTGGCGTGCAGCGAGACGAACACGTCGGCGCCGGCGCGGCGGGCGCGCTCGACCCGCTCGCCGATGGGAAGGTTGTCGTCGCGGTCGCGGGTGAGCAGGGCCCTGCCGCCCAGGCGATTGGCGACTCGCCGGGCCAGCCGCAGGGTGACGTCCTTCTCGAGCGTGCCGTGGACGCCGCGCACGCCGAGCGCGGTCGACAGGCCGAGGTCGCGCTGACCTCCGTGGCCGGGATCGACGACGATGCGCGCGCTGCGGAGCTGGTTCTGACCTGACATGGAGATCTCCCGGGGTGAGCTGGTGTGGACGTGGATGCGCGAGCGAATCTCGCTGCGGGTGGTCGCGCGGCCGCGCTGGCCGTCGGAGTGGAGGACCTGCGCCGTGGCGCCGACCACGTCGGAGGCGGCCGCCAGGTTGGAGGCGAGCTCGCGGAAGCTGATGCTGTAGCGCTCGCCGACCCCGATCGGCCACGGGTCGGCGATGCGCACCCAGGTGGCGTCGGGCGTGCCGTCGCCGTGCAGGCCGGCGACGACCACGACGTGCAGCCCGGGCGTCGCCTCGCCGACCCAGAGCGGGCCGAAGCGCTCGAGCAGCCCGCGCAGCTGGTCGACCGAGTAGGTGCGCGGCGGCTCGATGAGGAGGTGGAAGACGCGCGCCAGCTCGTCGACGTCGCCCGGCTCGAGCCCGCGCCGGTAGGCGTCCCAGCGGCCCAGGCCGGCCGCGACCTCGTCGGGGCGGACATCGATGCACTCGCGCCAGCCGACGATCATGGCGGCGGCGGCGGCCCAGCAGCTCATGCCGGTGAGCTGCGGGACCAGCGGCACCTCGTGCCACACGTCGAATCGCCGGGCTTCCAGGTCGAGGTCGGGCATCGCCGCGTCCGCGCTCAGGCGCGCCCCTCCGCGACCGGTCGGGCGTCGATGCCGAGCTCGCCGCCCGGGCCGCGCGCCTCGACCGCGAGCAGGCCGGTCGCGCCCGCCGGCAGCGCGAGGAGCGGGCCGCGCTCGTCGAGGCGCCGCCCGTCGAGCGTCCAGGAGAGAGTCCAGGTGGCGGGGGCCTCGGCGAACCAGCGCCCGTCCGCCAGGCGGCGCAGCGCGACGCGCTGGTGCCCGGGCAGCTCGCCGTCGATGTCGACCTCGATGCGGGTCCAGCCGTCGGAGGCCTGCAGCACGAGGCGGTCGAGCGGGCCGAGGCGATCGAGCCAGACCAGGTCGCGCCCGCCGCACACGTCGAGCTCGGCCACCGGGGTCACCACGCCGCCGGCGGCCGCGGCCAGCGTGATGCGCGGGTTGAGGCCGCTCGAGTGATCGGCGCGCCAGGTGAGCTCGGCGCGCGGCCCGGGCGCCAGGCGCGGGTCGGTCAGGTGGAGATCGCCGTCGGGGCGCTCGACGCGCAGGCCGATGCGCCTCCCGCTGCGGAGCTCAAGCGCGACCATGTCGCTCGCGGCCGGCAGCAGGGCCTCGATGTAGCCGGGCAGCTGCTCGTGCACGAGGTGGATGGGATGGCGGGCGATCTCGTCGCCCGCCCGATCGAGCGCGACCGCGGTCCACGCGCTCGGCACCGCTCCGCCGCGCCCGGGCAGGCGCCGCTCGAGCGCCACCTCGTGCTCGCCGATCTCCACGCCGCGCGCGCTGGCGACCAGGCGCAGGACGGCGGGACGCGTGTCGGCGGCGCGCGGCGCGGCGGCGGCTGCTGCGGCGGTGGCTGCGGTCGATGAGACGGAGGCGAGGAAGATGGGCGGCTCGACGGGCGGTGCGGGCAGGGGCAGCGCGCCGTCGAGGACGAGGCCGAGCCCGCTGCCCGCCGCCACCGCGACCGCCCGGCTGGCGGCGCTCGGCGCCCACGCCGCGACCTCGTCGTCGCCGGGCAGGAGGGCGAGCCAGAGCGCGTGCTCGAGCCCCGGGGTGACCATCGCGCGGCGGGCGAGCGCGCCGAGCAGGCGCGGCAGCGCCGGATCCTCGCTGCGCCGCACCGCCTCCTCGATCACGGCCAGCGCGTCGCCCTCCCAGGGGAGCTCCACGACCGCCGCCGACAGGCCGCGCCGCGCGCATGCGTCGGCGATGCGCGCGCGCGCCTCGTCGGCGCCGACCGAGGTGGGCTGCGGGGCGAGCGCGACGGGGCGAAACAGCGCGATCGTGACGTCGCGCAGGGCCGCGAGCTGGAGCGGGCCCGCGACCCGCTGATCGAGCACCTTCCCGAGCGGATCGACCAGCTCGGCGGTGAGCGTGAGCCCGTCGACCACGCACGGGCCGGGGACGTCGAAGCGCAGGCTGCCGCGCGCGAGCGACGCCGGCGCGGGCGCGAGCGGCCCGTCGCCGCAGGTCGGGTCCGTGCGCAGGCGCCCGCTCGCCCGGCTGGTCGGCGGATCGAGCAGGACGTCGACGGCGAGCGCGCGCCCGGCCAGAAACGGCCCCGGGCGCCCGTCCTGGGCCAGCTCGATCGAGCGGATGCGCACCGGCGCCACGACCGTGGCGGTGACGCGCACCGAGGCTCCGGTGAGCCGCTCCTTGCCGACCAGCGCGACCGGCTGCAGCTCGACGGCGAAGGGGCCCTCCGCGGCCGGCGCGGTGAGGGCGAGGCTGCCGCTCGGCGGCAGGACCGCGCCGGCGGGCAGGCGCACCACCTCGTCGGCGCCGGTCGAGTCCCAGCCGAGCGTGAGGGCCGCGCCGGGCGCCGCCACCTCCGGCTCGAGCGTCGCGGCGGTGAGGAGCGGCGCTCCGCCGGTGAAACGGTTGAAGGCGCCGCGCGGCGGCATGGCCACGAGCTGGCCGGGGCGTCCTGGATCCGGGCGGTCGAGCGGCCGCACCAGCTCGCCGCGCACGCGGGTCGAGACCAGGCAGTCGTCGTCGGCGTAGGCGGCGGCGATGCGCTCGCGCAGCTGGGCGCGGAAGCTGTTCGAGGCGGCGATGTCGCCGTCGACCGAGAAGCCGATCCAGCCCTCCGGCTCGGCGCCGTCCGGCGCCTCGACCGCGATCTGGTCGTCGGCCTCGCCGCTGCCGGCGGCCGCGCCGACGACGCGCGCGGGCACGACCGCGCCGCCGGGCGCCGCGAACACGACCTGAACACCGGCGGGAACGGCGCCGCCGCCGAGGAAGTCGAACCGGCCGAGCAGCGTGACCTGGGCGGCGGGGAGCGCGCGGCGGGGCACGACCCGGCGGATCTCTCGCGTGTGCGCGCCGTCCCAGGCTGCGCCGGCGAGCAGGCCCTGCAGGCGATCGGGACCGAGCAGCTCGGCCAGGCAGCGCCAGCGGCCGCGCTCGATCGGATCGAAGGCGAAGGTGCGGAGATAGGGCGTGCGCAGCGCGGAGCCGAGCGATTCGAGCAGGTGCAGGGTGTGGACGACCACCTCGAGGGCGTCGCCGTCGGGCATCTCCGGGTCGAGCCGGCCCAGCACCTCGGCGGCGGACGCGGCCAGGGCCAGGCCGTGCAGGGCGCGCGTGAACAGCGGCACGATCTCGGGCGGCCCGACGCGCGCCGCCGCGATGGCCAGGATCGGCATGGCGCCCATGTCGATGACGCCGGGCTCGTAGGGGCGGATCGGCGGCAGCGCGGACGGCGGCCACGACTCGCCGTTGCCGTTGTTGCCGGGCGGGTGGAGGACGCGCTCGGCCTGATCGACCACGCTGGAGAACGGGATGGTCAGGTAGAGGAGGGAGCGCAGTCGGTCGGCCCTGAGCACGTCGTCGCCGAGGGCGGCCGGCACGTCGGCGGCGAGGACGAGGAGCAGCTCGACCGGTCGGGTCAGCACGTCGCGCGGCGCCGCCAGCGCGGAGTCGGCGCTCACGGCCGCGTCGAGCCGGCGCACCAGCGCCTGCCAGGGGCCGAAGTGGACGGCGGAGAAGGGCGTGTCCATCGCGGTCTCGCTTCCTAGCGCCCCTGCTGGCCTTGCTGTGGCTGCTGGGTCTGCGTGCCTTGCTGCTGCTGTGCGGGCCGCTGGGCTTGCTGTCCCTGCTGGGCCTGCTGGCTCTGCTGTCCTTGCTGTCCCTGCTGGCTCTGCTGGCTCTGCTGACCTTGCTGTCCCTGCTGGCTCTGCTGGCTCTGCTGTCCCTGCTGTCCCTGCTGTCCCTGCTGTCCTTGCTGGCTCTGCTGACCCTGCTGACCCTGTTGCCCTTGCTGTCCCTGCTGCGCCGGTCGCTGTGCCTGTTGTCCCTGCTGTCCTTGCTGACCCTGTTGTCCTTGCTGGCTCTGCTGTCCCTGCTGCCCTTGCTGCCCCTGTTGCGCCGGCCTCTGTCCCTGCTGTCCCTGCTGTCCCTGCTGTCCCTGTTGTCCCTGCTGCCCTTGCTGTCCCTGCTGTCCTGGCTGCGGGGGCGCGGGGCGCGGGATGAACTCCGGCGCCGTCGCCTGCGGGGCCGTCGTGGTGGTGAACGACGTGAACGGCGTCGCCCCGGCAAGCGGTCCGCCCGTCGACACATCGACCGGCACGCGCGCGTTCTGGCCGATGTGCACGCGCGCCCGCTCGCTCGCCATGCGGTCGAGCGGCACCTGCTCGGTGCGGAACGCCAGCTCCACGCTCGAGCGCAGACCGGCGGCCGCCGCGATCTGCTGCGAGGTCTGCTGGTGATCGCTGTGCACCTGGCCGATCGAGGTCGACACGTCCGCGCTGGCGCTCCACAGACCGGCCCCGAAGCTGCCGCCGGCGCGCGCGTTCACCCGGACGTCGTTCTGGTCGTAGGTCTCCCGCTGGGTGGCGGCCCTGGTGTCGACCCGCAGGTCCATCGACGCCGAGAGCCGCCCCTCGTCGACCACGATGCGCTGCATCCCCATCGACACCATGGTGGCCAGGATGCCCTGCCTGTCGCGCGCCATCTTGCGCCGCGCGAGCGGCAGGAGCGTGCTGTTGAGATCCGACGGATCGATGCCGGCGACCTCGTCGTCGCTCGCCCCGAGCGCGCTCTTGAGCGACGCAGCCCGCTCGGTCAGATCGATGTCCTCGGGCACCGCCACCCCGCCGTCCTGCATGGTCAGGAAGGGGATGCGCGCCATGGTCCAGCGCACCACCTCGCCGTCGGGGACCCCGGCCTCGAACTCCTCGCCGGTGGCGCTCACCGCGTCGAGCAGGTCGCCCATCGAGGTGAGCTGCTGCGTGCTCGAGGTCAGGATGGCCTGGAACACGCCGGTGATGAGCGAGGTGACGTAGGCGGGAAAGTCGATGCTGTCCCTGGCCGCGCGCACCGTCTGGCCCAGCCCGGAGGCGGTCTGCTGGCCGATGTCCTGGCCGATGACCTCCTGCGCCCGGGCCAGCGGCGCGCGGCTCGACACCTGCTCGGTGAGCCGGCGGTCCTCGGCGAGCAGATCGGCGGCCATCATCGACACGTCGACCAGGCCGCGCGCGAGCGCCCGCCGCCGCGCGGGATCGAGCTCCTCGGCCGCGCTCGATCCCTCGACCAGCTTGCGCACCGCCCCGCGCACGGCCGAGAAGACCCGGTGCCGCTCGGGATCGCGCGGCGCCGCGCCCGCGCTCGCGCCGCCCGTCACGCCGACGCCTCCACGCCGTAGGACGCGGCCGCAGCGATGATGTCGTCGCCGGCGTCGACGGTGCCCTCGCCCTCCAGCACGGCCGCGTTCTCGGCCAGCCACTGGACCAGCTCGAGGCCGGCCTGCGCGCGCTCGACCGGTCGGCTCGGGTCGATCGCGCGCCCCAGCAGGAGGTGCGACCAGGTGCGGATGGCCCGCCACGGCGTGAGGCCGCCCAGGCTGTGCGCGATGTCCGGCTGCGCGAGCAGCGCCAGCGCCTGGCGCACCTGGGCCACGATGTCGCGCGCGGCGAATCCGGTGATGCCGACCGCGCGCTCGGACAGCTCGGCCGCCAGCTCGCGCGCGATGCTCGACATGCGGATGCGCGCGCGCCGCGCCTCGCCCTCGTGCTCGGCGCCGCCCAGCTCGACCAGCGCGCGGCACAGCGCCGCGAGCAGCGCGGCGACCGGGTGCCCGGGCTCGCCGGCGCCGCCGAACAGGCGCTCGTACAGCGCCTGGCGCTCGCCGTGATCGAAGCGCTCCTCGCGCCCGCGCCACCACGCGACCAGCGGCGCGGCGGCGTCGCCCTCGACCGGCAGGTGCAGCGTGCCCTCGACCACGCCGCGCGCCAGCGCGTCGGCGAAGTCGAGCAGCCCGGCCTCGTCGACGTGGCGCGCCCACAGGAGCGCGGCGGCGGCCCGCAGCTGGGCCGGGCTGGCGCGCCCGGGCTCGTCGAGCGGAGGCAGATCCACCACCCCGAGCGCGGCCGCGCCGAACCGCTGCACCGCGGCGGCCAGGTGGTCGGCCAGGAGCTGCTCGCACCGGGCCGCGTCGCGCAGGAGATCGGCGGTCGACGTCGTCATGGACGGGTCGCAGGCGCGCCTCCTCGGTTGCCCTTCTCCTGCACCGCGCCGATCTCGTCGCCCGAGGCGAGCCGCTCGAGCGGGAAGGTCTCGCTGCGGAAGCGGACCGTCACGCTGCCCGACAGCTTGGCCTTGGCGTCGAGCGTCGAGCTCGACTTCTCGCTCTCCTCCGACCAGGCGCTCGACACCTTGGTCTCCACCTTGGACGCGTCGTCGAACCAGCCGCCGCCCTCCTCGCGGGTCATCGCCGACGTGTCGTAGGTCGACGCCTGCGACCGTCGCGAGGCGTCGTCGTGCGACTTCACGTCGAACATGACCGACGCCTTGATCTCGCCGTCGGTGACGATGATGCGGTTGATGCCGAGCGCCAGCATCAGGGCCAGCTGCTGCTGGCGCTGGCGGGCGAGCTTGAGCTGCGCCGCCATCACGATCTTGAGCTCGTTCTCCTCGTCGAGCGCCACGTTCTCGGACATGCCGAGCTTGGCCTTGAAGTCGGGCGCGTCGCCCTCCTCGACGTCGTCGCCGAGGCGCAGCGCCCCGCCCCCCGGGCTGCTGTTGTCGTAGACGACCGCCTGTGGAAACGAGGAGGCCACGAACTTGCGCGCCGTGTCGAGCGAGACGTTCTCCTGCGCGAACTCCTCGGCGGTCTTGGCCACCGCCTCGAGCAGCTTGCC
>Ga0126377_10001454_pt1 | contig 15599 bp, 11 predicted proteins | sample PanSoiMetPlot_22_FD_92647 | JGI IMG/M metagenome (GOLD analysis project Ga0126377, IMG submission 92647) | Tropical forest soil microbial communities from Panama - MetaG Plot_22 | ecosystem: Environmental > Terrestrial > Soil > Tropical forest > Bulk soil | place: Panama | collected 2016-02-17
ATTCGGCGGTGCCGGCCGAGGACGGCTCGGTGTGGCTGACCCAGCAGGGCTCGAACAAGATCGGGCGCTGGGATCCCAAGACCGAGAAGATCACCGAATTCCCGGACACCATCCGCAAGCACACCATCCGCATCGATCCCGAAGGCCGCATCTGGTCGACCGGCGGGCTCTCCCGGTTCGATCCGAAGACCGGCGTGTTCACGCACATTCCGGAGGTGCCGACCTGCTACGGCATCGCGCTCGACAAGGAAGGCAATGCCTGGTTCACCGAGCTGCTCACCAACGGGCGGATCGGCAAGGTCGATGCCAAGACGCTCAAGGTCACCAAGTACACGCTGCCGACCGCGAACGGCCGGCCGCGCCGCATCCAGGTCGACGAGCAGGGCATCGTATGGGCGGCCGAGTTCGACGCCGGCAAGATCGCGCGCTTCGATCCCGCGACCGAGACGTTCAAGGAGTATCAGCTGCCCGGCCCGATGCCGACGCCGTATGCGCTCGGCGTCGATGCCGATCACAAGGTCTGGTACTCGTCCGAATATATGGACGTGGTCGGCCGCCTCGATCCGGACAGCGGCGAGGTGATCGAATATCCGATTCCGCATGCGGAGAATTCGATGCGCGACTTCTTCCTCGACGCGCAGGGCCGCATGTGGTTCGGCTCGCCCGCGAACGATCGGGTGGGATATTTCTATCTCGCCAAGTAGGTGGGTTGGGCGCGCAGCGCCGTAACCCACCGTGTGAGTCCAATTCGATAGTCAGCCGGTGGGTTACGCGGCTTCGCCGCTAACCCACCCTACGAAGAAAGCCTCCATGCAACACATCGATCGTCGAACCCTCCTCGGTGCAAGCGCGGCGGCGTTGCTCGTCGCGACACAAAATGCGCGCAGCGAAGAACCCAAGACTCCCGCGCCGGAACAGACGAAAAAGCTCAGCGAGCTGATCGCCGATTTCACGATCGGCTTCGATCTCAAATCCGCCCCGCCGCTCGCGGTCGAGCGCGCGCGGCTCGCCTTTACCGACACCATGGGCGTGATGTTGGCCGGAAGCCGCGAGAAGTTCGCCGAGATCGCCTGCGACATGGTCAAGGCCGAGGGCAGCGCGCCGGCCGCCTCCGTGGTCGGCCAATCGTTCCGCGCCTCGCCGCAGCTCGCGGCGCTCGCCAACGGCGTCGCCGCGCACGCGATGGACTACGACTTCTCCTACATCATGGGTCAGCCCATGGTGCCGATCATCCCGGCCCTCCTGCCGCTCGCCGAGGTCACAGGCGCGACGCCGTCCGACGTGGTCGCGGCGTTCGTCGTCGGCTTCGAGGTCGCCTCGCGCATGGCGCGCGCCAACACCACGCAGTCGCTCGCCGGCGGCTGGCACGCGGTCGGCACCATCGGCGCCACCGGCGCGGCGGTCGCCTGCGCGCGCCTGCTCAAGCTGCCGGCGCCCGCAGTCGTCGACGCGGTCGGCATCAGCGCGTCGCTCGCCAACGGCTTCTCGGCCAATTTCGGCACCATGACCAAGCCGCTGCATGCCGGCCATGCGGCGCGCGACGGAATGATGGCGGCGCTGCTGGCGCAGCGCGGGTTCACCGCGAATCCGGCGGCGCTCGAAGGCACCAACGGCTACTACCACGCCTTCGCGCGCGGGCTCGAGGTGACGTTTGCGCCGTTCCACGATCTCGGCCGCAGCTACGACATCGTGGAGCGCGGCTTCAAGCCGAAGCGCTATCCGTGCGGCGGCCTCGGCCACACCGCGATCGACGCGACGCTCGAGCTGCGCGAGGCGCTGCTGCCGAGGCTTGCCGACATCACCGGCATCACGGCCAGCATCACGCGCTACGCGGCGCAGCGTATCGGCAGCAAATATCCGGCCTCGATCGAGAACGCCAAGTTCAGCATGCCCTACCTGGCCGCCTACACGCTGGTGCATGGCGCGCCGATGCTGGCGGCGTTCACGGAGAGCGCGATCCACGACGGGCGCGTGCGCGAGGCCGCGCGCCTGGTGTCGGTCGCGATCGATCCGGAGTTCGGCGAGATTTTTGCGGAGAGCCCGTCGCGCATCATCGTGACGTTCAAGGACGGCAGCAGGATCGAGAAGCTGCGCTATTATGCGAGCGGCACGCCGCAGTTCCCGCTCACAGGCGAACAGATCGAGGAAAAGTTCATGGACTGCGCCGTGCAGGCGGTGGACCGGCAGACGGCCGGTAAGATATTCGCGACGATGCAGACGCTCGGCCAGACGCCGTCGTTCGATGCCCTGTGGCCCCTGGTGCGCCGCGCGTGACTGCATAAGTGAGGTGTCATTGCGACCTATAGAGTAGAGTAGGGTGGGCAAAGCGACCCGCCTTCGCTCGCTGCGGGAGCTACGGACGGGTTTGAGTCCGCCGAAGCGCGGAGCGCGTAGGCGGAAGCGTGCCCACCGACCCGCGGTCTTTCGAGCCGCGTGGGCACGGCGCTTCGCGCCTTTGCCCACCCTACGGGCTGTGCAGGTGTAATGTCATTGCGAGCGAAGCGAAGCAATCTCTCTTCTCTTGCGCATGAATCGCGGCCGAGATTGCTTCGTCGCGCTTCGCGCTCCTCGCAATGACGCCGGGTGGTCCAGCATGAATTCCAGCGACATCGACGACGATCCCCATCTCTGGCTCGAGGAGATCGACAGCCCGCAGGTGCGCGAATGGATCGCGGCGCGCAACGCCGAAACCGTCGGCGCGCTGTGCGACGGGCGCTTCGAGGCGGACCGCGAGGCCGCGCTCGCGATCCTCGATGCCGATGACCGCATTCCCGGGATCGGCCGGCTCGGCGCCTACGTCTACAATTTCTGGAAGGACGGCGCGCATCCCAAGGGCCTGTGGCGGCGCACCACGCTCGACGACTATCGCCAGCCCGATCCCGCCTGGGACGTGCTGCTCGACGTCGACGCGCTGGCGCGCGAGGAGGGCGAGGACTGGGTGTGGGCCGGCTGCACGACGCTGCCGCCGGACTATCGACGCGGGCTGGTGCAGCTCTCGCGCGGCGGCTCCGACGCCACCGCGATCCGCGAGTTCGATCTCGACGCGAAACGGTTCGTCGCCGACGGATTTTCACTGCCGGAGTCCAAGGCCTGGGCCTCCTGGATCGACGAGGATCGCGTGCTGGTCGGCTCGCCGCTCGGCGGCGACGACTTCGCGACCGAGTCCGGCTATGCGCGTACGTTGCGGCTGTGGCGGCGCGGCACGCTGTTCGTCGAGGCGCCGATCGTGTTCGAAGGCGAGCGCTCGAACGTGTGGGTCTATGGCGCCCGTGCGCACGAGGTGCCGCATCCCCGGACGTTCTTCGTGCGCGCGCTCGACTTCATCAACAACGAGGTCTTCGTCGAGGAGCAGCCGGGCGAACGCCGGCGCGTCGAGGTGCCGAACGACGCCAATATGTCTGTGTTTGAGGACTGGATGATGATCCGCCTGCGCAGCGACTGGGAGGTGGCCGGACGCCGCTATCCGGCGGGCGCGCTGCTGGTGACGAGCTTCGATGCCTTCATGGCCGGCGGGCGCGATTTCACCGTCTTGTTCGCACCGAGCCGGAGCGCCTTCCTGCAGTGGTTCACGGTGACGCGCGACACCATCGCGTTCAAGGTGCTCGACGACGTGCGCTCGCGCATGATGCTGGTTCGTCCCCAGGGCGGCGGGTGGCGTATCGAGGCGCTCAAGGGCTTTCCGACGCAGGCGGTGGTCGACGCGCACGGGCTCGACTCCAGTGCGAGCAGCGCGGCGGCGGGCGATGGTGCGCTGCTGGTCTACGTCAATGACGCGCTCACGCCGCTGACCATGTCGCTGGTTCGCTTCGGCGAGACGCTCGAGCCGCTCAAGGCGGCGACCGCGCGTTTCGACGCGCGCGGGCTCGCGATCACGCAGCATCATGCGCAGTCCAAGGACGGCACCCGCATTCCATACTTCCAGATCGGCCGTGCCGACCTGCCGCACGACGGCAGCAACGCGGTGCTGCTCACCGGCTATGGCGGGTTCGAGCACGCGATGCTGCCATACTATGCGGGCATCACCGGCAAGCTGTGGCTCGAGCGCGGCGGCGTCGAGGTCATCGCCAATATCCGCGGCGGCGGCGAGTTCGGCCCGGCCTGGCACCAGGCCGGAATGCGTGAAGGCAAGAAGCGCGCGCACGACGATTTCGCGGCGGTCGCGCGCGACCTGATCGCGCGCGGCGTGACGCGGCGCGAACGGCTCGCCTGCTCGGGCGGCAGCAATGGCGGGCTTCTGGTCGGCAACATGTATGCGCGCTATCCGGAGCTCTTCGGCGCGATCATCTGCCAGGTGCCGCTGCTCGACATGCGGCGCTACACCAAGCTGACGGCCGGTCCGAGCTGGGTCGCCGAATACGGCGATCCGGACAAGCCGGCGGACTGGGCGTTTCTCCAGGAGATCTCCGCCTATCAGCTCGTCACGCCGGGGCGCGACTATCCGCCGATCCTGCTCACCACCTCGGCGCGCGACGACCGCGTGCATCCGGGCCATGCCCGCAAGATGGCCGCGAAGCTGCTCGCGCTCGGCGCCCGCGTCTATTTCCACGAGCCGCCCGAGGGCGGCCATGCCGGCGCCGCCGACAACGCGCACGTCGCCCACAACGAGGCGCTCGCCTACGCGTTCCTGCGCCACACCATCGCGCCGGAGATGACGGCGTAGCCGTCATTCCGGGACGCGCCGACGGCGCGGACCCGGAATCCCTACTCACTGATGCTTGTGGCCATGATGTTTGTGGCTATGGATTCCGGGTTCGCGAGGTTCGCTCGCGCCCCGGAATGACAGCCATCGTTACGGAATCACCGGCAGCAGCACGTAGGGCATCCGGCCGTCGGTGAAATGCAGCGTGTTCGTGCCGCCGAAGATCTCGGGCGGTCGGTCATGCGGATGGGTGTGAGTGAATGGACCGACCCCTCTCATCGCATAGGGCGCGTGCGGCGGGGCGGCGTCGGTGCCGTCGTATTCGTAGTCCTTGCCGCGCACCGACAGCGCGAGGCGGTAGCCGACCGGAATCACGATCGAGGTCGGCCAGATCTCGATGTCGAGCTCGACCGGAACGCCGGGCGTGAGCGGCTGGATCTCGTCATGGGTGTGGAACGGCCGCCACGGCGTGCTCATCGCCGCATCGAGCTTGCGGTGCGAGGCGCGCAGCCAGCCGAGCCCCACCGGCACGCGCGGATCGTTGGCGCCGATGAACGTGACCTGCTTGCCGGCCGGGTCGAACACGCGCAGCACGAGAAAGAGGTCGGCGTCGGTGGTGTCGGACGAGACGTAGAGCTTGGCGGCGACCGGTCCGGTGATCTCCATTGGTGTGGCCAGCGGCGAGGTCAAGAAGGTGAGGCCGTCGCCGGTGGTGCGATACGCGACCGTGGCCACGGCCTTCGGTATCTCGCGCCCGAGCCCGCCGCCGGAGGGATCGAGATAGAACTTGGTCCACACCGTGCGTGCGAGCGGCCATTCGTTCTCGGCCCGCGCCACGAACTTCTCGCCCGGATGGCGGATGTTGAGCATCACCCTCGGCTGCTTGTCCCAGCCGTTATCCAGCCCCTTGAGGAAATGATCGTAGAATTTCTTCTGCAGGTTCTGGCCGTACTGCCCGTAGAACAGCGTGAAGTGCGTATCGCCGTGCACCTCGAGCCACTTCTGCTTCGAGCCTGAGCGCATGAAGCCTTCGAAATTGCCGCGCGGATGCAGGCCCATGCCGCCCCAGTTGGCGGCGGAGAGCAGCGGCGCCTCGATGTCCTCGAATTTCGGCAGGCGCGATTTGTAATGCTCGTCGATCAGCGGATAGCGCAGCGCGTCGCCGTCCGCATCGGCGCGGTTCTCGGTGAGCTCCGCTTCGGACAGGGTGGGCGGGCCCGCGACCGGCTCGCCGGTGACCATGCTGCGGGCGCCGCGCTCGCCGACCCCGTGCTGCACGGCGACCACCTGGCGCGGATACCAGCTCGACAGGAAGTCGCTGAGGATGCCGCCGTGGCGGGCGAGTTCGCGATAGTAGTCGGACGAGCCCTCCCAGGCGCACAGCGCCGCGAGATGCTTCGGCTTGAGCGGCGCCGCCTGCCACTGGTTCATCGAATAATATGAGATGCCGTTGATGCCGACCTTGCCGTTCGACCAGGGCTGCGTGCCCGCCCATTCGACGCAGGCCGCGATGTCCTGCGCCTCGCGCGCCGACCACACATCGAGATGGCCGGGCGAGCGGCCGGCGCCGCGCGAGTCGACCCGCAGGCACACATAGCCGTCCGGCACCCAGCGCTCGGGATCGACCAGCTCCCAGTTCTGGTACTTGTTGGACGAACCCTTCTCGATGTCCGGATTGCCCTTCACGATACGCAGCCAGGCATGCTTGTAGCCCTCCTGGAAGCTCAGGCCCTTGGCATAGGGGCCGTAGCTCAGGATCACCGGGTACTTGCCCTCGGCGGGCGGGCGAAACACGTCGGCGCGCAGCACCACGCCGTCGTCCATCGGGATCAGCGCGTCCCACTCGATGGTCATGCCGTCGCGGGTCTCGGTCTGGTGCTGGCTCATGCGGTTGCTCACGGGCTGGCAGGGCGGGTGCGCATCCTAGCGCCGCAGCCCGCATGGAGCGAAGCGAAATGCGGGAGGGAAGCGAAATGCGGGAAGCCCCGGATTTCGCTGCGCTCCATCCGGGCTACGGCTGCATCCGGGCTGAGGGCTACGCGCTGCCGCTGCAATACACCCATGCCGCAACGCCCTTCCGGAGCGGGCGGCCGTGGCGTACGATTCGGGAAAATCTCAGGGAGGACAAGAATGCGTCATCTGCGTGTCGCGTCGATGGTCGTTGCGGCGTTGGCCGCCACCGGCGCATCCGCCCCGGCGGCCGACGACAATCTCAACGACACGCAAAAGCTCGGCCGCAGCCTGTTCGTGCAGTCGTGCGGCGTCTGCCATCTCAAGCCCCAGCTCACCGCGGTGCAGTTCGCGCCGGTGCTGTCGAAGGAGTCGCTCGGCGGCCAGGAAGACGTGATGCGCCAGGTGATCGCCAACGGGACGCCGCGCATGCCGGGCTTCAAATATCACTTCGACCAGGGTCAGATCGCCGCCATCGCGGCCTATCTCAAGACCGTGCCGGCGCCAGCCGCGGCGGCGCCGGCTCCGGCGGCGAAGCGCGAGAATGCGCGCGACGCCGACTGACAAACCAACAGGTCCATCAGGAGAAGATGCCATGAGACGCGCAGGTGCAACGCTCGCGGGCCTTCTGGCCGCGCTGGTTTCGACGACCGCTTTCGTGCCGGCGCACGCGGCCGACGCGATTCTGTCAGGATCGGTCGCGGCGGCGGGGGAAAAGGTCGGCGGCGTCACGGTCTCGGCCAAGGCCGAAGGCTCGACCATCACCACCACGGTCTATACCGACGACGGCGGAAACTATTATTTCCCGCCGCTCGCGCCGGGCAAATATCATGTGTGGGCGCAGGCGCTGACCTACGCGACCGCCGACGCGCAGGTCGATCTCGCATCGAACAAGGCGCAGGATTTCACCTTGAGCCCGCTCAAGGACTACGTGCGCCAGCTCCCCGGCGACCTGATCATCGCGGCCCTGCCGGAGGAGACCGAGCACGACAAGAAGATGAAGCGGCTGGTGCGCAACAACTGCACGAGCTGCCACACGCCGAGCTACACGCTGCAGCACCGGTTCGACGAGGCCGGCTGGACCGCGATCATCGATCTCATGAAGATGGTCAACGTCTCGGGCATCTACCAGGGCGAGAAGGCGAAGCCGAACGGCCTGCTCGACTTCAACGAGAAGGACCTCGCCGCGTATCTCGCGCGTGCGCGCGGGCCGGGCGAATCGTCGATGAAATTTGCGCCGCCGGTGCGGCCCACCGGCGAGGCGGCGCGGGTCGTCTTCCGCGAATACGACGTGCCGCCCGACGCCGACAATGCGCCGGTGCGCAGCAATGACGGCCACGACTGGTCGCTCGGCACGCCCTCGCGCATCGGCTCGCTGGTGCACGACGCCTGGTCGGACTTCGACGGCAATCTGTGGTTCACGTCGAACGTGCCGAACAAGCACCTCACGGTCGGCCGCATCGATACCAAGACCGGCGCGGTCAAGTTCCTGCGAGTGCCGAACACCAACGGCCTCGCCGCCAACACCCACGGCATGTTCCGCGACAAGGACGGGAACCTGTGGTTCGACGTCAACCCGGGCAAGCGCGGCCTCGCCAAGCTCGACCCGAAGACCGAGAAGATCTCGGTCTACGTGCCGCCGCAGGGCATGTCGCCGACCGGCGGCGCCGTGACGGTCGACATCGACGGCAAAGGCTACATCTGGGCGTCGTCGCCGGTGGGCGCGCTGCGTTTCGATCCGAACAGCGAGACCTTCACCGAGTACAAGTCGCTCACCTACAAGACCCAGAACGGCACCGGCGTGACCTACGGCGCCGCCGCCGACCGCGACGGCAAGGGCTGGTGGGCCGAGATGACCCTCGACACCATCGGCGAGGCCGATCCGGAGAGCGGCAAGGTGTCGGAGATCAAGCTGCCGCCGGTCGGCGCCGAGATGCAGCGCGTCAGTGCCGACGAGAAGGCGTTCTACGACGCCTTCCACCAGCCCGACTTCAACACGCCGCTGCCGTGGTCGCAGGGCCCGCGCCGCATGGGCACCGACAAGAATGCCGACGTGCTGTGGATCGGCAACTCGTGGGGCGGCAGCCTCACCCGCATCGACACCAAGACGAAGGAAACGTCGTTCGTGCCGCTGCCGGGCGCGATGCAGCCCTATCACGTCGCGGTCGACGGCAAGCACAATGCGTGGCTCAACGTGTGGATGACGGACCGCATCCTGCGCTACGATCCGTCCGCCAAGACCTGGACCACGTTCGACCTGCCGACCCGCGGCACCGAGGCGCGCTACATCTCGGTGACCGACCACACCGGGGCGCTGCAGGTGGTCGTGCCCTATTCGCGCACCAGTAAGGTCGCCGTGATGAGCTTCCGCAGCGAGGCCGACCTCGCGGCGCTCAAGGTGCAAGCCGGGAAGTAGAAGTCGTCATTGCGAGGCATGCGAAGCATGCCGAAAGCAATCTCAGCCAGACGCTCATGCTTCCCGCGGCTGAGATTGCTTCGCTTCCGCCTACGCGCTCCGGCGGACTCAAAAACCCGCCGTAGCTCGCGCAGCGAGCGAAGGCGGGTCGCTCGCAATGACGTCGGGGAGGGTGCAATGAGAAAATCACTTCTGCCGATCGCTCTGCTTGCCACAGCGATCACTGCTACTTCGGCCGCCGCACAATCATCCGACACGTCCGTCGTCCGCCTCGATCCGGCGCTCGACGCGCTGGTGTCGCCCGACGCCAAGCTCGAGCTGGTACGCGGCGATTTCGGCTTCACCGAGGGCACCACCTGGGTGTCGCAGGGCAACTCCGGCTATCTCCTGTTCAGCGATATTCCGGCGAACGTGATCTACAAGATGTCGCCCGACGGCAAGGACCTCTCCGTCTACGTCGAGCGCGCCGCCAGCCACACCGAACTGCATCCCTGGCGCTGGGGCTTCGTGCAGAACAACGGCAAGGACCCGAAGGATCCGAAATACGAAGAGTATCCGATGATCGGCTCGAACGGGCTCGCGCTCGACCCGCAGGGCCGGCTCGTCATCGCGACCTGGGCCGGCCGCTCGATCGATCGCATCGAGAAGAACGGCAAGCGCACCGTGCTGGCGGACCGCTGGGAGGGCAAGCGCTTCGGCGGCACCAACGACCTGGTGGTCAAGAAGGACGGCGCCATTTATTTCACCGACACCTATGGCGGGCTGCGCCTGCGCGAGAAGGACCCCGCCCGGGAGCTCGACTTCAACGCCGTCTACATGTGGAAGGACGGCAAGCTGTCGCTGCTCATCAAGGACATTCCCAACACCAACGGGCTCGCCTTCTCGCCCGACGAGAAGATCCTCTACGTCAACGGCAGCCGCGACCGCTACGTCAAGCGCTACGACGTCAAGGCCGACGGTACGATCGAGAACGGCCGCATGCTGATCGACATGAACAGCGATCCCGCGCGTGGCATCACCGACGGGCTGCGCGTCGACGTCAGGGGCAACCTGTGGGAGACCGGGCCGGGCGGCGTATGGATCGTCACGCCGGACGGCAAGCACATCGGCACCATCAGGACGCCCGAGCTTTCCGCCAATGTCGAGTTCGGCGACCGCGACCACAAGACGCTGTACGTCGCGGCACGCACCGGCATCTACAAGATCCGTCTCAACGTCGCGGGGATTCCGGCCGGAAAATAGCGCGCCCTGCTCGTTGACTTAAGAGCGCGTGGGTCATTCATCCTTGCGGGCGGGGCGGGAGACCGTGCCCTCGAAATCGCGTCCGCCGTAGAGAACGCGATCGATCGTCACTGTTGTGGCGTCGACATGGAACGCGATCGTCACGCGCCGCTCGAAGCCGACCAGACGTAGACCCGGGCGGATGTCGCCGCGGTCGCTTCCGCGCAGGGCGGCCAAGTCGAATCCCAGGCAGTAGGCCTCGATGCGCTCGATATATCCGATCGCGCGGGTGGGTTCGGACTTTTCTGCAATGTAGTCGTACAGGCGGACGAGATCATCGGAAGCCTCGGGGGAGAAGACGACCTTACGTTTTCGCACGTCGCGACGCCTTCACGCGTTTAGCATGGCGCGCGCGAATGCGCTTGAAGGCCTTGGCGGCCGGGATAGCACGGGAGGGATCCTTCTTCATCGCATCGTAGACGGGCGCGACCTGGTCGCGCAGCCAAAGCTCAACGGCCGCATCGCGCTCCTGCAATGCGCGCAAGCCGGCCCGGACCACCTCGCTCGCCGATGCATAGGCGCCCGACGCTACCTGACTATCGATGAATTTGGCATGCTCGGCCGGGAGGCTGAACGTGCGTTTTGCAGTTGCTGCCATCTTGCTACCCTTTTTGCAGGGCGGGAGCGTATCACGTGGTATGAAGTGGTCATACCATATATCCGGCTGAGTGGACACGATGGCATTCCGGGGATCGATCCGCATGAGCCGCCGCCTTCGCTGGCTTATCGGCTCCGTCGCGATCGCGGCCGCCGTCTGGTTCGCGGCGCTGTGGGTCGGCGGCAGCATTGCGGCGGCGCCCGCGCGGGCACGCATCGGCGCGCCGCCGGCCGACCTGCCGGTCGAGGCGATCACCATCGCGAGCGCCTCGGGGAGCCGCTTGTCGGGCTGGTTCATCGCCGGCGCCCCGCATGGCGGCGCGGTGCTGTTGATGCACGGCGTGCATGCGAACCGCCTGGAGATGCTCGACCGGGCGCGGCTGCTGCACCGCGCCGGCTTCGCGGTGCTGCTGTTCGATTTTCAGGCGCATGGCGAAAGCACCGGCGAGGCGATCACGTTCGGCTACCTCGAATCGAAGGATGCGCGCGCGGCGTTCGAGGAGCTGCGGCGGCGTGCGCCAGGCGAGCGCGTCGGCGTGCTCGGCCTGTCGCTCGGCGGCGCTGCCGCGATTCTGAGCGACCCGCCGCTCGCGGCCGACGCGATGGTGCTCGAAGCCGTCTATGGGTCGTTCGCGATCGCGGTCGAGAACCGCGTCGCCATGCATCTCGGCGCCGTCGGCCCTTACGTCGCGCCCGTCCTCACCACGATGCTGCTTTGGCAGGTCAAGCCGCGCCTCGGCTTCGATCCGGACATCCTGCGGCCGTCGGCCCGCATCGCCGATCTGCACATGCCGCTGCTCCTCATCGCCGGCGACGCCGACGAGCACGCGACGCTCGCCGAGATGAAGTCGATCTATGCCAATGCCAACGACCCGAAGGAGCTTTGGATCATTCCGGGCGCGCGCCACCAGGACTTTCAGCGCTACGCGCGCGCCGAATACGAGCGGCGGGTGGTTGCGTTTCTGCGCGGCCACTTGCAAGGCCACCTGCGCGATTGACGCGCGCCGGGCGCGTCGCGCAGGCCGCGCGACGTCGGTCGGCGATCACGTGGCCGCGATGCCGAGCTCCTTGATGATTCGGCCCCATTTGTCGGCGTCCCGCCGGACCATGGCGCCGAGCTCATCGGGCGTCGATTTCGCGACCTCGACCGCGAGCGCGTCCATCCGCGTCTTGACGTCGGGAAGAAACAGGATGCGGCTGATCTCGGCATTGAGCCGTGCGACAACGTCCCTCGCCATGCCGGCCGGCCCGAACGCGCCATACCAAACCGCCATCTCGTAGCCGGGAAGCGTCTCGGCGACCGTCGGCACGTCCGGCAGAAGCGGCGAGCGCCGGGCTTCGGTCACCGCCAAGAGGCGCAATGCGCCGGCCTTCACGTGGGCGAGGCTCTGCGTTCCGGCGGTGAAGAAGAGCTGGGTCTGGCCCGCGACCGTGTCGGCGACCGCCGGCGCCCCGCCGCGATAGGGCACGTGCACCATCTCGACGCCCGCCATCTTCTCGAACAGCGCGCCGCACAGATGATTGGTCGAGCCGGCACCGGCGGAGGCGTAGTTGATCTTTCCGGGATTCTGCCTCGCATAGGCGATGAATTCGGCGACCGTCGTCGCCGGCACCGACGGATGAACCACCATCGTGTTGGTGACGTAAGCCAAGAGCGCGATCGGCGAGAAATCCTTTACGCCGTCGAACGGCATCGCGGCGAAGAGCGCGTGGTTCATGGTGTGCACGCTCATGGTGTTGAACAGGAAGGTGTAGCCGTCGGGCGCGGCGCGTGCGACCGTCCCGGTACCGGTGTTGCCGGATGCGCCGGTGCGGTTCTCGACCACGATCGGCTGGCCGAACGTCTCGCGCAGGTGCGCCGCGACGGCGCGCGCCAGGATGTCGGTCGAGCCGCCGGGCGCGAAGGGCACCACCAGCGTGACGGGACGGTCGGGATAGCCCTGCGCAGACGCACGGTGCGGCGCCGTGGCCGCGAGCGCCGCGATGCCGGCGAGCAGCGTTCTTCGCGTGAGCATCGTCATTCCTCGCCCCCGACCGATTGCTTTGCGCAAACTACGCCCGAATATGCCAGATTGGTCAATGCGGCTTGAACGCAGATTCGGATCGCGTATGCACGACTTCACGACACGTCCGGAAATCCGCGGCACGTTCGGGGCAGTTGCGACGACGCACTGGATCGCAAGCGCGGTCGCGATGTCGGTGCTGGAGCGCGGCGGCAATGCATTCGACGCGGCTGCAACGGCCGCCTTCGTGCTGCAGATCATCGAGCCGCATCTGGTCGGGCCGGGTGGCGAGGTGCCGATCATCCTGAAGGTCCGCGATGCGCCCGCGCCGGTGGTGATCTGCGGGCAGGGGCCGTATCCGGCGGAAGCGACACTCGAGCGCTTCGCGCAACTCGGCCTCGCGCAGGTGCCGGGCACCGGGCTGCTGCCCGCGGTGGTGCCCGGTGCGTTCGACGCCTGGATGGTTCTGCTGCGCGACTACGGCACGCTCGCGCTCGCCGACGTGCTCGCGCCGGCGATCGGCTATGCGGAAAACGGCTTTCCGGTGCTGCCGCGGGTCGCCGCCTCGATCCTGGCGGCGAAGGAATTCTTCGCGACCGAATGGCCGACCTCGGCCGCGGTCTGGCTGCCGCACGACGCGGTGCCTCGCCCGCGCGAGCTGCTGCGTACGCCGGCGACAGCGGCGACCTATCGGCGGATCCTCGCCGAGGCCGCAGCGGCAGGGCGAGATCGCGTCGCGCAGATCGAGAAGGCACGCGACGCGTTCTATCGCGGTTTCGTCGCGGAGGCGATCGACCGGTTCTATCGCTCGGCTGCGCTGATGGATTCGTCCGGGCGGCGCAACGGAGGGCTGCTCACTGCGGACGACCTGGTGCGCTATCGGGCGAAAATCGAGCCGACGGTGACGCGCCGCTATCGCGGGCTCGACGTGCACAAGACCGCCCCATGGGCGCAGGGGCCGGTGCTGCTGGAGGCGCTGGCGCTGCTCGAAGGTTTCGACCTCGACGGCATGGCGCCGGCGGGCGAGCGCTTCGCGCACACCGTGGTCGAATGCCTCAAGCTCGCCTATGCGGACCGCGAGGTGTTCTACGGCGACCCCGACGTGGTCGACGTGCCGCTCGCGACCCTGCTGTCCGACGACTACGCGGCGGCGCGCCGCAAACTGATCGGGGAACAGGCGTCGGCGCTGATGCGGCCGGGCGACCTGCCCGGGGCCGCCGACCGCATGGCGCGCGTCCTCGCCATGGCGGGGGCCGAGACGCCGTTCGGGATCGGCGACGGCGAGCCGACCTTCGCGCCGCTGCCGGTCGAATGGGGTGACACCGTCCACATCGACGTCGTCGATCAGTTCGGCAACATGATCTCGGCGACGCCGTCGGGCGGCTGGCTGCAAAGTTCGCCAGTGGTGCCGGAACTCGGCTTTCCGGTCACGACGCGGGGCCAGATGGGCTGGCTCGAGCCCGGCCATCCCTCGACGGTGCGGCCCGGCGCGCGACCGCGCACCACGCTCACCCCAACCCTGATCACGCGCGACGGCGAGGCGTTCCTCGCAATGGGCACGCCGGGCGGCGATCAGCAGGACCAGTGGACGCTGGCGGTGTTGCTGCGCCATCTCCATCACGGGCTCGACCTGCAGGCCGCGATCGACATGCCGCTGTTCACCAGCCGGCATTTCCCGCAGTCGTTCTATCCCCGGAGGGCCGAGCCGAACCGGCTGCTGGTAGAGGAACGATGGGGCGAGCCGGCTATCGCCGGCCTGCGACGGCGCGGGCATGACGTGCAGGTGGAGGGGCCGTGGGCGCTCGGTCGCGTCTGCGCGGTCGGACGGCAAGGCAGCATGGTGATCGCTGCGGCGACGCCGCGCCTGATGCAGGCCTATGCGATCGGCCGGTGATTTTTTGGCCTGGGAGAGTCGCTGCTATGCCAGAGCCGACGCCAGCCAAATCCCCAGTTGCGCGCCTGTTGCCTCATCCTGTTCCGTATACCAGCCAGCCTCGTGCAGCAGGTTCATTGTACCGAGGCAGCACCCGGGATGGCGCGGAGCCACCGTGCGCATAACCGGGATATTGAGCACCGCGCCCAATCCGAGCGATGTGATGGTCGCGTGGTCCTCGAACGCTGCGCGGATCGCTTCCTGCGTGTTGGCGCGAAACACCCGCCGGTCGCGCAGCACATGGTCGCTCCACACCGTGTCGCGCTTCTGCTTGCGGCCGCCGACCGGATAGACCACGGGCATGCTGGTGTAGACGCGCTTGACTTCATCGTACCTGGAATCGAAACGCATGATCGTGAAGAGACGGTGCCCGATCACATCGGCACTCAGCGACTCGATTGCTTGAAAGATCGGGGGCGGAACTTCCGCGGTGGACACCGCCGCGATGAGACCGTCGAGGTCGGCGGGCCGCAGCTCACGACGCCCAGTCACGCGCCGCGTCCCTTCCGGTGCAGCTTGAGGACCGCGTAGACGGCGGCGTTCATCGGCGTCGGCACGCCGAGCTCGCGGCCGAGCGAGGCGACGCGGCCGGCGAGCCAATCGACTTCCAGCCGGTTGCCGCGTTCGAGGTCGTGCAGCAGCGAGGCCTTGAAGCCTGGTGGCGAGCTGGCGGCGAATTTCATCCGCTCGTCGACGAAGTCGGCGGGCAGCGCCACACCCTTGGCGCGGCCGACCGTCACGACTTCCTGCATCACGGCCTGGAACATCGCCTTGGTGTCG
>Ga0126377_10001455_pt1 | contig 15599 bp, 21 predicted proteins | sample PanSoiMetPlot_22_FD_92647 | JGI IMG/M metagenome (GOLD analysis project Ga0126377, IMG submission 92647) | Tropical forest soil microbial communities from Panama - MetaG Plot_22 | ecosystem: Environmental > Terrestrial > Soil > Tropical forest > Bulk soil | place: Panama | collected 2016-02-17
ATTTTTGATTGCCGATTTGAAGACATCCAACCGGCCGGTAGAAAGTCAAAAGACGAACTTGAAAATTTGTTAACGCAGGTTTTTGATAGTGAATTGTTGATCTGTCGCCACTGGAGACAAATCAAAAATCTAAAATCAAAAATCGAAGAGTATTAACCCAAAGGAAGAAGGGCTTGCTGGAAAGCAGCCTGTAAACTTTTCCGTCTAAAACAGACTGGAGGCAAATAGTTGGCTAGGTATAGAGATGCAGTGTGTCGTTTGTGCCGACGTGAAGGCGCAAAGCTTTTTCTTAAGGGCGATAGATGCTACAAGCCCGCTTGTCCCATTGAGAAGCGTGGAACCCAACCCCCCGGACAACACGGGAACTCCTTACGCCGCGGCAAGGCGTTGGTCGGATATGGCCAGCAACTCCGCGAAAAACAGAAAGTCAAGCGCATCTATTTTATCCTTGAGGGTCAATTCCGGAATTACTTCGAGCGCGCGGCCCGCATGAAGGGCATTACGGGCGAGAACCTTTTGTTCCTGCTCGAGCGTCGCCTGGACAATTCAGTTTACCGGGCTGGTTTCTCGACTTCCCGTCGGCAGGCCAGGCAGTTGGTGAATCACGGTCACATTCTGGTGAACGGAAAGAAAGTAGATATCCCTTCATATCAAGTTAAACCCGGTGACGCTGTCAGCGTGAAGGAGCAAAGCCGGAAAAACGCCCATATCGAAAGTGCCTGGCAGACTGCCTCAGGTCGTGGTCGTCCCTCGTGGATCACTGCGGACGGTGGGGAAATGTCTGCGCACGTGATTAGTCTCCCCGTGCGAGATGATATTGATCGCATGATCAACGAGCAGCTAATCGTCGAGCTTTATAGCAAGTAATCAACCAGTACCAGCCCGAGCCGCCAGGGCTCGCGCTGGTTGTAGCCATTATTTTAGGAACCGGAACGCTATGTCTATGGATCAAAACAATCTTTGGACGGGATTTCAGATGCCACGCCGTTTGGCGGCAGATACAGAGACCCTAACCGAAAGGTATGGCCGTTTTTCTGCCCAGCCTTTCGAGCGAGGGTTTGGCACTACTGTCGGAAACTCACTGCGGCGTGCACTCCTGTCCTCGATAGAAGGTGCGGCCATCACTGCCGTGAAGATCGAAGGTGTGGAACATGAGTTCTCTTCGATCAAAGGTGTAGTGGAAGACGCTACTGACGTAATTCTTAATCTTAAGCAAGTACCTTTTAAACTTCACAGCAGTGAACCGAAGACTCTCAGAATCTCGAAAGATGAAGCCGGTGAAGTCACAGCCGCGGATATCGAAGCTGACGCCGATGTCGAAATTCTCGATCCGAGTGTGCATATCGCCACCGTCAGCGAAGGTGGCTCCCTGCGAGTCGAGATGCGTTTGAAGCGTGGTCGTGGTTATGTCTCCGCGGATCGCAACTTCGACGAAGATCTCTCGCTGGGGTATATCCCAATCGACTCGGTCCATACCCCGGTCAAGAAGGTCAACTATAACGTTGAGGCTGCCCGACTGGGCCAGAACACCGAATTCGATAAGTTGACCATTGAGGTGTGGACGGACGGATCGGTAAAGCCGGAAGACTCCATCGGTCTGGCAGCAAAGTTGATTAAGGACCACATGTCGATCTTTATCAACTTTGAAGAAGACACAGATGACTTCGCCTATGCGAAGATGGAGCGGCCGCCGCTGCCTCGCAACGATCAGCTCGATCGCTCAGTGGACGAGTTGGAGTTGTCAGTTCGCTCCTACAACTGCCTTAAGAATGCCGACATCCGCACCATTCGCGACCTGGTCCAACGGACTGAACGTGAGATGCTGGCGACCAAAAACTTCGGCAAGAAGTCGCTAAACGAAATTAAGGAAATACTGAACGGTATGGGCCTCGACTTCGGCATGGAGTTCGATGAGCAGGGCAATCCTATTCCCGGTACCGGAGGCCGCGACGGAGCTGATCTGTCAGATTACGAAGGTGAAGAGGAACAGTAAGTTAGAGCCATGCGACACCTAAAGGCACATCGAAAACTGGGTCGAACCAGTGAGCACCGCAACTCGATGCTTCGTAACCTGGCAACGTCGTTGATTAACTCCCGCGAGGAGCGAATCGTAACGACGCTTCCCAAGGCGAAAGAGCTGCGGCCGTTTGTTGAACGAGCAATCACTTTGTCACGCCGGGCCCGTGGTCTTTCCGGCGAGGATGCTGAAGTGCGGGCGCTGCACTTGCGACGTCAGGCTGCCGGCTTCTTCCATGCGGGTAACGTGTCCGCTGCTTCACTGAGCGGCAGGCGAGGCCAATTGAGGCCTCAGCGCACCGCCGGCGTGGCCGCCCTGAAACGACTGTTTGATGAGCTGGGCGAGCGCTATCAGGATCGAGCCGGAGGTTACACCCGGATTCTAAAGTTGGGCCATCGCGACGGCGACCGGGCTGAGCTTGCGATTATCGAGTTGGTCGACAATCCGCGTGAGCAGGAAGCCCGCGAAGCGGACAAGAAACGCGCCAAGGCCAGTACCGCCAAGAAGAAGAAATCCTCGGATAAGAAAAAGGCGTCCTCGGCAGAGGCCAAAGGGGAAGCCACCTCAGATCAGGACGAATAGTCTGAGGATAGTCAAGAAACCAGAGCACAAATCGCTTATGTGCTCGCTAGCAGACAAGCCCCAACTGATTTTCGGAATACACAAGCCGAGTCTTTTGGGGCTAATCACTTTTGTTAAGGTTGCTCCAATGACCGCGAAAGATTAGGCACGCAGCGTGCGACGACGTTCTCATGCCCGTTAAGAAAGATCAGCCGAACGATAATCAGCCGAACCGCCGCAATCGCAGGCAAGCGGATGAACCCGCGCCATCTGCGCTGGAGGCGTCGGTCAACATGGATGAATTGCGTGAGTTGATCGCTCTTTTGCGCGACAACGGCCTGGCCGAACTCGAATTGGAACGCGATCGCTTTCGCGTTCGCCTGCGCCGGGAAATGACTCTTAGTGCCGCACCCGCAAGAATCGAGGCAGTAAGTCCCGAACTCTTGTTGCCTGTAGCCCGACCGGCCACTTCGGCAGAGCAACCGGTCAACCCAGCGATTCCCGCGCATCCCGGCGCCCAGGCCGAAACTGCGGCGCAAGAAGATCAAGATCTGCATATCATCCCCTCTCCAATAGTGGGGACCTTTTATCGTTCCCCCTCGCCGACCGCCGAGGCGTTTGTAAAAATCGGGAGCAAAGTGGAACCCGAAACTGTTGTTTGCATCATTGAGGCGATGAAGCTGATGAATGAGATCCAGGCAGAAGCCGAAGGGGAAGTGGTCAAGATTTATGTCGAGAACGGCCAGCCAGTTGAATACGGGCAGCCGCTTTTTGGAATCAGAGGGTAGCTGGTTACTTCAGACGTCCATGGTCCAACGCAAGTCGCGACGGATGCTGGACGTTAACTTTTTGCGTCGATTGATTTGATCATGGCTTTCAGTGCTCGCAAGTTCCGCAAAATATTGATAGCCAATCGTGGCGAAATCGCCTGTCGCATTATCTGGACGTGTAAGGAAATGGGAATCAAGACTGTCGCCGTACATAGCGACGTCGATCGCGATTCGCTGCACGTTCGTTTTGCCGATGAGGCTGCTTGTATTGGACCGGCGCCCTCGGCGCAGAGCTATTTGAATATCCCCGCCATCATCAGCACGGCAGAGATTTTTAATGTCGATGCAATTCATCCCGGATACGGATTTCTGGCCGAGACGCCTTACTTTGCCGAGATTTGCGAAGCCTGCAACATCAAGTTCATTGGACCCCAGGCAAACGTGATTCGGATGATGGGCGACAAGATCGAAGCCCGGCGAGTAATGAAGGAGGCGGGACTTCCCGTCCTGCCGGGAAGTGCCGGTGCGATAACTTCCGAAGAGGACGGGCTCAAACTGGCTCGCGAAATCGGCTACCCGGTAATCGTCAAAGCTTCAGCAGGTGGTGGTGGACGAGGCATGCGCATCGTCCGCTCCGAAGCGGAGTTGGGTAATGCCCTGGAGACCGCGTCAACAGAGGCAGCAGCGGCCTTCAAAGACGGAAGCGTCTACATCGAACGCTACGTGGACAAGCCACGGCACATCGAGATCCAGGTGCTAGCGGATGAACATGGTGAGTGCATCCACCTGGGCGAACGCGAGTGCTCAATTCAACGACGTCACCAAAAGCTTCTCGAGGAAGCGCCTTCGCCGGTTCTGACTCCGGAGTTGCGCCAGAAAATGGGCGACGCGGCAGTTGCTGCTTGCAAGAAGCTGGGATACTCGAGTGCCGGTACGGTCGAGTTCCTCCTGGATTCATCGGGAAAGTTCTATTTCATGGAGATGAACACCCGCATTCAGGTAGAGCACCCCGTGACGGAAATGGTGACCCTGGCGGACATCGTCCGCAATCAGATCAGGATTGCCGAAGGCGAGCCGCTAGGCTATTCACAGGACGAAATGCTGATCGTCGGTCACGCTATCGAATGTCGCATCAACGCTGAGAATCCGGAGACTTTCGCTCCCTCGCCAGGGCTGATCACCGCTTTCAATTTGCCGGGAGGCCCTGGGGTGCGGGTCGATACGTTTGTCTATCCGGGTTACCTGGTCTCACCGTTCTACGACTCGATGATTGCCAAAGTCATCGTGCATGCACGCACCCGGGAGTTGGCTATCGCTCGGATGAAACGCGCCTTGGAGGCGATGGTGGTTGAAGGGATCAAGACTACGATCCCTTTGCACCTGAAGATCATGGACGATCCCCGTTTTCGTGCGGGCGATATCTCCACTAATTTCATGGAGTACTTTTTGGCCAGAAATGGTCGAAAGAATGGGGTTGAGGCGGTGGCTGGGTCACAGAAGGCCTGAGCGGTTGCCGTTTACCAGCCCGTTCCCTATAATACTCAACTTTTCTATGGCGACCTGGGTCGTCTGAGGGTGAAAACGATGTCACATGCAGTAATTAAAGCCGGTGGAAAACAGTTTCTAGTTGAGAAGGGGCAGACCCTGCGCGTTCCCTCGTTACCAGCCGACGCCGGCAGTTCGATCGAGCTCGAGAATTTGCTGGCCACCGATGGTGAGGGCGCAACCAAGATTTCAGCGACCGTGGTGGATCATGGGCGAGACCAGAAGGTCGTGGTGTTCAAGAAGAAGCGTCGCAAACAATACAAACGAACCCGCGGACACCGCCAGGGTTACACCACTCTCAAGATCGATTCGATTGGCTAACTGGAGATAATTATTAGTGGAGTGGTACCCCCGGTATCACTGACGAGCGGAGTTCTTATGGCACATAAAAAGGGCGTTGGCTCCTCGAGAAACGGGCGCGACTCACATTCGCAACGGCTGGGTCTCAAGAAGTTTGGTGGTGAGCGAGTAGTGGGTGGCAATATCATCGCGCGTCAACGCGGAACCAAGTGGAAACCAGGTAACAATGTGGGCAGAGGCAAAGACGACACCCTGTTTGCCCTGATCGATGGTGTGGTCAAGTTTGAAGATAAGGGCCGTGCAGGTAAGTTCGTCAGTGTCTATCCGATGGAGCAACCTGCTGCTTAGTAAGATGATTTTGCAAGTTCGCGACGCCTGAGCAGCACCTCCACTGCGCGCCGGGCGTCGCTTTCAATTTTTTGATGTTCATCGATCGCGCCAAGATTCACGTCCAGGGAGGAGATGGGGGTAACGGAGTTACTGCTTTCCGGCGGGAAAAGTTCGTGCCCCGTGGCGGTCCTTCCGGAGGCGATGGTGGACGCGGCGGCGACGTGACGCTGGTTGCTGATTCGTCACTGAATACTCTGCTGCACCTGCGCTATAACCCGCGACACATCGCCGGCAGGGGGTTACACGGAGAAGGATCGAATCGTTCAGGGCGAGATGGCGCTGACCTGGTTGTTAAGGTTCCGGTAGGTACTCAGATCTTTGATGCTAGTACCGGTGAGCAGCTGTATGACCTGGCAAATGATCGCGCCGAGTGGAAGGTGGCCAGGGGTGGCAGAGGCGGATTCGGTAATGCCCACTTCACCACTTCCACCAACCGTGCCCCTCGCTATCACCAGACAGGTAGCAAAGGAGAAGAACGTGAGCTGCAGCTTGAACTCAAGTTGTTGGCTGACGTGGGTCTGGTTGGTTTTCCCAATGCGGGTAAATCAACTTTGATCTCTACCGTCTCAGCAGCGCGGCCGAAGGTAGCAGACTATCCCTTTACTACTCTTGAGCCGCACCTGGGGGTGGTTGATCTTGGTGATTTTCGCAGCTTCGTGATTGCCGACATTCCCGGGCTCATTGAAGGGGCGCACGCTGGCGCTGGTCTGGGTGATCGATTCCTGCGCCATATCGAACGCACCAAGTTGTTACTTCACCTGGTTGACGTCTCTTCGTTGTCGGGACGCGATACGGTAGCGGATTACGAGACGGTGAATCGGGAATTGGCTTCGTACAACCCGGCACTAGCTGTTCGACCGCAAATCGTGGTGGCCACAAAAATGGATGCGCTTGACGATCCGGAACGAGTGAATTCACTTAAGCGGCGAACGGAACAGGACGGGAAAACGTTCTTTGCAATCTCCTCCGTGACCGGGTCAGGAGTCACTGAGCTGATGCAGGCGGTCAAGGCCACGCTGGAACAGTTGCAGGCGCAGGATTCAGGCAACGAGGCAGTCGAATTAGTGCTGTAGCGAGATGGTCGCAAAAAAGCGCATAGGCCTGTATGGCGGAACCTTTGATCCGGTTCACCTTGGTCATCTCGAAGTTGCGCAAAGAGTTTCTGAGTTGTTTGAACTGGAGAGGGTGTTCTTCATACCAGCGCAGGTAGCGCCCCATAAGTTAACGCGAGCGGTAACGGCCCCATTGCATCGTTATGCAATGTTGGCATTAGCGACGCAGAGTCGGCCGCGTCTGTTGATATCGACCTTTGAGCTGGACGCGCCAAACCGTCGTTACACCGTGGACACTGTGACGCAGCTGCAGGCTACGTTTGGTGCAGCAGTCGAGCTCTTCTTCATTATGGGCGCGGATTCATGGTCCGAAATCGATACCTGGCGAGATTGGGAACGACTGTTGACTTTGACGAATCACATCGTAGTAACGCGGCCCGGTTACGATGTTGCCGTTGCTCATGTTAGTGAAGAGTTACGAAACAGAATTCTCGATCTGCGTGGGAACGCAGCAGTGACCAGCGCGCTTCAAGAAGCGGCCGGGAAAAACATCTTCTTTACCGATGTGGTGCTGCAAGACGTTTCAGCCACTGAGATTCGGCGCGCTGCCAAGGCGAGCCGCTATGAGGAATTGAAAACTTTGGTGTCTGAACCGGTGGCTGAATACATAGAGAAATACGAACTATATCGAGATCTACATGAAGCATAACTCAAGCGTTAAGGAACAATCGCTCCACCCGAGACCCGGCAGTCGTGTTCAAGCCACAGCCCCAGCGGCCGAGGTGGATGACCGTGTCTTAGCTGCGGTCCGGGCAGCCGCCGAAAAGAAAGCTTTCGACGTCGTGGTGCTCGACCTGCGCGAGATCGCCAGTTTCACTGACTACTTTGTGATTACCAGCGGCGCGAACGAACGCCAGGTACAGGCGATTGCGGACGAGGTCTACGAGAATCTCAAGAAGTCAGGTTCGACGGCAGCACGCACCGAAGGTTACAAGTCTGCGGAGTGGGTCCTGCTTGATTACGGTGATTTTGTGGTCCACGTGTTTGAGCAGAAGGCGCGGCAGTTTTATGACCTGGAACGTTTGTGGCGTGAGGCGAAGCGTGTTGTATTGCCGCCGGAGTTTAGCGGGGAAGGCAGTTCTTTGAGAAGAGAATCGTGATCGAAATATTTGCGCGCTCTGAAGGAATGCGCGAGGCGGTCGGTCTCGCGGAGAGAGTTGCTGCAACAGATTCGAATGTTCTCATCACCGGTGAATCGGGAACAGGCAAAGATGTGCTGGCAGCCTTTATTCACTCCCGTTCAGCGCGCAGCCAGCAGTCGTTCGTGAAGATTGATTGTGCGACTTTGCCGGGCGATCTACTCGAGGCCGAGTTGTTCGGTTATGAAAAAGGCGCTTTCACCGGCGCTGTGGAAGCAAAGCCTGGTCGTCTCGAGGCTGCACACCGCGGCACGATTGTCCTGGATGAGATAGCTCATCTTTCAATCGAGGCTCAGGCAAAGTTGCTGCGAGTGATTGAGTCGCGAGAGTTTGAGCGCTTGGGTGGCCGAAAGACGATCAAACTCGACACCCGTTTGCTGGCGTTGACTAATGTAGACCTCAGCGAAGCCGTCACGCAACGTCGTTTTCGCGAAGATTTGTTCTACCGGCTGAACGTAATTCATATTCAAGTTCCGGCACTGCGCCAGCGCAACGAGGATCTTTCACAACTTGTGGCCCACTTCCTCAAGCATTATTCGACGAAGCACGGGCGGAAAGTAGAAGGCCTGGCTCCTAACGCCAGTCGTCTCCTGGAGGCTTACGAGTTTCCCGGCAATGCTCGAGAACTCGCCAACATACTCGAACGGGCGGTAATTGTGGCTGGCGGTCGCCGGGTCGACGCCCAGGACTTACCGTTGAGTATAAAGGCGGCGGTCGAAACGCACCGGAGAAGAGAGAAGCCATTAACCCTGGCCCAACTGGAGGCGTCCTACATCGCGGAAATGTTAGCTACGGCGAAGGGTAATAAGACGCAATGCGCGCGACTGTTGGGTATCAGCCGAAAGAACCTCTACGAGAAAATAGCGCGCTACGGACTTTAAGGTAGCCGCTGGTTGATTCGGAGTCAGGTTGATGCGGTTGCGGATTATTTGGACGGGGAAGACCAGGGACGCGAGGCTGCGGGAACTGGTTAACGATTATTTGGAAAGGCTCTCGCATTTTGCGCGCTGTGAAATCACCGAGTTAAGGGAGCAGGGGCGGGCTGACAAGGCGGGCATCGATAAGGAGACGAGACGCATCTCAGACGCGCTTCGTCCTGGCGCCGTGACGGTGATACTGGACCCGGAGGGGACGGAGTGGAGCTCCCAGCAGTTGGCCGCGCAGGTTGAAAAATGGGAGGGTAATGGCATTAAGGAGGTTGCCTTTGTTGTTGGCGGACCCCATGGGCTTTCTCAGGACTTTGTATTGCGAGCAGACCAGCGTTGGTCGCTCTCGCGTTTGACCTTAACGCACGAAATGGCGCGCGTCTTGTTGGTTGAGCAACTGTACAGAGCTTATACGATCGTTCACGGATTGCCATATCAGAAGTGACGACAACTTTGATTCTGTATTAAGTAGGGTTGGAGGACTAAAATTAATAATGGATAAGAGGCGAACTAAAGTTTTCCGTGACAAGCTGCTGGACCGGCGAGAAGGCCTTGTCGGCCAGGTACAAGCGGCAGAATTATATAGCCGCGAAAGAGACGCAGAAGCGACGCAGGACCCCGCAGACATGGCTGCTAACGCTTATACTAAAGAGCTGCTGGTCTCGATGTCTGACAATGATCGTCAACTGCTAAATCTAATCGATGAAGCGCTTGAGCGCATCGAAGCGGCTAGCTACGGAAAGTGCGTACACTGCGGTGAAGCGCTGACCGACAAGCGTTTGGATGCTGTGCCCTGGGCCCGCCACTGCGTTCGTTGCCAGGATTTGCACGAACGAGGATTACTCGGCGATGACGAAGACTAACTTCACGGTATCAACTGTGGTATGACTGACGGCCTCCCGCATTAGCTTGGGAGGCCGTCTTTATTAACACCGTTCTAACTCTTCTCAGACATGCTCCTCACGCGTGTTACCTCGCTTCTCTTTGATGCAGTCCTGTCGTTGACGCATCCGCAGACGTGCGCCATTTGTAAATCGAGTGTCGAAAGTCGATCTCACGGGGTGGTTTGCGAACAGTGTTGGGGGCAGACTGACATCTTCGGTCCCGATCAGCTACTGTGCTGGAAATGTGGAGTGCCCTCGGCCGGAATAGTTGCGCCGGAAGATTTGACTGCAGTGCGGTGCGGGCGTTGCGACGAGCAGGTGTTCACGGCGGCCCGTGCGTGCGGGATATATGCGGGGGCTTTACGTGAAACCGTTTTGGCTTTGAAGCGCCAACCCTATCTTCCCGAGCACTTGTTACGGGAGCTCGAGATGGTTTGCGGTCGCGAACCATTGTCTGCCGGCACTCGAGTAGTTCCAGTGCCGCTTCATCCGGTGCGGCAACAAAAGCGGGGGTTCAACCAGGCTGTGATCATTGCCCGAGCCCTGTCCCAATTGCTCAGTTTACCGCTTGATGAAGTTAGTCTGGTTCGCACTCGGCAAGCTGAGAAATATCGGGCCGGACTTGATGCGAAAGGGCGTGCGGAGACGGTTGTGCAGGCCTTCGAAGTGTGCTACCCGCAGTTGATCGGAGGTGAGAACATCTTGTTGGTCGACGATGTGTTTACGACGGGCGCCACCGCTTCCGCGTGCGGCAAGGCCTTATTGCGAGCGGGCGCGGCCAAAGTTTTCGTGGTGACCATCGCCAGACCAGCCTGGTGATTTGCCCGACTACGCCTGGCATGGTTTTAGGCACCATCCAGCAGTCTGGCCGCATCGAAGGTAGGTTGTGAGGCAACATAATTTTGACACCCTCTTCGAGGCTCGCGTAATATCAGGACCAGTATGAACGGCCGAGTATTAGTGCTGAATACTTCTTTTGAGCCCATAAATGTTTGCACGGAACGCCGTGCAGTGGTGATGATCTTCAAAGGGGTGGCGCGGGTCGAAGAGCACAACGGCCACATACTTCATTCGCAAAGGCTTTCCATCCACGCCCCTTCGGTAATCCGTCTTACTGAATATATTCATATACCTTTCGAGAGACGTTCGCTCTCCCGAAAGAACATCTTGCTGCGCGACCACTCGACCTGCCAGTACTGTGGCAAGCAGTACCCACCCTCGGAACTAACCTTAGATCATGTGCAGCCGCGCTCGCGCGGGGGTGAGTCTGCGTGGGATAATCTGGTTGCGTGCTGCAAACGATGCAATCATAAAAAGGGAAATCGCACCCCCGAAGAATCGGGCATGCACCTGTTGCGCAGACCGCGTGGTTTTTCGCTGCACGTGAACCGCCAGATCATGCGCTATCTAGGCCGGGCTGATGAAACGTGGAGAAAATACCTGTTCTACGAATCGGATCGAGGTGATTAAAACTTGCGTTTAGTCCAGCCCCAAAGAAAAGAGGAAATCTATGAGTGAAACAATTCTGGCGATCGGAGGCCTGGGTACTCCAGAGATCCTGGTCATCGCGGTCGTTATCTTTCTGTTGTTTGGTGCGACCAGGTTGCCGCAGTTGGCAAAGGCACTAGGTCAGAGCAAGCGAGCTTTCAAGGAGGGTCTCGACGAAGGCGAAAAGGAACCACGCAAAGAAGTCGAAAAGTAAGTCCGTCAACCTCTCAATGGCTAAGCGCCTTCCGCCCAACTACCAACGTTGCCTTTACGGTTAGCGCAAACTCCGCCTCATGACGCTCTTCGTTTATAAGCCGGGAAATCTCTCGGGCGACTTCGATCCGAGAGACTTCCGGGATTGACGCGAGCCAATGGTTCATCAGGAAATCCGCCACCAGGGGTGAGCTCAGGAATTGTTCTCCTGACTCGTAGTCAAACTCCTCTATCCGCGACCAGGACTCAACCTCTTCAAGTCCTTCATCTATCGCCATCTGCTCGGCGTCTCCGATGGTTGGTAGCTCCGTGATCAAATGCTCCACGCCGGACTCGAGCCCTGCCAGTCCGGTGTTGTGCAACGCCTCCCAATAGATAGAAAAAAATTCGCCAAAGCTTGACGCGGTGGGTAGCGTCAAAGCGACCCTGGCGCCCGCCGCTGCGACGCGCACCATCTCTGCAAATATCTTCGCCACGCGCTCGCGAGACACAAGGGATGCATCACCGATCACCAGGTCGAAGTGGTCGTTAGGAAAGGGAAGCTGCTCGAGAGTGGCCTGGTGAAACTCCGTCTTATCATTAGTAGCTGTAGCTTTGGCGCGAGCTAGCTCGAGGCACTCTGCACTTTCGTCGACGCAGATCAGGTGGAGTTTGTCGCCGGCGCGCTCCTGGACTGCGATAGCGTGACCGCCGGTGCCGGCGGCGAGGTAGAGAGCTTTGCCTTCACCAGGAATCTCAAGGTGTTCGTCGATCAGTTCGGAGAAACGCTCGCCCCAATCTGTGCTAATAAACAGATCATGAAGAAATGCCAATTCCTTTTCTGATTTTGCTGTAGTCACTTGTGTCCGCCCTTTACTCGATCTGAAACCGGTGTCTCCTCGTCGGATTTGAAGTACCTTCTTCCCTTCAGCCTGTCCGGCAAGCACTCCATTTCTTCCATTGCGTCCGGATCACTGTGAACGTAGCGATACTCCTGGCCGTAACCAAAATGTTTCATCAGTGGAGTGGGGGCATTGCGCAAGTGCAACGGCACCGGCTCGCGGGCAGTTTCGGCAGCATCAGTGGCCGCTGCCTGGTAGGCTCTCAGGAGGGCATTTGATTTCGGCGCCTGGGCCAGATAGATAGTTGCTTGCGTCAGGGGAAACAGGGCTTCCGGCAGACCAATCAATTGCACTATGTCAGCCGCCGCCGCTGCCTGGACCATCGCCTGCGGATCCGCCAAGCCAACATCTTCGGAGGCGAGGATGCAAAGTCGTCGTGCGATGAATACCGGGTCGGCCCCACCTTCGATCATCCGGGCCAGCCAATACAGTGCTGCGTCTACGTTGGAGTTACGCAGGGATTTTATAAGCGCAGAGACCAGGTTGTAATGTTCCTCGCCACCTTTGTCGTAAGCATAGTGGGCTCGACCGAGTGCTTCAATTACGGTCTGTTCGGAGATTGTGCGCTGACCCTGCTCGTCCGGCGCAGTTGACTCCACTGCGGCATCCAGCGCCGTAAGCGCCACGCGCGCATCGCCTCCCGAGGAGTGGGCAATCCTGGTTAAGAGTTCCTCACTCACACGCGCCTGGTAGGCGGCCAAACCACGCTCTTCATCACTCAACGCGCGCTGCAGAATGGTCTTGACTTCACTTTCGGAAAGTTGATTGAGCACGAGCACACGACAGCGAGACAGGAGTGCCCCGGTTACTTCGAATGAGGGATTCTCAGTGGTGGCTCCGATCAACGTTACGGTGCCGTTTTCGACGGCATGTAATAACGCATCTTGTTGTGCCTTATTAAAGCGGTGAATCTCGTCGATGAAAAGCACAGTCCGATTGCCGTAACGTTGTTCTGTTCGTGCTTCCTGAATCGCTTCCCGTAGATCCTTAACCCCGGAGAACACGGCAGAGAGGGGGATGAATCGCAGTCCACTTTTCTCAGCCAGCAGCCGGGCCAGCGTTGTCTTACCGGTGCCGGGAGCGCCCCACAGGATCAGCGACGGCAGCATGCCTCCGCTCTCCAACAGTCGACGCAGAATGCGACCTTCACCGACGAGATGGGTCTGGCCAATAAATTCTGACAGCGATCTAGGCCGCATCCGTTCGGCCAACGGGGCATCAGTTGACGCCGGCGATTCCGCGTCGTTGTCATCAAAGAGACTTCTTGCTTTTGGTCGGTCCATGGTCTTCAAAAATATGTATAATTATCGCCGAAAAGATTTAAACAAGCGACTCGCCCAGCGCTTCCTTTTTGCCCGTCTTAGGCGCAGAATCTTACACGGAACGACCTTGCTAAAAACTTCGTATACCTGCTGCGGGCCGAAAAGCCCAGGCTTCAGTGGGGACAAAGGATCGGAGAGAGCAGACGATGAAAGACGCAAAAGACGTTTTGAGAATTGTTGGGATGGTACTCCTGGGAGTATTTGTTTTTGCGGTTGTGGTGCCGCTGGTATTAGGGCTAGCGTTTGCGGTGGCAGGTGTTACGCTCGGAATAATTGGTTGGTTAATTCAATTGGCAGTGTTGGTCATCAAGGTGGCGGTAGTATTGGCCATCGGGTATTTGATCTTGGTTGGTATCCGCGCGCTGCTACGTTGACCGGAAAATACTCTCGCGGGCAACCAACAATCCTCTGGTTGCCCGCTCATCTAGTCCACATCTCTTAACTCGCCTTTTTTTCCACGCAGTGAGCCTTGACCTCTCCCGTCTTGTCGGGAGAATATAAGTTCGTTTCCTAACCTCACTTCTAGGAATGACACCATGACACCAGAACAAAGATTTGATCGCCTCGAACGCATTGTGAAGTTGATGATTAAAGCGGGCCTGCGTGCGCGTACCCAACTTCGTGAGCAAAATGACAAGATAACGATGCTCATCAACCTGCAAATGAGAAATGACGAGTTATTTGCCAGGAATGAAGTGAGGTTCGCCCAGCTAGCGGAGGCTCAGGTTCACACGGACCGAAGGCTAGATGCGCTGATTGATATCGTTCGCAATGGTCGCAAGGATCGTTCTACGAACTGAATTCATTTCACAATCTCATACATTGAAGCGGAAGTGCACCACATCGCCTTCCTGCATGATGTATTCCTTGCCCTCGAGTCGCAGCAGTCCTTTTTCTCTCGCTGTCGCATAAGAGCCCGCCGCGATCAGGTCGTCATAACTAACCACTTCGGCGCGGATGAAGCCACGTTCAATATCTGTATGAATCGTCCCCGCCGCAGTCTGCGCCCGCGTGCCTTGTGGGATGGTCCAGGCCCGCACTTCCTTTTCTCCGGCAGTCAAGAATGACATCAGACCGAGTAAGTGATATGCGCCTTTGATCAGGCGATCGACGCCGCTGGTTGAAACTCCCAGGTGGGAGAGGTAGTCGAGACGTTCCTCTGGAGGCAGGGCCACGAGTTCTGCTTCCAGTTGAGCGCAAATAACCACGCATTCAGCTGATTCTGCTTCCGCTACTTCTTGAATTGCTTTCAAGAGATCACTCTCACCTTGATTCGCCAACGTGCTCTCGTCGACATTGGCGGCGTAGATCGTTGGCTTCGTCGTCAAGAGAAAAAAGTTTCGCGCAATCGCTCGTTCTTCGTTTGTCAGTAAAACGGTTCTTGCTGAACGTCCTGCTTCCAGGGCTGGCTGTAGCTTGTCCAGCACCTCCAATTCAGCCTTCGCCGTTTTATCTCCTCCCTTGGCCGTCTTTTGTGCCTTGTCGCGGCGACGTTCTGCGGTTGCCAGATCAGCCAGCGCCAGTTCGATCTGGATCGTCTCGATATCGCGCCGCGGGTCCACTGCTCCCTCGACATGGATCACGTTCTCATCTTCGAAGCAACGAACGACTTGCACGACCGTATCGGTCTCGCGAATGTTGGCGAGGAATTGATTGCCCAAACCTTCGCCCTTCGAGGCGCCACGTACCAGCCCGGCGATGTCCAGAAATTCAACTGTAGCGGGAACGATCACCTCGGTTTTTACCAGGCGTGCAAGTGGCTCCAGTCGCTCGTCCGGAACTGCCACAACGCCCACATTGGGTTCGATCGTGGCGAAGGGATAATTTGCCGCCAGCGCTGACGATTGGGTTGTCAGCGCATTAAATAGCGTCGACTTGCCCACATTGGGTAAGCCAACAATTCCTGCTCTTAACATTTGGTCTGCCTCGGCGAAAGAAACTAACCGATCGCTTCGGCGGATGCAAAAGCTCGCCATCCCTCGTGAGGCAGAATGTCTCTCAACTGACTTTCACGTATAATCCGCGGGTGACAATTGTTGACGGGTAGTTTG
>Ga0126377_10001456_pt1 | contig 15592 bp, 13 predicted proteins | sample PanSoiMetPlot_22_FD_92647 | JGI IMG/M metagenome (GOLD analysis project Ga0126377, IMG submission 92647) | Tropical forest soil microbial communities from Panama - MetaG Plot_22 | ecosystem: Environmental > Terrestrial > Soil > Tropical forest > Bulk soil | place: Panama | collected 2016-02-17
AACTGGGGCCGGCACCTGCCTGCGCTGGGCACCATGGGGGTCGATTTCGAAGAGCGGGTCGATTACCGCCGGCTGCATCGCTACCGCATCGCCCGCGTGCGCCAGGCACTGGAGAAGTCCGACCTTGGCGCACTGCTGGTGTTCGACGTCAACAACATCCGCTACGTCACCTCGACCAAGATCGGCGAATGGGAGCGCGACAAGCTCTCGCGCTGGGCACTGCTGGCGCGCGATGGCGAGCCGATCCTGTGGGACTTCGGCTCAGCCGCCGTCCACCACAAGCTCTACACGCCGTGGCTCAAGCCGGAGAACTGTCGGGCCGGGCTCGTCGGCCTGCGCGGCACCGTGCATCCCGACTTCGGCCTGATGGAGCGTCACGCCAAGGAGATCGCGGCGCTGTTGAAGGAAGCCGGCGTCGACAAGATGCCGATCGGCGTCGACATCATCGAGCCGCCGATGATGTTCCAGCTCGAGAAACAGGGCCTCAAGATCGTCGACGGCCAGCAGACCATGCTGGAGGCGCGTGAGATCAAGTCAGCCGACGAGATCGCGCTGTTGAATCGGGCGGCGGCGATGGTGGACGGGGCCTACGACCTGATCAACGAGAAGCTGCGGCCGGGCGTGCGCGAAAACGACATCGTCGCCGACGTCAACCACTTCCTCTATACCCACGGCTCCGACGACGTCGAAGCGATCAACGCTATTTCCGGTGAGCGCTGCAATCCCCATCCGCACAATTTCACCGACCGCATGATCCGTCCCGGCGACCAGGCGTTCTTCGATATCCTGCAATCGTTTATGGGCTACCGCACCTGCTACTACCGCACCTTCAACGTCGGCCGCGCCACGCCGGCGCAGCATGACGCCTACAAGAAGGCGCGCGAGTGGCTCGACAACGCTATCGCGCGCATCAAGCCGGGCGCATCGACCGCGCATATCTGCGAGGTGTTTCCCAAGGCGCCGGAGTTTGGTTTCCCCGACGAGATGTCGGCGTTCGGCCTGCAGTTCGCGCATGGCCTCGGCCTCGCGTTGCACGAGCGGCCGATCATCTCGCGCGTCGTATCGATGGATCACCCGACCGAGATCAGGGAGGGCATGGTGTTCGCGATCGAGACCTACTGCCCGGCGAGCGATGGCTTCTCTGCCGCGCGCATCGAGGAAGAGGTGGTGGTCACCGACCAGGGCTGCCGGGTGATCTCGCTGTTTCCGGCCGAGGAATTGCCGATCGCGAACCGCTATTGAGGCCGGCCCAAGTCGCCTCTCGGAGCAGGTTTTTGCCCGGTTCCGGCCGCGCCAGGCGACGTCACGTGCATCCGGCCGTTCCCTTAAGGGAAGATAAACTTTGATGAAATTTAATGGCGGGCATGAGCACATGGGGTGCCGCCGCGCGGCGCTTCGCTAACGACCTGCGCGAAGCCTTTGCAACCCTCCGGCTGACAGGGTCCACTTCCCGCCAGGCGCGCACCCGCGCCGTGCGCCTGTTCGCCGTCTTTTCATTCGCCGTCGTCGTCCTGTTGGCGGGCACGTTCATCGGCGTGCATCTGTTGATCCAGGGGCTGCAGGAGGACACCGGCGCGGGGAACGGCACCAGCCGGGTCGTGTACACATTGCCCGACGGCACGAGCTGCCGCAGTGTCGTGTACGACAACATTTCCGGACGGATGACCGAGACCGAGACCGGCCGCTGTGACGGCCGCAAGTTCGACGAGCGACGCACGGCCGGCCAGCGCGAATTCATCTGGGGCCGCCGGTAATCTCCGGCGCCGGCGAACCATTCTTTTTCCTGACAATCATGCCCGCACTGCTACCCGCTCTTTGAGGTGCGGAAAGCGCTCGGTCAGCAGCGACCCCGGATAGTAGGTCGGCACGAACGCCGGATGCGCGCGGATCAGGTCATACCAGCGCGCGACGCGCGGCTTGTCCTGCCACATCGTGTCAAGCCCGAGGTCGGCCATGCGCACGAGCGCCGGCATCACCGCGACGTCGGCGAGCGTCGGCGTCTTGCCCATCAGCCACGGCCCACCGCTATTCTCGATCTCGGCGTCCATGCGCGAATAGGTGCGGGCGAGGCGGGCGAGCGCGGACTGCATGTCCTTGTCGGAGAACCCCTCGCGTCCCATTGTCAGCATGAATTCCTTGCGCAGCGGCTTGCTCTCGGCAAAGGCGAGGAACGCCTCTTCGCTCATCGCCTGGAAGCGTGGCAGGAACGCGAGGTTGAAGGTCGGCACGCGCACCGCCGCCGCCGGCATCTCGTCGATGAAGCGCATCAGCGCGCGCATCGCCGCGCGCTTGACCGGATCGGCCGGCGTGAAGCGCTCGCCTTCGGGCACGACCTCGTCGAGATATTCGATGATGGCGCAGGAATCGATGATCACGCTGCCGTCGTGGTCGAGCGTCGGTACCACGCCGTTGGGGTTGAGCTTGAGATAATCAGGCTTCAGCTGGTCGCCGGCCAGAAGGTCGAGCTTGACCTCGTCGAACGGCAGCTTCTTGGCATTGAGCACGAATCGCACCCGCTGGCTGCAGGTCGATTGCGGCGCGTTGTAGAGCGTGAAGGGCATGACGGGATCCTGACGCACGGTGCGAACGATGTAGCAGTCTTACACTCGGTAGCCTGATTGTCTTACTGCCGATGATGTGACGCGCCAACATTGACGCGACGTCCACTGTCCCCTGGACCGGGAGGCTGCGGCCCGGCGCGTCCCACTGACGCGCCGGCGGCAAATCCGGTGATGGCCGGGCGGCCGTTCCCACCACCTGGCCGCATTGACAGCGCCTCGGCCGCCTTGCTGTATGGCGCGCCTTGCATGCACCATGCATGCCGCCGGTGTAGCCCGCAACCAACGGGGTCGCGTTCATGCCCAGCTATCGTATCGCCGTCATCCCGGGAGACGGCATCGGCAACGAGGTCGTGCCTGAGGGCATCCGCGTGCTGGAGGCGGCCGGCCGCCGCTTCGGCATTTCCTTCACGTGGGATCATTTCGACTGGAGCTGCGAATATTTCCAGCGCCACGGCCGCATGATGCCGGACACCGGCCTCGCCACTATCCGCAAGCACGATGCGATCTTTCTCGGCGCCGTCGGCTTTCCCGGCGTGCCCGACCATGTGTCGCTGTGGGGCCTGCTGATCCCGATCCGCCGCGAATTCCAGCAATACGTCAACCTGCGACCGGTCCGCGTGCTACGCGGCATGACGAGCCCGCTCGCCGGGCGCACCGCTGCCGACATCGACTTCTACGTCGTGCGTGAGAACAACGAAGGCGAATATTCCGAGGTCGGTGGTCGGCTGTTTCGCGGCACCGACGACGAGATGGCAGTGCAGGAGGCGGTGTTCACCCGCCGCGGCACCGACCGCATCATGCGCTTCGCCTTTGAGCTCGCGCGCAAGCGCGCAAAGAAGCACGTCACCTCCGCCACCAAGTCGAACGGCATCGTCCACACCATGCCGTTCTGGGACGAGCGCTTCGCGGCGACGAAGGCAAACTATCCCGACATCCGCGCCGACCAGTTCCACGTCGACATTCTCGCCGCGCATTTCGTGCAGCATCCCGACTGGTTCGACGTCGTCGTTGGCTCGAACCTGTTCGGCGACATCCTGTCCGATCTCGGTCCGGCGGTCGCCGGCTCGATCGGCATCGCGCCGGCGGCGAACATCAACCCGGAGCGGAACTTTCCGTCGATGTTCGAGCCGGTGCACGGCTCGGCGCCCGACATTGCCGGCACGGGCATCGCCAATCCAATCGGGCAGATCTGGTCGGGCGCAATGATGCTCGAACATCTCGGCCATATCGACGCCGCCGCGGCGGTGATCGAGAGTATCGAGACCGCGCTCGTCGATCCGCGCGCCCACACGCGCGATCTCGGCGGCAGCGCCAGCACCGCCGAATGCGGCCGCATCGTTGCGGAAGCAGTTGCAGGGTAGTTTGGATTTTCCGCGGAAAGCCGGTGCCCACCTTTCCCTGAAAATGCTCCGATTTTTTCGTGTGTCGCATTTTCTACGGAAAATCGGTGCCCGCTTTTCCGGAAAATGCTCCAGGGGGCAACATGCGTGAACACAGGATCGCGGCCATCGGCGGCGATGGTATCGGGCCGGAGGTGATCACCGCCGGCCTCGACGTGCTCGAGACCTGCGCCAGGCGCGACGGCGGTTTCCGCCTCACCGTCGAGCATTTCGACTGGGGCTCCGATTACTACAAGAAGCATGGCGTGATGATGCCCGAGGGCGGCGTCGACAAGCTGCGGGCCTTCGACGCGATCTATTTCGGCGCCGTCGGCGCGCCCGACGTGCCCGACCATATTACGCTGTGGGGCCTGCGCCTCGCCATCTGCCAGCCGCTTGATCAATATGCCAATGTGCGGCCGACCCGCATCCTGCCCGGCATCGAGAGCCCGCTACGCAACGTTTCCGGCAAGGAGCTCGACTGGGTGATCGTGCGCGAGAACTCGGAGGGCGAATATGCCGGCCATGGCGGACGCGCCCATCGCGGCCTGCCCGAGGAGGTCGGCACCGAAGTAGCGATCTTCACCCGCGCCGGCGTCACCCGCATCATGCGGTTCGCCTTCGCGCTCGCCCGCTCGCGTCCGCGCAAACGTCTCACCGTCGTCACCAAGTCGAACGCGCAGCGCCATGGCATGGTGATGTGGGACGACATCGCCGCCGAGATCGCTGCGCAAGTCCCCGACGTGACCTGGGACAAGATGCTGGTCGACGCCATGACCATGCGCATGACGCTGCGCCCACAATCGCTCGACACCATCGTGGCGACCAACCTGCACGCGGATATTCTCTCCGATCTCGCCGCCGCGCTCGCCGGCTCGCTCGGCATCGCGCCGACCGCCAACCTCAATCCCGAGCGCAAGGCGCCGTCGATGTTTGAACCGATCCACGGCTCGGCCTTTGACATCACCGGCAAGGGCATCGCCAACCCGATCGGCACATTCTGGACTGGCGTGATGATGCTCGAGCATCTCGGCGAGCCGGCCGCCGCCGCCCGACTGATGCGAGCAATCGAGCGCGTCACCGCCGACAAGGCGCTCCATCCGCCCGATCTCGGCGGCACGGCGACGACCCGACAAGTGACTGACGCGGTGTGCCGCGCCCTGGAAGGGGACAACGCTTAGCGGGCTTCAATCCTGAGCGCGCGCACCGCGGCCTTCCGAGCCCGCGCTCCCCGGAGTGGAGACGCGGGGACGACCGCCGAATCACTCAAAACGTCGATTTCAGCTTCAGGTGATCGAGCCGATTGATCGACTTCACCTCGATGCGTTGCTTGTCGTGGTTTCGCAGGATGTCGAGCGGCACGGTGGTGCCAGCCGGCCCGCGGGCGCCGACCTTACGATAGAAATCGGCGAGGCTGCTTGGCGTTTCGCCGTTGACGCCGGCGATCACGTCGCCACGCCGCATGCCGGCCTTCTCGGCCGGGCCGCCCGGAATGACGCGGTTCACGACCAGACGTCCATTGCTGTGGTCGGTGCTGACGCCAAGCCAGGGTCGGGCCGGCCCCTGCACGCGCCCCTCCGACATCAGGTCGGCGAGGATCGGCGGCAGCCGGTCGATCGGCACGAACATGTTGCCCGGATTATCCTTGCCGTCGACATCGGCGAGGATAAGCGAACCGACGCCAACCAGCTTGCCCTGGCGGTCGATCAGCGCGGCGCCGCTCCATTCCGGATGCGCTGGCGTCGTGAAGAACGCCTCGTCGAGCAGATATTCCCAGCTGCCCGCGAATTCGCGCTTGGCAACGACGCTCACCGGCGCCGCGTGGCTGGGCCCCCCGCCGCTCGCGACGATGACGGCGTCGCCGGCCTTGACGTCGGCCGACTTGCCGAGCGGCAGCGGCCGCACCTTGATCGGCACGATCGCCTGCAGCAGACCAAAGCCGGTCTCGTGGTCGTAGCCGATGACGTTGGCCGGCACGGCGTGGCCGTCGTTGGTTCGCAGCTCGGCGGCGTGGGCCTCGACCATGAGATAGCCGATGGTGAGGACGAGGCCGTTGCCGTCGATGACGATGCCAGAACCCTCGCGGTCGCGGCCGAGATTCTCGATCGTGCGTCCGTCGGGATTGATGAATGTCTTGATGCGGACGACGCCCGACAGGAGTTCGTCCACCGAAACCTGGGCGTGGGCGACAGCTGCAGCCGAGACGGCGATCGCTGCACCGACGATGAGCCCTGCGCACATTCTGTGCGCCATTGATCCGATACCGCTGCGCATAGTGGTTCCTTCTGAAGCGCCCCGGTCGCGACACTCATTATAGCGCCCTTCCATCACGCGTGGAGAACCGCACAGGTCACAACGCCGTCATCGCCCGTCTCGCTTAGGGGGCCGTAGCCATGCCATCCTCGGCGGGGCGGCCGGACCACGGTACGTCACCCCGTCATTGACCGAGGGAATGGGAAATGAAGTGGCGAAAACTGATTGCGCTTCTGGTCCTGGTCGCACTCTCGAGCGCAATTCCGTCCGCGCATGCCCAGGCGCCGGCCGAGTTCTTCCACGGCAAGACCATCACGCTCTATATCGGCTTTTCGGTCGGCGGCGGCTACGACCTCTATGCCCGCATGCTGGCGCGCCACATGGGCAAGCACATCCCCGGCAACCCGACCATCGTGCCGAAGAACCTCGAAGGCGGCGGCAGCCTGCGCGTCGCCAATTTCATCTACCAGGTCGCTCCCAAGGACGGCACCGCATTCGCCACCATGGGACGCGGCAGCGCCTTCGGCCCGCTGTTCGGCCAGAGCGGCGCAGCGTTCGATGCGACGACATACACTTGGCTCGGTAGCGCCAACGACGAGGTCAGCGTGTGCGCGGCGTGGCACACGTCGACAATCAAGCGGTATGACGACCTGCTGGCGCGCGAGATGAGGACAGGCGCCACCGGCCCGACCGACGAGACGGTGACGGTGCCGAAGGTCATCAACGGCGTGCTCGGCACCCGGATGCGCGTCGTCTCCGGCTACCCCGGCGGCAACGACATCAATCTCGCGATGGAGCGCGGCGAGATCGACGGCCGCTGCGGCCTGTCGTGGTCGAGCACCAAATTCGCGCACCAGGCGTGGATCGACGACAAGAAGATCACGCCGCTGATGCAGGTATCGTTTTCCAGACACGCCGACCTGCCTGGCGTGCCGCTGGTCACCGAGCTGGCCAAGACGGAAGAGCAGCGGCAGATCCTGAACATCTTCGCGGCACGACAGGTGATGGGGCGCCCGTTCTTCGCCCCGCCCGGCCTGCCGCCCGAACGCGCCGCGATCCTGCGGTCGGCCTTCATGGCGACGCTCGCCGATCCGGAGTTCCTCGCCGAGGCCGGCAAGGCCAAGCTCGAGATCACGCCGGTCTCAGGTAAGCGGGTCGAGGCGATCGTGAACGAGGTTTACGCGACGCCGCCCGATATCGCCGCCAAGGCAGCACGGCTGGTGAACAATTGAGACGGTTCGGCTTTAGCGAGGGCATTTTCCGGAAAAAGTGGGCCGGTTTTCCGCCAGAAAATACCATCAACCAAAGAAGCCAGAGCGCGTTTTCTGATTCAACTTAGCCGCAACGCGCGCTCGACTGCGGACGAAGTCGTGCGGACGCGCATCCCCTCCCCACGACGTGGCAGAGGAGAAGCCTCAATTCTCCAGCCCGGTCGGCACGGTCTTGTTCTCGCTGGCGAGCGTCATGCCCGAGGCGAGCGCCATCGTCTCGAGCAGCGCGGCGAAGTCCTTCTGCAGATATTCCTCCGGGTCCGTCTGCAGCATGGCGACGCCGAAGTGCGTCTGCAGGATCTCGCGCGTCGCCGCCGTCACTGGCATCGGCACGTTCATTTCGCGGCCGAGCTCGAGCCCGAGATCGAGGTCCTTGCGCAGCAGCTCGGGCGTGAACGTCGTCGTCCAATCGAGATTGACCAGCGCCGGCGACTTGTAGGCGGTGAACATCGAGCCCATGACGCTGTTGTTGAGGAACGACAGGAAGGCGTGACGCGGCACGCCCATTTTGTTGGTGAGCAGCGTGATCTCGATCAGGTTCTGGATCACCACGCCGAGCATGACATTATGCGCGATCTTGCACACGCGCGCGAGCTCGCCCTCGCCGACATAGGACACGCCGCGCGGCGCGAACACCTGGATCATCGGCTCGACCGTGCGGAACGCGGCCTCCGGGCCGGAGGCGACCGACGACAGCTGGCCGGCCTTGATCACCTTGGCGTTGCCGCTCACCGGCGCGGCGATGAAATCGGCGCCGTGTTCCTTGAGGCGCTTGCGGATCGCCACCGATTCCTCGACCGCGATGGTCGAACAGTCGACGAAAACCTTCGGCAGCTTGCCGTTGCCGCTGGCAATAACGCCGTTGTTACCAAAATAAACCTCCTCGAGATCCTTACCGGTCGAGACGATGGAGAACACCACGTCGACGTCGGTGAGATCGCCGAGCTTGTCGACCACCTTGCCGCCGACCTTGGCGAGTGGCTCGGCCTTGGAGCGCGTTCGGTTCCAGATCGAGACCGGATAGCCGGCCTTCAGCAGGCGCTCGGCCATGGGGTAACCCATGCGGCCCATGCCGATCCAGCCGACTCTCTGCGTAGTCTGTGCCATTTCGGTCTCCCCGAGTGAACGCAACGCGCGGGCACTAACACGGCGCCGGAGCCGCATCAACCGCACGCCGGCCCCGCGCATGTCCCGTTCAGCCGCCAGCCGAACGTCTCATCGTCAGCCGCTCGAACAAGCGGAAACCGGGCACGCATAGAGCGAGCACCATGACGATGCGCAGCACATGGAAGCTCGCGATCAGCGCGGCGTCGAGGCCGAGCACCTTGCCGGTCAGGGTCATCTCCGCCATGCCGGCGGGCGCGAGCGCCAGCACCATGGTGGGCACCGGATAGCCGAGCACGTAGGCGAGGCCCGCGGCGATCAGCGCCATGGTGCAACCGGAGAACAACACTGTCACGATGGCCGCGAGCATTGTGTGCAGGAGGCGGGTGACGAACTCGCGCCTGAATTGCGCGCCGAGCGAGCAACCGATGACGACCTGGGCCACGATGAGCAGGACGTCGGGCACGCGACCCTGCACCACGCCGAGGCCGCCGAGCAGCGCGGCGCCGAGCAGCGCGCCCAGGAACCATGCGTTGGGAAAGCGGATACGCGCCAGCAACGCCCCGCCGACCACCGCGGTCATCGCCAGGAGCCCGATCGACGCCCATGTCAGCAGATCGGCCTGGGCGATGGGGTGAAAGGTTCCGTTGTCGGCGAAATGGATCACCAGAAACGGCGCCGCCGACACGGTGAGTGCGACGCGCATTGTTTGCGCAACCGTGATCGGCTCGATCGTGCCGCCGTAGCGCGCGGCGATGTTGGCCATCTCGGCCGCGCCGGCAGGCATGGTGGCGAAGAAGGCCGACTTGGCGTCGATCGTCATCAGCCGCATCAATAGCAGCGCTGCGAGCGCACAGACGACGATCGACAGAACGCCCGATCCGATGATGACGGGAAGCAGCGCGAACAGCTTGAGCATTACCACCGGCGTGAACTGGGTACCGACGGCGGAGCCGGTGACGAACTGGCCGACCGGGCGCGCGCGGCGGATCGCCTGGACCGGCAGGCCGGCGAGGCCGCAGGCGGCGACGACGGACAACGGTCCGAGGATGAAGGGTAGCGGCATGCCGATGTAGCGTGCCGCGAAGCCCCCGGCCAGGCCGGCGCCGAAGGTCGCGATCGCGATCATACCCACGCGCAGCCAATCCGCGCACGTATGGGCAGAACCGGCGGGCGGATGCGGCATGGCGTCGCCCGCGCGGGCGTTCTTTGCCGTCTCATCGCTATCAGGCTGGGGCATGCTTGTCGGACCGCGGGAGAGCGCATTATCCTCGACCGCGAGGCACCGCGAAACGAAAAACGCGATAGAGGCCTGGGAGGAGTCGTCAATTGATCGATCCTGTTGCGCCGTATGAGCAATAGTCCGGCCGCATCCGTCCTGCCTGCAGCGTCCGCGACTGTGGATGCCCAGACCGATGCGCGCTGGCGCGTCGCGCTGCGTAACCTGTTTCCATTCGCCGTCGTCGGTGCGCTGTGGGAAGTTACCGCGCATGTTGGCGTCTTTCCGCGCCGGCTGTTTCCGCCGCTCGAGGACGTGGTCGCGACCCTGGTGCGCCTGACCGCCTCGGGCATCCTGCCGCATCACGTATTCGACACGATGGTGCGCCTGCTCACCGGCTTTGCGATTGCCGCAGTGGTTGGCGTTGCCATCGGCATCGCGATGGGTCGCTCGCGCCGCGCCGAGGATATCGTCCTGCCGCTGGTCAGCATCGGCGCGCCGATCCCCGGCATCGCCTACGCGCCGCTGTTCATGCTATGGTTCGGCCTCGGTAATGTCGGTGCCGTGCTGCTGGTCGGCTTCGTTTCGGCCTTCCCGGTGATCTTCAACACCTGGACCGGTGTGAAGGCGGTCAAGGAAATCTGGGTGCGCTCGGCACAGGCGATGGGCGCCGACAATCGTCGGCTGTTCCGCCACGTGATCCTGCCGGGCGCGCTGCCCTATGTCTTGACCGGCCTGCGGCTCGGCCTCGCCCAGGCATGGCGCATCCTGGTGGTGGTCGAGATGCTCGCGGCGGTACCGTGGGGCCTGGGTTGGCTCATTTTTGGCGCGCGCGAATTCCTCAATACCGACGTGATGCTCGCCGGCATCGCCGTGATCGGGGCGATCGGGCTGGCCCTCGAGCATTTCGTGTTCAAACGCCTGGAAGACTTCACCGTGGTGCGCTGGGGGATGATGGTGTCATGACCGCTTCTTCCGATCGCACCGTCTCGCTGCGCCGCGCCGCCATCACCGTGGTGATCGCGGCGGGGCTCTACGAGGCCTTTGCGCGCAGCGGTGCGTTCCCGCCAGCATTGCTGCCGACCTTGCCCACCATTGCGCGCCGGCTGTTCGACATGATCGCCGACGGCAGTATGCTGCACCACGTGCTGTACACGCTCTATCGCATGCTGTTCGGCTTCGGCCTGGCCATCGTCTTCGCGTTGCCACTCGGCATCCTAATGGGACGCTACCGCCCGGTTGAGCGCTTTGTTCTTCCGCTCGCCAGCGCACTCATGCCGATCCCTTCGCTGGCCTGGGTGCCGGTGTTCATCCTGTGGTTCGGCCTCGGCAACACCGTGTCGGTCCTCATCGTGTTCTACGCCGCGATGTTCCCGCTACTGCTCAACGCATGGTCTGGCGTGCGTTCGATCAACCAGATCTGGCTGCGCGCGGCCGGCGCCATGGGCGCCGATGAGCGCGCGCTGTTCTGGAAGGTGATCATCCCGGGAACGTCGCCCTTCATCATCACCGGGCTGCGCCAGGCGTTCCTGCGCGCGTGGATCGCGGTGGTCGGCGCGGAAATGCTCGCAGCGTCGGACTGGGGCCTGGGGTGGGTGATCTACGACGCCAAGGAGTTCCTCAACACAGACGTGATGATGGCGTCGCTCGCCGTCATCGGCTGCATCGGCTTCATGTTCGAGCGCGTGGTATTCGGATCGCTCGAACGCGCCACGGTCCTGCGCTGGGGCATGATGCGCATGGCGAAGTCCTGAACCAGAGAGCCTGCATGTCCCACATCGAGATTCGCGACGTCTCGCTCGTCTACGACACGCCCGCCGGCCGCGTCACCGGCCTGCAGAACGCGAGATTCGACATCGCGCAGTCCGAGTTCCTGTGCATCGTCGGGCCGAGCGGCTGCGGCAAGTCGACCTTGCTCAACATCATCGCCGGCTTCCTGCCGCCAAGCGGCGGCGAGATACGCATCGGCGGCAAGGCGGTGAGCGGCCACGGAATGGACCGCGGCATTGTGTTCCAGGACTTCGCCCAGCTCTTTCCGTGGCGCACCGCGCTCGGCAACGTCGTCTTCGGACTGGAGATGAAGGGAATGCCGAAGCCCGAGCGCGAAGAGATCGCGCTCCAGCAGCTCCGGCTGGTCAAGCTCGAGAAATTCGTGCGCGCCTATCCGCACCATCTGTCGGGGGGCATGCAGCAGCGCGTCGCCATCGCCCGGGCGCTGGCCTACAACCCGGCGGTACTGCTGATGGACGAACCTTTCGCCGCGCTCGATGCACTGACGCGCGACGATATGCAGCGGCTCCTCGCCGACGTGTGGCGCGAGACCCGCAAGACAGTGATCTACGTGACGCATAATGTTGCCGAGGCGGTCTATCTGGCGGACCGGGTGGTGGTGATGACCCCCCACCCCGGCACGGTGAAGACGGAAATCGCCATCAAGCTGCCGCGCCCGCGCGATCCGCTGAGCGTCGAATTCCTCGACTACCAGAAGGAATTGCTGCGGCACCTCGGCGAACAGGCCAACGCCGCCGAGCAAGCGGCCTGACGATCACAGCCGGCGCCGGCTGGACGGAGATGGAGAAACAACGATGACCATTCGGAACCAGGGAATGACCCGCCGGCAATACCTCGCCGCGAGCGGCGCCGGCATGCTCGCCATCGGCCTCGGCGCGCCGCCGGCCTTCGCGCTCGAAACGGTGCGCCAGGGCTACCAGACCAACATGTGGGGCATGCCGACCTACTATCTCATGCGCTCGGGCGTGCTCGAGAAGCGCGGCATCAAGTTCGAGGAATTCGCCGTACCGTCCGGCAATCTCACCATGCAGCAGATGGTCGCGCGTCAGGTCGATCTCGGCACCTATGCCGGGCAATCCTTCATCATCGGGCACGACAAGGGCGGGCTGGTCGCCGTCGCGCTGATCGAGCATGTCGGCCGCACCGCCCGCGTGATGGCGCGCAAGGACCTCAACCTCACTAAGGTCGAGCAGCTCAAGGGACTGAAGGTCGCCAACCAGACCGGCTCGTCGGTCGGCAACATCTTCGTCGACCAGATCGCGCCGGCCGCCGGACTCAAGAAGGGCGACTACCAGGAAGTGCGCATGGACGTGAACAACATGATCGCCGCGCTCGCCGCCAAGACGGTCGACGTCATGGTCAATGTCGAACCGTACAACGCGATCGCCGAGGCCGATGGCCTCGCCACCAGCATCATGGACTACTGGGACGTCGACAAGATGCCGGTGTTCATGGCGGCGACACCGGACTTCGTGGCCAAGAGCCCGGAGACCGTGGTCGCCTACCTGAGAGCCTGGCTCGACGTGGCGCGCGAGTTCAAGGACAACCCGACCAAGGTGGCGGACGCGATGTACGCATTCTACACCTCGAAAGGCTATACCCTGTCGCAGGAGACGTTCCGCAAGGCGCTCGCCACCGTCGACGTCAATCCGGGATTTCCTTCCGATCTCGAGCCCTACATGCAGGGGCAGGCCGAGATCCTCCTGAGGGAGAAGAAGATTTCCGCCATTCCGGACTGGAGCAAGGCGCTGCGGCCCGAGTTTATGGAGAAGGCGCGCGCCGCGGCGTGAGGCCGGCGGCCCACACGGCGGCGTCAAGTGCTGACTGCTGCGCATCGGCGAGACCGCAGAAAGCTCGAAGGTGTTGGTCGAGCCAGTCGCCCCGCACCAGCCGTGGTCCGACATACCGTCGGCAAGTGTTGCGGCACGAAGGCGACAATGTCGATCCCGCGGTCATCTGGCGGATCGTCGCGCGTGATGTGGGCTGGCACACGCCGCCGCATTGACCTAAAAGTATGCGCCCTGACTTGCGTTCATCCCTGGAGACCGAGATGTCCGTTGCCGATACCAAAGCTCGTTCCAATCCTCCCGATTCGATTTGCTGGAATTTCACGCTGCTCGGCCATCACGAACTCGCCGGGTTCGGCGGCATGGGTGAAGGCATGGCGGTGCAGATCGCCAAGGACGGCCGCCGCATCATCTGGCTCGCTCACGAGAGCGCGCCGAAGAATTTCACCGCCGTCGACGTCTCCGATCCCCGCAATCCGAAAGTGGTGGTGCAGACCGACCTGCCGCAAAGCTATATGCGTTCGAACTCGCTCGAGATCACCGGCGACATCATGGCGGTCGCCTACCAGACGCAGAAGGTGAACCAGAAGCCGGCCGGCTTCGAGCTGTTCGACATTTCGTTACCCGAGAAACCCAAATCGATCGCATTCGTCGACTGCTCGGGCACCTATTCGCGCGGCGTGCATCAGCTATGGTTCTGCGACGGCCAGTATGTCCACATGGCCGCGGGTGCACCCGACTTCAAGCCGACGCACGAGCTCGACGACCAGTTCTACCGCATCTTCGACGTGCGCAATCCGTCCAAGCCCACCGAAGTCGGCCGCTGGTGGATGCCCGGCACGCGCGAGGGCGACAACGAGCCGCCGCCGCCGCGCCACCAGAAGCCTGCGCTCGACAAGGGCAACCGCGCGCACAACACCAACGTCTATCCGCAGCGCCCCGATCGCTGCTACCTCGGCTACCTCGATGCCGGCATGTACGTGATGGATATTTCCGACAAGTCGACCCCCAAGCCGCTGTGCCGGTGGGACAACTCGCCGCCCTATACCGGCTTCACCCACACCGTGGTGCCGCTGTTCGAGCGCAACCTGCTCGTCGTCACCGACGAATCGACCAACAACAACGCCACCGACTGGCCTAAGCTGATCTGGCTGCTCGACATCCGCGACGAGAGCAACCCGGTGCCGATCTCGACCTGTCCGCTGCCGCCGGTCGACGCTTGGAAGGGCCGCGGCGGACGGTTCGGCGCGCACAACATTCACGAGAACGTGCCGCTGCCGACGGCATGGAATTCCGAGGACGTGATCATCGGCACGTTCTTCAACGGCGGCCTGCGCGCCTACGACATCACCAATCCGTACCAGCCCAAGGAGATCGCGACCTTCGTGCCGCCGGCGCCGCCGCTATCGCCGGTCGGTGCGATCCAGCTCAACGACGTGTTCGTCGACGAGCGCAAGATCGTCTACACGGTCGATCGGTTCAGCGGCGGGCTGTACATCCTCGAGATGGATTTTTGAGTTTTCTTCCTTCTCCCGCGACGCGGGGCGAAGGTAACGGCCGTCCCTGACGGCTACGCCGCTGAAGGATCGACCCTCTGTCCGACACGACCAACTCGGTCCTCGACCTCTTCCCCTCCTCGACCACCGGCCCGTTCGGTCGGCGGGTGAAGCGCGAACGCGGCGCGCGCATTCCGGTCACGGTGGTGACCGGATTTCTCGGCGCGGGAAAAACGACGCTGGTCAAGCGTTTCCTCGCTACACCGGAAGGCCGCGGCACCGCCGTGATCGTCAACGAGTTTGGCGAGACCGGCATCGACGACGTGCTGCTGCGCGACTGCAGCGACCGCGTCTCGCTGCTCGGCAACGGCTGCCTGTGCTGCAACGTGCGTTCGGACCTGCAGAATACGCTCTACCGGCTGGTGGTCGATCGCGACCGCGGCGACGTCGCGCATTTCGGCCGGGTCGTCATCGAAACCAGCGGGCTCGCCGATCCCAGCCCGATCCTGACCACCTTCGCCACCGACCGCGCACTGGGCGGCGAATTCCACGTCGAGACCGTGATGGCGGTGGTCGCCACCCAGTCCGGCGTCGGGACGATCGACACTTATGCCGAAGCGCGCCGTCAGGTCATCCTTGCCGACCGCATCGTGCTGTCGAAGACCGATATCGCCGACGAGGACGCGGTCGACCACGTGACGCGGCGCCTGCGCGCACTCAATCCGCGCGCC
>Ga0126377_10001458_pt1 | contig 15579 bp, 13 predicted proteins | sample PanSoiMetPlot_22_FD_92647 | JGI IMG/M metagenome (GOLD analysis project Ga0126377, IMG submission 92647) | Tropical forest soil microbial communities from Panama - MetaG Plot_22 | ecosystem: Environmental > Terrestrial > Soil > Tropical forest > Bulk soil | place: Panama | collected 2016-02-17
CTTTTCTGCATCGACTCTCGATGCTCTCTCCCGTCCAGACCTCACAAACGAGGATGTTGCCGTTCGCTTCTCCAAATCAACCATTCACTGAGGAATCTGATTTTCAAGCCGGACAGCTGTAACGAGATGAATCTCGGAATCGCCCTTCGGCTCATGGGGGATCAACTATGAAGAAGAGACCGCTCACGATGTCTGCTTGTCTCCCGCTTCTCTTGGTCGCGATATGGTTCGGTCAAGTGAAAACAGAGGCAGGGGACGACTCCACGCCCACAAGACAAATGGCAAGGGCTTCTACAACAACTGACAAGCAAAAGATTCAGACGGTCGTGATTCGCTTTCGTGCGAGCGTTGGTGATCAGGCCTTTAACTGTGCCGAGACTTATCGTTCGATTGGGACAACTGGATCCAGTGTGAGAGTGACCGACTTTCGCTTCTTCGTTTCCAACGTTCGCTTACTTGATGACCTGGACAAAGAATCGCAGGTGAGTCTGAGCAATGATGGAAGGTGGCAAAACGATAAAGTCGCACTAGTCGCATTTGAAAACGGTGAAGGAAAGTGCGGCGAGGACGAAATAAACAGAGAGGTAAAGGGGACGGTTACGGAGGGTACTTATGTGGGTTTACGATTCACCCTCGGTGTACCTGCGCTGCACAATCACGTCGATCCAGCCACGGCGCCTTCACCATTAAATCTGACTCGCATGTTCTGGTCGTGGAATGCCGGATATAAATTCCTGCGTCTGGAGATGAATACAACTGGCCAGCCAAAGGGATACGTATTGCACCTCGGTAGCACTGACTGCCGAGCCGCCATACCTAATGATCCATCAACGACCCAATGCAGCTTTGAGAATCGTCCGGAGATTTTTCTCCCCCAATTCAATTCGTCCAGTAATGTTGTCAATGTGGATCTGAAGGCGTTGTACGATGGTGTGAACGTCGATGTGAATCAGGAACAGACCGGAGTTGGTTGCATGTCAGCGCAGCGGGATTCGGATTGTGCCGGTGTGTTCAAGAACCTTGGCCTCGCGTTCCGCGGAGCGAAACCAGGCGCGCAAACTTTTATGCGAGCTGAGCGAGTCGACAAGAATGCAGCCAGGCAGTCCCTTAATTAGGAACAGGTCAGGAGAAGCCGCCGTGAAAAACAAAATGCTTCTCGCTATTTTGTCGTTCGTATTGGCTGCGGGGGTTTTGGTTCCCAACGACAAGATCTTCCGTGCCAAGGGGGTTTGCGTCCAGACAAAGTCATACCAGTGGGTTTTGCCCAAAGGCTTTCCAGTTCCCCGCGTGCCCGCGGACAATCCAATGACTGCCGCAAAGGTCGAACTCGGCCGGTATCTTTTCTATGACGTGCGCCTTTCATTGAATCAAACCACTTCCTGCGCTACTTGCCATCGGCAGGAGCTGGCATTCACGGATGGTCGGGCCAAGGCGATCGGCGCTACTGGCCAAGCACATCCACGCAGTAGTATGAGTCTGACGAATGTTGCTTACGCACCAACGCTCGCGTGGGCCAATCCGTCCATGACCCTTCTGGAACGCCAGCCTCTGGTGCCGCTATTTGGAGAGCATCCGGTGGAGATGGGAATGGCCGGCAAAGAGCAACAGCTACTCACACGCATCAAAGCAGAACCAACGTATCAATTGCTGTTCAATAACGCTTATCCAGACGAAGGTGATCCTTACACGCTTGGCAACGTTACCAAGGCGCTTGCCTCGTTCGTGCGCACGTTGATTTCCGGCGACTCTCCTTACGATCGCTACAAGTATCAAGGCGAGGCCGAAGCAATATCTGCGGGCGCGAAACGGGGCGAAGCGTTGTTTTTCGGTGAACGGCTCGAGTGTTTTGATTGTCACACTGGATTCAATTTGTCCGGCCCGACCGACGATGCCGGCAAGGCATTCGTTGAAAATTCGTTTGAAAATAACGGTCTCTATAATCTTGATGGCAAGGGGGCGTACCCGGGGGAAAATACGGGAGTCTTCGAGATTACCGCGAATCCAAATGATATGGGTAAGTTCAAGATTCCGACGCTGCGCAACATAGCGGTTACGGCCCCCTATATGCATGACGGGAGTATTCCAAATTTGAGGCGGGTCCTCGATCACTACTCCGCCGGTGGCCGCACGATCAGAACCGGTCAATTTGCCGGCAATGGACACCTCAGTCCCTTGAAGAGCAATCTGGTGCGCGGCTTTCATCTAACCGAGCGAGAGAAGCAGGACGTGATCTTGTTTCTGCAAAGCTTGACGGATGAGAAGTTTTTGAAAAACCCAAAGCTCAGCAAACCATGAAGAAGTAACATGAGGCCAATAGACAAGCTGCAGGAGACGCTCACGATGAAGACTAGCGTCAAGCGAAGAGTATTCCCGGTCGGTATCTGGTTGCTGTTGGCTCTTCAGTGTCTCGGTCCGCCTGCTTTTGCCCAGGTGCGACGTGCGCCACTTAACATCGGTGATCTGGCTCCAGGCATCAAGCTGGAGAGACTGCTCCAGGCTCGTCCCGGCACCAATGTTGATTGGAAGAGCCTCAAAGGTCAGATCGTCGTGGTGGAGTTCTGGGCGACTTGGTGCTCACCGTGTGTTCCCGCGATCACTCATCTTAATAAACTAGCCGAGACTTTTAGGAACAAACCGGTCAAGTTTCTGGCCATCACTGACGAAGATACCCAAACAATCAGTACTTTCACCCAACAAAGACCCATTAGCGGTTGGATTGGGTTGGACACTGATCATTCAGTGTTCGACTCGTACGGCATTGTCGCTCGTCCCACTACTATTCTCGTTGATGCGCACGGTAAGATCGCCGCGATCACGATGGCCAAGAACATCACCCCTGGTACCATCAGTGATTTGCTCGCCGGTAAACCAATTTCACTGCCACTCAAATCTAGAGAAGCCGCTGATCTAGAGTGGGATCGATCTGAGGAGGTAAAGGAAAGCGATCCGCAATGGCAAGTTATTATCAAACCCTCGCAAGCCGTCACCGGCGGGGTTTACCCGCAACCTGGACGCATCACTGGTGATGGTGTTCCTCTGGTTGTAGCGATCTACAAGGCCTACGACATGCCTCCCGAGCGAGTCATCAACCGCCTGCCGTCGCAGCCTGGGCCTAGTCTATTGAGGTTCTCAGTGACAGTTCCCAAAGGTCGTGAAGATCGGCTTCACCCCTTCTTTCAGCAGGCATTGGAAGCGGCCTTCGAATTCAAGACACGGAGAGAGACGCGCGAGTTAGACGTATTCGTCCTGACAGTGTCAGGGCAGAAGACTGTTAGCCTGGTTCCTTCGCAAGCTGGAGAGCAACTGGCGATGTTCGCCAAAGGGAAGATTCGTGGTCAAAAACAAACCCTTGGCAGCCTGGCGGAGCTTCTCAGCGGCGTGTTGAACGCGCCAGTGGTGGACGAAACCGGTATTCAGGGTGAGTACGACTGGGAGTTGCCCTACAACCACGCCGGCATGGACGTGCTTGCCACCGCCCTTCGTGAGCGTTTGGGTCTTGAATTAACCGCTACAAAACGGAAGATGGAAGTGCTCATTGTCGAAAAGGCCGAATCGAGCAACCGTTAACCATCTCAGGCCGGTCGCGATAATTCCAAACACCCGAGCGTAAAGACGAAAGGAAATGGTGCCGGGTCCTTCCTTGGATACAAACCGTCAAAAAACACCAACATCTTGTTCGCGTCCTTTTCGTCGTACTGAACTGACGGCTTCCACGCACCACCCAAGTGCCACGGACTGTCAGACATGCCCATGATTTGCACTGGCTTGCTCCAGTCCGCGATCTTCGGCGAGGGAGACTTAGCCTGACACCACCACAGCCCAGTAGTAGGTAGCGGCGCGCCCTTACCTAAGAACACGCGAGCAAACACTGCCTCAAAACCGCGAGTTGTTTGTAGCACGCAGAAGTCGAAAACCTTTTCTTCTGGGGCAAAAAAGATCTGGTGTTTGCTCCAGTTCGTGCGGCCGTCCACACTCTCCGAGTAACCCTGGACAATGTAGTCCTCCTGGTTGGAACCGGCGACGTACCACATTTTCCACTTGCCATCGTGATAGATCAGGTTGGGTTCGTAGACGCTGCCGTGCTCCCACTCTTCGTTAGCAACAAACACCGGTGCGGCTTGATCGACCCATTTCGTCCCATTCCATTCGAGATAGCCGATTGTGTAAGGGCCCCACACTTGTCCCGCGCCACCGGCGTAGTAGATCCGCTCGACCGTCGCGCGCCGAATTGGATCCCATCCCTTGACATACGAGGGGCAGTGCCGACCGCCTTTCAAGTCCCAGTCCTTACTGGCTTCATGACCGGCCAAATCAGCGATCTTGGTTTTGTCATTCTCATTTGCAGTAAGTGTCCAGCCGCTTGGGGACAAGGAAGCACCAACCGGCAATGAAGCACTGAAGAGTTCGATACTGGCCCTGTTTTGCGCACGCCCGGCGAGGTACATCCACCAGCGGTTATCACGCTTCGTTACGGTGGCGTCAGTCAAAATGAAAACATCAGTAAGTGAACCGAACCCGTCAGCAGGATCAAAGATTTTGGTTTCTTTGTTTGCCATCGGCTTATTTTGGCCCGCGGGAAATGCTTGTTTAGGCAGACCAAAGCTAGTGAGGCCGGAAAGGGCCAGCCCCTTTAAGATCGTCCTTCTCGTGATCAACCAGGCCACCTCCCCAGGACATTCACCGACCAAGGCTAATACTGTTAGTCGGCAACAAATGTTTCGTCCGAGGGCATAGACCTGTCAGCTCAGCTGAACCACGACGGTGTGTACGGTATCCCCCAGTTGAGTAAGACCTCGTCGTAGGAAAGTGCGAAGGTCTCAAAGAGCACGACGTCGAGATCCTGGCCCAACGGTTTGCTCTGGTCGTGCGGAGATGCGTACTGGAGCAAGCGGGCCTCCGCAGGTAACCCATCGCCGCCATCGAAACTATATATCGGACCCAAGTACACCGGTTTGCCCTTGTAGGAAGGAAAGGTACCACCACCACTACTAGTTTCGATGTTGGTGTTTACGGCGGTGATCAAGGGAACGAAGGCCTGGAAAAAAGATATGACGCAGGCGTTGTAGTAGTCGCTGAATGACGGCGGCGTTCCGGCACCGTTCGAATTGGAGTCCTGGATAACTTGCGCGGTATTGTTGACCCAGGCTTGGTTGCGTGTCAGCTCTGCGACCGTGAGCAGACGGCCGGCATCAGTTGCGCACGCCAGCAATGCCGATCCGATTTCCGTCAGAGTGTTCGAAAAGAGCTGATTCAGAACTCCCTCAAGATCGCCCAGCTTGGCGCTGATTATGTACATCGGGTCACTTACATTGATCACATATTTTGTCGCTAGCGAAGCGCTGGTAGAGCAGAAGAGGGCGGCCAGAGAAGCGGCGGCCGAGAGGACGCCGGTGATGATGGTGCCCACTGGAAAAGTGCACGTACCAATCACGGTCGCCACTAGCCCAAGAATTGTACCCGCCGTTCCCATTTCGGCGCCGATTGCGGTAAGGGCATTTACAGTAGCGGCATTCTTGTCAATGAGAGTTGCTTCCGTCGGAATCGCGAGCGCGGCGGCCACGTAAGTAATTGCCTGGGAATTAAGTTGATTTTGCAGACTCACGAGTGACTGCGTTCCTTCCCAAAAAGAGAGCGTGAAAGTGAGGTTGAACAACTCGCCGGTCAGATCACTTTGGACCTGCTGCCAGGCGCTGGCATCGGAAAAGTTGGGGGGCACTGATAGCAACTTCACGGCCGTATAGTAGGCGCTCGCTTCGGAAGACGAGAGCGTGGGGTATTGAGCCCGGATGTCATAGGTGGCTGAAGGTGCGTTGATCAAAGCTTGGCTGATTTCGGTGTACGCGGTAGCCTGATCGCCAGTATAGGCCGGGAAGGCGATCGCTGGTTGATCGAGCACACCAATCGCAACCCGCGTCAATTGCCAGGACATTGGGTAGTTCCAGTCTGAATCTTGCTCGGCAGCGTAGTTCTCGGTGGTGCGGAGCAAGATGTTGGTCGCAGAAATTGGCACAGCGTCCATGATGGTCTGCGTCGTGCCCGCTGGATAGAAAGCAGGATCAGCGCTTGCAAATGGATCGATCCAGGTAGGGGTTTGACCGTTTGCCGGGAATGGTGGGGTCAGGTAGGCAACCTGGGCTGCTGTCGGTTGCGTGGTGGAACTAAAATCCGGCACAACTCTCCAGACTGCGCCATCTGGAGTCGTTTTTATTCCGCCGGGAGTCCAGCCGGTTTGAATAGTAACGGCGCTGGCTGGATCTCCTGCGGGAAACTCGACGAGGTCGTAGCCGCTCCCGTTTGCAACTGCCGAAAGTACATAGTAAGTAGGAGTCGAAGCGCCATCAGAGATCACCGCTTGGACCAAGCCCGTAGAGTTTATCTGCTGAAGAGATCCGGTTCCGGCTTCAAGGATTGCCGCGACGTCACTGATATTAACTTGCCACAGCGAGCCGTCAGTGTTTGCGAACCAGACAAGGTCGCCCGTGGCCCAAACACCTACCGGCTGAACGACGGCGGACTTCGGCTGGTAATGTCTCATATTCAGCGGATCCAAGATGCCAAATATATCGATGTCGGTGAAGTGCAATGTGTTGGGTAGCGGGGCGGGCCAACTTACGGCACACAGGAAATAGTCGGCCCCAGAGGTGGAGTTGACCGCGTAAGCCCATCCGAGATAAGCGGTAAAACCGTCTGAAACTCCAGGCAGCACGGGGATCGCTGAAAACTCGCCCGATTCTGGCTCTAATTGTGCACCAGCCTGGACACGGTTGAGGGAAAAATCGTAGTGCATACCGATGCCGGGATTCAGACAGAAGTATTGCTGGCCAGTCGTTGGATCGGGCGGCGAAACGGCGTTGAATGCAGCAGTGTTTGGTCCCCATTGCTGTAGAGTCCCAGGTATTGAGCTGTAATTGATGACTACTGGAACGGCGGTTGTACGCAGGATGCGGTCAGCAGTTGGAGCCGTCCAGGGTGCCGGTTGAGGAGGCGTTGAAGTTTGCGGAGGCGCGTCGTTGAGCAAATTGGATAAGGGACTATTGGCTGGGGTTGCCATAAACTTCTCCTTAATGAATGGGGCTGACCGAGAGTCGGACAGCGACCGTGGTCCACGTTGGCGAGGTTGAAGTTGCGCAGTCTTTTTACCACGAGTTATGAAAATTTGCTCTACCGAAAGATGAGAAATAGTCATGAGGAAAGAATCAATTTTATGGCGCTCAATTTGTTGGCCTGGTCATGACGCCTGTCGCTTGTATCGACTCAATTCTGAACGACGTCTGGAGGGCACATCACTTTTCCTGCACGAGGGTCGGAACTGTCAGCTCTCTTACTTGATCGTGTGCGACGAAATTTGGCAGACAAAGAAGGCAGTGGTTTGGGGTTGGGTCGGTGACCAGGACGTCAACCTTGAACTGTACGTTGATGCGCATCGTCGATGGCAGGTGAATGGAGTAACCAAACCGGCCGTGGAGAGGTGCATGGATTTGGATCTGAACTTCAGCCCCTCTACAAACCTTTTGCCTATCCGCCGACTGAGGCTTGAAGTCGGACAGCGGGCAGAGGTTGAGGCAGCGTGGTTAAGATTTCCGAGCTTGGAGTTGGAACCACTTTCGCAGGTTTACGAAAGACTCGGTCAGTTTAAATATCTCTACTCAAGTCATGGAGGAAACTTCGTTGCCGAGCTGACGGTCAATCAGGCGGGCTTTGTCACCTTTTATCCCAAAATGTGGGAATTCGAAGGCAGCGCCTGGGTGAGTGCCGCGATCCCTTTAGGGACTTAAAGCTCTGCGACTCACTACAACAGCTCAAGTGAGATCGCTCAGGAAATCTAAGATCGCTGTCCTTACCATCCTTCCAGGCGTAGCGCAGAAGTTTTTAGCACTGCCTTCGTTCCCCAATCATGACAATTTAATGGGCTGGCTGGAACAACTCGATCGGATTGCCATCCGGATCTTCCAGCTGGATCTGTTTCCCGCCCGGGCCCACTTCCATTTCGTTACGAAACTGCAGTCCGGCCTGTTTCAACCCTTCGATCCGCGCCGCCAAGTCATCCACTTCCAAAATTATCCGATTCCAGCCGCCCGGCTGTTGCTGTTTGCCATCGGGCATCTGGCGCGAACCCGATGCTCCTGGTCCACTGAGAACCAGTTTGAGATTGCCTATTGAAACCTGGCCGAAGGCGGGCAAATTCTGGTGGTCCAATTTGAAGCCAAGCTGCTGCGTGTAGAAATTGATTGAGCGACTCACATCCTTGACCTGATAGCGAACGCCCCACAGACCTTTGACGAAAGCTTGACTGCCAGTTGAGGCTAACTTTTGGTTTGATTGTTTTGCTGTTTGACTCATGTAACCTCCCCCATGGGCAATGAACAATAAGGAACAAGCCCACGCTGTCACTTTGATTACGGCTCCCAATGCTTCTTGTTTGGGGGTAACACGAGGTTAAGCATAGTTGGATGAAGTGTCCTACCCGTCTCTATTTGCTTGCATTTCTCGAACGATTTTCAAACTTTGTTCTTGAAGATGCAGTGCTTTACGTATATACCTTGACACGCATATGCCCTACAGCGTATATTAAGAAGGTGGCATCTGCATTCGAAATCATTGCTGAGCCTAACCGGCGCGCAATCTTGAACCTGCTCGTTTCGTCAGAACAGTCGGTGGGAGAAATTGAGCGTCAGCTGCGCATGACTCAGCCAACCGTGTCGAAGCACCTGAGAGTGCTGCGGGAAGCCGGGTTCGTGGAGGCAACCGTGGACGCACAGTTCCGCGTATACCGCTTGAAACCTGAACCACTTCAGGAGGTCGATTCCTGGCTGGCTCCGTTTCGTAGCTTCTGGTCCGCTCACATCGATGCGCTCGAACGCCACCTCGACCGCCTGGACCAGGCAACAGCGAAGAAGAGGAACACAAGGAAAAGACGACGCAGCCTAAACCGCGAACGGAACAAAGGAGAAACGAAATGAAAATCAAGCTGACCAGCGTATACGTTGACGACCAGGACAAAGCCCTGTCTTTCTATACAACTGTATTGGGCTTTGCCAAGAAGACCGATTTCACACAGGGGCCGTTTCGCTGGCTTACCGTTACTTCCCCGGAGGAACCGGACAGCGCTGAACTGCAACTGGCAATGAACAACAACCCGGCGGCCCAGGCATATCAGCAAGCGATGTTTCAACAGGGCCAACCTGCGGCCATGTTCTTCACTGACGACATCAAGGGCGACTACGAGCGGATCAAGGCTCGCGGCGCCGAGTTCACGATGCCACCCACCGACGTGACCGCGTCTACCATTGCGATGCTGAAAGACACCTGCGGTAACCTAATTCAACTCACCCAGCTGGCACCCTATTAAAACGCTAGTCCGAAGCATGGACCAATCAACTCCAAAGAAAAGGAAGGCGAGGAGAAGAAGATGACCGCTCGCGAGCAGTACACGCCGGGTCCGGCCAGCGGGGCACAAGTGCAAAAGGACGGAGAGAACTGGACGCTCATTCTCGTCAGACAACTGCGCCACTCGCCGGAAAAAGTCTGGCAGGCACTTATCGACCCAGCACAACTGCACGAGTGGGCGCCCTTCGACGCCGATGGTAGCCTGGGAACGGTTGGGACCAAGGTGATGCTCACCACGGTCGGAGCACCCACGCAGCACGTTACCGAAACAACCGTGACGCGAGCCGACGCGCCCAACCTGCTTGAGTACAACTGGGGTGACTTCGACATGCGATGGGAACTCAAAGCGTCTGGTGGCGGCACTCAGCTGACCCTGTGGATCAACATTGATCGCCGTTTCATCTCAATGGGTGCTGCCGGCTGGCACATCTGCTTCGATGTGCTGGACCGACTTCTCGCCGGAGATCCAATTGGACGCATCGTCGGCCCCGAGGCCATTAAGTTCGGGGGCTGGCGGAGATTGAACTCCGAGTACGCCGCGCAGTTCGGCGGTGAAACATCCACCTGACTGGCTAAGGGAGTCGACGCTCGTGAATCGCAGCCAAAAGAGTCGCCACTTTTCGTTTCTTAACTGCGCAACTCGTCATCCTATGCTGGAGTACGTCCCGTCAAGGCCGACGTTCGTCACATATTAATTCTCATCCTGCAGTCGTCATTCAGACTTATGGAGAAAAAGACTTACCTTTCATCCGCGCTCTACCAAGAATGCTGTGACGTTGGACCGCACAAGTTTTGTGGGGCGTCTTCTTCGGACTCACCGAGGGTTTCCTCGTCATCGAACTCAAGGGCCGAAATCCTGTCTGCCGCAAATTCTCGAGGGAAAGGGACAATATGATGAGCAGTGCTACCAAACGGTCAATTTTTCGTTGGATTCACATCGTGTTTGCTATTCCCATCGTGGGTTATATTTATAGCCCCTTTGAACAAATTCCGAACTATGCCCCGGTGGTTCGATATGTCGCTGTCCCGGTAATTGTCCTTTCGGGACTGTGGATGTGGAAAGGCCATCTACTGCGACGACTTTTTTCGACGAGATCGGCCCAACCAGAGACGGCAGACAACTCCTAACGCCTCGTGATGTCGCTTGGGGGTTGATCACCAGATCGCAGCTTGGTCGAAGGATTCAAAACGAAAGTAAGCAAAACTATGGCAAAGAAGGCGCTGTCACCTAAACAACGGGAAGAGCTACTCGGTGCATTGAAAGCTCGTTTTGAGAAGAACATGAACCGCCATAAAGGACTTGAATGGGCCAAGGTACAGGCAAAGTTGGGAGCCAGTGCTGAAAAACTGTGGGCCATCAATGAAATGGAAACAACCGGCGGTGAACCAGACGTTGTCGGTTATGACAAGAAGACAGGCGAGTACATTTTCTATGATTGTTCAGCCGAGAGTCCTAAAGGCCGCAGAAGTCTTTGTTACGACCGCGAAGCGCTGGAGTCCAGGAAGGAACATAAACCTGAAAATAACGCTATCGACATGGCCGCTGCCATTGGCATTGAACTTTTATCGGAAGAACAATATCGAGAGCTGCAAAAACTTGGAAATTTCGATACGAAAACGTCGAGCTGGGTGAAGACGCCTTCTAATATCAGAAAACTCGGCGGGGCCATCTCTTGTGATCGTCGCTACGACACTGTCTTCACGGGTCACAACGGGGCAGAGTCGTACTATGCTGTGAGAGGGTTTCGTGGCTCGCTGAAGGTCTAAGCGTCCTTCCCTCTACTTATCCGAAGGGCCCAACAGGGCGCGGCAGGAGTATCAGTGGATGAATAAAATGAATCCGAAGGTTGAGTTCTTTTTCAATAAAGCCAAAAAGTGGCACGAAGAATTTGCGAGATTGAGAATGCTCATTCTTGATTGTGGGCTGGCCGAAGAATTGAAGTGGGGTTGTCCCTGTTACACTGATGAAAAAAGAAACATCGTCTTAATCCACGGGTTTAAAGAATACTGTGCGCTTCTGTTTTTCAAAGGTGCCTTGTTAAAAGATACTAAAGGTATTTTGATCCAACAAACTGAGAATGTGCAGGCGGCGCGCCAGGTTCGCTTCACCAGTGTGCGAGAAATAGCTAAGCTAAAAACGACCTTGAAAGCTTATATCTGCGAAGCCGTCGAAGTTGAAAATGCCGGTTTGAAAGTTAATCTTAAAAAGACTTCCGAATTCAAAATCCCCGATGAATTTCAAAATAAACTAGATGAAAGCCCGGGCTTGAAAACTGCTTTTGCTGCCCTGACGCCCGGACGGCAAAGAGCTTACCTGCTCTATTTTTCTGCTCCCAAACAATCCAAAACCCGTGAGTCAAGGGTTGCCAAGTATACGCGGCAAATTCTCAAGGGAAAAGGATTGGATGATTAGCTTGATCTCTATTCAACGCGGACCCGATCTGTCTTACCGCGGCCAAACGTTTCGGGATGGTACATCTCTTCAGCTTTGGTCGGAGGCACGACAAACAATCCTGGCGTTGTTGCCCGCGCGACGTATGAATAGTCGTAAGCTCCTTCCCAGAGCAGTGAAGTAAACGCTTCAGTGCGGTCGTCTCTTAGATTCTGGTGGTCAAACCACAACGATTGCCGCCCACGCGTCTCTTCGGCCCTATCCGTAGGTATCTGTCCGGTCATCGCCAGGGCGGGATTCAGGGACTCGAAACCGGCGGGCAGCGAATCAATCAACGCTACGTGATAGCGTCGTGCCTGGGCCACCAATGAGAGGCGCACACGTACTCGCGCACCGGCTTTGATATGCCACACGCCATCGGCGTCGCGACTAACGTCCGCGGGATTGTCGATCGCTTCGTAAGAGCGGCCAACGGTGAATCCATAATCCGCCGCTTTCAGGTTCAAATCGGCGGGCGCATAGCTCATACCAATGCGATAGTAAAGTCTTCCCTCCCCTTCTTTACTCACAATCAAGTTCCGCGGTTCAGCTGACAGCGGCGATTCAGGATGCTGATTGCGAGTGTTCTCGATCAGGTACTGCATGGGCACATTGACGACTTGTCGATCCGTCGAACGGCCCTTGAAATCTTGCGCTCCTGCATAAACATCACCCAACCAGACCCGCGCCACAAAACTCGGAGTAACCTTCTCAAACGTATTGAAATAACGATCGAGTGCGAGCACGGTGAAGACGTTTTCCTGGGTATTGTCCCAGCGTCCCTTATGCCGGTGGGCCATCAATCCCTGCACCAGCTTGGGTATTAAATCATTCTTTGGCTGATCGCCTATGAGCGCTTCGAGAATAATTGCGTCGGCACGTCGACTCGAATTCAGAATCAGGTAGTCATCGTCACTATAAGAACAGACAAAGTGCGCGGTGCCCGCAGTTTCCTCGGCCCGGTTATTGAGCAGGTGTCGAATGGCATTCACTTCCCCGCCGGAATCCTTGTCATTGCTGAGCACCGATAGCAACCAGCCGACCGCTTCCAGGGAAAGTTTTTCCAGTCCTGCTTCAGCAATCAGTTCGCGCGCTCGCGTTGTGTCGCGGTCCCCCATTTGCGCCCGCACGTAGAGCGCGTAAGCAATCATTGCCCGACGGGTCGTCAGCTGGTAGTTTGCAGGGATGTTTTTGTCGATGGCGGCGAGATACTGCTGCGACCTTGCAAACATTTCTTCCGGGACGATGAAGCCCTTCTGCCTGGCGCGGGCAAGGGCATGGGCGACGTGGAGGCTGAGGTAAGGCCACGACGGCTCTCCGCGCTTCCAGAAACCAAAGCCACCATCGTCGTTCTGCATGCCCTGTAAGGCCTTGAGGTCGTCCGCTACTGTAGCTTCCAACTCCTTAGACGACGGCATTTCTTTCGCTTTGAAAGCGGTGAGCACATCACGCAACGCGGCAATAGCAATGATGCGCGACGCGCGTTGCTCAGCACAGCCGTAAGAGTAATCCACGAGATAAAAAAAGGCGTCGGTAAGTTCCTGCAGTTGCGTTGAAGACGTCTCAACCTCGAGTTTGCCGAACTGGGGAAAAACATTCGCGGGCGCCTGCACTGGTTGCGTGACCGAACCGTCGTCGATCGCGCCATAGGTAGCAAATGATTCGGTGGTGGCCGGAGTCCACACGGGTAAGGAGATTTCCGTCGCGTCAGACCAGCGACCCGAGACGGCGGCGACCTGGAAACGGGCCACTCCCGCCTTGACAGTCGCTGCCGGGATTCTTACCTCAACGCGATCATGTGCAGGCACCAGCACCCGTCGCCCGGCGGTAGACTTTGTCGCACGGATCCTAGACGTCCTTCCCGGTTGCGCTTTCATTGGCGGGCGCGACTCTGTGATTGGAGTGCTCACGCCGGCCGCCGACGGGATCACATTGAACAACTCCGCGTTCGTTGCGCGTACGGCGACAGCCACACTCATTGGAGCGTTGGTTTGGTTCTGCAAAACAACAGGCAAATCAAACCGATCGCCAAAATTGAGAAAGCGTGGCGCCGAAGGCCGAGCCATCAAGGGCAGTCGAGCCGTGATGGCCGATTCGGTAGAACCAAATTCCTTTTCTCCGGCTACCGCTACCGCCATCACTCGATAGCGCGTCAAATTGTCAGGAAGTTTCACCCGTACGCGTGCGCGCCCATTGACAGCAGTACGAACAGAGGGCGCAAAGACAGCAAGAGCGTTGAAGTTCTCGCGCGGGCGTATTTGTGTTTTCGCGCCTGCAGTGAGCCCTGGGGTGAGTAACAGTAGGTTATGGACATTTGAGAGTGGTAAATCTGTGATCTCGCGCGTAGTCACATAGTTAACCGCCGAGTTGAGTTCAGCAGCCCCGGCATTTCGTGCCCAGTACATGCGGATAAACTGTTCCCTCTCTTCTGTCAGTCCTTTTCGACTGGCGAGCAGCAGGGATTTGCGGGAGCGGTAATCGGTGGCCCCACCTTCCCGTTCGGTATAAAACGTAGCAACTGGATCGGCCATTCTGTAATTGGCCAGCGCCAGCACCGATTCGTCGACAACCACAACAGCTACTTCACTATTGGCGACTGGGTTGCCCGCCGCGTCCTTCACTTCGACGTCGACCGTTGTCTGGCTGCCAGGAAGCATAGTTTTCGCCTGGGGCGTCGCAACCAGCATTAGTTTTCGCGTTACCGGCGGGATCGCCAAACTAATCTCGCCACTGGCAAATGCGGGCCGTTTAGTGGAGAGTGCGGGCAGAACGTTGTCCCCCGCCTGCGGAATATCGTTGGTGCCAGAACGCTCAGCGGCGCCAACCAGATCAACCTGAACGCGCACGTTCGGCGTCCATGATTCCTTAATCGGTACTCGCAGCGTATAAGTTGGCCCATCGATCCGGAAGCGGTGGCTCTCTAAAACTCCCAGGCGCCGCAGGGTCATAACCGCCTCGGCGGGATAGAACGGCGCCTGTACCAGCACCTCCGCCACTTCGCCAGCTTTGTACTCGCGACGATCAGGGATCAGTTGGACCCTTTCCTGTTCGGCGCGTTGTTTCGGCGGGAGTTTGCCCCCGGCGACCCATAAAATGAGCCTACTTTCGTTTGTTCGTCCTAGATCGTCACGAATCGTCGCCGTGACTTGATAAGTTCCCCCACTGTCCGTCGTGAAGACGCACTTCTCCCCGGCACCGCCCGACTTAATTGTGCAGTCCTGTGGTTTGACTTTGACCTCTTTCCAGTTACCTTCCAGTTGTTGCCACTCAATTTGTTCGGCGCGCATCTTGATCTCGCGATTGGCGACTGCCTTGCCGTCAAGATCAGTAACGATTTGCTGAATCACGAGTGGTTGCCCCTGGTGGACAAAGAGATGGTCAGTCCTCAACCCAACATAAAGATCCGCCGGATGGACCAGCGCGGAAGTGGTGGCGCTCCATGTTTGCCGGTTTACGTCCGTCACACTGGCCTGGGCGATGACTACCGAAGGACGCGGCCGGTTCAGGGAATCAAAGTCGATACGAAGGCGGTGTTTTCCGTTCGCATCAGTTTTGCCGACAAACTCTTTCGTCACTCGCGCATTCGAACGCTCGTATGCTTCCCACCAAGGGATCCAGTCACCAAATGTGTAATCACCGCGATTCGGCGGCGTGAAGTTCGTCTCCAGGGCAGTAACTTCCCATTTGACTTCTGCATCCGCCAAGCCGCCACCGGCAAAGTATTTCGCGGCCACTGAAACGTCTGCTCGGCTACCAGGAAA
>Ga0126377_10001459_pt1 | contig 15579 bp, 13 predicted proteins | sample PanSoiMetPlot_22_FD_92647 | JGI IMG/M metagenome (GOLD analysis project Ga0126377, IMG submission 92647) | Tropical forest soil microbial communities from Panama - MetaG Plot_22 | ecosystem: Environmental > Terrestrial > Soil > Tropical forest > Bulk soil | place: Panama | collected 2016-02-17
AGGCCTGTCGCCTGAAAGACAGTTCTTGACGTGGACGGTTGGCTCGATGCTGTTCGGTCAGGTCATGAGTTTCTGGGCAATCTCTCCGTACGACCAGTCGGTGTCTTTTCTGTATCTGCTTTTTGCCGGGCTCGGCGCCGTGAGATTTCCGCGTGTGGTCACCGTGCAGGACGGTCTTGTGCCCGCTGTCGGGCATGTCAGACAAGCCGCTCGAACTCTGGTTGCGTTACCGGCCCAAAGCACGCGCCCTACGCCTTCCGCCGTTCGCGAACGACCGAGCTGGGCCGATTTCAGAGCGCGATTGATGCGACATTCCTGATCGCGTTTCTCTGTTCAACTCTTTCTGCACAATGTCCATGAAGCTCTCCATCATCGTGCTTTGTTGGAATGACCTCAAGGTGATCCCGGAGTGCCTGCGTTCGATCCACGCGGCCACCCACACGACGACATTCGAGGTCATCGTTTCCGACAACGGCTCGACTGACGGATCAGTCGAATTCGTCCGCAAGAACTATCCGCAGGTCAACGTCATCGAAAATGGCAGAAACCTCCGGTTTGCCAAAGCCAACAACGTCGGCATCCGTGTGAGTCGTGGTGAGTACGTGTTGATCCTGAACCCGGACACGATCATTCATGATGGCACGCTCGACGAAATGGTGAAGTTTGCCGACGCGCATCAGTCAGCGGGCGCCTTCGGCTGCCGTGTGCTCAACGCCGACGGGTCGTATCAGGAATCGGCCAGACCCTTTCGATCGATTCGAGGTGACTGGGTCGCGGCCCTGGGTCTGCACCAGCTCGCACGGGTCTCGAGTTGGTTCGATTCCTACTCGTACGTTGGATGGCAGGGTGAAACCGAACGGGAGGTCGACTGGGTATCGGGGTGCTTCATCCTCGTTCGACGCGATCTTCTGAACCGGATCGGCGGGTTCGACGAGCAGTTCTTTTACTATTTCGAGGACATGGACCTCTGCCGTCGGGTGTGGCAGACGGGCTCGACGATTGTGTACAACCCGCAGGCGACCATCATCCATCTCGGTGGCCAGTCGACCAGCAAGCGCTTCCCGGCGCTGACGTTCGCTCTCGACGGTGAAATCACGCGCTATCTGTATTTCTTTAAGTATGAGGGCGCCGCCGGCGTTCGAGGATGCAGGAGAGTCTCGCTGGTGTCGAATGCGCTGCGACTCTTCGCTTATGGAGTCGTGCAGGTAGTACAGCCCAGTGAATACAACAAGCAACGTCTCGAGATGCTGCGAGTCCTGCTCGAGTGGCACCACAAGCTTGATCCAATCCGCCTGGTCGAAGACGGAGAGGAACCGGATCTTGGCATCCGAGCCGTGAAGCGCGTCCTCGAACGATAGCCGTCCCCTAAAGGAACAGTCCCGGCCAGCTAAACGCTCTACAGAGAAGAAGAGAGGTCCAGAGGTCATCGATGGACATAAGAGTCGAGTCGAATCCGCTGCAGGATGTAATTGTGATCGTTCCCGATATTTTCCAGGACAGCCGCGGCTTCTTCATGGAGACGTTCCGCGAAGATCAGTGTGAGGCCCTGGGTCTTCCGACGCGTTTCGTTCAGGACAATCATTCGAGATCAGCGAAGCATGTGATCCGCGGCCTGCACTTCCAGTGGGAGCCGCCGATGGGCAAGTTGATGCGAGTGACGCATGGAAGCGCATTTCTCGTGGCAGTGGACATTCGAAAAGGCTCGCCCAATCTCGGGAAGTGGGCCGCCGTCGTGGCATCGGTCGAGAACCGGCGTCAGGTCTGGGCCCCTGCCGGCTTCGCGCGGGGCTTCTGCGTCCTCTCTGACTTCGCAGAGATCCAGTACAAATGCACCGGCCTGTACAACAGCAAGGCTGAATCGGGAATCCTCTGGAACGATCCGGCGATCGGGATTGAATGGCCAATCGGCGCGGCCGACGCGCAACTGTCGGCCAAGGACACAAAGGCACAGACATTGGCTCAATGGCTCGACTCGTCGCAGTCCGAGCATTTCACCCTGCGTTCAGCAGCGACGCAGGTTCGCTGACTTAGGGAGCATCTATGAAAATTCTCGTCGCTGGCGGCGCAGGGTATGTCGGAAGCGTGCTGATTCCGAAGCTGCTGGATCGTGGTTACAAGGTGGACGTCGTCGATCTCTTCTGGTTCGGCAATCAGTTGCCGCGTCAAGTGGGCGTCCTCAACAAGGACATCTTCCAGTTGTCGGTGGAGGATCTCGAGCCGTACGAACAGGTGATCTTCCTCGCCGGACTCTCCAACGACCCCATGGCGGAGTTCTCGCCAAGCAAGAACTTCATCTTCAACGCGGCGGCGCCGGCCTATCTCGGCTACACGGCGAAGAACGCGAAAGTCAAGCGTTACATCTACGCATCCTCCTGCTCGGTGTACGGCTACACCGAGAACGAGCTGTTCGATGAAACCAGGCCGGTCAGCTCGAACTATCCGTACGGCATCTCAAAACTGCAGGGCGAACAGGCGGCGATGCAACTGGCCGATGACGAGTTCTCAGTGATTTGCCTCCGCAAAGGAACGATTTCTGGCTACAGCCCGCGCATGCGCTTCGATCTCATCGTCAACACGATGTTCAAGAGCGCGGTGCGAGAGCGCACGATCACGATAAACAACCCCTCGATCTGGCGGCCCATCCTGAGCATCGAAGATGCGGCGACGGCCTACGTCCGGGCGGTCGAATCGAATTACAAGCTCTCGGGAATCTTCAACGTTGCTTCGGGAAACTACACGGTGGGCGAGGTCGGGGACCTGGTCAAAGCGGCGGTCGAAGACCGGCTCAACATGCGAGTCGGCCTCAACATCAAGCACATTCAGGATTTCAGAAACTACAAGGTCAGCACCGCCAAGGCTGCCAACGTCCTGAGCTTCCATTCGAACGACGACGTGAAATCCATTGTCGGCAGCCTCATCGACAACATGGAGAAGTTCAAGGACTGGGACAATCCACTGTATTCGAACATTCTGTCCTTCAAGAAGCTCGAGAGCGGTATCGACGTTCACTCCATGACGGGAGCCCAGGTCTGATGAACGTCGCGGTCATTGGCAGCAACGGTCAGCTCGGAAGCGACGTTGCGCAAGCGTTTACTGAGAACCAGGATTCGGTGACGGCTCTGACGCACGCCCATGTCGAGTTGTCCGATGTCGACTCGGTCCTGAACACGATCCGTGAGCTGAAGCCGTCGGTCATCGTCAACACAGCGGCGATGCATCATGTCGAGAAGTGCGAGGCCGACCCCGAGGGAGCGTTTGCAGTAAATGCGATCGGTTCGCGGAACCTCGCAGTCGCCGCCCGAGAGCTCGACGCCGTTCTGATCCACATCAGCACCGACTACGTGTTCGATGGTACGAAGACGGAACCCTACCTGGAGCGAGATGCCCCCCGACCACTGAACGTCTACGGGAACTCGAAGCTGGCTGGCGAGTATTTTGTTCGGTCCACTGCGCCGAGACATTTTGTTCTACGCACGTCGGCTATCTACGGTGGCAGCCCCTGTCGCGCCAAAGGCGGGCTGAATTTCATCGAACTCATGCTGAAGCTGGCGCGGGAGCGAGGCGGTGTCCGCGTGGTCGACAACGAAATTGTCTCGCCGACACCCACCGTGGACATAGCCAAGCAGATTCTCAGCTTGAGTCGCTCAGACGCATACGGCCTGTATCACGCGACGGCCGAAGGCAGCTGCTCCTGGTACACGTTCGCCAAGGAGATTTTCGCGGTTACCAACACGCAGACCAAGCTGGAGGTCGCCGCGCCAAACGAGTTCCCGGCGAAGGTTCCTCGCCCCACGTATTCAGTTCTCGAGAACGGCGCGCTGAAGAACCACCGATTGAATGCCTTTCGCCCGTGGCAGGAGGGGCTTCTCGACTATCTCGCTCGGCGAAACGCTCAGTAATGGTAAACAGCGATAGCAAGAGACGCCGCCAATCTTGCAACGACAAATGAGAGTCTTGTATAGCTTCCCCCACAAATTGGGGGCTGAGCGAATCTGTTACACCGCCTGGCAGCAGATCAATGGGCTGTCGGCTGCGGGAGCACAGGTCCTCGTTTTTCCTGGCGCCCTTCATCGAAGCGTGCCAGCGAACGTCACCGTACGGCCGACCCTCGCGTGGGGCAAGCTTCGAATTCCTTACAGAGTCGTGGGGACAGAGCGTGCCTGCGCGCTTCATGATCATATTGTTGCCGAGCGTTTGAAGAAGCTGGTTGGACAGGTGGACATTGTTCATGCCTGGCCGCTGGGGTCCCTCCGCACTTTAAACGTTGCAAAACGACTTGGAGTTCCGACGGTTCTTGAAAGGCCAAATGCGCACACGCGATTCGCTTACGAAGTAGTCGATCGCGAGTGTCAGAGACTCGGTGTTGCGCTCCCTCCTGGTCACGAACACGGGCTCAACGAAGCAAAGTTTGCGATCGAAGAAGAAGAATTCAGGCTGGCCGACTATCTGCTGTGTCCATCGGACTTCGTCCGTCGTACCTACATCGAGCGGGACTACACGCCTGCCAAGCTGCTCAGACATCAGTACGGCTTTGATGAAACCAGATACACGCCGATATCGGGGACCGAGCGCACCGGGCAGGGGCTGACGATGCTCTTCGCGGGTGTCGGGGCAGTGAGAAAGGGGCTGCACTTCGCGCTGCAGGCGTGGCTCCATTCGCCAGCCCATCATAACGGGACGTTTCTCGTGGCGGGAGACATTCTCGAGTCTTATGCAGAGAAGTTACGGCCCTCCCTCTCGCATCCGAGTGTGCAGGTGCTTGGTCACCGACGCGACGTGCCCGACCTGATGCGCCGAAGCGACATTCTGGTGCTGCCGACCCTGGAAGAGGGAAGTGCGCTAGTGACCTCTGAGGCGCGTGGGAGTGGGTGTGTGCTGCTTGTGTCCGATGCTGCTGGAGCGGTTTGCACTCACATGGAAAACGCCCTTATCCATGCGGCGGGAGATGTCGGGGCTCTCACGCAGCACATCACTCTCTTGCACGAAAACCGGGATTTGCTGAAGCAGCTGCGGGCGGCTTCGTTGAGCACCGTCAATGAAATCACGTGGGCAGCCGCAGGTGTCAGGCTACTGCACGTCTACGAGCAGGTGCTGAGCCAATGGCGAAACAAGGCTCAGCGCGCCTCATAACGCACACTGACTATGGTTCATAAACTGCTTCGCTTCGCGTCGCGTCCGCAACGATTGCTCTTCAAGGTCTGGGAGGCGGTTCCTGTCGGCTCATTCAAGCTGAAGCTTGACTTCGATATCTTGCCCAGACCGCATTACGCATATTGCGTCTATCAGGCAGCCCGCCTCGCAAAGCATCTGAACATTCCGGCGATCAGTGTTTTCGAGTTTGGCGTCGCCGGTGGAAATGGACTCGTCGAATTGGAGAGACTGGCGGACCAGATCGAAAAGGAAGTTGGTGTCCGGCTCGAGTTGTACGGCTTTGACAATGCCACTGGATTGCCAAGGCCCGGCGACTATCGAGATTTGCCTTACGTTTGGCAGCCGGGCTTCTACAAGATGAACCTCGATGCACTGCGTTCGCGCGTGCGGCGCTCTCAGCTCGTTCTCGGCGATGTGTCAGAAACGGCTGGCAGGTTTTTTCAGACTCATACAGTTGCTCCGTTGGGTGCTGCCTTCATCGATCTCGACTATTACAGTTCGACGAAAGATGCCCTGACGATCTTTGACAGCGCGGGTGTCCGTATGCTTCCACGCGTCTTCTGTTATTTCGATGACGTAATCAGCTGCGAAGACACGTTCTTTTCAGATCACGTAGGGGAGTTACTCGCCATCAAGGAATACAACGACACTCATCCACGCAGACAGTTTGCCCAGATCGCCGGCTTTCGTCACAGTCGGAACATCCCCGCCCAATGGAACGATCAGATCTATGTCCATCACAGCTTCGACCATCCGGACTATTCAACGTACGTTCACCCAGATCGGGATCGGCAGCTGCAGCTGCGTTAGCTCCAGGACGAGACGCATGGCGCGACAGAGATGAAAACCGCGATGAGCCACGACGCCTTCACGATAGCGGCAGCCGTCAACAACGAGAAAGTCCTGGAGCAGAACCTGCTTCTGTCGCCGAATCTCAGAAACGGTGGTCGAAATCAACTCCTCTTCAAACGGAACTGCACCTCGGCATCACATGCGTATAACAGCGTCATTGACGAAGCCGACAACGACATCATCATCTTCGCGCACCAGGATATCTACCTTCCTGAAACTTGGTTGGGCGACCTCAACCGATGCCTGACATTTCTCGGGGTCGCCGATCCGAACTGGGGAGTCCTCGGGTGCTTCGGCTCCACACGAGACGCGCACGGCGGGTTGGGCCGCGTCTACACAACAGGGATCGGACAGCTTGGACGTCGTCTCACACGGCCTGAGCCGATCGAAACGCTCGACGAAGCGATTCTCATCATACGCAAATCGTCGGGTCTACGATTCGACCCCGAGCTGCCGCATTTTCATCTATACGGTACCGACATCTGCATGGCTGCGAGACACCGGGGGATGGCGAACTACGCCTTTCAGGGATACTTCGTTCACAACACGGATCAGTTGCTGACTCTGCCAAGAGAGTTTTACCAGTGCTATCGGTACGTCCGCCGCAAATGGGCGGCGTATTTGCCGATCTATACCGCGTGCATCACCATCACCCGATTGAACGGTGAGTGCTATCGAAAGCGAGTCAGCGACGCGGCTCAACAAATGCTGGGGCTGTTAGGACGGCCGGAGAGGCGCGTCGAGGATCCGCGGCCGTTTGCGGCGATGGGGCTTTGAGGCGAGCCACGGAAAGACCAGGTATACCGTGAACACGAAATATGTCGTCATCACGCCGGTCCGCGATGAGGCGGAACACATCGAGAGAACGATCGAGTCGCTGAAGGCGCAGACAATCGCTCCGATTCGATGGGTGGTCGTGGATGATGGCTCGACCGATGGTACCGGCGCCATCCTCGATCGCCACGCCTCCACGACGAGCTGGATGCAGGTCGTCCATCGTCCAAATCGCGGTCACCGCGCCAACGGCGGTGGCGTGATGGAAGCGTTTTATACCGGTTATGAGCTTCTCACCGATCAGACATGCGACTTTCTGGTGAAGCTTGACGGCGACCTGTCATTTGATCGGGATTACTTCGAAAGGTGCTTAGAACGATTTGACGCCGAGCCGAGACTGGGAATCGGCGGTGGGACAATCTGTCGACAAGACAAGGGCTCGACGCAGCTGGAAGTGGACTCGAAGGACGATCCAGCATTTCATGTGCGGGGCGCGACCAAGATCTATCGACGCGCCTGCTGGGACGTGATCAGTCCATTAGTTGTGGCTCCAGGCTGGGATACGATTGACGAAGTCAAGGCCAATCACTCCGGTTGGACGACGCGAACATTTCAGGAGCTGACGCTTGTTCAGCACAAGCCCACGGGGGCAGCCGACGGGCTCTGGCATAACGCGTTCAAGAACGGGCGGGCAAACTACATTACCGGATATCACCCCGCCTTCATGATTGCGAAATGCATCAAGCGATCGATCCGAAAGCCTTTCTTCATCGGTTCTATTGCGCTTCTTTCGGGATTTGTATCTGGCTACGTGAAACGGATCCCCATGGGCGCTGATCAGAACGTCGTTCGCTACCTGCGACAGCAGCAGGTGCGTCGACTGCTCAATCAGCCGAGCATCTACGCATAAGCCAGTAGTCCGCGGAGTGACACTCAGCGGCTTGGTATCTCCTAAGGCCTTCTTATGTGCGGAATCTGTGGAAAGCTGAACTTCGACGCCCAGCTTCCCGTTCTTCCCGATCTGTTGAGCGAGATGACGCAGGTCATCGCTCACCGGGGGCCTGACGGCACGGGCATGTACCGGAAGGGCCCGGTCGGCCTGGGTCACAGGCGATTGAGCATCATCGACCTCAGCACGGGCGACCAGCCGATGTGCAACGAGGACGAGAGCGTCTGGGTCGTGTACAACGGGGAGGTTTACAACTTCCACGAGCTTCGATCCGAGCTGCAGGCACGCGGTCACCGGTTCAAGTCGACGTCCGATACCGAAGTGATCGTGCACCTCTACGAGGAGTACGGTCCCGCCTCCGTTGCACGGCTCCGGGGCATGTTCGCGTTCGCATTGTGGGACGAACGGACGCAACAGTTGCTGCTCGCGCGCGATCGAGTCGGGATCAAGCCGCTCTACTACACAAACACCGGTCGAAGTCTCGTGTTTGGATCCGAGTTGAAGTCCATTCTCTGCGACCCGGACGTCGAACGACGGGTCAACGCACGTGCCGTCGACCGATTCCTGACTTACTACTATCTTCCGGGCGATGAGACTCCGTTCAAAGGCATCTATAAGCTCGAACCGGGACACTATCTCACGGTCAGCGGCGGGCAGGTCAAGACTGCCCAGTACTGGGACCTTCAGTTCACCGCTGAGAGGAACCAGACGAACTTCGGTGACGCCGTCGACGGACTTCAGGACCTCCTCAGGCGAACGGTGAAGGACCACATGATCAGCGACGTGCCGGTCGGTGTGCTCCTGAGTGGAGGGGTCGATTCAACCGGAGTGCTCCGATACGCGGCTGAGGAGAGCAGCGAGCCTCTTCATACCTTCACCATCGGCTTTGCAGGGGAGGGGTTTGCTGACGAGCGCCCGTACGCCCGTCTTGCGGCCGATCGCTATGGAACGCGTCACCAGGACATCAGCTTCACGGCCGACGACTTCCTGCACTTTCTGCCGCAGTACGTCTGGCACATGGAGGAGCCGGTTTGCGAGCCGCCGGCGGTTGCACTGTACTTCGTCTCCCGACTGGCACGTCAGACAGGCGTCAAGGTCCTGCTGTCGGGAGAAGGTGGGGATGAGGCGTTCGGCGGCTACCAGAACTACCGGAACCTGCTCCTCTTCGAGCGGATCAAGGCAGCCCTTGGCCCGGCTCGTCCTCTCTTGCGGTCGTCAATCGAGGCAGCCGGTCAACTTGGTTGGAATCGCGTGAAGCCGTACGGCAAGCTTGTGGACTCGCCGCTCGGGAAGTACTACCTGAGTCGTACGGCAACCCCCGAGACGATTTTCAATCGGTTGAAGACGACGCTGTACCGCGCCGAACTCGAATCCGCTCTCGGCGCCCATGAATCGACGGATGCGACGCGTCGTCTTTTCGATCACATCGATCAACGACCGTTGCTCGACCAGATGCTGTACGTCGACACGAAGACGTGGCTGCCTGACGATTTGCTTGTCAAAGCTGACAAGATGACCATGGCGACGTCGGTGGAACTGCGTGTGCCGCTGCTCGACTTTCAGGTGCTGGAATTTGCCGCGTCTCTCCCCGAGAGCTTCAAGGTACGAGGGTGGAGCCTCAAACGCATTCTCAAGGCGGCGCTGAGGGGATCGGTGCCACACGAGATTCTGGATCGGAAGAAGACTGGCTTCCCTGTGCCGTACACCCGATGGTTGCGCGTTGAACTCCGGGAATTCGTCGGAGACACACTGCTTGCCCCAACTGCTGGGTTGTGTGACTACTTCAGGATGGAGGCCATTCGTGACATCGTCGAAGACTTCTTCGCCCACGGCCGTGGCAGTAAGGAAGTGTTCTGTCTCCTGGTTCTGGAACTCTGGCTTCAAAGATTCATGTCGGCGGGCGTAGAGCGCAATAGCCCCGTGCTGGTGCAGCGCGGCGCGTAGCGGCCGGTGATGAAGAAGATCGGAATCTGGGGTGATTCAGCGTCGGTCGCTCTTCAACCGACCTTCGACGCGTTGGGTCAGGCCTTCGGGGTGTCGTTCGAGAGAAGGCAGTACTTCAACGATCACGACGTGGATGCGTGGATCGTGCTCGCGGCAAAAAGCGAGTTCACGTCGGTGCTTGGCTCTGCCTCGAAGCCCTGTTACATCGTGGCCGATCAGGCCGACCTCCTTCCGGGCAGCACGTCGACGACGCTTCAATTTACCGATCGATCAGAGCTCGATCCCGTGTTGCGGGGACGCCGCGTCGCAGTCGATGATGCGGCGGATGTGAGGGCGCTGCCGCGGTGGCTACACAACGTCGCGCCTCTCGCGTTCAAAGAGAGCTCGCCGGTGTGGGCCGTCCAAGAGGATGGCGTGTGTCGCCACCATTGGGTCAGTCTGGTGCCGCCGGTGCTCGACCCTGGTGAGCCTCTCTTCTCTCAGTTGTGCGCGCGCCGATTCGCCCGTCTGCTTCCGCTTGTCTTGTTCGTTCGTACTCTCGTCGAAGGTGCCGGTTGGGAGCCGCCACCACTCCAGGCCGCGTTCATGTTCGACGATCCCAATCTGCATTGGACGTCTTACGGTTTCATCGACTTTTGCGAGATGATTCGGCGGGCGAGCGCCGGCAACTACCATGTGTCGTTCGCGACCATCCCTCTCGATTCATGGTTCGTCTATCGTCCAGCCGCGTCGATATTTAAAGCGAGCAGCGACAGAGTGTCGCTCTTGTGTCATGGCAACGATCATGTCTCCAACGAGCTCGGTCGCTCGCGTTCAGCCGAGGACATGCACAACCTTCTCCGGCAGGCCGTGGCTCGCCTAGCGGCTATGGAAGCCACAACAGGACTCGATGTCGCCCGCGTGATGGCACCACCGCACGGGGCATGCAGTCAGACCGCTATCGACGCGATGGCTCAAGTCGGGTTCGAAGCTCTGTGCATCTCGCGGGGTTCCCTGCGTTTTCACAACCCCAACGCTGGCTGGACCCGAGCGATAGGCGTGCGGCCCTGTGACGTGATTCGCGGATTGACGGTGATTCCTCGATTCGGTCTGTCGAACGATTGCCGAAACGACATTCTGATCGCCGCGCTCCTGCGTCAGCCGATCGTTCCTATCACCCATCATCAGGCGGTCTCAGACGGCTATCACTTGCTGGATGAAACCGCCTCGTTCATAAACTCCCTCGGTGCGGTCTCATGGCAGAACTTGAAATCGATCTCGCGGTCGTTGTATTCGCAGCGGAACCAGGGCGACACGCTCCATGTCCGTATGTTCAGCAAGCGCATCACCATCCGTCTGCCGGAGGGCGTCACCTCTGTACATGTCGAACGGCCGTGGCTCGACGCCTTCGAAGAATCGCTGTCCTGGCGATCAGAGAACACGCACTGGAACAGAGTCGCAAATCCAGGCAACGTCGTTGTCCCTGAAGGCACGTCGGTCGAGATCGTTTCAGGAGTACCCCAGAAGACGCAACGTACGAACGGCTCGGGTCCCCGCCGTTTCAGGCCGGTGGCTCGGAGATTGTTGACGGAAGGACGCGACAGAGTTCTTCCGTCGTTGCATCGCATTGCAGGAAGGCAGCGGACCAACCGGCCCGCTTAGTGCATCGGCGCTCGCGCCGACAAACCAAAGAGACTCATGAAAATTACAGTGTTCGGAATGGGGTACGTCGGATGTGTGAGTGCAGCCTGTCTCGCCGATCACGGTCATCAAGTGGTCGGCGTGGACGTCGATGAGACCAAGGTCGCGCTCGTCAATGAAGGGCGAAGCCCGATCATCGAGCCAGGGCTCGAGGAACTGATTCAGGGCGGCGTGGAGTCAGGCAGCCTGGTGGCGGCCTGTCGCGCTTCCAGCCTTGGTGATGTCGCTCTCGTTTGCGTCGGCACTCCGAGCAACGAGAACGGCAGCCTCGGTTTGAATCATATGATCAAAGTGATCGGCGAAATCGGCGAACTGCTTGCCGCCGAGTCGACGTTCGTCGTCATCGCTATTCGCAGCACGGTGCTGCCTGGTACTGTGCAGGACGCGATCATTCCGCTCCTCGAGACGAAATCAGGCAAGGTCTGTGGAAGGGATTTCGGCGTCTGCATGAATCCCGAGTTCATGAGGGAGACCACCGCCGTCAAGGATTTCGCTGACCCTCCCTTCACGGTCATTGGTTCGCACGACGACCGGACGACGTCGCGGATGGCCGAGGCCTATAGTCGCGTCAATGCGCCGGTGGAACGGACATCCATCCGCGAAGCGGAGATGATCAAGTACGCGTGCAACGCGTTTCACGCGACCAAGGTCTGCTTTGCCAACGAGATTGGCAATCTGGCCAAGCAACTTGGCGTCGACAGTCACCGCGTCATGGACATCCTGTGCCAGGATACCAAGCTCAATCTCTCGCCCTATTACCTGAAGCCGGGCTTCGCATTTGGGGGCTCCTGTCTGCCGAAGGATCTGCGCGCCATCCTCTACAAGGCCCGCCAGGTCGATGTCGACCTTCCTATGCTGGGTTCGCTGCTCGAAAGCAATCGCAAACATCTCGAGCTGGCCTTCAAGATGGTGCATCGCACCGGGAAATCGAGCGTCGGTGTTCTTGGATTGAGCTTCAAGGCAGGCACCGATGATCTTCGTGAAAGCCCCATCGTCTCGCTGACCGAGAGCCTGATCGGCAAGGGCTATCGAGTGAAGGTGTACGACGAAGAAGTAACGTTGTCGAAGATTCGCGGGGCAAATCGTCGCTATATCGAGCAGACGATTCCCCATATCTCATCGCTGATGAGCTCTTCGCTGGAAGATGTCATTCAGAGCAGCGAGGTGGTGCTCGTTTCGAAGAAGGGTCGGCAGTTCGCCGAGGCGCTCCAGAATCTGTCTGACGGCCGGATCGTGATCGACCTGGTTCGTCTCTTCGCTCCATCAACCGGAAGGCCGCATCTGTATGAAGGCATCTGCTGGTAGAGTCCTGATGTTCGTGGAGAACGCGTATCCACAAGATACGCGTGTCAAGAACGAGGCGGACGCACTCACCGCGGCCGGCTACTCGGTGATTGTGGTGGCACTGCAAAAACGCAACCAGCCGCGCGCCGAAGTCGTCGCAGGCGTTCAGGTCTATCGCCTCCCCAGGCTCGAGCTGTTCGACAAGACACCGCGTGAGAATCCTGCTCTGCTCGAACGGCTGCAGATCAAATTCCGGTCACTACTTGGTTACGTCAGCGAATACGTGTATTTCACGACCGCGTGTTTTGCGATGAGCGTGTACGTGCTCTTCAAACATGGGTTTGACGCGATTCACGCCCACAATCCACCAGACACGTTGTTCGCGGTCGCGCTCCCATACAAACTGCTGGGTAAGAAATACGTTTTCGATCACCACGACCTTTGCCCCGAGTTGTATCGCTCGCGGTACGGGGCGCCGCACGACCTGGTGGCGCGTACGCTGCAGTTCGTCGAATGGTGCAACTTGAAGCTCGCCAACGTGACGATCGCCACTAACGAATCTTACAGGGAGGCCCACATCGCACGGGGCGGTCGGCATCCTGACCGCGTGTTCGTCGTGCGCAACGGGCCAAACCGGTCGATGATGGAACTGCCGCCGCCCCCGAGTGCCAGGCTGCGAGGCATGCACAAGACGATTCTCTGTTATGTCGGCAGTCTCAATCCACAGGACGGTGTGGACTACCTGTTGCGCTCCCTGCGGCACCTCGTGTACGACCTGAAGCGGAGTGACTTCTACTGCGTAATCATCGGCCACGGCGACTCGCTTGAAGACCTTCGCCGGCTCGCGACCGAGCTCAAGCTGGACGCACACGTGGAGTTGACCGGCTTCGTGTCCGATCAGCAGCTCCGTGAATATTTGTCGGCCGCGGATATCTGCATGGATCCCGATCCCTCGAGTCCTCTGAATGATGTCTCGACGTGGATCAAGATCATGGAGTACATGGCGTACGGAAAGCCGATCGTCTCGTTCGACTTGAAGGAGACGCGGTTCTCGGCGCAGGCCGCCGCGGTCTTCGTACCTTGCAATGACGAGCTCGCCTTCGCGCAGGCGACGGCTGCGCTGATGGACGATCCCCAGGCACGCGCCAGGATGGGGCGCTTCGGTCGCGACCGCGTCGAGCGAGACCTTCAATGGTCCGTGGTAAGCCGGAACCTTCTGGCCGCGTACGCCAGTCTGCGACTGTTACACGCGGCGCAGTCTGCACCGGCCACCGGTACTGTGGTTCCATCGCACCAGCCCTCCAGCCCCAACCGCGTGACCCAGATGACGGAGCATCGGACCGAAAGGTTGTGAGCGGCGACCGATCATGAATCGTCATCTGAAGATGTTCTTTCGGACTGTTCAGACGTCCTTTCCTGTTCTTCTGGACGCCAAGTTCGCGTTCATGCGCGCATATCGCAACGCCCGCAGCGTTCCATTCGATCGCGACTTCGACGGCATTCGCCTTTTCCCGGACTACGAGCGAGCGCTGTTTCTCGACGTGGGGGGAAATCGAGGCCAGAGTACTGACGCCATCCTGATGACAACACGCAACAGCACGATTCAGCTATTCGAGCCGAATCCGTTGCTGTGCGATAAACTGCGTCGTCAGTTTGGCGCGCAACAGCGAGTCACGATCAACGAATTCGGCCTCGGGAATTCGACGTCAACCCAGCCTTTGCACGTTCCGTTTTACAAAAACTGGATGTTTGACGGCCTCGCATCCTTCGATCGAGACAGCGCGCGCGGCTGGTTGGAAGGTCGCGTGTTTTTCTACAACGAGAAACACGTGTCGCTGCGCCAGGTCCCCTGCACGATCAGAAGGTTGGACGATCTCGGACTGACCCCGTTCTTTGTCAAGCTCGATGTGCAGGGGTACGAGTACGAGGTCATTCGCGGGGGTGAGAAGACCATCAGGACACACCAACCAGTTCTGCTCGTCGAGGCTCCTCCGGAAGAGAACGTGCGGGATTTCCTGAAAAGCTTGGGATATTCGTTCTATACCTTCAAGGACGACAAATTCATTGGGGGTATCATCGAAAGCAACAATACCTTTTTCATGACGGAACAGCGAGCCGCCTTAGTACGAGAGCACATCATAGCGTGAACGTGGCCAAATTGACCCTTCGCGGCTTGTGGACAAGACTCGCTCGGGTTCTCACACACTACTACGCGGGTGTGGGCTTTCCGGGTACGGTTCTCTATCTGGCGACACGGCCAATCGGATTTCACCCCGTGTATCGAGTTCCCGTACCAGGAGTGAAGCATCGAGTTAGTGTCAGGATAGGGACGACAGACGTAACCGTGCTCCGGCAGACGCTCGAGGAACGCCATTACGCTGTCAGCCTGCCGTTTGTGCCTAGGCGGATCATAGACGCAGGGGCAAACATTGGGGCTTCTGCAGTTTTCTTTGCGACGATCTACCCTGATGCCGAAGTCGTCGCCATTGAGCCCGAAGCATCGAACTTCGAATTACTGAGCCAAAATACGAAGCCATATCCCAAAATCCGTGCGATCCGCGGGGCTCTGACCAGCGAAGTCGGTGACGTCACGCTCTTCGATCCAGAGGCTGGGCATCACGGCTTCAGAGTGGCGAGCGATGACAGAGAAGACGGACAAACTGTCCCCGGACTGTCAGTTCCCGAGGTGATGTCACAGATGCACTGGACCGGAGTCGACCTTCTCAAGCTGGATATCGAGGGGGGCGAAAAGGCGGTTTTGGAAACGTCGGCACCGTGGATCAAGCGCGTTCGTGCCGTCATGATTGAGCTTCATGACCATATAACTCCTGGATCTGCAGCGGCCTTCAAGGCCGCTACAGCGGGTTTCGATGGCCATGCGACACGTGGCGAGATCGTGGCAGTGTGGAAGACAGGACAAGCACCCCCCGAGCAACCCGATCGTG
>Ga0126377_10001460_pt1 | contig 15563 bp, 8 predicted proteins | sample PanSoiMetPlot_22_FD_92647 | JGI IMG/M metagenome (GOLD analysis project Ga0126377, IMG submission 92647) | Tropical forest soil microbial communities from Panama - MetaG Plot_22 | ecosystem: Environmental > Terrestrial > Soil > Tropical forest > Bulk soil | place: Panama | collected 2016-02-17
CCTCGCCTCGAATCCGCCGAAGGTCGTCGGCGCGGTATTCAAGGGCGTGCCGGCGCTGCTCGGCGGCTCGCGCTACAAGCGCCAGGATTACGTCGACCTCCTCTCGCTGCTGTTCGACATCTTCAACAAGATCCGCAAGGAAGGACTCGTCAGCCTCGAATCGCACATCGACGATCCGCAGGCGAGCGCACTGTTCGGCGCGTATCCGAAGCTGCTGAAGGATCATCACCTTCTCGAATTCGTCACCGACTGCCTGCGCCTGATGGTCGGCGGCAACATGAATCCGCACGAGCTCGAGCACCTCCTCGACGTCGAGCTCGAAACGCATCACCGCGAAGCGACCGAGCCCGCGCACGCCGTCACCAAGATGGCCGACGCGCTGCCGGGCTTCGGCATCGTCGCGGCCGTGCTCGGCATCGTGACGACGATGAGCTCGATCGGCGGCGGCGACACGGCCGAGATCGGCCGCCACGTCGCGGGCGCGCTCGTCGGCACGTTCCTCGGCATCCTGCTCGCCTACGGCTTCATCGGCCCCGCCGGCACGGCGCTCGAGCATCGCGCGCACGAGGACGGCAAGGCGTTCGAGTGCGTGAAAGTTGCGCTCCTCGCCTCGCTGCGCGGCTACAACCCGCAGGTCGCGGTCGAATTCGCGCGCAAGTCGCTGTCGACGAAAGTGCGCCCGAGCTTTGCCGATCTCGAAGGCCACCTGAAGGGCGCGCGATGAGCGCGGTGCCTGCCGCCGTCGCCGCGCCGGGCGCCGCGGCGAAGAAGCCGGCCGCGCCGGCGAAGGAGCAGAAGCCGCAGCTCCTCGTCATCCGCCGCGTCAAGCGCGGCCACGGCGGCGGCCATCACGGCGGCGCGTGGAAGGTCGCGTACGCCGACTTCGTCACCGCGATGATGGCGTTCTTCCTCGTCATGTGGCTCGTCGGCACGACGACCAAGGTCGAGAAAGGCGCGATCGCCGAATACTTCAAGAATCCGAGCATGCAGGCCGGCCACAGCATGGTGCCGAGCCAGTCGATGGGCCCGGGCGGCCAGGCCAACAGCATGGTGCAGATGAAGGAGCTTGAGACGCCGACGAACGGCGACGACGGCACGCAGCTTTCGAAACCCGAGATCAAGCCCGAGGACGTCGAGAAGCTCGCGCGCGAGCAGGAGAAGAAGCAGCTCGAAGCGCTGATGCAGAACCTCAGGGAAGCGATCGACAAGAGCCAGGCGCTGCAGCCGTTCAAGGATCAGCTGCTGCTCGACATCACGCCGGAAGGCCTGCGCATCCAGATCGTCGACAAGCAGAGCCGGCCGATGTTCGATTCCGGCTCGACGACGCTGAAGACCTACACCGGCGACATCCTGCACGAGCTCGCCGCGTTCCTGAACTCGGTGCCGAACAAGATCAGCATCAGCGGCCACACCGACACCGCGCCCTACGCGGGCGGCGACGGCTACACGAACTGGGAGCTTTCCTCCGGCCGCGCGAACGCGGCGCGGCGCGCGCTCGTCGGCGGCGGCATGGTCGAGCACAAGGTGGCGCTGGTGATCGGCCTCGCCGACTCCGTGCTGTTCGACAAGGCGGACCCGCGCAATCCGATCAACCGCCGCATCAGCATCGTCGTCATGAATCGCGCGGCGGAGAAGGCCGCGCTCGAGCCCGACGCCGCGATCGAGCCCGCGGCGGACAGCGCGGCGCCATGATCGGTTTCGCGCTGCTCGCGATCTCGGTGCTTTTCGGCATCGCGTTCGGATTGCACCTCCATGCCTCGGCGGCGGACCCGCTGCGCGGCCCCAACTGGCGGCGCTTCGGCGCCGCGCTGCTGTTCGGCATCGCGGCGTGGTCGGCGTCCGCGCTGCTCGACGCGCCCGTCGACGCGATCGCCGCGGATCGGCATGCGGGGCTTCGTTTCGTCGCGCTGTTCGTCGCGGTCGCGGCGTCGTTCGCGGGCCTGCGGATGGCAGCGCGCCTGGGCCGCGCGTCGCTCGTCGGCGCGGGGCTCGTGATCGGCGTCGGCATTGCGATCGCGACATGGCTCAATCTGGGTACGCTGCATGCGTCCGCAGCGACGACCGGCGCGCTGTTCGTCGTGACCGGCGCCGTTGCCGGCTCCGCGACGTTTCCGGTGTCGCGTATCGGCTGGCTCGCGCGCGGCGTCGCGGCCGTGTTGATGACGACCGGCTGCCTCGCCGGCGCGCTGCGCATGGCCGGCGCCGAGCATCTGGCGGAGCTGGTTCCGGGCGCGACGCGCATCGACGCGTACGTGCTGCTCGCGTGCGCCTATGCGAGTTTTCTCCTGCTGCTGATGATCGAGCGCGACGCGCGGCGCGAAGCCGACGATCTCAGCGCGTCGCTGCGTCGCGTCAACGAGGACCTCATCGAGTTCGAGCAGCGCGATCCGGTCACGCTGCTGCGTCATCGCGCGCCGTTCTCGCGGCGCATGCAGGCGACGTTCGCACACGTGACGCGCCGCCGCGGCATCGCCGCCGTCGCGGTGTTCGGCATCGAAGGGCTCGCGCTCGTCAACGACGCCTACGGCGCGACCGCCGCCGACGAAGCACTGCGCATCGTCGCGGGCCGCCTGCTCGCGCGCGTGCGCGACGATCGCGCCGGCTGCCTCGGCGCCGGCGAGCTCGCGGTCGTGCTGACGCGCTTTCACGATCTCGGCGAGCTCACGCTGCAAGTCGAGGAGATCCTCGATGCGCTCTGCCAGCCGATCGAGATCGGCGAGGAAACCGTGCATCTCTCGATCTGCGCCGGGCTCGCCGTGCATCCGTGCGACGGCGAAGACCTGATGCCGCTGACGCGCGCGATCCATGCGATGCAGCGCGCCAAGCGCAGCGGGCGCAAGCAGGTCTGCATGTTCGATGCCGCGCTCGACTGCGCGCTCGACCGCGAGCTGCGTATCCAGAGCGGGCTGCACCGCGCGCTCTCGAACGGCGAGTTCGTGCTGCACCTGCAGCCGAAGTGCGACGTCAGGAACGGCGCGATCGTCGGTGCCGAGGCGCTGCTGCGCTGGGACTCGCCCGACGGCATCGTCGCGCCGAGCGAGTTCATCGGCGTCGCCGAGCGTCACGGACTCATCAAGGACATCGGCTGGGTCGTCATCGACGAGGCCTGCCGCACGCTGCGGCGCATGCACGAGCGCGGCATCCTGCTGCCGCTGTCGGTCAACATCGCGCCGGCGCAGCTGATGGACCCCGGGCTCATTCCGCGCCTCTGCGACACGCTCGCGCGGCAAGGCGTGTCGCCGGGATCGCTCTGCCTCGAGATCACCGAAAGCGTCGCGATGGAAAGCGCCGAGCAGATGAGCGCCGTGCTGAACGCGCTGCACGCGCTCGGATTCCCGATCGCGATGGACGATTTCGGCACCGGGCATTCGAGCCTCGCCAAGCTCGTCGCGCTGCCGGTCGACGAGCTCAAGCTCGACCGCTCGTTCATCGTCGACATCGAGACCGATCCACGCCGCCGCAGCATCGTGCAGGCGATCGTCGAGCTCGCGCACGCCTGCGGCTGCTCGGTCGTCGTCGAGGGCATCGAGACGCGCGGTCAGGCGCTCCTGATCCAGGAATTCGGCGCCGACCAGGCGCAGGGTTTCCACTGGCACCGGCCGATGCCGTGCGCGGCGTTCATGGATCTCGTCGAGCGCACCGCGCGCCGCGAAGGCCGCCTCAAGCTGGTTTCGGCGGCCTGATTCCGCGACGCGCGGCCTCGCTTACGGCCCGAAGCCGTCCTTGAAGATCGCGTCGTGATGGTCGCGCCACCACGCGATGAGGTCCCGCAACGCCTGCGGCTCGTTCTGCGCCGGCGGCGAGCCGCCCTGGTTCAGCTGGTTGATGCCGTGGCAGCCGTCGCACGCGCGGATCTCGCCGGGTTGCGCGGTGATCCAGTAGCGCTCGCGCACGATCGGCGTGCCGGCGGCGTCGGTCGTCTGCCAGGCCATCGCGCGACGCGCGGGCACGATCGCCGCGGCGGAGCCGTCGAGCGCGATGCGCACCGCGCCCGGCGGCGTGCCGGCGACGGGCGGCGGCATGAACGCGAACGCGGCGGGATCGTGCATGAACTGCGCGAGCACGCGACGTCCGGGCCGCGGATCGTCGATGCCGCCGATGCCGCGGATCTGATCGCCTTGCAGCAGCTGGAAATACGTGAGGTCGTAGACGATGCCGTCGTTGCCGAGCGTCTCGGTACCGCCCGGGATGCGCAGGTTGTACGGCTGTTGCACGTCGACCGCGTCGCGCGAGGTGACGTTGCGGCTGACCAGCACCGCGAGCCCGCGCGCGGCGAGGAAGGCGCGGAAGTCGTCGGCGTCGACGCTCTCGTCGGCGAACGCCTGCGTCTCGGGCGCTTCCATCGCGGTCGTCGGCATCGGCGGCACGGCCGTCGGCGCACGGACTTCGACCGGCGACAGCTCCCACAGCGGACCGCTGTAGCTCACGAGGACGTCGGGATCGTAATAGGAGATCGTCTTCGAGATGCCGCTCGTCAGCGGCTCGGCCGCCTGCATGTAGCCGCCGGCGCCGGCGGCGAGACGCTGCAGCGTGAACATGTAGCGCGAGTCGGGATTCGCGCGCGTGCCGTCGTTGCCGGCGACGCCGGCATACGCGGACCAGCTCGACACGAGCTGCCCGTCAGCAAGCGGCATCGGGTTGCGGTAGTGGCCGGTGAAATCCGGCGGCGGATCGTTGTCCTCGTAGACGACCGACGTGCTGCGCGGCGTGAGGTACGTCACCGTCAGCGTGTTCGCGCGCGCGCCCGGCGGCGCGTACATCATGACGATCTGGCCGGAGGCGTGCGAGTAGAACTCGGGCCCGTCGACCGCCAGGTAAAGGCCCGGCGTCGTCGGCGTCTCGGCGATCTGCAGCCAGTTCTCGGCCGTGTTCGGATTCGTGCGCGGCGGGCTGCCGGCGATGAACTCGTGAAGGTCCGGATCGCCGTGCAGGCTGTAGTTGAAGTAGCCCGAGAGCTCGTGGCGGCCGATGTGGTTCAGCGTTTCCTCGGTGTGCCCGTCCTGGTTGACCATCCACGGGAAGAACTGGTTGATCGTGAACGCGTTTGCCGCCGCGGTGTCGTAGCGCGGCTCGGGAAATTCCTCGTCGCTGTTGTCGATGCGCGCGGCGTTCTCGTCTTCCGAAGCGTAGTTGAACGTGCCGTACGTGCCGGCATCGGCCTGCTGGTCGCGCTGCAGGTGATCCCAGCGCGTGAAGATGACGCGGCCGAAGCTGTCGACGATGGGATCGAACGAGCCCGACGGCGAGTGCTGCATCAGCATCAGGCTGCCGGTCGCGGGATCGAGCTTCCAGAGCCCGGTCGGCGTCGCCGTCGATTCGTACTCGTCGTGCTGCGGGTAGAGCCAGCGCTGGCCGCCGCGCGGCCGGTCGCTGACGAAGATGATGCTGCCGTCCGAGCCGTACGTCGCCTGCACGTTGTTGTAGTTCTCCGGCTGGTTCGGCACGCGCGTGATCGACACGGTCTCGCCCTGGCCGAACCCGGTGATCTCGTAGATCTGCCAGAACCACTGGCCCTGCTGGTACTGCTCGGTCGGCGCGCCGATGACCATGCTGAAGAGCGCTTTCGTGCCGCTCCAGTGCACGGCGGGATCGCGCACGGCGATCGAAGCGTCGCCCTGGAAGCCGCTGGTGCCGTAGCCGGCTTCCTGCGTGAGGTTGCGCAGCGTGCCGTCGGTGTAGCGGATGTAGAGATCACCGCCGCGGCCGACGGTCTCGATGTTGCCGAGCTGGTTGCCGAACACCGACCCGATCGCCGCGAAGTCGCCCGGGATCGGCACCTGCGTCACGAACAGGATCGGATTCGGCAGCGCGTTCGTCGACGCATGCTCGGCATGGCCTTGCCCGGTCGCGAAGAGCGCAGCCGCAAATGCAGTGATGCGAAGCGCGCCGACGGCGCGCGCGGAATGACGCCAATGACCCATGAGTTTTCCCCTGATTAGGTGCAATGCGCCCAGGTGCCGACCCCGCCGCGAGGGTCGGCGATCGGTCGGTCGGCGTCAGTGACGGGTATCACGCCTCGGCGCTCGCTTCGCCGATATGCGTGCCAGGGGATGGAATGCGACATTCGCGGCAAGGCGAATGCGGACGCGGGCCTCAGCCTTCGGGCGCGATCGAAGCCAGGTCGATATAGAGGCTCGTGTTCGCCGAGCGACGCCCGTCGGGCTCCATGTAGTAGCCCGGCGTCGATCCGATCACGCGATAGCCGAGCTTCTGATAGAAGCCTTCCGCATAGCCGCCGGCGCGCGTGTTGAGGATCAGCAGCGTGCGCCCGCACTGGCGCGCGGTGTCGTGGAGCGCGCGCATCATGCGCAGCCCGAAGCCGCGCCCGCGGAATGTGCCGGTCGTGAACACCTTCTGCACTTCGGCGCGATGCTGCGCATTCGTCCAGCGCGCGAACGCGAGCTGACCCGTCGCGACCATGCGATTGCCGAGACTCGCCACGAGCAGCACGCGCGATCCCGCGCCGATCTCGTCGCCGAGCGACAGCCAGTAGCGTTCGGCCTCATCGCGCGACAGCGGCGCGAGGAATCCCAGCGGAAAGCCGCTGTCGACGACGCCGGTCAGGAGGCACGCGAGCCCCGGCACGAGCTGCCGGAGCTCGGTCGACAGCACCCGCCGGACGCGCACCGCCGCGCGAAGGTTCGCATCGCCCGTGGGCCCATTCGACTGCGGCGTCTCATTTACGCGTGGCATGCGCGAGCTCCCCGATCGGGTCGGTGCCGTCGTCGCGGTTCGTTTTGCCGCCGGCGACTGCCTCGCGTCGCGCGACGACGACGGCCGTCGCGAGATCGCCGGTCACGTTGAGCGCCGTGCGGCACATGTCGAGGAAGCGGTCGACGCCGAGGATCAGGCCGATGCCTTCGGGCGGCACGCCGAGATAGCCGAGGATCATCGCGATGACCGGCATCGATCCCGCGGGCACGCCGGCGGTGCCGAGGCTCGCGACGATGCACACGCCGATCAGCAGCGCCTGCTGCCCGAGATCGAGCGTCACGCCGAAGCACTGAGCGATGAAGAGCGTGGCGAGCCCTTCGAACAGCGCCGTGCCGTGATGGTTCGCGCTCGCGCCGATCGTCAGCACGAAGCGCGCGATGCGGCTCGGGAGGCCGAGGTTCTCCTCGGCGACCTTGAGCGTCGTCGGCAGCGTCGCCGCGCTCGACGCGGTCGAGAACGCGGTCAGGATCGCCTCGCGGCTGCCGCGCAGGAACGTCCCGACCGGCATGCGTCCGGCGAAGCGCACCCAGAGCGGCAGCACGACGAACATGTGCAGGCCGAGCGCGAGCACGACCGTCAGCACGAACCGCCCAAGCGTGACGAGCAGCTCCCAGCCGAAGCGCGCGCACAGCGCGAACAGGAGGCACGCGACGGCATACGGCGTCAGGCGCGCGACGAGACCGACGAGCCGCACGACGAGCTCGTTGAGACCCTGGATCGTCGCCCGGAACGCCGCGGTCGCCGGCGTCGGCGCGAGCACGAGCCCGATGCCGAGCAGCACGGCGAAGAACATCACGCAGAGGAACTGGTCGTCGGCCGCCGCGCGCAGCACGTTGCGCGGCACGATGCCGAGCACCATGTCGACGCCGGACATCGCGTGCCGCGAGCCGGCGATGTCGCGCACCTTCGCGCCGGCATCGCGGATCAGCGCCTCGCGCACGCCGGCGTCGAAGCTCGCGCCGGGCTCGACGACATGGATCACGACGAGGCCGAGCACGACGGCGATCAGCGTCACGAGCGCGGTATAGAGCAAGGTTCTCGCGCCGACGCGGCCTAGCGTCGCGACGTCGCCGAGCTCGGACACGCCGAGCACCAGCGCGCTGAACATCAGCGGCAGCACGAGCATGAAGAGGAGGCTCAGGAACAGCTGCCCGCCCGGTCGCGCGACGTTGTCGACGACGAAGTCCACCGCCGTGGCGTCGCCGCCCGCGTGCACGTAGGCGTACGCCGCGAGGCCCGCGCCGGCACCGGCCACGAGGCCTGCGACGGTTCGGGTCAGCAGCGTCGTTTTCACGGGCGGAACTCCGTCACCGCGCCGCGGGCTCGAAGCCGTCGACGAAGATGTGATCGTCGATCGTCACGGCCTGCACCTCGAACGCGCCGATGTCGGCCGCATCGCCGCTGACGCGCAGGAAGCCCTCGCCGCGCTGGTCGCCGGCGAGGTCGGACGCGTCGTTGCCGCGATCGATCGCCGGGCTGCCCGGCAGGAGCGCGTGCGTCAGCGTCGGGCCGCCGTTGTCGGCGAGCGGACCGAGCAGCGGATCGTCCGTGATCGTGTCGAGCGGCGGGATGATCGTCGACGTGCCGATCAGGTTGTTCGCGCCGATCAGCAGCGTGGCGAGCCCGCCGAAGTCGTACGGCGTCGCATCCATCGTGTTGCCGAACACGATCGTGCTCTGCAGCGAGGCTGAGCTGCGCACGAAGATGCCGCCGGCGGCCGGCTCGTCGTTGGTCGTGTTCGCGTTCGACGCGACCGTGCTGTTCGACATCGAAAGATAGAGGCCGTACGCGCCGCCGCCCTTGCCGTAGGCGGCGTTGCCGGACACCGTGCTGTTCGACATCGTCGTGCGGATGAAGAAGACGCCGCCGCCGCGGTCGGCACGGTTGCCCGAGATCGTCGACGCAGTCACCGTCGAGTCGCCGAGAACCGCGATGCCGCCGCCGATCGAATAGCTCTCGGCCGAGCTTGCGATGTTGTCCGCGACCGTGCTGCGATCGAGTGTCAGGAGGGCCGAGCCGAGCGCGCCGCCGCCGGCGAACGACGTTGTGCTCGTGCAGCTGTTGTGCGACACGACCGACTTCGAGAGCTCGATGCCGAGCGCGCCGATGGCGCCGCCGAAGCAGCCGTAGGTGTCCGAATGGCCCTTGCAGCCGGCGACGGTTACGTCATCGCCGACGACGCGGCCCGCCGATACCACGCATCCGCCCGTGGCCAGGCCGCCTGTCTCCGACAGGCCGTATCCGTTGATAAGGCGCAGGCCCGAGACGTCGAGCGTGCCCGACCCCGTGTGATGGAAAACGCGATCGAGATTGCCGCCGTCGATCGTCAGCGCCTGCGCGCCAGGGCCGACGATGCGCAGGTTGCCCTGCGGGACCTCGACGGCGCCGTGCGCCAGCGTGATCGTGCTGCACGACAACGCCGAAAGATCGACGCTGTCGCCGCTCTGCGAAAGCGCAACGATGCTGCGCAGGCTGCCGTCGCCGTCGTCGTCGCAGCTCGTGACCTGGTGCGTCGGGCCCGAGCTCTGCAGCTCGAACGCGCCGATGTCGGCCGCCGGCCCGACGACACGCGTGTTCCAGAGATAGCGCTGGTCGAACCGGAAATCGTTCGCGTTGTTGCCCGCATTGATCGCCGGGCTCGTCGACGCCAGTGCATGGGTGCGCGTGCGGCCGCCGTTGTCGGCCAGCGGCTGGAGCTGCGGGTCATCGCGCAGCGTGTCGTCCGGCAGCGTGACCGCCGAGGTGACGATGAGGTTGTTCGCGCCGGTGATCGGGCCGACGCCGTAGAGCGAGATGTCGTATGGCGTGTCCAGCACCGCGTTGCCCTGCCCCGCCGCCGGGCAGATCGTGTTGTCGGCGATGATCGAGCTCTGGATGTCGGGCGCGAGGTTGTAGTTCTGCAGGCCGATCGCCGCGATGTAATACGGCACGACCTCGGTGCTGCCGGCGCAGTTGAGCGCGATCGTGCTGTTGCTGAGCGCGAGCTGCACGTTCGAATACATGCCGCCGATGAACGACGTCGCGAAGTTGCCCGAGATCGTGCTGTTGTTGACCTCGGCCGTCGCGTAGCGGCCGCCGACCAGCGAGATGCCGGCGCTGTTGCTCGAGCGGTTGCTGTCGATCGTCGTGCCGGCGATGTAGGCATGGCCCTTGACGAACGCGCCGCCGCCGAAGCCGCGCGTCGCGTCGCTGTAGGCCTTGTTGCCGCTGATGGTCGAGTTCGTGGCGTTGAGATCGCCCCCCACGTAGATGCCGCCGCCGCGGACGTCGTTCGTATCGCTGTGGGCGTAGCTCGACGTCACGTCGGCGTCGGTGAGGCGCACGTTCTTCTTCGCGTAGACCGCGCCGCCGGCCGCCATCGACCCGCTGGCGCGCACCTCGCAGTTCGACACGCGGGTCTCGTCGATGTAGAGGCCGTAGCCGGCCACGCAGCCGCCGTTGCCGGTGCTGTAGCCGTCGACGAGGTTGAGCCCCTGGACGTAGAGGCGCCCGAAGTCGATGCCGTGGTTGAAGATGCGATCGCGGCCGCCGCCGCTGATGGTCACGGCGCCGATGTTGCGCGAATAGACGTGCAGGTAGCGCGCGCCGGTGATCTCGATCGCGCCGCTCGTCAGCGTGATGGTGCTGCAGCGCAGGTCCGTGAGGTCGATGCGGTCCTGGTCTTCGGAGGCGGCAACGAGGTCGCGCAGGCTGCCGGGCCCGCTGTCGTTGCAGTTGGTGACCTTGCGCGTCGTCGACCCGTCGGGTGCTCGGCCGAGCCATGCGGCGGGTCCCGACGCCTCGGCGTTGCGCAGCGCCTGCTGCGGCAGCGCCGTCGTCGGCGGCGGATGCGCTTCGGACGCGAGCAGCGGGCCGCCGAGCGCCAGCGCGGCGCCGAGACAGACTGCGAGAGGTTGCTTGCGGAGCGATCGTGAATCCGTGCGCATGGCGCGGTCCTTCCTTGGAATGGGGCGGCGGTCCCTTCGCCGCGGCGCGAGAACGAATAGCTTCGTATCGGAAAAACTCACTTTCCCGAGGAAGCCAGGTTGCGCGGTTGCGCATCGCGCGATGCGTCCCAATGCGCTTCCCTGCCGTCGCGGGGCTCCGCCGTACAACGAGAAAACAGCAGAGCGTGCGACACGCCCGCCGTGCGACGGAGGGGTAAACACCCACGTCAGGGTTCCAACGCGCCGCGACGCGTCCCAGAATGCGCGCCGATCCGAAAGCGCACTCTGTGCGACGAGTGCGCGTACGCGGCCCAGATCGGCATGTGCGAGATGTGGAGGTCTAGCGTGCTTGAGGCAGATGCCGGCTGTCCGGCAACAGAGGAAGTCGGCGGTACCGCCGATCCGCTCTTCATCGACGTCTACGAGCGTCTCAAGGCCATGGCGAGCCGCCAGCGCCTGCGCGGCGGCGGCCCGCGGACGTACTGCACGACGGAGCTCGTGCACGAGGCTTACCTCAGGATGAGCGAGTCGGACAACCGCTACGAGCATCCGGCGCATTTCTTCGCCTACGCCGCGCGCGTCATGCGGCACGTCCTGACCGACGCCGCGCGGCGCCGGGCCCAGCCCAAGCGCGGTGGCGACCAGTCGCGCGTGACGCTGAGCGATCCGCTGGTCGACGCGGTGCATTTCGATCCGCACCTCGCCCTCCAGCTCGACTCGGCGCTCGCCGAGCTCGAAGCCGACGACCCCCGCTCCGCGCGCGTCGTCGAGCTCCACTACTTCGCCGGACTCGAGCTCAAGGAAGTCGCCGAGATGCTGGGCGTGACGCGGCGCACCGTCGACCGCGACTGGCGCTACGCCCGCGCCTTCATGGCCGAACGCGCCGACGCCGCCTGAGCGGCCGCGTTTCGCAAACCGGCCCGGTTTTGCGTTCTACGCCCGATGCACCCCTATTCCGCCGACTCGACCTCGCTGCGCGACCTCTTCCATGAGCTGACCGAGCTCGATCCGGCCGCGCGCCCCGCGCGGCTCGCCTCGCTCGACCTTCCCGAGGAGGCGCGCCTGCGCCTGCAGGCGATGCTGCTGTTCGACGAGGTCGCCTCGCTCGCGCCCGAGCGGCGCGACGCCCGCATGGCTGCGGACCCTTCCGCCGCCGGCCGCGTCAACGCGATGCTCGCCGCCGACGTGCGCATGCCGACGATCGCGCGCGCGACGACCGAGGTGATCGGCCGCCTGCGCGACGACGACGCGATGCTCGGCCGCTCGCTGGTCGGCACCCGCATCGGCACGTTCCGGCTCGTCGCGCTGATCGGCCAGGGCGGCTCGTCGGCGGTGTTCCGCGCCGAGCGCCAGGCCGGCGACGGCTCGCAGGCCGTCGCGCTGAAACTCCTGCGCACCGGCCTCTACTCCGCCGATGCGCAGCGCCGCTTCCGCCGCGAGCAGGCGATCCTCGCGCAGCTCACGCATCCGAACATCGCCAACCTGATCGAGAGCGGCGTCAGCGCGGCCGGCATTCCCTACATCGCGATGGAACTCGTCGACGGCCTGCCGATCACCAGGGCGGCGGACCAGCGCGAGCTCGACATCGAAGACCGGCTGGTCTGGTTCACGACCGTGTGCCGCACGATCGAGGCCGCGCACGCCTCGCTGGTCGTGCATCGCGACCTCAAGCCGTCGAACCTGCTCGTCACGCGCGCCGGCGATCTCAAGGTGCTCGACTTCGGCATCGCCAAGCTCGTCGACGAGGATTCGGTCGCGACGCGCACGCAGTCGATCGCGTTCACGCCGGGCTACGCGGCGCCCGAGCAGTTCGGCGGCACGGCGCCGACGACGGCGCTCGACGTCTACTCGCTCGGCGTCGTGCTCGGCGAGCTCCTGACCGGGCGCAAGCTAACCGCCGACCAGCGCGCGAGCGCCGCGATCTCGGCCGTCGACGCCGGCGATCCGCCGCTGCCGCACGGCCTGCCGCCGCGACCGACGCTGATCTCGCGCCTGCGCGGCGATCTCGACGCGATCCTCGCGACGGCGCTCGCCGACGAGCCCGCCATGCGCTATCGCAGCGCCGGCGCGCTCGCCGACGACATCGAGCGCTATCTCGGCGGGAAGCCCGTGCGCGCGCATCCGCCGTCGAGCATGTATGCGCTCGGCAAGTTCGTGAAGCGCCACCGCGCCGGTTTCGCGGTCGCGGCGACCGCGGTCATCGCGCTCGTCGTCGGCACCGGCATCGTCGCCTGGCAGGCGCACAGCATCGCGCGCGAGGCGCAGCGCGCCGAGGGCACGCGCGATTTCCTGCTGCGCGTGTTCAGCGCGGCGGAGCCCGCGGGTCCTCGCGCCGCGCCGCCGACCGTCGCCGCCGTCGTGCGCGCGTCGCTCGACGAGGTGCGCCATTCGGAGTCGCTGCAGCCGGCCGTGCGCATCGAGCTCATCGACGCGCTCGGCGGCGTGCTGCGCCAGCAGGGCGAGATCAACGAGAGCCTCGCGCTGCTCGAGGAAAACTATCGCAACGCCGTCGCGACGCTCGGCATGGCCGATCCGACGACGCTGCAGGCCGGCCTAGGGCTCGCCGAAACCGAGAACGAAGCCAAGCAGTCCGCCGCGGCGCGCCCGCTGCTCGACGAGCTGATCCGCGCGAGCCGGCTGCACGCCGGCAATGCGCTCCGCGCGCGGCTGCTGACGACGTCGTCGTGGCTCGGCGTCGAGCGCTTCGAGTCCGAGCGCGCGCTCGCCGAGTCGGCCGAGGCGGTGTCGCTCTGCGCATCGGGTTGCGACGAGCACACGCGCGTCGAGACGCTGGTCGCGCGCGGCGACGTGCTGGCGAGCTTCAACGACGAGCCGGCCGCGCTGCCGGTCCTCGAGCAGGCGCTCGCGGCACAGAAGCGCATGTTCGGCGGGCCGCACGTCGAGATCGCCGACACGCTCGGCATGATGTCGCGCGCGTACCGGCGCATCGGCAAGCTCGACCGTGCCGAGGAGCTCGCGCGCGAGGCGCTCGCGATCATCGAGTCGAGCCTGCCCGATCCGCACCAGCGCCGCTCGAATGCGCTCGATGCGCTGCGGCAGGTGCTGATCGACTCGCGCAAGTTCGACGAGGCGGTCGTCCTCGGCCGGCGCATCACCGACATGGACGCGGCGCTGTTCGGGCCCGACCACACCAACCTCGCGACCGATCACAACACGCTCGGCTACGTTTACCTCCTGCAGGGCCGCTACGCGGAAGCCGCGGACTGCTTCGCGCGGGCGCTCGCGATCGCCGAGAAGATTCCCGACAACGAGCGCAAGGTCGCGATCTACCAGGCCGATCTCGGCTACAGCATCGGGCTTGGCGGCGACGCGAACCGCGGCATGCAGCTCATCAGCGAAGCCGTGACGCGCTTCCGCGCGCAGGCCGAGATCGACTACAGCGAGCTCGCGTCGGCGATGGAAAAGCTCGGCGAGCTGCAGCGCGTGTCCGGCGAGCTCGACGTCGCGCTCGCGACTTACGAGAACGCCGACCGCGTCTATCGCCAGCACCTCGCGACGGCACCGCGCGAATGGCATGCGCGCACGCTGATCGGCCTCGGCCGCACGCTGGCCGACCGCGGCGAGGACGTGCGCGCGGAGCCCGCGCTGCGCGAGGCGATCGAGAACATCGGCACGCCGCCGGAGCGCCTGTCGGTGATGCGCGTCGAGGCGCGCACCGCGCTCGCGGAAATCCTGCATCGCCGCGGCGACCTCGCCGGCGCGCTGCGGGTTCTCGGCGAGGCGACGCGCGAGGGCGATCTCGCGCAAGGCACCTTGCCCACGAGCCTCAACGCACTGCTCGCCGAGGCGGGCGCGACGATCAAGCCGCTGCCGGTCGCGCGCAAGCCCGACGACGGCACGCCCGCCGTGCCGAGGACCGTGTCGAAAGCGCCGCTCTGATCCGCTAGCCGGATGCGACGAGGTTGTACGGGCGCATCATCTCGTTGTCCTCGTGCTCCAGGATGTGGCAGTGCCACACGTAGCGGCCGGGATAACCCGAGAACTTCACGATGATGCGCGTCACCATGCCGGGATCGGCGCGCACGGTGTCCTTCCAGCCGGCCTCGCCGGGCTCCGGCGCGATCGCCCGGCTCGTGTAGCGCAGCGTTTTCCTGAGCTGGAACTCGCTTTCGTCGAAGCGGCGCCGGTCGAGGATCTGGAAGCGCACGAGGTGCAGGTGGATCGGGTGCGCGTCGTCGGTGAGGTTGACGAGGTTCCAGATCTCGACGCTGTCCAGCACGGGCTCCTCGGTGATCGGCGCGCACCAGTGCGACTGGTTGAGCAGCATCGTGACCGGCTCGCCGACCATGTCGTCCAGCTCATCGAGCGTCAGCGTGCGCGTGCGGATCGCCGCTGACTCCGGGATGCGCGCGATGTCGCGAAGCTTTGCCGGCACGACGCTGGCATCGGTCTCGACGCCGCCCGCGACGCGAAACTGCATGACCGTGTAGGCGTCGTTGCGCAGCACGATCTCCTCGCCGCCGCGGCCGGCGAAATCGACGACGACGTCGGCGCGCTCGCCCGGCGCGAGCTGCAAGGCTCTCGCCGGCAGCGGTGCCGCGAGCAGGCCCTGATCCGTGCCGATCTGCCGGAAGCCCTGCCCGTTCGCGAGCATCAGGTGATAGAAGCGGCTGTTCGAGGCGTTGATGACGCGGAAGCGGTACTTGCGCGCGCGCACGTCGAGGCGCGGGAACAGCTTGCCGTTGACGAGAATGGCGTTGCCGGCGAATTCGGACGACCACGGATTCGCCGGCGGCGTGGAGACCGGGTACGACAGGCGTCCGTCCTTCTCGAACATGCGGTCGCAGAGGATCAGCGGCATCTCGAACTCGCCGGACGGGAGGCCGAGCGCCGCTTCGACATCGTCGCGCACGAGGTACGCGCCGAGGAGGCCCGCGTAGACGTTGAGGCGCGTGATGCCGA
>Ga0126377_10001461_pt1 | contig 15561 bp, 12 predicted proteins | sample PanSoiMetPlot_22_FD_92647 | JGI IMG/M metagenome (GOLD analysis project Ga0126377, IMG submission 92647) | Tropical forest soil microbial communities from Panama - MetaG Plot_22 | ecosystem: Environmental > Terrestrial > Soil > Tropical forest > Bulk soil | place: Panama | collected 2016-02-17
CGAAGATCTTCCGCTGCGGCGGTGATGAAGACCTGAGCCGTGCCGGACAGGCTGACCGCCGCATTGCCGTTCGTGCTGCGGAGAACCGACCGCGTCAGCGTGGTGCCGGACGCGGTGTAGGTCCCGCGTCCGATCTCACTATTGATCCCGTCGGCAATCGCGTAGGTGACGACGTCGCCATCCGCGACCCCGGCCTGCGTGAACGTCAAGAATCCGGTGACCGCCGAGCCAAGCGTGATTGTCCCCGTTCCGGTCGTCGCCGTCGACATGCGGGCGAGGCTGTAGAGCTTGGGCATGGGTCACGCGAGCTGCAGCACGCCATTGGTCGGATCGAACTGCACCTGGAACGAATTCCCCGACGTGATCGTCAGGTTCGTGCAGTAGTCGTAATAGCCGATCAGGTTGCCGTTCGCCGGCGTCGAATTGTAGAGCACGCAATAGCGGAACGGTCCGATCGAGCCGCCCGCCGCCGTGAAGGTCACGTTGTTGAGCCTGAGCGTGTAGGTGCCGCTCGACTGCGCGGACGCGACGAGCGCCGCCGGCGTGCCGCCCGTCGCATAGCCGTTGCCGGCCGCGATCTCGGTGATGTCGGCCTTGATCGCGTTGGCGGCGACCGGCGACGTGTTGGTCAGCATGACCTTGAGGGTATCGCTGCCGAGGTTGTGGACCTTGTTCGCGATGTCGGCGACGAAGGCGTTGAACTTGTTGAACGAGGCCATGGGGTGTCCTTTTTGCTTCGTAGGATGGGTTGAGCGAAGCGAAACCCATCTTTGACTCGCGAGCGCCCGACCTGGCCGGTGGGTTACGCGCCACCGATCTCGGCTTGCCCGAGATCGCCATCAATGGCGCGGGTCGAGTAAACCCGACCTGCGTGGCGCTTACCCACCCTGCGAACTATGCCGGCGGCAACGTCTCGAGATGCGAGACGCGCCCATACGCGTCGCGCACGACACGCTTCGGCGCGCACATGCGGCGCATGGTCTCGACCAGCTCGGCGATCAGCGCCGCGTTGGGATTCACCGGAGCACCGGCTGAATCGCCTGCGCTCACGCTTGTGCCCCCGCTTGTACCCCCGCTTGCGCCCTCGCCTGCCGGCGTCGCGCCGCCCGCCGGCGCGACCGCGCAGTGGAGATGGCGGAACTTCTGGTCGCGTACCTTGAGCTCGTGCTCCAGCAGGGCGAGCTGCTTGTCGAACTCGAAGCGCGCATGCTGCAGCGCAAGCTCGCTCTGCGCCTTGTTGTTCTGCGCCGCCATCTCGGCCTGCGCCTGGCGCTCCTCGAATGCCATGCGCGCCTGGATCTCGGCGAGCTTGGGATCGGGCGGCGGCGGATGCGGCTGCGATGCGGCCGGCGGCGCGACCGTCTTCGGATCGGTGAAATAGGCGTCGACGTTCGGCAGGCCGACCAGCTTGGTGACCTCCTTCGCCGAATTGTAGAGGTTCTGCGCGTTGACGAGATTGGTGAGCCCGCCGGCGAGTGCCTCCTTCTGCAGCGCGATCACCGACATCACGTGGGCGAGCCGCTCGCTGCGGGTGCCGGTGCCGAGCCCGACATTGATCGTCATGTCGTAGCGGGTCTTCCAGGCGCGCGGATCCACCGTCACCCATTGATTGCGCAGCCGCACGGTCGCGGCCTGATCGCCGTGCTTGCGGATGGTCGCATGCACGAGCGTGAACAGGTCGCGCAGGCCGGTCTCGGCGAAAATGCGGGCGATCAGCCGGATGCGCGCCTGCGCGGCGCTGAACACCTGGTTGACCGCGGTCGCGCTCTGGTTCTGCAGCGCGTTGGCATCGATTCCCTGACCTTGGCGGGTGACGCCGGTGCGCAGCTCGCGCGTCGAGTCCAGGTATTCGAGCGCCGGAAACACGTGGCCGCCGATGGTCGGCACCTGCTGCCAGGTGAGGCCGCCCGGCTGCCGGGTGCGCACGATGCCGCCGGGCCGCGACACCAGGAGATCGTCGAGCGTCTCCGGGCCCGCGAACTGCTCGGCCACCTCGACCCGCGGATTGTTGGCCAGATATGCGTTGTCGAGCATCGCCCGCAGCAGCGCGGTCTTGATGCGCTGGATGTCCATCACGAGGTCGGCGATCGAGCGCCCGAAGAAGCGGTGCGTGACGATCACCGGCGTCATGGCGGCGAACGGCATCATGTCGAACGGCTCGATGTCGGGCTTGCCGTCCCGCTTGAGGATGTCGCCCTCCCCGCCCGCCGTGGTGACCTTGTAGAGCAGCGGCCTGCCGTCGCCCTCGTAGTCCATTCGGATATAGTGCTCGACCACGTCGATGCGCCGCGCCGCCGTATTGAGGCTGTCGCCCTGGCGCTGAAATTCCTCGACCGTGTCGCGCGCCGACTCCTCGGTGTTGCTCAGGCCCGCATAGCTCGGCAGCGCGCGCACCTGGACCGCGTCGAATCCCTGCGCGATCAGCTTGGCCTCGGTCACCAGCACCTTGTGAAAGCAGTAGTCGCAGTCACGCAGCGAGCGGGCGCTGCGCGCGATGCCGAACTCCTCGGGCGGCACCGGCTCGATCCGGGCATTGGCGGCCTTGCGCGAGCGCCGGACCTCGACGTCGTGCAGCGCCGGTCCGGCCGGCTCCGCCGTCTCGACCTGCGGCGCGGGAGAGACGCCCGGCAGGTCGGGCACCGCCAGCGGGCGCACGCTGTGCGCGATCACCTCGACGTCGGGGTCGGCGACCAGCAGCGAGAAAGCGTCGTCGGCGAGATCGTAGTAGGTCTCGCGCTCCTCGAGCGTGCGACTCTCCCACCACACCTTGACGACGCCGACCTTGGAAAGCAGCGCATCCTTGATGAAGGAATAGAGAACCAGGAATCCCGGATTGATCTGCATGAACACGTGGTTGACGTAGTCGGTCTCCTGCTCGGCCGCCGCCACGTCCTCTGGACCGACCGGCTCGAACCGCACCACCTCGTCGCCGGCGCAGAAGATCTCCATGAGCGACGGCATCAGGCCTTCGATGGTGTCGGCGACATCGGTCGACACCGCGCGCGAGCGGCCCTCGGGCGCCGGCATGTCGCGCGACACGTCGCCGAGGTAATAGTCCATGGCGTCGGCGCGCTCGTGGCTGAGCCGGGAGGCCGAGACCGCCGCGAGCGCGTCGGCCTTCTCGGCCGCGAGCATGGCCTTGAGCTCGGAGAGCGGCATCTTTGGCATGCGGATCGAGCTCTCACGTGTTTGCAACGGGTGCCGGCGTGGCGGCAGGCTTCACAACGCCGGTTGCGCCTCTGCGGTCAGTCCAACTGTCCAGCAGAAATATCCAGCAAAAGCATCCAGCAAAAAGCCCGGCCGCGATGTCCGCTGCCGGGCGCAATTCGACGTGTCTCATTTCGCCGATTAAGCGAATTGACGACGGGCCGCAAGAACAAAAAATGCGCAAGCACGGAATTCAACCCGGCCGCGACATGGCTCCACATGGCTCCACATGGCTCCACATGGCTCACATGGCCTCACCTGGCCTCACCCGGCCCCACATGGGCCTGCGGCGCATGCGCGCGGCGTGTTGCGCACCCCGCGAAAACCGCGTTACTTCTCACGCCAACTCGAAAAATCGCTCGGGAGGACAAGCATGGATCGGCGTCGCTTCGTCATCGGTACGGCAGCGTCCGCGCTCGCGGCTGGATCCGCATTCGCGCAGGAGACCTTTCCGTCGCATGCGATCACGATCTTCAACGCGTTTCCGCCCGGCGGCATCAACGATATCGTGACCCGGCCGTTCGCCTCGACGCTCGAGCCGATCCTCAAGCAGCCCGTGGTGGTCGAGACCAAGGCCGGTGCGGGCGGACAGGTCGGCGCCCAGGTCGCCGCCGCCGCCAAGCCCGACGGCTACACGCTGCTCTCGCACAACAACGGGATCTCCGGCTACGAGGAGGTCGACAAGCTGTTCGGCCGGACACCCAAGACCACGCCCGCCGATTTCATCCCGCTGGCGCGCCTCGTCGCCGACCCTGTCGTGGTGATCGTCAACGCGACATTGCCGTACAAGACGCTCAAGGATCTGCTCGAGGACGCCAAGGCGCGACCGGAGTCGATCATCTACAGTTCGGGCGGCCTCTACGGCGCAACCCACCTGCCGGTGGTTCTGCTCGAGAAGGCGACCGGCATCCCAAACCTCCGGCACCTGCCGACCAACGGCGGCGGGCCCGCGATCATCGCGGTGCTCGGCAACAACGCGCAGATGAGCACGCAGACCATCTCGGCGACGCTCCCGCACATCAAGGCCGGAAAGTTGCGCGCGCTGGCGTCCTTCGGCGGCGCCCGCTCGAAGGCGCTGCCCGACGTCCCGACCCTGAAGGAGCTCGGCTATGACGTCGAATACTATCTGTGGGTCGGCATCTTCGCGCCGAAAGGGACGCCCGCCAACGTCCTGTCGGTCCTCAACGGCGCCATCGACAAGGCCGCGCATGCGGAGCAATACACGAGTGCGATCGCCAATGTCGGCCTCGAGCCCGACTATCTCGACACCGCGGCCTTCGCCAAGTTCTGGGAGCAGGACGTCAAGCGGGCCGCCGAGGCGGTGAAGCTGATCGGCCGCCAAGGCTAGCGCACATTACGGCGACAGCCTGCCCCGGACTTTGGATCCGGGGTGGGCACCGGTCCGCCGAGAAGAATATGCGCCAAACCACGAATCTGGAGCACGTTCTGATTCCGTAGGGAACGGAACGTGCTCTGTTGTCGTCACCGTCAGTGCGCGCGCGACAGGATGCTGGTGGGCAGCTTCACGCGTGGCACCGGGGGCGGAATCGTCATCTCGCCCCGCCGGCCGAAGACGACGAGCTCGCGCGACTCGCCGTGGCGCTTGATCACGTAGTTGTAGCCGCCGAGCAGGCGCGAGAGGACCTGCGCGAGCGAACCCGCATAGGTGCCATTGGCCTTCGCATCGAGCGGAACTGCGGTCCGGTAGGCGATTTTGAGGCTGTCGGTGACGGCGGTGAGGACATCTCCGATCGGCGCGTGGTCGATGGTGACGCGCAAGGCGGCCGGCGTTCCCTCGACGCGCACGTCGGCGCGGGCGCTCGACGCGAGGCCGAGGGCGATCGCCAGCACAACCATGGTTCGGCGGCACGCCGCCGCGAATCGCGCCATGTGCGTTGTCCGCTACTTCCGGCCTATGGCAGCCGAACGAGGCCCAATAGGCAATCGGATCTTGGGTAACAAACCTGCGAGCGTGAAGCCACCGTGACGGGCCTTGGGTGCACCGTATCGGAAGCCCGAGGCCGCGCTATGGCGATAGCGATATTAATGCAAGAACAAAAGATGAACTTTCAGCCGAAATCCGCTACAGTGCCTGCCCCGAATCGCATCGAAAACCCCTTGGGAGAGGGAAAATGAGCGTAAATTCCGTCGGTTACGGTGAAATCCTCCGCCTCGCGGACCACACTGAGGAGCTCGCGCAGCTCGCCCATTGCGGCGACGACGAACGGCTCGACCGGGCGTTCAGCGCCGTGTGCAAGAAGATCTGGGGCTACACGCTCGACGATTTCGACGACGAGAGCCTCACGGCCAAGGACCACGACTTCCTCGATCGCCTGACCTGGAAGCGCGCCTGCGCGTTCGCGCGCCGCAACGGCTACGACCTGGTCGATCCGGTAACCGGCGACCTGGTTCCGGACTGGTGGGGTTTTGCCTGGATGATCCTTGCCCAGAAGCGCGGCCTGCTCACGCCCGAGGGCCGCGCCGCCGCGTGGCAGCGCTACGAGGCGAAGCTGCGCGACAACGAGAAGGTTATCGCCGTGATCGGGGCGCGCGCCTGAGCTGTCGCCGCATGGCCGTGCCGGCATCATGCCCACGCGTTGCATCTGCGAACAAAAAACCCAGGCCGCCGCCAGCCCGGGCGCAATTCGTCGTGTCCCATTTCGCCGACTAAGCGAATTGGGAAGGACCCGCAAGAATAAAATCGCGCAACGGCTCCGCGCGCGCCCGTGCCGGCGACGCGCGAAATCTACTCCCGAACTGCGTCACGCGGGGCGCTTGCGCGTCGCGCGCCGTATGCGGCCGCCCGCCTACGGCAGGTCGGAGATCAGCTTCTCGAACTCGGATTCGGTCCACGCCCGGGCGGTGCTGGTTCGCACATTTCCGAGTGCGCTGACCGCGACCGCGAACTTGGCGACATCGTCGCCGCTGGGCGCTTCGGCGATCACGAGGAGATCGCTGTTGCCCGACGTCACGTAGACGTGCTTGAGCTCGACCCCGACCTTCTTGCCGAGTTCGCGCGCCGCCTTGCTGCGCTTTGGCCAGTCCTTGAGCGAGCGGATCCCCTGCTCGGTCCAGTTCAGCGATAGGATGAATGTCGACATGGCTCTCCTCCTCTGGCTGGGCTATCGGATTACCGATGATCAAGAAGGCGCGCCCGACCGCGCCGCGGTCGCCAAACCAGCTGGCGACTCTCCAAACAGCTGGCGACTCTGACGTGCATGCCGACGGCGTTGCGGTTCGGCGCGCCGGACGACCTCGGTTCGTCTGACCTCACCGGTTGCTCGGTTCGGGAGCCTACACCTGCGGTCGCGCGCATAGAAGGGCCGGCGCCGACGCGGAATGGCCAACGGACTTGGCAGCGGATTTAGGCGACGGGATCTGCGTGGATCGTGCCGGATCTCCCGGCGATGTCTCCGGATGATTCATCTCTCGTTAACCAATGCGGCGCTACCCCGGAATCAGCCGCAACACATTTCCAATCGTTTGCCGCTAGCTTGTGCTGGGCGGTGGACGTCGCAGTGGCGGGCATGCGTGGCTGATTCGACTCTTCCGGCCGAGCTGATCTCGGGCTTGGTACATTCGCGTTCGACGCCGCTCCCCGAAGGTGCGCGCGAGCGCGCGCGCTTGCATGCGCCCGCGAGGCGCCCATGACGAATGGCGGTCCGCAAGCGGCGAGCGGCGCTTCGGCGCGCGCGATGGCGAGCGCGGCCCACCTCGCGGTGTTCGCCGCCCTCATCGATCTCGAAAACGACGCGAACGCGTTCGACGCGCTCTTTCGCGCGCTCGCTGCAGTGCTCGGGTTCGACCGCGCGCTGGTGCTCGCGGATACCGACGGCGCCGCCTATTGCGTGGCGGCGCAGCCCGCCGACCTCGCCGGCCGGCGCTGGCCGGGCCGGGCGCTGCGCGACGCGATGACGGTCCGCGCGTTCGCGCCCGGCAGCGGCGCCGGCGCGCAAGACGGCCTGCTCGCAGCCCTCGCCGACGGCCGGCCGGCGCTCGCGCTTCCGATCGGCCTCGGTGGGCGCCCTGCCCTGCTCGTGCTGCTGCGCGCGCCGGCCGCCGTGGGCTTCGACGAAAACGACCTCGCGCTCGCCCGTCACTACGCCGCGTTCGCGCTCTCTACCGTAATTGCGCGTACCGGCAGCCGCCTCGAGGCCGAGGTCGCGCGCCTGACGCGTCTCGTCGACGACAGCCGGCGCGACGAGCAGGAGGCGCGGCAGGACCGCGCGCTCCTCTGGGAGATCATCGACCATCTGCCGATCGGCCTCACCGTGCAGGACGACGCCGGGCGATTCATCCTCGCGAACGCGACGGCGGCCGAAAGCCTGGCGACGCCGGCGGATTCCCTGATCGGCGCCTCGCCGGCCGATTTCCTGTCCGAACAGGACGCCGCGAGCCGGCGCGAATGGGAGCTCGGCATCCTCCGGCAAGGCAGCCCGACGACCACGGAGACCAGCGTCTCGGACCAGCCGGGCGCCCGCACCTGGGTCACCGCCCACACGCCGGTGCGGATCCGCGACCACACGCTGCTGGTGTCGAGCTCGGTCGACATCACCGACCGCAAGGAGGTCGAGCGCGCGCTCGCCGATCAGGCACGGCGCGACGAGCTCACCGGCCTGCCCGATCGCAGCGTCATCGAGGAGCGCATCGCGGCGATCATCGCCCGCGGCGAGCCGGACCATCGCTTCGCCCTCGCCTTCATCGACATCGACAATTTCAAGCACGTCAACGACTACTACAGCCGCGCCATCGGCGACGCGCTGCTCGTGACGATCGCCCGGCGCATCGCGAGCCGGCTGCGGCCCGGCGACATGCTCGCGCGCATCAGCGGCGATGAATTCCTGCTCGTGCTCGACCCGCTCGACGACGAGGGCGGGATGCGGTCGATCATCGACGCGATCCTCGCGAGCCTCAAGGAGCCGGTCCGCATCGAGTCGTTCGAGATCTTCAGCGCATGTTCGATCGGCGTTTGCGTCTATCCCGCGCACGGCCGCAGCTACGCCGAGCTGCAGCGCAACGCCGACGGCGCCATGGACCGGGCGAAGCGCACCGCCCGCGGCTCCGCGGTCTTCTTCGACCGCGACATGGGCGAGGCGATGTCGGCGCGCGTCGCGGTGGAGCAGCGCCTGCGGCTCGCGATCCGCGACCGCCATTTCGGCTGCGCGTTCCAGCCCAAGGTCGATATCCACAGCCAGCAGGTCGTCGGCTTCGAGACGCTGATCCGCTGGCGCGACGACAACGGCGAGATCCGCGCGCCCGGCGAGTTCATCGGCCTCGCGGTCGAGCTCGGGCTGATCAATCCGATCACCAATTTCGTGCTCGCCGAGGCGCTGGGCGCGATCGACCGCCTCGACGCCGCATTCGGCAGCGGCACGACCATCAGCATCAACGTAGCGGCCGCGCAGGCGGGCGATCTCGATTTCATGCATTCGTTCGCGCAGACCCTGCGGGACAGCAACCGTGCCGACCGGATCATCGTCGAGGTGACGGAGGACGCGTTCGTCGCCAAGGGCACATTCCAGACCCAGGTGCTTCCGATCCTGCGTGAGCTCGGCGTGCGCATCTCGATCGACGATTTCGGCACCGGCTATTCGTCGCTCGGCATGCTCGCCGACATCATCGCCGACGAGATCAAGATCGATCGCTCGTTCATCACCGGCATCAACGAGCGGCCACGCAATCAAAGCGTCCTGCGCGCGATCGAGTCACTCGGCCGCGCGCTCGGCATGACGATCGTGGCCGAAGGCGTCGAGACATTCGAGGAACTCGCCTATCTGCAGACCGCGACCCGCATCCGCTACGCGCAGGGCTTCTATTTCTCCAGGCCGATCTACCTCGACGAACTCGCCGGCGCGCGGGCGGCCGATCTCGTGCGGCGCGCGCCCGAGGCGATGCGCGGGCAGCCCGAGCGCGAGACGCCGGCGCGCGTGCCGCCGCCCGCGCGCAGCGACTAGCGCATATTCCGGCGAAAGCCTGCCCCGGACTTGATCCGAGGTGGGCACGGTTCGCCGATAAAAATATGCGCCAAACCTAGGAACTGAACGTGCTCTAGTCAGATACCGTATCCGCCAGCGCGGGCCGGGCCCGCGCCGACGGGCGGCAAGCGGGCGCACGCAGGCCCGAAGCGCGGAACGTTATTTCCGTTTCGGCGTTCGGTTCCGGTTGGGTGCGTGTTCGCGCCGGCCGCGATCACGCTCGAGCCCTGCGATCGAACCTGTTGCAGAAACTGCAGAAATCGGGAGTGCGCCGCAAAATCCCCGCCGCCTGAACCCATGACGTCAGCTCCCAGCGAATCTGGCACCAGGCCCGCGCTCGATGTTTCGTCCCCGCACAACGGCGAATTTGAGCGCGCTCATTCGCGGCAAGGACTGGTCGCAGACGCCGATCGGTCCGATTGCGCAGTGGTCGCCTGCGCTGAAGATGATGGTCGACATCCTGCTGGCGAACCGCTTCCCGTGCCTGCTGTGGTGGGGGCCGAACTACATCTCGCTCTACAATGACGCCTACCGGCCGATCCTCGGGACCAAGCATCCGAAGGCAATCGGGTTGCCCTTCAGGGAGGTCTGGCCGGAGATCGACCACGTCCTGCGCCCCCTCATCGATGCGCCCTTCAACGGCGGGCCGGCGACCTGGATGGAAGACATCCTGCTCGAGGTCAATCGCCACGGCTTCGTCGAGGAAACCCATTTCACGATCGCGTACAGCCCGGTGCCCGACGACACCGCGCCGCGCGGCATCGGCGGCGTGCTGGCGACGGTGAACGAGATCACCGAGAAGATCGTCGGGCGTCGATCGCTACATCGAGGCAGGCCAGGACGCCGTGCGCCGCGCCGCGACGCTCACGCAAAGGCTGCTGGCGTTCTCGCGCCAGCAAAATCTCGATCCCAAGCCGATCGACGCCAACAAGCTCATCGCCGGCATGGAGGAGCTGATACGCCGCACGGTCGGGCCAAGCGTCGAGGTCGAGGTCGTCGGCGCCGGCGGATTGTGGCCGACGAAGGTCGACGCGCCGCAGCTCGAGAGCGCGCTTCTCAATCTCTGCATCAACGCGCGCGATGCCATGGCGCCGGACGGCGGGCTCCTGACCATCGAGACCGCCAACAAGTGGCTGGACGAGCGTGCCGCTCGCGAGCGCGATCTGCCGCCCGGCCAGTATGTATCGATCTGCGTGACCGATACCGGGACCGGCATGACCCCCGAGGTCATCGAGAAGGCGTTCGATCCGTTCTTCACCACCAAGCCGATCGGACAAGGGACCGGGCTGGGCCTGTCGATGGTCTATGGTTTCGTCCGGCAATCCGGCGGCCAGGTCCGGGTCTACTCGGAGGTCGGAAAGGGCACGACGATGTGCCTTTACCTGCCGCGCCATGTCGGCGAGGTCGAGGACATGTCGGAGACCGATGTCTCATCCAGCCTCCAGTCCGGCGACGGCGAAACGGTGCTCGTGGTCGATGACGAGCCGACACTCAGAATGCTGATCTGCGACGTGCTGGAGGAACAGGGCTACAACATTCTCTCGGCCCGGAACGGCGCGGTGGCGCTGAAATTCCTGCAGTCGGATGTGCCCATCGATCTCCTGATCACGGATGTCGGCCTGCCCGGCGGGATGAATGGCCGCCAGCTTGCCGCCGAGGCGCGCAAGCACAGGTCGCGCCTGGCAATCCTTTTCATCACCGGCTTTGCCGAGAATGCCGCAGTCGGGCACGGCCACCTCGACCCCGGCATGGAAGTGCTGACCAAGCCCTTCGAGATCACCAGCCTTGCCATGAAGGTCAAAGAGCTGATCGAGAGATAGTCTTACTGCGTCACTTCCGCGTCATTGCGAGCGACCCGCCTACGCTCGCGTTGCGAGCTACGTCGGGTTTGAGTCCGCCGTAGCGCGGAGCGCGAAGGCGGAAGCGAAGCAATCTCCCTTCACTTGCGCCTGCGGACGAGATTGCTTCGCCGGCCTTCGGCCTCCTCGCAATGACCTGTGCCCTATCAAGTGACGCAGTAAGAATAGAGCATGACCCCAAAAATGCCCGCCCCGGACTTGATCCGGGTTGCAGACTTTTCGGACAAGATCATGCTCCAGAATCATGAGATGAGAGCCGCGGCGCGCGGCGCCGGCGCTACTCCCCGAGCTGCAGCGTCGATTGCATCACCGCCACCTGATACGGGTTCCACGTCGAGACCAGCCAGAAGATCTTGGCCTGCCTGGTTCCCGGCATTCCGGGCGGGATCGTGTTCTGCGTGAACCGCTCCATCACGAACGACGCATACAGCATGCCGGGAACCACGCTCCCGCCCGGGAGCGGTGCCGTGAGCGGCGGCCAGTAGCTCGCGAGGCCCGTACATCCGGCCCCGGTCGGCGGCATCATGAGCGTGCAGACGCTGTTGCGCTCGCGTCGTAACACCATAATAGTTGCGACATCGACGCGCGGCTCGGCAGTGGCCACAGCCGTCGGCGCGGCATCCGCCGCGTGGCGCATCACTGGGGGAGCGGTGCGGTGACCTTCATCGTCGCCTTGGCCTTGGCCATTTTCGTCAGGACGTTCATCTTCCAGCCTTTCAGCATTCCGAGCGCCGCCCAGGAGCCGACACTGCTGGTCGGCGACTATCTGTTCGTCTCCAAATACGAGTATGGCTACACGCACTATTCCCTGCCGTTCTCGCCGCGGCTGTTCCGGGGACGGATCTTCGGCTCCGAACCGCGGCGCGGCGACGTGGTGGTGTTTCGCCTGCCGAAGGACGACAGTGTCGACTACATCAAGCGCGTGGTCGGGCTGCCCGGCGACCGCATCCAGATGCGCAGCGGCGAACTCTACATCAACGGCACGGCGGTCAAGCGCGAACGCGTCGCTGATTTCATCGAGACGCGCGGCGGACACTCCACCCGCGTCAAGCGCTGGCGCGAGACCCTGCCCAACGGGGTGAGCTACGAGACCCTCGATCTGCAGGACAATGGCTTCCTCGACAATACCCAGGAATATCTGGTGCCGTCCGGCCACTATTTCATGATGGGCGACAACCGGGACAATTCGAACGACAGCCGCGTGCTGAGCGCGGTCGGCTACGTTCCGCTCGAGAACATCATCGGCCGCGCCGTCGTGATCTTCAATTCGATCGACGAGGATGGCCAGCACCGTCCCGAGCGCATCGGCATGATCGTGGAGTAAGGCGGCTATTTGCGCGGGCCGGTCTCGGTCAGGAATACGCACCCAGCGCCTGAGACAAGATAGTTTTGCAACGCAGCCTCGCAATTATTCAGAAGACGGTACTTCGTTAGCTTGCGCGGTCTCGCGCTACCCGCGAGCAACACGCGCTGGCCGCAATTTCGACGCGTTCTGCACACAATCTGTCGTTGCGGGGCGCTCAGCCAACACGGCCTGAAAGAAAGTCTGATCTGGGATCCTGCGTAATCTGCAATCGACAGCGCGTGCTGGCGACGCTTTCCGGCGTCGTCTCTACGACCATTGGTCCGATCCGCCTCTGCGCGGCAGAAAAACGGGAGGAAAGCAATGAGTAGTCGTGGTGCGTCTGCGTCAAAACGAACGATCAAAATCGCGAGCTATCTGAGCGGAGCCTTTGCCTGCACGGTGCCATTCGCGGCCCAGGCAGGCACCGTTGCCAACCCGATTTGTCCCCAGGAAGCCGTGTTCTTCAGCCCGGGAGCCAAGCTCACCATCAACGTTCCGGAGGACTACAGCGTCTCCATGTTTGCCGCCGGGCTGAATTTTCCGACCGGGCTGGCCTTTCTGCGGAAAGGCCGGGGATTCGAAGTGTACGTGCTCGAATCGGGCCACGGGCTGCCGAGCAGATGCAACGAACAGGACGCGGCGGTGGTCGGCGGGCCGTTCAGCGCGAGCAATCCCTTCACGCCCGACATTCTCGTGTTCGACCAAAGGGGGACGCTGCTACGTAAGCTTGCCAAGCCGACTGCGCCGGGCGTGGGCTTCCAGACGGCGGGCCCGGCAGTCGACATCGGGTTCGAGCATGGGTTCGAGGGGGGCCGCCTGTTTGCGACCGACTCCAACCAGGCGACACACGCGGCGGGACAGAACAACAGCTCGCGGATCGTGATCGTGGATCCGACGACCGGCAGGGTGACGCCGTTCATTAGCGGCTTGCCTACCGGCGACCATCCGACGGAGCAGCTTGAATTCAAGAGCAACTGGATCTTCTGGTCGCAGGGCTCCACGACCAACAGCGGCGTCGTCGGTCGCGACAACGGGGGCGGCACCAACCAGCCCGATATTCCTTGCCAGGATATCACGCTGAGCAACAACGTGTTCGATTCGGGCGGTGGGGTGAAGACCAGCGGCTACTCGACCTTCGGAACGCAACGGCCCGGCGCCACGGTCCACGCGTTCGAGGGCGCGACCCTTCGCGGGGTCTGCGACGGAGCTATCCTGGCCGCACAGCTCAACGCCCAGGATCCCGCCAGCACGATCCGGCCGTTTTCCTGGGGATACCGCAACGGCTATGCCATTCGGTTCGCGCCCGAGGATCACCCGCTGAAAGGCGGGCTGCTCGTCGGTGAGGACGGCCCCGATGAGCGCGGAGCGCGGCCTTCCAACAATGCGCCTGACGCCTTCCACCTCGCGCAGGTCAACAAGGACGGCAGCCCCGATTATCACGGCTGGCCGGACCGCTTCGGTTTCCTTGCCAGCAGCCAGGCTGTGTTCAATCCCATCGGCGGCCCCTCCGACGATGTGTGCGTCTTCGATCCGACCAATCCGCCGAGCAAGTGCACGCCGGCCAGCCTGGCACAGATCCTGTCGGAGGATGTTCCTATCCGCGATGTGCTGGCATTTCCGCCGCAGCAGATCACGGCACCGCTGGCCCTCGAGGCGGCGGATTCCTCGTTCACCGGCATCGACTTCGTCCCCGACTCGTTCGTGCGAGGGGCGGTGCAGCGCGGCGCGGCGCTCTATTCCTTGGAGGGGGATTTCGGATTCTCGCCGCCCAATTCCCGCGCGGTGGATCCGAACTCCGACGCCTTCGCTCATGAGGTCGGCCATGAGATCAAGCTGCTGAACTTCTCGACCGGCGAGGGACCGCTTCAGCTCAAGATGCTGGAGTTCGCTCGAAACGCCTCGGGCGACCAGGCGTTCCTGAACGACAACGTCAATGGGTTCAACCGTCCGACCAACATCAAGTTTGGACCCGACGGTTGCGCCTGGGTTGCAGACTATGGCGCGGTGCGTGATCCGGGCACGGACACCCACTTCGCGGATCCCGCCGATGGTCCGCTGGTTCAAATCCCGCGCACCGGCGTCATCTGGAGGATCTGCCCGCGCTGACCTGAGCACGGCAGACAGACGAGGCTTCGCGCAGTTCATCGGGGGCGGCCCCCAAACCGCCCCCGTCATCTCGGCGCGAAGGGGTCCCGTTGATGGAGGACGGGCCGGGAGGAGCCACTTGAGATCGATCCGGACCCTTTCGGGCCCAGCAGGATCACCTCGAGCCCGTCCCCACCCGTTTTGATCACGTAGTCGTTCCCCGCAAGCACGCGCACCACCACCCGCCGCAGCGGTCCTTCGAACGTTGCCGTAAGGTCGGTGCCGACCGGCGTTCCGCGGTAGCGCACCGCGTAGCGCTCGCCAAGCGCTGTGAGGATTTCGGCAACCGAAGCGCCACGTGCTTCCACGCGAACGTCACCTGCGGACCCTTGCACCCAAACTTCGGCACCCGCGCAATGGCCATAGAGCGTGGCTAGAAGCAGTTCGGCAATCGGCCACGCGCAGATGGTGCTGGTTCGCATCGACCGCTCCCCACAGCAACTTTAGCAGCGATGCCTGCGCCTGCCCACCACATACCGCAGAACTTGCTGCCGTCGCTCGCGACGCTCGTCGTCGCCAGACGACCCATGTCGCGGCACATGACGCCGAAGCTTGCGCAGCGCCGCTCCGCCGTCTTTGCGGAAGTCGGCGATCGTGTTGTGATCGCTCGCGCGCGGCCGTCGGGCCGCATCCCGCACGACTCGGATCGACGCATCGCGACCGCTAGCCGATGCGGGGGGCCTGCCCATCGTCGCCAGCGGAAACGGTACGCGAGCCGCCGCCAGCAGGGCGCCTGTACGGACTTGCGCGGGGGTCGGTTGCAAGCCACCATTCTGCTAACTGGATCGATCGATACGCCCCCGAGTATCGGAAGCAGATGTGATGCGTCTCTTTTCAGCCGGCACGACGTTCAATGATGTCCGTATCCCGTTTCCGCACGTTCGCGTCGCGGGATTGGCCGCGCGATCCACTCTAGACAATTTGCAGCGTGAGCATCCGACGGCAACTCCGATCATTGTCGGCGGGGATGGCGACAGTTTGGACCTGCTGTTTGACGAGCGACTGGCATTCCCACCCCAAGAATTCGAAG
>Ga0126377_10001462_pt1 | contig 15555 bp, 8 predicted proteins | sample PanSoiMetPlot_22_FD_92647 | JGI IMG/M metagenome (GOLD analysis project Ga0126377, IMG submission 92647) | Tropical forest soil microbial communities from Panama - MetaG Plot_22 | ecosystem: Environmental > Terrestrial > Soil > Tropical forest > Bulk soil | place: Panama | collected 2016-02-17
CCGGCGGCAGCCGGTGGATCGTTCAATCCCAGCCCGCGCGTCCAATAACGGGAAACAAAGCTTGGGACTGAAAGATCCACCGGCTGCCGCCGGTGGGATTGCGGAGAATCTTTCGTGTCCTCGATAGCTTGGGACTGAACAATCCACCGGCTGCCGCCGGTGGGATTTTGGTGAACATAACTTGTGTAGAAACCTTAGCTAGATAGTTTGCGCTACCATCGCCGAGACGATCTTTAGCTTTCATTACTTCCTTATCCGTGGATTCAGGAAGCTTCATGCGGTCCCCCGTCAGATTTTGGGCCTTCGTTCCGCCCAGGGCTTCGCCTTTTCAAGTTGAGACGCCAGACGAAACAGCGTCGCCTCATCGCCGAACCGCGCCGAGAACATCACGCCCACCGGCAGCCCGTCCGGCGTCCAATGCAGCGGCGCGGACATCGAAGGCTGTCCCGTCACGTTGTAAATCGCCGTGAACGGGCTGAACTCGGTGATCTCTTTAGTGAACGTCTGCATGTCTTTCGGCGACAGGCTCAAGACGCCCAGCGGCGCGGGCGGTTTGCCCAGCGTCGGATTGATGATTACGTCGTATGTCTGCTGGAACTTCGCCATTGTAAAACCTATTTGATGGGCCGTAGCAATGGCGCGCGAATAGGCCACGCTGTTAATGTTGCGCCCCTGCAGGGCCATCGCCCAGGTCACAGGCTCCACGTCTTTGTCGGTCACGGCGCGGCCCAGCGGCGTGGCCGCTTCGTCCAACGCCCTGGCGACCGAGACGTTGACGATGGTCAGGAAGGCGCCGCGCAGTGTTGCGGCGTCAACGGGCCATCTCGCCTCATCGACTTTGTGTCCGAGGTCTTCGCAGAGCTTCGCCGCTTCCGTCGCCGCCTTCTTGCATTCGGGATCGACCAACGTGCCTGCGGGCGAATCCGTGATCAAGGCGATTCGCAACTTACCGGGGTCAGCGCCGACCTCGTGCAAAAAGGGCCGTTGTTGAGGCGGCGGGTAGTAAGGCGCTCCGAGTTCGACGCCGGATGAAACGTCCAGCAGCGCTGCGCTGTCGCGCACCGAGATCGTCAAGGCATGATGCGCCGACAATCCATTCCACCCCTCGAATTGTCCTGGCCCCATCGGGACGCGCCCGCGCGTTGGCTTCAGTCCGAACAGCCCACAGCACGAAGCCGGGATGCGGATCGAGCCGCCGCCGTCGCTCGCGTGCGCCATCGGCAGGATGCGACTTGAGACCGCCGACGACGCCCCCCCGGACGATCCCCCGCTCGTCCGCTCCAGGTTCCACGGATTGCGCGTTAGGCCGTAGAGAACAGATTCGGTGGTCGTCGTCAGGCCGAGTTCCGGCGACGTGGTCTTGCCGAAGATCACCAACCCGGCCTGTTTATAGCGTGTGACGAGCGTGCTGTCGTAATCGGCTACCTGATCTTTCCAGATTCTACCCCCGGCCGATGTGATCGTGCCCTTCAGGTATTGACTCAGATCTTTCAACGCGAACGGCACGCCGTGGAAAGGCCCCTGCCCCAATTCGGCTTGGATCTGTTCTGCAGCCTTATCGAAGAAGAGATGGCTGAAGGCGTTGATCTTCGCATTTGTCTCCTCGACACGCTGTCGAACTGCGTCGAGCAGTTCCGCCGGCGTGATCTCTTTTTTCGCGATCAACTCGGCCAGGCCGAGCGCGTCGTATTTGTAATATTCGGACGGCAATCCTGTCAGTGTCATGGTCCCTCCTGAGGAATAAGTGGGGCGGACTTTAGTTTGCCCGGTTCATGGGCAGACTAAAGTCCGCCCCACTTCTATCGAATTTCTTTTGCCAGATGTTCGATAATGATCTCGGTCTGAGGTTCAGGTTGTGCGCTTAGCCTGAACGTCAATAGATGTCGATCTGGCGCCTGGGTACTTAATGATCGGATTGTCGCTTTCAATCATCGCAACCCTCTTGCCAAATGCTCCATAAGGTGTTGGATAATGGGAACGATCGTAAGGCGATGCGCGGTGAGTATAGCAAAGGCAATCTTAAACTGACATATCAAGGAGCCATCACATCCCTGACCGGTCAATCAGGCATTGGTCATCGTTTCGGATATAGTGAGTGATTTGAGATATCAGCGGCCCAGATTTTTCTGTCCCGCATTTTTCTGTTGGAAAAACCAGAACAGAAAAATGCGGGACAGAAAAATCTGGGCCGTTCAGACCTAAAAGGTCCCGATGATGGCCGAAACAACGATCAACGCCCTCTAGCAAAATTGGTTGAAGAAGTGGCTGAGGATACTAATCAGATGAGGGCGTCTCATCTGCCGAAGACGCTGCAATCTTGAAAAAGAGCGCTTTCTTTCAGTAATGTCAGACCCTGGCGAGAAATTTCATGGTCTGGCGAAAAATTTCTTCAGGCCTCCGATACCGAGCAAGGCGGTTTCCCCTCCCCCCATCCGCCTGCGCATTTAGGCGGGGTTACGGCGCCAGGGCGCAGTAGCGACCTGGCGCCTTCATTATCCGCTTGCGCATTGAGACTGGCGTTTTATAATCACGCAGGTCTGACCACCCAGTTTACTTGAATCAAACCGAACATCGTCAGAGGATTATGTCCAAACCCGTGCAGGAATGGGAATTGACCCGAGAGGCGTTCGATCGCTTTCTCGATTGGCTGGACGCAGATCGCGAGCAGGCGGGACGCAAATACGAGGCCATTCGCAGAGGTCTGATAACCCTCTTCAACTTCCGAGGCTGCTCCGCAGCCGAAGACCTGACCGACGAGACCATTAATCGCGCAATTCGCCAACTGTCTTCGATTGAAGACTCCTACGAGGGCGATCCAGCCAAATACCTCCACGGCATCGCCCGTTTCGTGGCGCTCGAATATTTCAACCGGCAGGTCAAAAGACATGGAGGCTCTGCGCCCGAAGATTTGCCCGATCCGTCGCGGCCGGGCGAGCCGGACGAAGAAGATGAAAGGGAGGCGCTCAGCAGATGCTTGCGACACTGCCTGGATAAGCTAAAACCTGAGAAGCGCAAGATGTTTATCCTCTATTACCGAGAAGGAAACCGGCTGAACCTCGATCACCGCAGATCACTAGCCGAACAGTTCGGCTGTTCGATCAACGCCCTTCGCATCCAGATGCACAGGCTTAATGAAGAGCTGCGCCTCTGTATCAAAGATTGCCGCGGACAACCGGCGCCCGACAAAAATCTCTGAAATTTCCCGCGACCTCACGGCATACAATAATGAAAGGAGCCTTCAGGTCGCTTCAGCGGCGCCTAAATAATGAAGGAAAATCGCGGCGCTCGTCTACGGCAAACTTCCTGGGAGCGCATCCTGGGAGCGCATCCTGGGAGCGCAGGCATCCCTGCCTGCTGGGTTTCCGGCAATGACTGACTGACCGAAGCAAGCAGGCAGGGATGCCTGCGCTCCCAGGATGCGCTCCCAGGATGCGCTCCCGGGAAGTTTGCCCTGACTCCTTCGATGCGGTCTTTCTGGAAAACCAGACAAACTGACAATTTGCCATATTTTTTCGGGAAAGAACGCTGAATCCCCCAATCGCTATGAATCTGCTACCGGAACAAGAAGATCGGATCAGACGATTCCTGCTGGGCGTCGCGACGCCGGACGAAGTGGAGCAGGTGGAGACGGATCTGCTGCGCGGCGACGAGAACCTCGAACGATTGCTGCTGATCGAAGACGAGATGATCACCGATTACGCGCTTGGCGCTCTGCAGCGTCGGGAGCGCGAGCTTCTGGAGGAAAACTTTTTCTCCACGCCGGAGCGGCGAGAGAAGCTGATGATCGCGCATGAGATGGTGAAACAGGCGTCCGCTTACGGCGAAGCGGTAATGATGGAAGACAGAGAGGAACTGCCGACGGATAACAAATCGCGGGGCGAGCCGCAAATGTGGAAATGGCTGATCGCCTCGCTCAAGCCCGGCCAATCCGGCTGGAACGGATGGAGGATCGCCGTCTATGCGACGCTCGTAATCGGGCTGGGGCTTGGGATTTGGCAGTCGCTGCGAGGCGAATCGGAGATTGAGAAAGGGTTGGTCGCGCTCAATCAGGCATACAGCGAGCAACGTCCCCTAAAAGCGCGGATAAGCGGATTCGGTTACGCGCCCCCCGCGCCTTCGGCGCAGCGCGGGAAGTCAGAAATGCAGATAGTGGACCGAGTCGCCCTCGACCGCGCGAAAATTTTCCTCTTCACCCGGAGCGCGGACAACTCCGATCCCGAAATCAATTACGCGCTCGGCAAATACTACTTGACGCAAAACGAGTTCGACACGGCTATTGATCAGCTCAGAAAAGCTTTGAATTCCGGCGCCGAGTCGGCCCGATTGCGCAACGATCTGGGGGCGGCTTTGCTGGGAAAAATTGAGCGCAACAGCGCCACGGAAACCGGCGCCGGGGTTAGAGAAAATGAGAAGGACTTCAACGATTGTCTGACCCACCTCAACAGAGCCCTGGAACTCGATCCCACAATGCGCGAGGCCTTGTTCAATCGCATTCTGCTCTATCGGATCGGGCGGTTGCGTCGCGAGGCGCGCGCGGACTGTGAAGCGTATTTACGGTTGGACTCCGATTCCCGCTGGGCCGGGGAAGTGAAACTGGCGCTCGAAGAGATTAAGCGGGAGTTGGGCAAAGCCTCGAAGCGCAACGAACAGCTCTTTCAAAGCTTCAATGACGCATTTCGAGCAGGGGACGACAAACTGATGTTGCAGTCTTTCAGCCAGAGCTACTCTTTCAACGGCAACTACATCATCGAACAACTGGTCGGACGGTTTCTGTCGGCGAAACTCGCCGGGCGAGATGGCGAATCGGTTGAAAGTCTGAAAGCGCTCTCCCACATTGGAAGACTCGCCGAGGAAAATACGGGAGACCGTTTCACAGCCGACCTGGCGCGTTATTACCAGAGGGCACAGCCCAATCAACTCGTTCTGTCGAAGCGGGCGCGTGAGTTGATGAATGAGGCCTACGGATTTTACCGCAGCAGGGCCGAAAACGACCGCGCAGTTGAATTGTATGAACAGGCTAGGCAGTTATTTGCGCGAGCAGGCAATATTGGCGAAGAGCTTTTCGCTCAAGCCTGGATCGGCCAGTGCCACCACCAACGGTCCGACGTCGAGCGAAATCTGCATGTCTTCGCCGAACTGGTTCCCGACTGCGCTGAGAAGAATTATCTCTGGATGCAAGCCAATGCGTTATGCGGGCTGGCCAATGCGCACAATTCCTCAGGTCAATTCTCGCAGGCCATCGCCGATTGCCGACAATGCGGAGAGATCGCCACTGAGCTTGGAGATCAAATCGGCGTGATCCGCAGCAGCTATATGCTGGAGTGGTTATATTACCAACTTGGAAAACACGATGAGGTCCTTCGCATCGCCTGGCAGGGGCGGCGGCTTGCCGACGAAATTTCTGCCGAAATCCGTTATGCGATCACCTTCTACAACCATTCGGCCTGGAGCCTGAGCGCGCTGGGTCTTCACGATGCGGCGTTCGCCTTCCAACGGGAAGCCCTGCGAATGGCGGAAGAGGACGGAAGCTCGCGCCTGATCGCTTACACCTATGTCTATCAAGGGTTGCTATACGCCCGGCGCCGGAAGTTCGACGAAGCAATAGCCAGCGCGCAGCGGGGCGTCAATATCGGACGCGAGTTAAAGAACGATGCGACGGGGCAGGATTTTATACATATCGGTCTGCTTCATCTCGGACAGATCTATCGAGAGGCGGGAAGATATCCCGAGGCCATGGCGGCCCTCAATCAGGTTATCGAGTTCTATCAACACAGCCGTAAGCAGGCCTATTATTATGGGGCAACGAAGGGGCGATTATTGACCCTTATAGCGCAGGGAAATGACGCCGAAGCGCGGGTCGAGTTGGAACGCGTGCTGGCCCTTTACGAGAGCTACCGTAAAAGCATTCAGGAAGAGAGCAACCGGAACAGTTTCTTCGATCAGGAGCAGGGCATTTACGACGTCGCGATTGATTTCGCCCGAACGAGGTTGAACGACTCGCGGCAGGCCTTTGCCTATGCTGAGCTTTCGCGTGCCAGATCATTGCGAGACGCGATCAATCGCGGATGGGAGATGACCGCAGGCCCTGAATATCCGGATTTAAAAATAAAGACCGACCAGTCCCCTCTGGGAATCGAGCAAATTCAGCAGCAAATGCCCGATGACGCGCAATTGCTCGAATATGCGATGCTCAAAGACAGGGTTGTGATCTGGCTCGTCTCGAAAACGGGCATCGAGGATCGCGTCATACACATTCCGCTTGCCGAATTGAAGGAACGAGTCAACCAGTATGTGGCGCTGATCAGCCAGCAGCCGGGCAAAACCGATCAGCAATGGCGCGAGAAAGCGATGGAGTTGCACGATATTTTGATACGACCTATCGAGCCGCTGCTCGACCGTCGTAAGCAAATATGTGTCATTCCGGACAAGGCGCTTACCCGCTTGCCTTTCGGAGCGATCGTCGCGAGGTCATCTGGCAGATTGCTGATTGAAGACTACCGGCTCAGTTACGCGTCCAGCGCCAATCTCTTCCTCGACTCGACAGAAAAAGCGAGGCTGAAGTCTTCAGTCGTTCAGGAGCGACTGCTGGCTGTCGGCAATCCGCGCTACGATCGGCAAGCATTCCCTTCGCTGGACGATCTGCCATCGGCCAGGAAGGAAGCGATTGAAATCGCGAACTATTACGCGGCGCCCAGATCGCTGCATATGGTGTTAGTGGATGCGGCGGCCACGAAGAGCGCCATCTTGCGCGGCCTTGAACGCGCCGACGTGGCGCATCTGGCATTGCATTATGCCCCCGATCCGTGGTCTCCGATGCTCTCCCGCATGCCTCTGGCGTCAGGCGCAGGGAATGAAAAAAATAGTGTATTGCAGATGTACGAGCTTTACCGTCTGAAGTCGCCGGGCCCGCGTTTGGTCGTGCTCTCAGCCTGTCAAACAAGAGGCGAAGAATATCTGGGCGGAGAAGGCGCCATAGGCGTCTCGCGCCCCTTTGAAGCGGCCGGAATTCCACTGGTCGTCGCCAGCCTCTGGCCGGTCGAAACGGACGCGACTTCGGATTTGATGATCGACTTTCACCGCGAACGCAAAAGAGCCGGACGCCCCACGGCCGAAGCTCTGAGATCCGCCCAACTGGAAATGATCAACCGCCCCGGCAATTATCGTCACCCGTATTACTGGGCCGCCTTCATACTGGTCGGTGGATACAGTAATTACTGAGTCTAACCAAGAATAACCAAGAGTGGGCCAGACTTATGGTCTTTGAAAGATAAACGCGACAACCGGCTCCCGGTCGATAATCGTCTTCCGGTCGCCGTAGCGACCTAAATCGGAACAAGTGACATTGGCGTATCGAATGAAATTACAACCGTCGGATGAGAGCGTTTAGAGTACCGACTTCAGTCGGCTGCGCTCGGAATCCAAGCCCTGCCGACTGAAGTCGGTACTCTAAACGCTCTCATCCAACTGCCGTAGTTGAAATGAATGCGCCAATGCCGGCTGTTCTGATTTAGTGAGTTTTTGAGTCTAGTCGATAACTGTCCTCCGGTCGCCGCAGCGACCATGTGAGATTAGCCCGGCTTTTCAAAGCCGGGAGAGCGGTTCCAGGCTCGATTTAGTCGCGGAGCGACGGTTGAGATTGATCAGCAGAGTCAACCGTCGCTGCCGCGATTAGATCGGATGTGTGCTCCCTGTCCCGGCTTTAAAAAGCCTGGCTAGGCTCACATGGTCGCTGCGGCGACCGGGAAAACTGGATAGGATGTACGCTCCCTAGCCTGGCTTTGAAAAGCCAGGCTAAACCCACAAGATCGCTGCGGCGACCGGGAAAACGTTTGTCGCATTTATTCGATCTGTGCAAGCGCTCCTTCGCCGCTGCGGCGGCGGGAAACGCAAGCCCTTTGCACAGGCGGCATTTATTTTCTAAAGACCTCCAGTGTGCCCACAATTCATGCTACGGATAGACTAAAATCTGTCCCACCCCTTATTTTTCCGACATAGAGAGAAGTTGTTTATGTCGCATTGCGACGCTTTGAAACAATGGAAGAGCGCATGGGGTTCAGCCTTCAGTCTGCAAGAACTCAGCAGACTGAAGGCTGGACCCCATGCGCTTTTCCGGGGGTCTTCATGTCGTGTTGCGACGCCCTGAAAGAGTGATAACACGCCACGTAGTAATGAATTTATGCGTTACGGCGCCGTAACGCATAAATTCGTCATTACTACGCAGCTATTTTCTGAGGAGATAAAAATGGCCGCACCCCATAAGAGTATAGTCACAGTCAGATTCGATGGTTTGCTGCTCTTCTGTCTGGACGAGCGGAAAGGTGAGTGCGAAGCAAAAATTTGCACTGCGGCGCAGGATCACGAGTTGAAGATCACGGTCTTCAGGAGCGGAGGAGAGCAATATTACGGCCCGTTTGGCCTGGACGCCATCAGGGACTTTCATCAAATCAGCCTCCAGGTCACCGGAGGCTCACAGAATGGCTCCGCCGAATTGGTCAAAGATAGCAGCTACGACTTTCTTTTAAACCTGGCTGGAGACGATTTTTACGGCTCGAAAGCCAAAATCAACCCAGCCAAATATGATGCTGGTTTCATCATCAAGAACGGAAAGATCGGCGCCGGAGACCTGGCTCCTGATTGCAATAAGGTGAAACTCGACGCCTTTAAAGATGTGAGATTCCACCTCAGCGAATCTGAGTGGGATGAATTGGTCGCCCGGAAACGGGATAAGGATCCGGGATCCGTGGCCAAGCTCAGCCCATTCGCCAAAAACGTATTAGTCTACATAGAGATGGAAGAGGGGCAGAATTTCAAGATCACATCCAAAGACGGCAAGCTGAAAATAGGCCCATTGCCGTTCAAGAGCGGCGAAAACTACGACGTCGATATCAAGTATTCGGACGCCGGCCCTCCTACAAGGTTGAAGGATTGCATAGGATTTGCCCATCATTCCGAGGCTGTTAAACCGGACGACAGCGTAACCTACGCCATCTTTCGCCCGCTAAGCGCCGAAGAGACCGACGGCGGCTGTTGCAGGGCTGGGTGTTTCGATACAGGCGGCGCGTAGGCTCGGAAAACATCAAGTCTTTATCAATATTGGAGGCAATCATGGCGAGAAGTATTAACTGGAAGAGTGATGATAAAGAGACCTCGATGCTTCGTATGAAGCTTCACCGGCAGATGGCGTTCAAAAACACGCCCAGAGACTCGGAGCTCTCCGCTTCAAGCTCTGGCGTCGGCGTCGTCTTTTCTATTGGCGGGGGGGGCGTTGTAGGCTCAAGCGGCGACAATTTGCGCGACATTTCAGTCCTGAAACTGGCGCTTGAGAAACAGGAAGCCGTGTGCCAGCTCAACATCGGGCCCAGTACCGGCTTCTTAATCGCCGAAGACATCCTGATGACTTGTAACCACGTTTTACCAGACAAGCGGATCGCCAGTCTGTGCAAAGCGAGATTCAATCTTCAGCTCGACGAAAAGCGCATGCCCTTGACGCGCGATGAATACAGCCTGGCGCCGGATAAACTCTTCGAGACCGATCCCGAGCTGGACGTCACGGTCGTGAAGGTCGCAGGAAAACCGGGGACGAAATCGAAATGGGGTTACATCCAGCTTTCGAGAGTCTTCCCGCAACCCGGCAATTCGGCGATCATCATCCAACATCCGAGCCAGCTCAAATACAAAAAGATCGCGCTCGGAGACATGGAAATAAAGTACGTCGACAACAGAGAAATACAATATCTGTCAGACACGCTGCCCGGCTCCAGCGGGTCGCCCATCTTCAACGATGACTTCAAACTGATCGGAGTGCATCGCGCCGGCGACGGGAACCCCGACGACAACAAGTACTTCAGAAACGAAGGTGTTCACATCAACGCCGTCATAGACTTCCTGGAAGGCAGAGGGATGGGCTACTTAATCTAACCCCACAAGGCCAGGAACCCTTTGAGGGTGTGAGAGGCGTCAGGCGGTACAGTACGGGGAGCGTAAGCTCCCCGTACTGTCAGTAGATCACGAAATGGACGGAGGCATCCATTGTTCATTGTTCATCGTTCATTTGTCATTTGTCATCGCCAGCCGCAGCAGTCGATCAATACCCAATGAACATTGGGTGATTTCCGAGCAATGACAAATGACAAATGAACGATGAACAATGAACAATGCTCTTCTTTGCCTGATTTCGCGATTTACTGACTGTACTACAGGTACTCTCACCGCTTCCGCTCCTTGCTTTTCGTCGCTTGTGGAGCGGCCCTGCCCCGCGTCAGGCGTATAGCGTAACCGTCGAGATCGGCGGCGAAGAGCGTCTGGGAAAATTCGACAGGCGCGGCGCCGCCCGCGTAGACCGCGCGTTCGATTGAAAGCATCGGCGATCCGACGCGCACGTCGAGTAATTTGGCCAGGTAAGGGTCGGCCAACGCGGCGTTAATCCGCTGTGTAGCGCTCTTCAGCTTCACCCCGAATCTGGTCTCGAGCGTTTGCGGCAGCGACCCTGCGCTCAGTTCCTCAAGGGTCAGTTTCTCGCCGATTTCGGCGGGCAAATAGTCGATTGTCAGATTGCGCGGCTTGCCTTCGCGCAGTCCGAGCCGTTTGACGCGGTAGAGAGGCTCCCCCGCCCCCAGCCCGAAAAGCTCGGCCTCCTGCGCGTCGGCATCGACGCGGTTCATCTCGATTACTTTGAAGATCGCGCCCGCTTCCGCCGCTATGATCTCGTCCAGCGATCCGGTCAAATCGATCCGCTCATCAAACGGATGCCGCCCGGCTTTGCGTTCGGTGACGAAAGTGCCGCGTCGCCGCTTGCGCTCGATCAGCCCGTCTTTGGCCAGCGCCGCCAGAGCCTGCCTCACCGTAATTCGACCGACCCCGTAGAGGCGAATCAACTCTGCCTCCGTCGGCAAACGTACGCCGGCGGCGAATACGCCCGACATGATCTTTTCGCGCAGGATGTTCTCCAACTGGTAGTAGAGCGGAATTTTCTTGGTGATAAATTCCGAACTGTGCTTGGTCATGGTGAATTCAGCAAGTCGCGTTGCGACGTTCAGAATCACTGAAAACAGACAGGATTTACAAGATTTACAAGATGAAGAGGAAGAAAATCAATCTTGTAAATCTTGTAAATCCCGTCTGTTTTCTTAAGTGATATATCTAATCAACGGAGGATCTTGAAGTCATCCTTCGACTCGAACATCAACCCGATCTGTTTACCTTGATGTTTGGCGTTGACGATATTGACCTGATCGTCGAACAATTCGCAGAAGATTTTGTTGCGCAACTGCGCGCCTTCAAACCCGCCGAACATCCGGCCTTTGACGAAAATCCAGAACATATCTGGCTGCCCCTCGATTCCGTTCCAGGAGAGGGCGACCGGGCGGCCTCCCTTGTTCTTCAGATCAAAGCTACTCCGCAGGTAAGCCATCACAAGTTCGACGATCTGTCTGTCTTTGCCCGCCGTCGCCGGATCAATCTTCACAGCCCGGTTGGCGCGTCGGCCGAGGGCGTTTTCCAGATCGTCCGCGAAGACGCGGATGACGATTTCCACCGTATGTCTGGGCTGGTTGAATTCGAGATTCGTGACGCTGACGTGAATCCTGTGGGGAGTGGGGGCAGAATCGGGAGTGGGGAGTGGGGAGTGGGGAGTGGGGGCAGAATCGGGAGTGGGGAGTGGGGAGTGGGGAGTGGGAAACGCGGAATGTGAAACGTTCGAAGCCTCTGTGCAAAGTATTGCCAGCGCGTGGATCAAAAATAGCCATGCGCGTTTACGAATCCGCATTCACTGTTCTCCATTCCGGATTTCCTATTAACCACTCCCCACTCCTCACTCCCCACTCCCCACTCCCCACTCCTCATTCACCTCGTTCCCGATACATCTAAAACATAAACCGCCTGATTGGCCGTCAAGACAAACAGGTTCTTGCCGTCCTGGCTGAAAGAGGTGAGCGAGACCGGGTGCGTGAAGGTGAACTCGTCGCGCTTCTCTAACGAGGCCAGGTCGTAGACCGCCAACTTGCCGCGCTCGTTCTCGACACACATCAAACCCACAGACTGCCCCACGGACTGGCCCGCAGACTGGCCTGTAGGCTGGGGCTTTCCGTCCACTCCGCCGACGACGGCGCGGCTGCCGAAGACGCGTCCCTTCTGCTCTCCCGTCGAGAGCGAATAGACGAGCACGCGGTTCTGCGTGTCAGTGATCACCACGTAATCGCCGGCGGCGAAGGCCTTGGCGATGCGGAACGAGCCTTTGCCTGTTTCGACTAGCAGCTTCCCTTTCGTGGCGCCGGTCTTCGCGTCCAACACTTGCAGGAAATAATCGCCTTCCTGCTCCTTCAATGCCGCAAGTCGCTTTGTCAGCTCGGCGTCGGATTTGATCTCGTCACGCGCGTATTTCGACGCTACGGGCCAGGAGAGAACCATTGTGCCTCCGCGCGGTTCCACCCAATAATCCGGCGCTTCTTTGCCGAAGGGCCTGGACCAGAGCGCGTCGAAGCTGCGAACGTCACGAACCTCTAGCGTAAGGTCTTCGAAGTAATCGCCGCCTTTTTTAGTCGGCCTGGTGATCAACAGGAAGGGGCCATACTGCGCGGCGCGATCCTCTTTGATTTCCTGCCCGCTGGCTATCACGAGCCGGCTCGTATCCAGGGCCGCGATCTGGCGGTCGACGTCTCCCTGCTTTGGAAAATCGGCGTAGAACATTCCATCATCGCTGAAGAAACCGCCGCGGAAACCCCGCATGTGAACGGCGCGTTCGCCCTTCGTCAAATTCCAGACTGCGCCACGCGAGCGTTCTGAGACGGCCAGCCATTTGAAGTCTGGCGAAACGACCATTGCCCGCAACCGCCCGAGTGTATTTTGCGGCAAGGTCACGGCGGCGAGCATTTGGTTCTTGTCAGTGGTGTACAGTCCCAGCTCGCCCGTCAACCGCTCGGCGACGAACACCTGGTCGTAAATGTCTATCGCCGGCGTTTTGTTACCTTTGATCGCCGTTCGCTTGGCCACGTCGACGACCCCGACGGCCGATTTCTGAAACGGGCGCACGAGCAGGTAATTGCCCTTAGTCGCCGCCGCGAGCCTGCCGGGAAACATCGGGAACTCCTCGATGATCTCGCCGCCGGGCAGGCCGAGCAGCGCCGATTTGTCCGGCTTCTCGGGGTTGAAGGCGATCATCCGGTCAGGCGCCGTGAAAGCGAAGCCGCCGGCGATCAACTTCTTCACATTGCCCTTTAGCGAGAGCGGCGACCGCGCCTTAAGGTCGAAGATGAGCGCGGCGTTCTCTTTGGCGACGCCGATGGCTGTGATCGCGACGCCGCGCTGCCCGGCGGCGAAATATTTCCCGTCGGGCGAAAATCCCATATTGATCAGGTTCAGACGCGCGTCGTTGATCTCGTCCGAGTTGAGAATCCTGACCAGGCTTTGGAGCAGGAGGAAGAACGGATCTGGCGTATAGAAGTCCTTGCGCTGGAAGACCTGGGTCTTCGACTTCACGTCGAAGATGTTGAGCGCGAAATCTTCGTCCATGCAGGCGAGGGTCTTGCCGTCCGGCGAGAGCAGACTTTGCAAACAGGGTTTGCGGACGACGACTTCGTGCGCCTCGCTCAATTTCTCTTCGGCGACGCTCCAGATTTCGATCCGCAAATCGGATGTGCTGAACACGACGTTCTCCGAATCGGGCGTGAACTGGGCTTCGTCGGCCTCGGGCGCATCGATGCGGAAGACCGGTTTGAAAGGCTCGCGCGTCAGCACGTTGATGCCCGCGTCGTCCTGGGCCAGGATGTATTTGCCGTTGGGGCTGAAGCGCAGATGGGTGACGTCGCCCCGCAGCGGAGGTCGGAGCGCCGTCTTCGAGGCGACCGCGTGCAGGGCCTCTTTGCGGCCCAGCCCGGTGTAGCTGACGACGGCGGATTGCCAGCGCGAATATTCGGCGGTCTGCGCGTCGGGGCGGGATTCGACGCAACCGGGCGGCAGCGCCTCGACGCCCTTGATCATCTCGCGCAGGCGCTTCGACTCCGGGCTGGTCACGCCGAACAGGTCGGAGAAGAAATTGCCCGTCTTGCCCTTCGTCTCGACGAGGCGGTCGAAGAGGCGCGGCCAGACTTGCGGGTCGTAGCCGGAGGCGACCAGCGCAAAGAGTCCGATCTGGTCCGCCTCGATCTGATCCTTGTCTTCGTGGTTGTCGCGGCGGCGAAAGACCTCAAGTTTGCGCGCGGCGTTTTCGACCAGGCGGTTGTACTTGTCGAAGATGTCGCGACGGTCCGTCACCTGCGTCACGCCGAGCGCATCCCTCAACCGGCGCGTCATGGAGATGGTGTGCTGGCGCGCCACCAGGTGGCCTATCTCGTGCGCGATCACGGCGGCCAGTTCATCTTCGCTCTGCGCGAAAGCGACCATTTTGCGCGAGACATAAATGCGCCCGCCGGGCAGCACGAACGCATTGGCGTCGGGCAGGTCGACCAGAAAAAACTGGAACCGCAGCTTGGTCGGCGGCAAATGTTTGACGACGCGTTCACCGATGCGCCTCAGATGGTCTGTGACCTCGTCGTCGTCAATCACGCGAAAATTTCGCTGAAGATGCTCGGCGATGGCGTCGCCCAGGTCGACCTCCTGCTCCTCGGTGAAAATGTTAAGTTCGCGCGAAATCTGGAGCGCGGGAGGCCGGCAAGGCTGCTGGGCGTTTATTACTACTCCGGCCTGACTCGACACCAGCAGTAGGAGGCAACATTTAAACAGAATCTTCATGGCTTATATTGGATTTCAAAGTTACGGCTTGCCGATATCGCGGCTTGCGACTGCTTCAACGGATCGTTCTTAACAGGACGATATGATAGTTGGAAGATTCCAGGGCGGGAAGATTATACGCATTCTTCGGCGCAGAGGCGGAGGCAAAATGGGTAAAAAGGAGCAAAAAAGGGAAAAAGGGAGTGGGGGTAGGGATTGCGGGTTGCGGATTGCGGATTGCGGATTGCGGATTTATGTGTTTGTTCAACCGCGAACGCGAAATAGGGACCGAAAGTTTTATCAATCCGCAATCCGCAATCCGCAATCCGCAATCCGTATCCCGATTCACTTCGTGACGCCGAACTGTCCGAGGATGAAGGCGTAATCGAACGCCATGTCGCGCAAGCGGTCGTAGCGCCCGGAAGCCCCGCCGTGACCGCCCGGCTCCAACTTGATCTTGAACAGGAGCAGGTTGTTGTCGGTCTTCATCTCGCGCAGCCTGGCGACGTATTTCGCCGGCTCCCAGTACATCACCTGGGAGTCGTTGAGCGAGGTTCTGACGAGCATCGTCGGATAGGCCTTCTTCTCGATATTGTCGTAGGGCGAATAACTGCGCATGTAATCGTAGGCGGGCTTCTCGTTCGGGTTGCCCCATTCGAGGTATTCGCCGACGGTCAGCGGCAGCGACGCGTCGAGCATCGTGTTCATCACGTCGACGAACGGCACGTACGACACCACGGCTTTGAAGAGGTCGGGGCGCATGTTGGTCACCGCGCCCATCAGCAGGCCGCCGGCGCTGCCGCCAGTGATGATCAGGCGGTCTTTCGAAGTGTATTTCTCATTGACCAGGTA
>Ga0126377_10001463_pt1 | contig 15553 bp, 14 predicted proteins | sample PanSoiMetPlot_22_FD_92647 | JGI IMG/M metagenome (GOLD analysis project Ga0126377, IMG submission 92647) | Tropical forest soil microbial communities from Panama - MetaG Plot_22 | ecosystem: Environmental > Terrestrial > Soil > Tropical forest > Bulk soil | place: Panama | collected 2016-02-17
CCTCCGCGCCGCAATCCGCCCCGGCGCGGCCTACGGCAAGGGCGACCTCGGGCGCGGCGAGCCGGTCAATGTCGAATACGTCTCCGCCAATCCGACCGGGCCGATGCATGTCGGCCATTGCCGCGGCGCCGTGTTCGGCGACGCGCTCGCCAACCTGCTCGACTTCACGGGCTTCAAGGTGACGCGCGAATATTACATCAACGATGCCGGCGCCCAGGTCGACGTGCTCGCACGGTCGGCGTTTCTGCGCTACCGCGAGGCGCTCGGCGAGGACATCGGCGCGATCCCGGAGGGACTTTACCCGGGCGATTACCTCAAGCCGGTGGGCGCGGCGCTCGCCGCCGAGCACGGCCGCGCGCTTGAGGAGAAGCCCGAGAGCGCCTGGCTGCCGGTGGTGCGCGCGAAGGCGATCGACATGATGATGGCCGCGATTCGCGAGGACCTGGCCGCGCTCAATGTCCGGCACGACGTGTTCTTTTCCGAGCGCTCGTTGACGGAAGGCCCCGCCGACGAGGTCGCACGCACGCTCGACACGTTGCGGGCGCAGGGCGAGGTTTACGAAGGGCGGCTGCCGCCGCCGAAGGGCGCGCCGGTCGACGATTGGGAGGACCGCGAGCAGACGCTGTTTCGTGCGACGGCATTCGGCGACGATGTCGACCGCCCGCTCAAGAAGTCGGACGGAAGCTACACCTATTTCGCGTCGGATATCGCCTACCACAAGACGAAATGGGACCGCGGCTTCCGTCACCTGATCGACGTCTGGGGTGCCGACCACGGCGGCTACGTCAAGCGCATGGCGGCGGCGGTGCGGGCCGTGAGCGGCGGCGAGGCCGACCTCGACGTCAAGATCGTCCAACTCGTGCGGCTGCTGCGCGGCGGCGAGCCAATCAAGATGTCGAAGCGGGCGGGCGAGTTCGTGACGTTGCGTGAGGTCGTCGACGAGGTCGGGCGCGACGCCGTCCGTTTCATGATGCTCTATCGCAAGAACGACGCCGTGCTCGATTTCGACCTCGCCAAGGTCGTCGAGCACACGCGCGACAATCCGGTGTTCTACGTCCAGTATGCCCATGCGCGGTGTCAGTCGGTGTTCCGCAATGCGCGTGATGTGGTCCCGGAACTACCGCAGGATGCAGCCGCGCGATCGCGGTGGCTCGTGGACGGGCCGGTCGATCGGCTCACCGATCCGGCGGACCTGCCGCTGATGCGCAAGATCGCGCTCTATCCGCGTCTCGTCGAGGCCGCCGCAGCCGCCCATGAGTCGCACCGAATCGCGTTCTATTTGTATGAATTGGCGAGCGAATTTCATGCGCTCTGGAACAAGGGAAATGAGCTGCCACATTTACGCTTCATTATCCACAATGATCCAATGATGACCGTTGCCCGCCTCGCACTGGTAGAGGGGGTCGTGACAGTGCTGGCGTCCGGGCTCGCGTTGCTCGGTGTAGAAGCGCCGGATGAGATGTAGGCCCGTCCGGCACTGTGGGACGCGGTTGACGGGGAATGTCACGCATAGGTTCGTATGGGCCGGGGAGCGGAGCCGCGAAACGGGTGGCGGTGACTGATGGGGAATGACAGCTATTCTCGGGGCTACCGCAACGACCCACGTGGCCGGGGTGGTGCGGGGGATTCTGATTCGTCCGCCGATCCCCTGAACGAGCTTGCCCGCCTGATCGGGCAGAACTACCCGTCAGGTGCCGATGCGGGCCGCCGTGCAGCCGAACCTCAGGCGCAGCCATCCGACTGGCCCGCCGATTACGACGGACGCGACACTCGCTATCGAGGCGAGGACCACGGCCATCAAAACCAGTACTACGAGGATCCGAACGACCTGCTGGACGACCAGTATGCCGAGGAAGGCTACGGCGAGGAGCAATACGCGACCGATGAGCAGGGCGATGATGAGTATTACGACGAAGCGCCAGCTCCGCGCCGCCGCCGCAGCTGGCTCGCCACTACGGCCGCGTTGATCGGTCTCGCCGTCATCGGGACCGCCGGGGCGTTCGCGTATCGCGCCGTGTTTGCCGGCGGGCCCCCCTCGATCATTTCGCGGGATCCTGGTCCGAACAAGATCATGCCGAGCCAGAACGCCGACGGCTCCTCAGGCAAGCAGCTCGACCGGGTGGCGAGCAGCGGTCCGGACGAGCGCTTCGTCGCACGCGAGGAGCAACCGGTCGCGCTGCCGCCTGCGCCGGATCCTTCGGCTGGACAGAATGCCGCTCCGTCCTTTCCGCTGCCGCCCGGCGTTGCGTCGCAGCCGGGCATGCCCGACACCTCGGCCCTCGCACCTGCCGCGCCGGGCCCAGGCGGCACGCCGCGCAAGATCAGGACCGTCACGGTCAACTCCGACATGTCGTCCGCCGACACGGCGCCCGCTCGGCCGTCCCCGCGTCTCCCACCACAGGCTGCCCCGCAGGACGGACCGTTCTCCGCGCCACAGGGGACCGCAAGCGTGCCGCCACCGCAGCCGCAGCAACACGCACCGCCGCCGCGGCCCACGCGCACCACCTCGCTCGCGCCGGCGGTTGCTGCGCCGGCATCGGTTCCGTCCGGCGGAGCGGCGACGGGCGGATACTTCGTGCAAGTGACCGCCCAGAAGTCCGAGGACGAGGCGCAGTCCTCGTTCCAGGAGATCCAGGCGAAATATGCGAACCTGTTGGGGGGGCGCCAGCCGGTGATCCGCCGCAAGGATCTCGGCAGCAAAGGCATCTTCTTCGCCGCCCAGATCGGCCCGTTCTCGTCGCGCGAGGGGGCGGTCTCACTGTGCGAAAGCCTGAAATCCGCCGGCGGCCCGTGCATGGTGCAAAAGAATTGATCGCCGCACTTGCGGTGGCGGGGACCGCAAGCTAAGCCGCGCCGATGGCGGCGCGGGCCTTCATCACCGGACTGGCTGGTACCTCGGCGACGCCCGATGAACGCGCGTTCCTGCGCGCAGCGACGCCCTGGGGCCTGATCCTGTTCAAGCGGAACATTCGTTCCGCCGAGCAGATCTCGGCCCTGGTTTCCGAGTTCCGCGACCTCGTTGGATCGGCGGACGCACCGGTCCTGATCGACCAGGAGGGCGGTCGCGTCCAGCGCCTTGGTCCACCGGGGTGGCCCGCCTATCCGCCGGGCGCGGCCTATGGGCGGCTCTACGGTCGCGATCCCGAACTTGGCCTCGCGGCCGCGCGGTTGGCTGGCCAGCTGATTGGATCCGATCTTGCCGCGCTCGGCATCACCGTCGACTGCCTGCCGCTCGCCGATGTTCCTGTGCGCGGTGCCGATGCGGTGATCGGTGATCGCGCCTACGGCGAGACCCCCGCCCAGGTGGCGGCCATTGCGATGGCGATCACCGAAGGCCTTGCGCAGAGTGGCGTGCTTCCGGTATTGAAACACCTACCAGGTCATGGCCGCGCGACCGCCGACAGCCATCTGCGGCTCCCGGTCGTGGACACGGACCGCCAGGCACTGGAATCGATCGACTTCGCCGCGTTCCGGCCGCTTGCCGGGCTCCCGATGGGGATGACGGCGCATGTCGTGTTCACCGACATTGATCGGGATCTTCCGGCCACCACTTCGGCCACTATCATCGGCCAAGTGATTCGCGGGTTCATTGGATTCGGCGGCTTGTTGATGAGCGACGATCTTTCGATGGGGGCCTTGTCGGGCACGCTGGGCGAGCGCACGCGCGCTGCGCTCGCCGCCGGCTGCGATGTGGCGCTTCATTGCAACGGCGATCTGAGCGAGATGGACGCGGTGGCGGATGCAGCGCCGGAGCTGTCGGACCCCGCGGCCAGCCGTGCTGCTGCTGCGCTGGCGAGCCGCCGCGCAACTGTGCCGTTCGACCTCCCGGCGGCGCGGATCGAATTCGCCCGCATGTTGGACATGGATGAAACCGGCAGGACGGTGAAGCTGGGATGATGGCCGAGATCGTACAGCTCACTCCCGATATCGCGCCGGACCTCGCATCGGACGAGCGCGCGCTGATTGTCGACGTCGAGGGGTTCGAGGGCCCGCTCGACCTGCTGCTCACGCTTGCGCGCCAGCAGAAGGTCGATCTCGCCAAGATCTCGATCCTCGCGCTGGCCGACCAGTATCTTGCCTTCATCGAGCAGGTTCGCCGCCTGCGCATCGAGCTTGCGGCCGACTACCTGGTGATGGCCGCCTGGCTCGCCTATCTCAAGTCGCGCCTGCTTCTGCCCGATACGCCCGGTCCCGAGGGAATGAGCGCCGCCGATATGGCGAACGCGCTCGCGCTCCGGCTGCGGCGGCTGGAGGCGATCCGCGCGACGGCGGAGAAGTTGTTCGATCGTCCGCAGCTCGGCCGGCATGTGTTCGATCGCGGCGATCCCGAGCCGATCGCCGAGATCAAGCACCCGAAGTGGTCGGCCACGCTCTATGATCTGTTGTCGGCCTATGCGCTCGAGCGTCAGAGGCACGTGCTCGCGCGGGTTCGCTTCGTCAAGCGCACCGTATGGTCCCTCGCCGAGGCGCGGGCCGCGCTCGAGCGGCTGGTCGGCGCGGCCGTCGACTGGAGCCGGCTCGACGAATATCTGATCAGCTATCTGGTCGAACCCTCGATGCGCGCGACCGTGTTCGCCTCGAGCCTTGCGGCCACCCTCGAGCTCGTGCGCGAAGGCCAGGTCGAGGTGCACCAGCCGACGGCGTTCGGTCCGATCTATCTGCGCAAGCGAGGCGAGGGCACCGCGCCGCCGGAACCGGCGCCATCAAGCGATGCACCGAACAATGCTGGCGAATGAGCGGAAGCGGAACCCCGAAATGAGTGATGGTGGAATGGGCGAGGAGGGCTTGGCGATGGCAGGCTTGGCGGAGAAACGCATGGTCATCGTGGAAAGCGAGCACAACGACGAGCAGCCCGACGAGCGGGACGACGAGCTCGTGACCGAGGCGGAGCAGCGCCCGGAAGAGCTGCGCCTGCTCGAAGCTTTGCTGTTCGCAACCAAAGAGCCGGTCGACGAGAAGGTTCTGGCCGAGCGCATGCCGGAAAACGTCGACGTCAAGGCGGCGCTGCGCCGGCTGCAGGCCGAGTACGCGCCGCGCGGCGTCAATCTCGTTCACGTCGGCAAGAAATGGACTTTCCGCACCGCCAACGATCTCGGCTGGCTGCTCACCCACGAGGCGGTCGAGCCGAAGCGGCTGTCGCGCGCCGCGATCGAGACGCTGGCGATCATCGCATATCACCAGCCCGTCACCCGCGCCGAGATCGAGGACATCCGCGGCATCTCGGCCGCCAAGGGGACCATCGACGTCCTCCTGGAGACAGGCTGGATCCGCCCGCGCGGCCGCCGCAAGGTGCCGGGACGTCCGCTCACCTACGGGACCACCGAAGGCTTCCTCTCGCATTTCGGGCTGGAGGCGCTGTCGGACCTGCCGGGCCTCGACGAGCTCAAGGGGTCGGGCCTGCTCGACGGACGGCTGCCGGACGGCTTTGCGGTGCCGGTGCCGTCGGACGATCCGACGCTGCATCCCGACGAGGATCCGCTCGAGCCGGGCGACCTCGACCTTGGCCTTGCGCCACGACCGGAACCGCCGGGCGAGAAATAGGCCAAGATCGCGCGGGCCGGCGGCCGCCGGAGGCGCCGCCGCATAGGCGTTCGCCGCATTGGGCCGTCGTGTGCCGCAACGTGCGCTTTGCGACGGGGCCATCTAAGCGCGCGTGGGGGCGCGGCCGATTGGCCGTAGTCCTTGTTTTTGCCGTGTGCGAAGCCTAATTTCGACTGGAAAAGCGACGCCGGGCCGTGCTTGCCGCCGCCTGACCGTTCGGAGGGAAAATACAATGGGTTCCTTGAGCTGGGTACACTGGCTTCTCGTTGTGGTCGTGTTCCTGCTGCTGTTCGGCGGGCGCGGAAAGATTTCCGAGTTGATGGGCGACTTCGCGTCGGGGATCAAGGCCTTCAAGAAGGGCATGGCTGAGGACGACAGTGCCAAGGCCGAGTCCGTGAAGGCGGACCCCGCGAAGACCATCGACCATCAATCGACCCCGGCGGGGCAGCAACCCGAAACACATAAGGCGGGCTGACCGTCGCACCGCGCATGTTGCGGCGGAGCCGGCCCGGGTTCGCCGGCGAGCCCACGCGGCGATCAAACCGCGCAGAGGGGCGCCGGCCTTCGCGGGCGGGGCGCCCCTTGGAGTTAGACGCGCAATGTTCGACATCAGCTGGAGCGAACTGCTGCTGATCGGCGTGGTCGCGCTGGTCGTCATCGGCCCGAAGGAGCTGCCCGGCGTGCTGCGCACGATTGGGCAATGGACCGGCAAGATCCGCCGCATGGCCGGCGAGTTCCAGGACCAGTTCCGCGAGGCGATGCGCGAGGCCGAGATGGCCGATTTCAAGCGCCAGGTCGACGAGGCGACGGCCAAGGCCGGCGCCGGCCTCGATCCGTTTGCCGACATCAAGGAGGCAGTCGAGTGGACGCCTCCGGCATCTTCTCCCTCGAGCACGCCGCCGACCGACGCACCGCCGGCAGCCGATGCGCCGCCGGCGCCGCCTGCCGAGGCCATCGTGGCCACGCCGGCGCCCGCTGCTGACACCGGCGTGGTCGAGCCGAGGCCCGCTGCCGAGGCTGGCGTGGCTGACCCGACGCCCGCCGCCGAGGCAACCAAGCCTGCGTCCACACCTGCCGTCGAGCCTTCCGCCGAGCCGGCCGCGCCCGCAGGCGAGGGAGCGTCGACGCCGAGCACCGGCGGGGACCGCGCCGCATGACCCACGACGACATCGAGGCCAGCAAAGCGCCGCTGATGGAGCACCTGGTCGAGCTGCGCATGCGCCTGATCAAGTCGCTGATCGCCTTCGCGATCGCGCTTGTGGCATGCTTCTTCTTCGCCAAGCAGATCTACAACGTGCTCACCTTCCCCTATGTCTGGGTGGCGGGCCCCGAGAATTCCAAGTTCATCTACACCGGGCTGCTCGAATATTTCGTCGTTCAGCTCAAGATCGCGATGTTTGGTGCCGCCTTCATCTCCTTTCCGGTGGTGGCGACGCAGCTCTACATGTTCGTCGCGCCCGGGCTCTATCGGCACGAGCGCAGCGCCTTCGTGCCCTATCTGATCGCAACACCCGTCTTCTTCGTTTTGGGCGCCGCCGTCGTCTACGCGGTGCTGTGGCCGATGCTGGCGCGGTTCTCGCTCGGCATGCAGCAATTCGGCGGCCCGGGGACGGCCACGATCGAGCTGCTGCCCAAGGTCGATGACTATCTCACGCTGATGATGAAGCTGATCTTCGCCTTCGGCGTCGCGTTTCAACTGCCCGTGATCCTGACGCTGCTCGGCCGGATCGGCATCATCACGTCGCAGCAGCTTGCCCAGAAGCGCCGCTACTTCATCGTCATCGCTTTCATCATCGCGGCGGTGCTCACGCCCCCCGACGTGCTGTCCCAATTGTCGCTTGCGCTGCCGCTGGTGCTGCTCTACGAGGGCTCGATCCTGTCGGTTCGCTTTGCCGAGAAGCGCGCGAAGGCGCCAGGCTCGGCGGGGGCTTCGGCGAGCTCCGCGAGCAAGCCGGCCGAGTGATCGTGGCCTAGACTGGGACCCGTCGGCGGTATCGATTCGCGAGCCCCGGTCCACGGCCGGGATACAAGCGCGGTTCTCGACCGCCGGTTGCTTCAAGTCCTGCTTCTTCCTGGGCGGCATCCATGCACGACATCCGATGGATTCGCGACAATCCCGAGGCCTTCGACCGCGCGCTGGCGCGGCGCGGCCTCGCGGCAGAATCGCAACGCCTGCTCGCGCTCGACGAACGCCGGCGCGCCGTGATCGGCAAGGTGGAGCGCGCGCAGGCGCGCCGCAACGCCGCGTCGAAGGAAATTGGCGAGGCGAAGAAAAAGAAAGACGAGGCCGCGGCCGCCAGGCTGATGGGCGAGGTTGCCGAGCTCAAGGCCGCGCTTCCGGCCATGGAGACGGAAGAGAAGGCGGCCTCCGACGAGCTCGACAAGGCGCTCGCGTGGATTCCCAATCTACCGCTCCCCGAGGTGCCGGATGGCGCCGACGAGCACGGCAACGTGGCGCACCACAAGTTCGGCGCCAAGCGCGACTACGCATTTGCGCCCAAGCAGCATTTCGATCTTGGCGAGGCGCTCGGCCAGATGGATTTCGAGACCGCCGCCAAGCTCTCCGGGGCGCGATTTGTCGTTCTCAAGAAGGGCCTGGCACGGCTCGAGCGCGCGCTCGGGCAGTTCATGCTCGACCTGCACACCACCGAGCACGGTTACACAGAGGTGAACCCGCCGCTTCTCGTGCGCGATGACGTCATGTTCGGCACGACGCAACTGCCGAAATTCGAAGATGATCAATTTTGGGCGGTCAGAGGTGAGCTTCTATCTGCGCCCAACGAGAAGGAAGCTGCAGAAGCCGCTGACGAAACGCAATTGGCCTATCTCGGTCGTCTGGTGCGGCTCAGAAACGAGCGGCATGGTCTCATCCCGACCGCGGAGGTTCCGCTCACCAACTTGGTGCGCGAGTCCATTGTCGACGAGGCCGAACTGCCGATGCGGTTCACCGCCTGCACGCCGTGCTTCCGCGCCGAGGCGGGCGCCGCCGGCAAGGACACGCGCGGCATGATCCGCCAGCACCAGTTCACCAAGGTGGAGCTGGTGTCGATCACGACGCCGGAGAACAGCAGGGACGAGCACGAGCGCATGCTCGCTTGTGCCGAGGAGGTGCTGCGCCGCCTCGAGCTGCACTACCGCGTCGTCACGCTGTGCACCGGCGACATGGGCTTCGCATCGCAAAAGACCTACGATATCGAGGTGTGGTTGCCGGGGCAGAACATGTACCGCGAGATCTCGTCCTGCTCGGTGTGCGGCGACTTCCAGGCGCGGCGCATGAATGCGCGCTACCGCACCAAGGATCGTCAAAACCGTTACGTCCACACGCTCAACGGCTCGGGTGTCGCGGTCGGCCGCGCGCTCATCGCCGTGATGGAAACCTATCAGCAGGGCAACGGGTCGATCACGGTGCCGGACGTGCTCGCGCCCTATATGGGCGGCATCAGGACGATCGAATAGTGATGCGCATCCTGGTCACCAACGACGACGGCATCAATGCGCCCGGGCTCGACGTCTGTGCCGAGATCGCGCGGGGGCTGTCCGACGACGTGTGGGTGGTGGCGCCCGAGTTCGACCAGTCGGGCGTGTCGCATTCGCTCTCGCTCAACGACCCGCTGCGCATGCGCCTCGTCGACGAGCGCCGCTTTGCGATCAAGGGCACGCCGACCGATTGCGTCATCATGGGCGTGCGCCACATTCTCGACGGCAAGGCGCCGGATCTGATCCTCTCGGGCGTCAATCGCGGCCAGAACGCCGCCGAAGACGTGACCTATTCGGGCACGATCGCGGGCGCGCTCGAGGGCACCATCCTGGGGATTCCTTCGCTTGCGCTGTCGCAGGCGTACAGCGCGGCCAACCGGCAGAAGCCGCATTGGGACACGGCGCGCGCGCATGGTCCCGCGCTGATCCGCAAGGTTCTGGCCGAGGGCATTCCGCGCGATGTGCTGGTGAACGTGAATTTTCCCGATTGCGCGCCCGGCGAGGTGAAGGCGATCGCGGTGACGGCGCAGGGCAAGCGCGATCAGGAGTGGCTGCGCATCGACGCGCGCCAGGACGGCCGCGGCAATCCGTACTACTGGATCGCCTTCGAACGGGGACCGCGCCCGCCCGCGCGCAATGGAACCGACCTGCAGGCGTTGTCGGATCACTGCATCTCGGTGACGCCGCTGCGGCTCGATATGACGGATGAGCCGTTCATGACGCGGCTTGCGGAATTGTTCGACTGACCTTGGCGGCGGCGGACGTCGGGCATACGCTATCGATTGGAGAGAGAGGAACACGTGTCGCCATCGCCGTCGCCCGACGATCGCGTCGGGCGCATGGAATTCCTGCTCAACCTGCGCCGGCACGGCATCACCGATGCCGCGGTGCTGCGCGCCATGGACGAGGTGCCGCGCGAGCGCTTCGTGCTGAGCGATCAGGCCGAGATCGCATATGCGGATCAGGCACTGCCGATCGCCTGCGGGCAGACCATCAGCCAGCCCTACGTGGTCGCCTATATGACGGAGCGCCTCGCGGTGAAACCGGACCATCGCGTGCTCGAGATCGGGACCGGCTCGGGTTACCAGGCCGCAGTGCTGTCGCGGCTCGCGCGCGAGGTGGTCAGCATCGAGCGCTATCGCACGCTCGCCGATGCCGCCAATACGCGCCTTGCGGCGCTCGGCTTCGGCAATGTCGAGGTCGTCGCCGGCGACGGGCTCAAGGGTGTTCCCGACAAGGCGCCGTTCGACCGCGTCATGGTCACCGCCGCAGCCGAGGAGGTGCCGCAGGCGCTGGTCGACCAGCTCGCGGACGGGGGCGTCATGGTGTTACCACTCGGCCCGCATGACGGCTCCCAAATGATCGTAAAGTTAACGAAATCCAAACAAGGGATGGACCGGGAGGACCTTATCGGGGTGCGGTTCGTGCCGCTTTTGCCCGGAAAAGCGCGCGAATTGTAAGGATTTTCATCGCAATCCCTTAGTGTTAACCCTCCCTTGCCGCTTAAACCTATGTTTACTTCATCTCGGTTAACTGCCGCGTAGCCCTGTTGTTGCATCGCGGTGAGTAAACCCATGCGTGCGGTCGTCGTTACATCGTGCTGGCGCTCGTGCTTGCGAGTGGCCGCCGTGGGGGCGTTGGCGGCCGGTGTCGCAGCCTGCAGCGCCGACACCAGCCGTTTCAGCGATCCCAACAGCAATCCTTTCGCCTACAACGGCAACCCGTTTGCATCTCATCCCAACGTGCCTGCCGAGATCACGGGCTCCTTGCAGACGGCGCCGGCAAGCCAGCAGCTAAGCCAGCCGGCAGGCCAGCCGGTGAGTCAGATTTCGGCGCAACCGCTGCCACCGCCCGGCGCAATCCCTTCGGCCACCGTCGCATCGCCCGGCGTCTCCGGTGGCGGCCCCAGCCTCGGAATGGGCTCGTATAATCCGGCGGCCGCACATGCGCCTCCGCCGCCGCCCGCTCACGACACCACGGGCGCGGTTGCGCAGCTGCGTGCGCCAAAGCCCCATGCTGCGGCGGCGTCGCCGGCCGGCGGCGCCCACGTTCACGTCATCGCGCCGGGCGAGACCCTGATGTCGCTGTCGCGGCACTATCACGTGTCGCTGCGGCAGATCGCGTCGGCGAACAGCATCCCGTCGAGCACCCGCGTCAAGATCGGTGATCGCATCGTCATCCCGGGACACGTGGCCGCCGTGCGGCCAGCGCAGCCGTCGGCTTCGCCGGCGGCGCCGAAGCCGCCCGCACACGCCCAGGCGCCGGTCGCGGTCGCGTCGGCGCCTGCGGCGGCCGGCGAGAACACGTCGAGCGCCCGCATCGTCACGGCCGGACCACAGGCTACGGCGGAGGCCGGCGGCACGGACACGCCAACCTTCCGCTGGCCCGTGCGCGGCCGCGTCATCACGGGCTTCGGGCAGAAGCCGAACGGCCAGCAGAGCGACGGCATCGATCTCGCGGTTCCCGAGGGCACCGCGGTACGCGCCTCCGAAGATGGCGTCGTCGCCTATGCGGGCAACGAGCTCAAGGGCTACGGCAATCTGATCCTGATCCGCCACGCCAATGGCTTCGTCACCGCCTACGCGCACGCGAGCGAGATCCTGGTCAAGCGCAATGACGCGGTCCGGCGCGGTCAGGTCATCGCCAAGTCGGGGCAGACCGGTACCGTCTCGTCACCGCAGCTGCATTTCGAGATCCGCAAGGGCTCCTCGCCGGTCGACCCGGCCCAGTACCTGCCTTCCGGCGCCTGACCGCGAGCCGTCAGCGGCTCGCCGCCAAGGAGGTGCGCGAGGAGGGTGCGCGGTCGCGCCAGCGCGCGAAACCTCAGGCCTTGTCGCTCAGCGTCACGCCGCGCCGGCCCGCGAGATCCTGCACGTATTGCCAGGCAACGCGGCCGGAGCGTGAGCCGCGCGTCGTCGCCCATTCGAGTGCTTCACGACGCAGTGTGTCGGCATCGGCCGGAATACCGAAATGCGCGACGTAGCCGTCGACCATCGCGAGGTATTCGTCCTGGCTGCAGCGGTGGAATCCGAGCCACAGGCCGAAGCGGTCCGACAGCGACACCCTCTCCTCGACGGTCTCGCCAGGATTGATCGCGGTCGAGCGCTCGTTCTCCATCATGTCACGTGACATCAGGTGGCGGCGGTTCGAGGTCGCATACAGTATGACGTTCTCGGGCCGCCCCTCGATGCCCCCTTCGAGCACCGCCTTGAGCGACTTGTACGAGGTGTCTTCGGCGTCGAACGAAAGATCGTCGCAGAACACGATGAACCGGTAGGGCTCGCCGCGCAGCACCGTCATCAGCTCGGGCAGGCTTTCGATGTCCTCGCGATGGATCTCGACCAGTTTGAGCAGCCCGGCCTTGGGCCCGAGCGCCGCATTGATGCCTGCATGCGTCGCCTTCACGAGCGACGACTTGCCCATGCCGCGCGCACCCCACAACAGCGCGTTGTTGGCCGGCAGCCCGCGGGCAAAACGCTCGGTGTTCTCGACCAGGATGTCGCGCATGCGGTCGATGCCCTTGAGCAGCGACATGTGGACGCGGTTGACCCGGGGCACCGCCACGAGCCCGCGGCCGGGATGCCAGATGAAGGCGTCGGCGGAGCCGAGGGCCGAGACGGTGCGCGCTGGCGGTGCAAGCCGATCGAGCGCGTCGGCAATGCGCCTCAGGACCTCGGGTTCGGATTGCGACGGGTCGATTTTGTCTTGTTTGGGCATGATGTTGGGTTCGCGCGGGGCGACGTTCCCTTAGCGGGGCGCCAGGCACCCCGCAAGGTCTGGCCGCCCGGGTGGCGGCCTAATTCGGCCCGTGTTTGGCCTGCTTTCGCGCCCGCCTGGGCCCCACTTGGCCCCCACTTGGCGTTGCAATCAGGCATATCGCCATTATATTCCGCGCCAACCGCGGGGTCGGGCCGAGATTGTCGGTTTCCGACCCCGATTTGCCCCGCCCGGGGAGGGGAGACCCGTCAATGTGGATTACGCCCGCCTATGCGCAAGCTTCTCCGGCCTCGGAGATTTTTGCGCCGAGCAGTCCCATTTGGATGATGGTCATTGTTTTCGTCATTATGTACGTGCTGATGATCCGGCCGCAGCAGAAGCGGGTGAAGCAGCACCAGGAGATGGTGAAGAATCTGCGGCGCGGCGACAGCGTCGTCACCTCGGGCGGAACGGTCGGCAGGGTGACCAAGGTCGTCGACGACGACCAGATCGAGATCGAGATCGCGCAGGGCGTGCGGGTGCGACAGATGAAGAACATGGTCTCCGAGGTGCGCGCCAAGGGCGAGCCGGTGCAGGACGAGGCGACCGCGAACTGATGCCCGGCGACTGAAATCGGGACGGACGGGTGATGCTTTACTTTTCGCGATGGAAGGCAGCGGCGATCCTGCTCACGGCGCTGATCGTGTGCGCCTTTGCGGCGCCGAACTTCGTCTCGCCCGAGACCATCAAGAAGTGGCCGGAGTGGGCGCAGCGCTATGTGGTGCTCGGGCTCGACCTGCAGGGCGGCTCGCATATCCTCCTCGAGGTCGACAAGAACGACGTCCTCAAGCAGCGCCTCGCCACGCTGCGCACCGACGTCATCAAGACGTTGCGCGACGCCAAAATCACCTGGGCCAATCCGCCGGTCGAGCGCAACGGCGGCATCGAGGTGCGGCTGCGCGAGGGCCCGACGTTCGACACGGCGCTGACCAAGCTGCGCGACTTGGCCCAGCCGATCACCAACAACATCATCGGCGTGACCGGCCAGCGCACGCTCGAAATCACCAATCTGGGGAATGGCCTGGTGCGCATTGCCCCGACCGAGGCCGCAGCGAACGAGCGTATCCGCCAGACCATCGAGCAGGCGATCCCGATCATCGAAAAGCGTGTCAACGGGCTCGGCCTGGTCGAGCCGACGATCCAGCGCCAGGGCATCGATCGCGTGCTGGTACAGGTGCCCGGCCTTGGCGATCCGCGTGCGCTCATCGAGATCCTCAAGACCGAGGCGAAGCTCGAGTTTCGCCTGGTCAACCTGTCGATGACGCCGCAGCAGGCAATGCAAGGCAGCATTCCACCCGACTCGGAAATCCTCTGCGAGGCGAGGGACCAGAAGACCAGCGCCGATGTGAAGCCCCCGCTATGCGAGGGCGGAATCCCCTGGCTGGTCTACAAGCAGGTGATGGTCGAGGGCGGCGACCTGACGGATGCGCGGACCGGTTTCGACCAGAACGGCAGGCCGGACATCGAGTTTACCTTCAACGCGACCGGCGCGCGAAAGTTCGGGCAGGTGACGCAGGAGAACATCGGCCGGCCGTTCGCGATCATCCTCGACAACAAGGTGATGTCGGCGCCGACGATCCAGAGCGCGATCCTCGGTGGCCGCGGCCAGATCACCGGCAATTTCACCGTCGAGGAGGCCAACAAGCTCGCGATCGTCCTGCGCGCCGGCGCGCTGCCCGCCAAGCTCACCCCGATCGAGCAGCGCGTCGTCGGCCCCGGCCTCGGCCAGGACTCGATCACCAAGGGCAAATACGCCTCCGTGGTCGGCGCCGTCCTGGTGGTGCTGTTCATGCTGGTGACCTACGGCCTGTTCGGCCTGTTCGCTAATATCGCGGTCGCCATCAACATCGCGATGATCTTCGGCGTTCTCTCACTGCTCAACGCGACGCTGACCCTGCCGGGCATCGCCGGCATCGTGCTCACGGTCGGCATCGCGGTGGACTCCAACGTGCTGATCTACGAGCGCATCCGCGAGGAGGTGCGCAGCGGCCGCAACGCCATCGCGGCGATCGACGCCGGATTCTCGCGCGCGCTCGCGACCATCCTCGACTCCAACATCACGACCTTCATCGCGGCCGCCGTGCTGTTCTTCATCGGCACCGGCCCGGTGCGCGGTTTTGCGGTGACGCTCGGCATCGGCATCATCACGACGCTGTTCACGGCCTTCACGCTGACGCGCCTGATCGTCGCCTATTGGGTCCGCATGATCCGGCCGCAGCGCGTGCCGATCTGAGGCGTACTGAAAAAGAAAGAGCCAGCCCGTGCGCCTCCTCCGCATCGTTCCCGACGACACCAAGTTCGACTTCATCCGCTTCCGCCGGATCAGCTTTCCGATCTCGGCGGTGTTGTCGATCCTCGCGATCACGCTTTACTTCACCCACGGGCTGAACTTCGGCATCGACTTCAAGGGCGGCACCGTGATGGAGGTCAAGGTGAAGTCCGGGCCGGCCGACCTCGCGCAGATGCGCGCGACGATCGCGGGTCTCCACCTCGGCGATTTCCAGCTTCAGCAGTTCGGCGGGCCCGACGAGGTGCTGATCAGGATCGCCGAGCAGCCGGGCGGCGAAGCCGAGCAGCAGGCCGCCAAGAACAAGGTCCATGAGGCGTTCGGCGACACCGTCGAATATCGCCGCGAGGAGGTGGTCGGCCCACGTGTCTCGGGCGAGCTCCTCTACACCGGCATCCTCGGCATGTTCGCCGCGATCGGGGCAATCCTCTGTTATCTCTGGTTCCGCTTCGAATGGCAGTTCGCGCTCGGCGCCATGATCGCGAACGTGCA
>Ga0126377_10001464_pt1 | contig 15553 bp, 12 predicted proteins | sample PanSoiMetPlot_22_FD_92647 | JGI IMG/M metagenome (GOLD analysis project Ga0126377, IMG submission 92647) | Tropical forest soil microbial communities from Panama - MetaG Plot_22 | ecosystem: Environmental > Terrestrial > Soil > Tropical forest > Bulk soil | place: Panama | collected 2016-02-17
CGCTCTTGGTGCCCAACAAACCTGACCTCAGGACCAATCCCCAACCTACTCGCCTCCAGCTCAAGTTCTAATCGTTCTTCGCCGTCACCCACGATGAGAAGCAATGCGTCCCTACGACGTGCCATGAGAGCGAACGCCCGCAGAAGATAAGGGATGTTTTTCATCCTAACAAGGCGCCCGCAAAAAGTAATGATTCGCTTCTGGATTGATTCACCGAGCAGCTGTCGCACGCAGGTATTCGTGTTTGCTGTCGCCAAAAAGCGGTTGTGATCCACACCGCTTGGCACCACTCTGATCCTTTCGAGCGGGACTCGATAGAAGCGGGCAATGTCTCTTTGCATGAACTCAGACTGGACAACAAGAGCATCCGCTCGCCTCCAGGCATAACCATCCACCCAGTCATTCTCGTTGGCCATGAAACGAGACCAGGCTCTGCGTTTCAAAGCTGAAACTGAACTTTCGCCGTTGGTTCGCCGGGGAGGCACACAACTATCGTGAATCTTGGCCGCTCCAGCAATCCGAAAAATAACAGGCTTTTCAGGTCCAAGGTGTTTGAAAGCCAACCCATATGCAGCATCATGACAAACAAAAGCGTCGTAGTCGCCAGCTACAGTTAACAGTGCATAGCGTAAGGCTCTAGCCTCAAGAACCGGCCACAGTGACCACAACCGCCTCGGCAAATTCGGCGGCACGAATCGTATGACGGGTGGTAACTCAATTAGGTTTTGCACCTTCTGGTTATCCTTTTCCTGACGGGCGAGTATCACAACCTCGTGGTCCATTTGCCGTAGCGTCCGAACGATGTGAGTGGTGTTAGATACGCTGCCACCACCTTTCCGACTATCGGGGTAGTGTTCCGTTTGCCAGAGAATTCTCATGAGGAAGATGATAGATACTTAGGAGAGCATATGCGCAAGTTAACCCCTTGTGCCAAACTTTATTTAATTGCAAACATAAGAAACCCGCATGGATTTGCTGCCTCGCCGGTATTGCCTTGCGACTGAAGTCATTCGATTGGGAAATCGAAGATAATAAAAAATATGGTGCAACATTTTCAGGACGAAAACCTTACAGCTTTGCTGCTCCCGGATTTTTTCAATGATATACACGGTACGTGTCAAGACACAGCGACAGTTTCTAAATCGCTGTAACCAATCTAGAAATTCGGCTATATGTAGCCGGATGGATTGCGGCCTAGCTTTGATGCAGTTACATTGTTTCGATCAAAACTCTATTACATGTATGGGCTGAACTTAAGGAACATCCGTCAACAATCTCCCATCGATGGGGAAATATCACGTGGCCGCTGATTTGACCTGTGGCGGCACTTGGGCCCTCAACAACCAAATAGCATGCCGCTGGAAACACATCTAAAAACTTCTGCAGTTGGGAATCGAGCAACGACACCGAAACCGAGTAAACACCACGGGTAAATAGAACCGGAGACAAAATAAGCCGTGCTGTTCCACTAGTGCCCCGAGCTTCTAACTTCAGCCCCCCAAACCGGCTCGTAAGGCCGCCCAAGTTGTAGCCTTGGACGTCCTGAAACGTTACACAAACAACAGGATCCAGCTCGGAATCATCACTACAGTATTCGATTTCGATGGTGGTTTCGGCGCCATACTCGACCAGATCGGTTGTTTCGCCCCGCGCGTTTTTGATACAGACACTGATTATACGACTGCTTTCCTTCTTGCCTCCATTCAGCGCCGACTTGCCTTTATGAATCGCCATAGGCAGGGTAGAAACCGTTCGAAGATATTCCTCAACCACGTCGTCAGGATCACCGCTGGCGCGCAGCGTTCCGTGGTCGATCCAAAGAACGCGGTCGCAGTGTTGAACAATATTTGCCAAGTTGTGTGAGACCAGCACGATTGTTCTGTCTTGGCTCTTAAGCTCTGCCAATTTATTTAAGCACTTAGCTTGAAAGGCCGCGTCGCCCACCGCCAGTACTTCATCAACCAGAAGAACATCAGGATCAACATGGGCGGCCACCGCAAAACCCAGTCGAACTTCCATGCCGGAAGAATAGTGCTTGGTTGGCGTATCTAAGAACTGGCCGATTTCGGAAAAATCGATGATCCGATTGAATTTCGAGTCGATCTCGTCTTTCCGCATACCCATAATGGCACCGTTAAGGTAAACATTTTCCCGTCCGGTAAGTTCGGGGTGAAATCCAGCGCCAACTTCGATCAAGGCTCCAAGCCTGCCTTTCACCTCAAAACGCCCGCTGCTCGGGGATGTGATGCGAGATAATATCTTCAGCAAGGTACTTTTGCCGGCGCCGTTGGCGCCGATCAAGCCAACCGTTTCACCCCTTCGAATCTCAAAGCTAACGTCCTTTAACGCCCAAAAATATTCTCGTGGAGCTGTATCTCGTAAAACCAGCTGCTGCCCGAGACGGCGTATCTCGTTACCAATGTTGGCAAAACTCCATCCGCGCTTCAAACCGTATTTTTTTGAAACGAAATTGAATGTGATGGCGATATCGTCCACTCCCAACTCCTAAATGACGTCCGCGAACGTCGCTTCGGCTTTTTTGAAAACAATGTAGGCGACGCCGGCTAAGATGAATGCAATTAAAAGCCACGCACCTACCACCTCAAAATCCGGCACGTCCCCGTGTAAAAGAGATCTTCTGTAACCGTCGATGATTGATGCCATAGGATTTAGAAAATATAGAGGCTTAAGCTTTTGCGACACTACACTCACTGGATAGGCGACGGGAGTCGCATAAAACCAGAGTTGCAATCCCAACTGAAGCGCATGGCCGATATCCCGAAAGTACACGTGAATCGCCGATGTAAGACAAATCACCGCTGAGGTAAACAGCAATTGAGTTAATAACAGTGGCAAAACCCAGAGGACGGTCCAGGTCAAGGCGTACTGAAAATAAATAAAAAGAAGGAGAAGAATTGAGAAAGCGATCAGAAGGTCTAACCCTGCCGCCAAAAATACTGCAACCAGAAGGGTTTCTCGAGGAAAATAAATTTTTCGCACCAACGTCGCGTTGGCTGTCATTGCAACCGTTCCCTGAGACACAGAGGTGGCGAAGTAAGTCCAAAAAATGAGCGAACTATAAACAAAAATTGGGTAAGGCACGCCATCACTCGGGATTTGTGCCAACCTTGAAAACACCAACGTAAAAACCACCATCAACGAAAAAGGTTGAAGGATAGCCCAGGCGATGCCCAGGGCGGTCTGTTTATACCGGGCGCGTATGTCTCGACGAGCAAAGCTCACGATAAGATGCGAATACTCTCTGAGTTCTCGAAGATAGTTCATGTACGGCTCGTCAACGAGTTTAAGCGATCAGCCCAATGGCCCTGACTAACCCTAACAGACTCGCGTGCAATTCTCTTTGAAGGCTGCGTAATCGAAATGCGATAGACCGGCAGATAGGAGCTCGAATGTGTGCAATGGTGTCTTTCTTTGTGGAGGCTAGGTTTCTACGGATAAGACGCAAGCGTACTCACTGATGGAAAAGTTGACACGTTTTTCTCGTTTGTCGGTTAACACCCTACACGGACTCGGTCATTCACAGTTCAAATCAAACCCCACGGCTATGCCGGTCGACGACTTCGTAAATGGCGTTTGAATTAAACACTTTCCGTTCTCTGAAACTGATTATAAGAATCACCTATACATTTGTCGCATCCACAAATCATACGCGATTAGAGTCAAAAAGAGTGAGGCTCCTGATACTGTCAAGTAATACTGACAACTGTGTAATTTATCTTCCTGGATCCCCCGGAAGCTTCTCATTGTAACCAAGCTCTTTGGCCCGTTTAGCGGCTTCACGGGCGAGTTGCAAATTACCTTTCTTCTCATAGGCTTGAGCCAGCCAAACATAGGCAGCGGTTAACTTCGGATCCATTTCAATAGCGTCCTTAAGTTTGTGGATGCCGATATCCAATCGATCTATGGTCACGTAATACCATCCATATTGGGCGCACGTAATCGCGCGATCAGGATACAATGCTATTGCCTTTTCAAAAAAAGGGATCGGTAGCGCTCTGTTTTTGATTAGCACTGCAACAGAAGTTAGCAACTGCAAACCCCTAGGGTGATTGGGAAAATACGTTAAAACAAAATCAAGTTCCTGTAATGCATATTTGTATTCTCCTTTGGCTATTTTTTCTATGAGACCCCTGCCCATATGGTAATTCTCTACGGATTCAAGTCGACCTCTGATTGGGCCTTCCGTATCCGCGTTGAAGTAGTCATTCGCCAAGGCTGTAGATTCTGGGAGCAAAGCATTCAACTTGTCGACATTGTCGACCTGCAACGCTTGAGCGTGGGTATCAACGGTGACAGCTAGTGCGAGAATGAGAGACATGAGCATGTAACATGGGACAAATTTAACGGCCATAATTTATTTAACCACCTTACACGATATTTTCGGAGAATTTTGCCGGTCCGCAGAGCCATCTTGCGCTTGATGTCAATTCGGACGTTCCATGAACCCGGAGGATTCTTATGGTGTAAACAAGTATCGCTGTCAGCACCAGCTTCGAGCGAGACTTAGCGCAAAATTGGGTATGAATTTCTCCCATGGGCTCTTTCTTCCGATTTCAAACAAATCTACATCATGAGCGTTCAATCTATCAACCGTGGTTAGTGCGCCGATATAACCAGCGTCGCTGAGAAATTTTTTAATCGAGAGGTCATAGTCGCCAGGCTTACCGTTAGGATACGCAAACAGGCGAATGGGCCGACCCAGCTCTTGTTCTAGGATGGAGCCGGACGAACGAATCTCCTCCTTTGCCTCGTACAACGGAATTCGCGTAAGTATCACGTGATTAGCGGTGTGAGACCCTACTTCCCAACCTTCGTAGGCCATTTTCTTCAACTCGTTCCACGAAAGCATCAGTGGCTCACTTTTGCACTGCTTATTGTAGAGGCGCTTAAATATCTCCTCCACTAACGTAAGCTTATCGGGCTCGGTGAGAATTTTTAACGTTTCTAGAATTCGCTCCAGCGCGGCGATCTTTTCCGGCACTGACACCAGCGAGATAGAGTTCGTTGAACCCGGAATAGTAATGCGTTTTTGAGTCGACCACTTTATAGCCAAAGCAAGTTTATCGTTCCACATTAGCTTGTCAGTACCGATGTAGCTCGTCGCCGTGAAGATTGTAGCTGGACAATTGTATTTATTCAGGATCGGGTGTGCATAAACGTAATTGTCTCGATATCCATCATCGAAGGTAACGGCTATTGTCCCCGGATTAATCCCTAAGCCCTGCCTTATTCTATTTATAATTTCCGTTAGAGATAGCACCTGGAAGTTTGCTGCCAAATAACTCATCTGTGCGTCAAATGTCTTGACGCCTAGCGCCGGGGAAAATGGGTCGTTGTCGGGGTTGACTCGATGGTAGAGCAGTACCATGAACGGAGAGTATAATCTCCTACTTTCACCCTCACTGGCGAGCCCCGGGTATCGGCCGGGGCGAAGCAGATTCAAAGCTCCGGAATAAAAAAGCGCACTCGCTGCCACCCGTACGCCGAACTTGCGAAATTGATGAATGGTCTTCTTATTATTTACGCACATCGAAATGGCTTTGGTATCGGGCGACGACTATCATTTTTCACAAAATCACCATGGTCCTACCGAAAACACGCGACTCAAGAGACGAACACCTGGAAGTTGCGTCATCTTGGGTTCCCAACGGTAGGCAGTGTCCAAAAACAGCCCACATAATGTGTGGTTGTAAATCCGAAACCGTAACAACTGACGACGTTTTTCTGTCCAGCGGCTCTTATACGAGTTAAGACCAACACCGAAATTGTATTCCGCGTACGGGCTAGCGAAGAGTTCTTTTAAAATCTCGATCTGCAAAAAACTTCCTGGGGAACTATCCGCATAGCGGTCGTCATAGTCGCTTCGAAGAGCATAGACGATCCCTCCGTCAATGATCTGCGTTTCCGACGCGATAGGTTTGCCGTCCACCTCAAGGATTACGATCCGTACTTTCTCGGCAGTTACGGCTCCGTCCATGAGCTCTTTAAAAAATCTCATCCGCTGCGTAGAGCTTGTTATTGCGATACCGTCCGCAACCTTCCAGCTTGCGTCCGAAACCGCAAATAGCTTCTCGATCGCCTCTCCAGCGGCGCACTTGCCTTCGTATGTCTTCACCGTAGCCCGTTCAAGCTTTGCCATTCGGTTGGCGACGTTTCTTAATGTTTTGCGAAACCGCGGCGACTTTTCAGCAAGATATTTCTGCCAATCTTTGTCGAGAGGAATAATCAGAGATTCATGTGAAATGGCCGACTGCCAACGAACACGAGCTTCGCCCAGCGATTCGCGCAAGTAATACGCCGTTAGAGAATCACTAGGGAGCTTCTCAAAAAGCAACAAACTCCATTCCTTAGCTCTTTCAGTTAACAGGTAGTGCAATAAAGCGCTAACGGCTTGGCAGCCTTGCGATTCTTGAAGGATCAACATATCGGAAATTTGTGTTTCGGGATGGGTAATAAAGGTCAGCGATGTTACTGGAAACCGTTTCTCGGAAAGGCGCGAAAGCATGCAAGGCGCGATCAGAACGGAACGACCTTCGTTTCGAACAACAAAGACTCTCATGGCGTTGTAGGGTTTCAACTCTTCCCAGCAACAACGAACCCAATCATGACTCAGGAAGCAGGACGCCATTTCTGAATTTAAGCGCAAGGTCTCCCACTCGTCCCGAAGAGCGAGAAACGGGGCTTCTTGATCGACACATTCAACTTTCATGCTCGTAGCATAGGACATTGGTTTTTGTTTCCTATATTGACCACAGTGATAAAGATTGGGGCAAACTTACCTTAAGCTCAAAATGAACTACCCGCAGGGACCCCTAGGGTAAAGTTCATTTTCTTTCAGCTCTTGCCTTAGTTCTGTGAAAGACGCGACAGCGAAATCTCTTTGCTAGGATGTCGGGAAAAGAGTTGCGACCGCTCAGGTTTGTATGCGCGGTGAGGCGACTGACTATTTAAATCACGATAGATCCTTTATATTCTTTCCAACAGGAGACAACGAACCCGCGCTAGCGGCTACTGGGTTCGTAAACAGATTTGAAACTAGCGACGTATAACGACTGCCTGACTAATGGCGCAAGCTTGCCCTCGAATTACTACTTGCGTAAATATCCTTTCTCGCACAAATATGCTTTCACAGCTTCCTGCCATGATCGAAGATCACAAGTAGTACGCTCGCTCCGGAGTATCGAGACACGAGGGCGGCGAGCGCGACTAGAAAACTCATTACTCGACACGGGAATAATGACAGCGTCGAGGCCCGTAAATTCCAAAATCACCTTTGCGAAATCATACCAGGTGCAACCGCCGCTGTTAGTGAGGTGGAATACCCCCGAGATCCCGTTCCGAAGAATCACCGGTAAAGCCACTGCCGCGTCACGTGCATATGTAGGTGACATAGTTATATCGTTTATCATATGTAGCTGATTGCCTGCCTTCGCTTTCCTGACAACAGTCTCGATAAAGTTGCCGCCTTTGCCGCGCGCCCCGCTCTTGCCGAACAGACTCGATACTCTGACGATCAACCACCTCGGCGCGCTCTGGCGGACCAAGTATTCCCCAGCAAGCTTTGACGCCCCGTACACATTGATCGGATTTGGTGTATCCGATTCCACATATGGTGTCGCCTTCTCTCCATCGAAAACATAGTCGGTGCTGATATAAATGCAACGAGCATCGACCTCCGCGCAAGCGCGGGCAATGTTGAGGGCGCCGATGGCATTCACCTTGAAAGCTTCGTGCACATGGTCCTCGCAATCATCGACGCGAACATAGGCAGCGCAATTGATTACGAATTGCGGGCTCGAATGGAGCACGACCTTTCGTACCGCATCGGCATCTCTGCAATCCGCTTCCTCATGCGTCAAAGGGATCACATCGAAAAAACCAGAAGCCTTAAAAACATCAACGAGGTCTGTACCGAGCTGCCCAGTACTGCCGAAGATCGCGACTTTGTCCATTACACCGACTGGCCCCATGCTTGTGAATAGACCGAATCATAATACTGACGGTATTCGCCGGAAGTCACGTGGGCGATCCAATCAGTATGATCGAGATACCATTCAACCGTCTGTCTGAGCCCACGGTCGAATGCCATGCGCGACTTCCAGCCGATCTCACTGCGCACTCGTGCGGTCTCGATCGCGTAGCGGCGATCATGGCCAGGCCGGTCGATGACAAAGCGAATTCGAGCTCTGAGCTTAGCCAGATCGATTCCGGTTCGCTCGGCAATGGCAGCGCAAACCGCTTCAACCACGTCGAGATTGGTGCGCTCTTCGCTTGTACCGATATTGTAGATTGAACCGACTTGGCCCTTTTCCAAGACGCCTAGGATGGCCCGACAATTATCCTCGACATGGAGCCAGTCGCGGATTTGCCGACCATCCCCGTAAACCGGGAAGTCCATCTCGCTGAGACCGTTGCGGATCAACAACGGAATTAACTTCTCCGGAAATTGATATGGCCCGTAGTTATTGGAGCTGCGCGTGATAAGCACGGGCACGCCGTATGTGCGGCGGTAAGAAAAGCACAAGAGATCGGCAGCCGCTTTGGTCGCCGCGTAAGGGCTGCTCGGCGCCAACGGCGCTTCTTCGCTGGAAGATCCCTTTCCTTCTTTGTCGCCGTAAACTTCGTCTGTTGAGATATGGAGAAACCGTTCCACAGGATGAGCCCGCACCGCTTCGAGCAAAATCTGTACGCCGGCGATATTCGTTTCGATGAACGGTGACGCGTCGAGAATGCTGCGGTCGACATGGGACTCGGCGGCGAAATTGACAATCGCCCAAGGCTTCTCGTCCTGCAGAATTTTTTCAACCAAAGCGTGATCTCGGATATCGCCACGCACGAAGAGCAGACGCTTCGTTGAAACATCGGCGAGATTCTCCAAGTTTCCGGCGTAGGTGAGTTTGTCAAGATTAATTACCCGCCACTCAGTTTCGCTGCAGAGCAGTCGGACGAAATTGCTGCCGATAAAACCACACCCCCCGGTAACCAATACCGATCTCATGTCGATTGCTTTCTAACCATCGAACCGGCTATTGTTACTCACATCCTCATAGTAAAAATTGTTATCCGCGTCTTTGAGAAAGGGCCAACCAATATCCCGGGTGGAAAGCTTTGGGTCTGCGAGTGGCCAGCTGATCGCGAGAACCGGATCATCCCACCGGACCCCCGCTTCAGCTTCAGGCGCATATTCAACCGTCGTCATGTAAGCGACCTCAGCGTCGTCGCTGACGGTGCAAAAACCATGAGCAAAACCCGGTGGCACATAGAGCATTTTTTTGTTCACTGAAGAGAGATAGAATGTCACCCACTTGCCGAACGTCGGAGAGCGTTGGCGAATGTCCACGGCAACGTCGAAAATTTCGCCGGCGATTGCGCGCACGAGTTTTCCCTGCGCTTTGGGATGCTTTTGATAGTGCAGGCCGCGAAGTATCCCCTTTGACGACTTAGAGTGGTTCAGTTGGACAAAAATCTCATCAATCCCATGAGCGGTGAACTCAGAGCGCTTATACGTTTCCATAAAAAAACCCCGCTCATCCGAAAAAACCCGAGGCTCGATGATTACCACGCCCGCAATCGCAGTCTGAAAGAAACGAAACGACATTAGAGCAAAACTTCCGAATCGTCGCCAATCATCAGCCTGTAGGCCTGGTGGTTTTGTTGGTCTTTGACCACTGCCGAGTTCTTGCCAATAAGACTATCTTCCAAGCGATCGACCCGTTCAATGCGAGCATGTTCCAGCAACACGCAATGTTCCAAAACCGAAGACAGTATCCGGCAACCGGCACCGATTGAAGTAAATGGTCCGACGAAAGAATTTTCCACACGTACATTGTCGCCGATCACTGCGGGCCCGCGCACCGTGCTATTGACGATCTGGCTCCCTGCTCCCAACTGAACCCGCCCGGTCACTTGGCTCCGTGCGTCGATTTCACCTACAATCCTGCGCTTGACCCACTCATCGAGCACGACTGTATTCGCCGTTAACAAATCATCTTTTTTACCAGTGTCGAGCCACCACGCTTCAACCTGGTCACTGAGCACTTCGCCGCCATCGTCCAGCAGCATCTGAATCGCGTCGGTGATCTCTAATTCACCGCGCCAAGACGGAGTGATCTTGCCAATCGCAGCATGGATGTCGGAAGTGAAAAAATATATGCCGACCAGAGCTAAATTCGACTTTGGCTGCTTCGGTTTTTCCACTAACCGCACGACACGCTTGTTACTGTCAATCTCGGCTATGCCGAAACTCGACGGGTTGTCGACTTCTTTGAGCAGGATCGAAGCTGGCGCACCGGAAGCTTCAAACTTCTCACGGTAGGCGCGAATACCAGAACCGATTAGATTGTCGCCGAGGTACATGACGAAAGAATCGTCGCCGAGATACGGTTGAGCGACTTTTACCGCATGAGCGAGACCCAGAGGCTCGCTCTGTGGGATATACTCGACGTTCATTTCCCATGAGCTACCCTTGCCCACAGCCTCTCGAATGGCATCGCCAGTTTCCGGTGAAATCACGATGCCAACGTCTTTGACCCCCGCACTCTTAATATTATCCAATACATGAAAGAGGATTGGCCGGTTTCCCACCGGCACCAGTTGCTTCGCTGCCGTGTGAGTTAGTGGACGAAGCCGTGTGCCTCGCCCGCCACTTAAGACTAAACCTTTCAAATTAGCTTTCATTAAGATTCAATTTTATGACCAATTGTCTCAGCAAAGGTCAGCAGCTACCCTTATAGCATTAAACCGACTGGCAATAAACTTTATATGCTTTCAACCACCTAGAAATAACATTATCCACGTGATTGAGGATAGGCTTCCGCCATTGCTGCGTTAGCAGCGTTTTCACCAACTCTTGTGGTGACACTTTGGCGCCCAAACAGTACCTAACAGGCCAGTGGCGCAACGAGTCGTGACAGAATCTGTCACGCCACGACACGCAAACGGCAGTTCCGGCTACCGAATCATGGCAGAAGGGGCCTAAACTGCCTTAACCCATGCCGCGAATGAAAACTCGAGATGCTTAATGGCAAAAAGTATTCCAAATCAGCGATTTGCAAAATATTTCACAGACTCTTTAGGAATATTAAGTAGACTCTGGGCGGCGTGAGTTCTATGCCAGAGTTCAAGCATCATAAAGTTCCAAATATGGGCGCCAAAGTAGCTGCTGCGCTCCTCATCATGCGCCTTCAACAATGCTTCCAGCGCCGGTCGTTTAAAATAACCTCGTTGAACGGATCGCGAATCCAACAACAGCGAACGTGCTAGCTGTCTGAAGCCAGCATGACCGCGGAGCCAATCTCCAGTCGGTAACCCGAAGCCATGTTTCTTCTTGGTGAGAGTCTTTTCAGGCAATAGGTTCGCGAAGGCTTTCTTGAAAATATAGCGTTTCGACCAACCTTTCACTTTGAAAGCGGCGGGAATCTTTCCTGAAGCCGTGCCAACGTGGGGATCGAGATATGGATAGCGCACTTGAATGCCGTGGTGCTCCGCCATTCGATTGACTTTGAATAAATCATTGTCCGAAACCGCGAGCTTCAGATCCACGTACAACAGCCGGTTAAGCGGCCGAATCTCCCCCGCTCTTTGGTAATGCTGGCGAGCCACGTCGATCGGAAAGTCAAGCTCCAACGAGGCTCTGAAATCATCTGTCAAGAACTCGGCGGCATGATCGCGAAAATAGAGCTGATAGGCGAAGAAGCGATCCACCGCCGGTTGATTGGCCTTGCGAATGTAAGTTTTTACTTTGCGCCAGGGATAGAAGGCTGGAATAATCTCGGCGGTGTAATCGAGCAAGCAGCGTACAGAACGCGGCACCCGCTGGTAAATCGCGAAAATGTTTTCAGTGATATACCGCTCGTTGCCGCCGAAGAGCTCGTCACCGCCGTCGCCAGCAAACATGACCTTGACGCCTGCGTCCTTCGCCATTTGAAGACAGAAGTACGTTGGGATCGCAGAACTGTTGCCAAATGGTTCGTCGTAAGCCGCCGCTAACGCCGGTATGACATCAAGCGCTTTATCCGGCCGGACGAAGTATTCATGCGCGATACTTTGGAAATGATTTGCCGCGATCCTCGCGTAATGAATTTCATTATAAGCCTCTTCTTCGAAGCCGACAGAAAACGACTTGGTCGGTTTTGAGCTCGATCGACCCATGAGTCCGACAAGTGTGCTGCTGTCAGTGCCACCGCTAAGGAATGCGCCGATTTGATCCGGCGCAGAAGTATCCGCCTGCAGTGCGAAACGCACCGAATCTTCCATCGACGAGCGCAAAAGATCGGCCGCGGCCGTTTCGCTGAGGCTTTCGTCCTCGTCGTAAGCCATATCCCAATATTTTCGCACCATGCTTCGGCGATTGGCCCACTCCAAAGTATGGCCAGGTTCCAAGCGACAAATATTTTTGTAGATCGTGAACGGCGCTGGGATGAACGAATGATTGAGATAAAAATATAAACTATTGGGCTCAATCGCCTTCGGAATCTCCGCCGCGGCGGCGAAGCACTGAACTCGCGGCGCAAAACCGATTTGGTCGTTGGCTACAGAATAGTAAATCGGCCGAGTGCCGAAATGATCGGTAGCAAGAATTAGTCTTTCCCCGCTCTTATCCCACAATGCGAGGGCGAACGAGCCCCGGAGAAACTTGACGAATTCAGGCCCTTTCTTTCTGTAGAGGTCAACGATTGCAGCGCACCCTCGGTCTATTCCAGCGTAAGCGCTGCCGCCAACTTTGCTGCTGTCCGGCGCGACAAAGCCGTCGAAGAATAACGCTACCCCGGCACCGGCATACGCTTCTTGCCAACCCTGAAAACTCCACGGCAGAATGTCAGAGTTCTGCGGCTCCCATCTTTCTTGTCCGTGTGATTTTTTCGCGGCGTCGATCATTCCCTTAATTCCCAACGAATCACTACCTACTCCCGACCGAAACGTCGCCGATGACCGGCACAACATCATGACGCGATTCGTTCGCAAGCAGTGTTTCCAGCTTTAAGCCAACAAAATCCCAATTGTAAAATTGGTTCATCTTGTTCCGTGCTTTTCTCGTCATCGTTTTGCACAATTCCGTGTTGCTCAAGAGCTGTATCACGTGCTGCGAAAACTCCTCACCAGACGTCCCGATGAGAACCTCCTCGCCGTTGCAGACATCGATACCTTCGATCGCTGCCGGGGTTGCGACAACCGGCACGCCTAGAGCCATTGCCTCCAAAACTTTGTTTTGGACTCCTCGGGCAATGCGAATGGGTGCTACACTGACATCAGCCCGGACGAGATATGAACGCACGTCAGAGACTTCGCCAACAACCCGCACACCTTCGATTTTGTCTAAGCGACACACCGTCTTAGTTGGATACCTGCCAACAATTTCAAAAATCGCTTCAGGAAACTTTTGCCGAATCAATGGAAATATCTCTTGAGCAAAATACCGGACCGCATCGATATTGGGGTAATAATTCATCGTGCCGACGAAAATCAGCCTTGCCCCGTTCGGCTGATTTCCACCATTAGACTTAATTGCGTGAAACGGAATTTGTTCCAACGGAAGTCGCCGAAGATCCAGATCTGTTCCGTTGGAAAGAAACTCAATCCAACCTTGACCGCCAATTTTCTTAAACAACTCCGCCTCGGCCATCGAAACAAATACGCTTCTTGAGGCCCATTTCGAGATTTCGATCTCAAAATGAGCGAGACGCTTTTTTTCGAGCTGATATATCAGGGAAAGAGGAAATGCCGACGTCTGCGCAAGCTGCCCCCACTTATCTGAATCAACATCCACGAAGTCGACGATTTTGGATTTCGCATCGACATTTTTCGCGTAGGACGCGACGGCGGAGGAGAATATATAAATTGCATCGAACGGACCGTTCCGTAAAGCGTCGTCAACAGCATGCTGATATAACCGTGACCCATAAAAGCCTTCTGTAAAACTACGACCTCTGAGCAACGAACGAACCGCCCGGGACAGCGCCAACGTCCGATTCAGCCAAACGGGAATCACCGGGCCGCGACACAAGGACCGCAACAACGGCGTATGACAGAGATCTCGAGGGTCATCGACCCAATAGACCAAGGTCACTGCATGTGACTTGGCGAGATGAGACAACAAATGATAGGCGCGGATTTTCTCCCCTTTATTCGGTGGATACGGAGTTCGGTGCGCGAGAAAGAGAATTTTCATATAGCCTATGGTAATTTTTCGTTAGCCCGCGGCGAGCGTGGCCAAACTGACTTATGGAATATGCCTAACGATATGCGGCCCCAAAGAATTGGTTACCTGTAAAGGCAAACCGCGCCAAATTCTGATCGCCCACTGTAATCTAGGATTCAACGGACTAGTGTCGGGAATGCCTTGGCCATTGGGAGAGTAGCACCAATAGGGCAGTGGTTTGGGTTCGAATCCCCAATGGCGCTTGAAATTAAACGATCCTGTTCCCTCTTTGCTCCGGCCGAAATCAAAAATTTTGTAGCCTTGCGCCGCTGCGTAGCGCATGAGCTCCCAATACATGAAATCGTTCGGTGCTAGCTTCAGCGACTCCTTCGAAGCACCGCCGTAGTTTGGTAAGACTTGATTCCGGTAAAAAAACGACATCACCCCTGCAATAACTTTTCCTTTGTGTTCGACTAGCAAAACTTTGCATTGATCACCGAACGCGTCGACAAGGTTTTTGAAATAGGCGTAGCCGAACACTGGCGTGCCAAGGTTGCGCACGCTCTCAGCGTAGATTTGGTAGAACTCTTCCAAGCGGTGGTTATCGAACAGCGCTTTTAAGCCATGCTTTTCGCCTTGGCGCACCATGCGCCGTTGTTTGCGCGGAATTCGTGCTAAGTTGGCCTCATCGGTAGCATCTATTTGGCCGAGGAAAGTAACGTACAGGTCTTTTCGCGACCACGCTGACGCCGATCCATTGGCGTTGGACATAACATCGAATTCGCTGTAAGGATTTCCACGCAATTCCAAGTAACGAACTCGTTGATCGCGCGCCAGGCCGATTGCAGCCTCGAGGAGCATGCGGCCCGCCGGCGCATCGGCAGCGAGAATCCCACCATATACGCCCACCGGCATCGCCACTAAGCTGCGGCCGAACAGTAGACTTTTGACCAAAAACAACGGTAAAACGCCGCGCAGTTGCCGCGAATCTTCGACGTAAAGATAGATCGGCTCGTGGCCGAAACTTCTGGCGAGGATATCGCGCCATGCCGCTAGATGAAAAAAGGTTCCAGCGGGATGACCAGTGACAAATTCGTCCCATCGTGGATCCTGCTCTCGGAGAATGGCGCATTCCATTGTGTCAGCTTTCTCTGAACTAAGGATGTCTGGGAATTTCGATAACCGCTGGTTCGGCTGGAGCAGAAGCCCTTGAAAGACGAGCTGGACCTTGCTCCTCGGTCAAAATTCGTACAATTCGCCTAGCCGAATGACCGTCCCAATAACGGGGTATCTTCGGCTCCGGCCGATTCCTCTGCAACACGCACAAGAATTCCGTAATAATTTTTTGCGGATCCGCTCCGACCAAAACGTTGCCATGTTGCAGCGTGACCGGCC
>Ga0126377_10001465_pt1 | contig 15549 bp, 14 predicted proteins | sample PanSoiMetPlot_22_FD_92647 | JGI IMG/M metagenome (GOLD analysis project Ga0126377, IMG submission 92647) | Tropical forest soil microbial communities from Panama - MetaG Plot_22 | ecosystem: Environmental > Terrestrial > Soil > Tropical forest > Bulk soil | place: Panama | collected 2016-02-17
AGGATTGTCCACAATGGAGCGCAGCTCGCGATCGGCGACCTCGCGGGCAAAATCGAGCGTGTCCCGGGCCGCGCCAGCGACCTGTGGCGCGCAGCGGATCGAATACGCGTCCTGCACCGCATGAGTGAAGTCGTCGCGGTGGCTGGTCATGATTGCCGAGCCCTGCAGCAGCCGGTGAATGTTCGCGGCGGACGTCCCTTGGCCCGGGTGCGGTCGAATCGCATGAATCTCTGGCGCGAACGGCCGGTCGGACCCCAGCATCGCCTCGATGGCGAGCGCCGCCGTGAGGTCCGCCATCGTGAACAGATGCGTTGCGTCGGTGATCGCGAGCAGCAGCATGCCCAACATGCCGTCGGTACCGTTGATGAGCGCGAGGCCTTCCTTCGCGGCGAGGTCGATCGGGCGGATTCCGGCGTGTGCCAACGCATCCATGGCCGCCGCGCGCTCGCCGTCCTTACTGAGCACCCAGCCCTCGCCCAGCAGCACGAGCGCGCAGTGCGCGAGCGGCGCGAGGTCACCGGAGGCACCAAGCGAACCATGCTCGGGCACCCACGGCGTGATGTCGTGGTTCAGCAACTCGACGAGCGCCTGTGCGACGAGTGGGCGTACGCCAGAGTGGCCGAGTGCGAGTGACCGGACGCGCAGCAACATCATGGCGCGGACAACTTCGCGCGGCATCGGTGCGCCGACGCCCGCTGCGTGCGAACGGATCAGCGAGTGCTGCAGTTCGACGCGCCGCTCCGGTGCGATGAACGTGTTCGCGAGCGCACCGAAGCCGGTCGACACGCCGTAGACCGGCCGTGCCTGCCGCTCGATGTCGTCGATGATCTCGCGGCTGGCCGTCATGGCTGCCACGGTTTCCGGCGCGATCTCGATGCGGTCGGTGCCACGCGCGACGGCAAGCACGTCGGCCACGGTCACACCGGTCGGGGTCACGGTCACGGTCATGTCGGCTCTCCATCGAGCAGCACGGTGTGGACGAGGGGGACACCGGGCCGATAGGCCAAGTGAAGGTGGCTCGGCGCGTCGAGGATGGCGACGTTGGCTCGCGCGCCGACGCCGAGGTGGCCGATGTCCGTGCGCCGCAAGGCCCGAGCGCCGCCGAGGGTGGCGGACCACAGCGCCTCCGCCGGCGTCATCCGCATCTCGCGCACCGCGAGCGCGATGCAAAACGGCATTGCGGACGTGTACGACGACCCAGGGTTGCAGTCGGTCGCGAGCGCCACGGTGGCACCCGCATCCACCAGCGCGCGTGCATCGGGATAGCCGGATCGGGTGGAGAACTCGGCGCCTGGCAGGAGGGTGGCGACCGTACCGGTCGTGCCGTCGGCAGGGGCACCGCCGAGCGCGTCGATGTCGGCGGGCGACAAGTGCGTACAGTGGTCGGCGCTCGCCGCACCGAGTTCGACGGCCAACCGTACGCCGTCGCCGGGCGTCAGTTGGTTCGCGTGGATCCGGGCGCCGAGTCCGGCCGCGATGCCGGCGGTGAGCACTGCGCGCGACTGGTCGACGTCGAACGCGCCACGCTCGCAGAACACGTCGATCCAGCGGGCGAAGGGTGCCGCGCCGTCCAGCATCTTGCCGCACACGAGCGATGTGTACGTGTCCGCGTCGGTATCGGCCGGCACCACGTGTGCGCCGAGGAATGTGGTCTCGTCGGTGAACTCGCGTGCCACGGCCAGCGATCGGGTCTCGTCGGCGACGCTCAGTCCGTACCCACTCTTGATCTCGACCGTGGTGGTGCCCTGCCGCAGCATTTCGCGACGCAGGCGCGCGACGTTCGCCCGGAGCGTGTCGTCGGATGCGGCGCGGGTGGCGGCCACGGTGGTGCGGATGCCGCCACCCGTGTAAGGCTCGCCGGCCATGCGCGCGGCGAACTCGGCGGCACGGTCGCCAGCGAAGACCAGATGCGCGTGGCTGTCCACGAAACCGGGGATAACCGCGTGACCGTCCGCGTCCAGCCGCTGGTCCGCATCCGGCGCTGCGGACCGCAAACCGACCCAGGCGATGCGGCCGTCGTCACCGACGACGAGCGCTCCGTCGGTGAGGATGCCGAGTGGGCCGCGCCCGATCGCCACGTCGTTCGTGACGAGCTCGCCGACGTTATCGATGAGCAGCGTCATGCCGGTGCCTTGCCGGACGTCGCCGGTCCGCCGCTCGGTGCGGTTCCGCCGGGCGGTGCGGTTCCGCCGGGCGGACCGGTTCCGCCGGGCGGTGCGGCAACACTCGACGCCGGCACCACTTCGGCCGGCAGCCAGAGCGGCGTGACCGCGGCGGAGAGCGCCGGACCGACGTCGATGGTGGCATGGCGGCCGTCGTGAACCACGGTCGCGCCGTCCACCACAACGTGCGTGACGTCGGCCGCGGTGGCCGCGTAGATAGCTGCGCCGGACGGGTCAGCGCCGGCCGTACGTACCCCGTCGAGGCGCAGTGTCACGAGGTCGGCACGCGCACCAACGGCGATCGCACCGGCGTCGTCCCAACCGAGTGCCCGGTGTCCGTTCAGCGTCGCGGCGGCCATCAACTCGTCGACCGCGAAGTGGCCCCGCAACTCGGTTCGCAGCCGCTCGTGCATCTCGATCGCGCGGGCCTCCTCGAACATGTCGATGACCGCGTGGCTGTCCGAGCCGAGCGACAACGGCGATCCGCCGTCGACGAGCGCGCGCGCCGGCCCGATGCCGTCCGCGAGATCGCGCTCAGTGGTCGGGCAGAAGCACACGCCGGTGTCGGAGTCGCCGAGCGCCGTACGGTCGATGTCGTTGAGGTGCGTGGCGTGCACCGCGGTCGCGGTCGGGCCGAGGAATCCGTGGTCTGCCAACAGTTGCGTGGGTGTTGCACGGTGTACGGCGAGACAGGCGACGTTCTCGGCACGTTGCTCGGACAGGTGCACGTGCATCGGGCGGCCGGCCGCGACCGCGACGACGGTGGGCAGTGCATCGGCGGGAATCGCCCGCACCGAATGTGCCGCGACGCCGACGCGCGCGTGCGGCTGCCCCTGCAGCGCGGTGACCCGCTTCGCCCACGCGTCGGCGCTGCCGTCCGAGAAGCGGAGTTGCGTGCCGGTCGGCGGTGTGCCGTCAACGTTCGCGGTCAAATAGAGCGTGTCGAGCAACGTGATGCGCAGGCCGGCGTCGCGCGCGGCGTACATCAACGCGGCACCCATCGCGTTCGGGTCTCCGTAGGGCGTGCCGCCGGGGCCGTGGTGCAAGTAGTGGAACTCGCCGACACACGTAATGCCAGCGCGCACCATCTCCGCGTACGTGGCCCGGGCCAGCCAGTAGTACGCGTCCGGATCGAGCCGCTCGGCTAGCGCGTACATGCCGTCGCGCCACGTCCAGAAGCTGCCCTTGCCGCCGTGGGTACGCCCGCGCAGCGCGCGATGGAACGCGTGCGAGTGAGCGTTGGCGAGACCCGGGACGGTGAGCCCGTTCAGGCGCAACGCTCCGTCGGTGGCTGCGGCGCCAACGGGTACGCCGGGGATCACCGCAGTGAACCGGCCGTCACTGACCTCGATCAGCACGTCCGACTCGACGCGGGCGTGGTCGCCATTCGCGTCAGACAGCCAGGCGCGTTCGGCGTGGAACGTCCGGTGCTCCCGGCCGGGACGCTGCGGTTGATCGCGGCGACTCACCGGCATGCCAACTCCGTCAGCACGTCCGCGAGCGCCGCCACACCGGCCGTGCAGTCCTCGTCGGACGCCGTTTCCTCCGGCGCGTGCGACACACCGGTCGGGTTGCGTACGAAGAGCATCGCGGCCGGCACGCGGCTCGCCAGCACGCCGGCGTCGTGTCCGGCACCGGTCGCGAGCAATGGTGCGTCGGGCAACACGGCGCGCAGCCTGGCCACCAGATCCGGATCGAATGTGGTGGCGCCGGATGCCGATTCGGCGGTGACCGCGACCTGTGTGCCGTCACGAGTCGCGCGATCGGTCGCCTTGACGGTGATGGCCTCGACGAGCATCTTGAGGATCTCGTCATCGGGCGCGCGTGCGTCGAGCCAACCGGTCACCGACGATGGCACGGCGTTCGTCGCATTCGGCTCGACGGAGACGCGCCCGACCGTCGCGTGCGCGCCGGCGAGTCGCGCTTCCTTGTTCGCTGCGAGCACGGTGTAGGCGTAGGTCAGCATCGGATCGTGGCGGTCGTCCATCCGCGTCGTGCCGGCGTGGTTGCCCGCGCCACGGAAGTCGAAACGATAGCGGCCGTGCGGCCAGATCGCGGTCGCGATGCCGACCGGCTGGCCGGCGTCGACGAGCCACCGGCCTTGCTCGACATGAAGTTCCACGAACGCGCCGATGGCCGCGAGACGCGTCGGGTCCGCGCCGACCGTGTCCGGCTCGACGCCGCCGATACGCATCGCGTCGCTGAGTCGAAGCCCATCGCGATCGGTAAGCGCGAGCGCCTTGTCCGGTGCGATCGAGCCGGTCAGCAATCGCGAACCGAGGCAGGCGACGCCGAAACGGGACCCCTCCTCCTCGGTGAAGACGGCGAGTCGCAGCGGTACGGTCGGTGTCGCGCCGCGGGCGCGCATCTCGTCGACGGCGAGCAGCGCTGACACGACGCCGAGCGGTCCGTCGTAGGCGCCACCGTGTGGTACGGAGTCGAGGTGGCTTCCGGTGACCACGGCCGGCATCTGCTCGTCGACCCCAGCGGGGCACCAGGTCGCCCAGATGTTGCCGTTGCCGTCCGTCTCGACGTCCAAGTCTCGGTCGAGTGCCTCCTCCACGAACCACTCGCGGCAGTCGAGGTCGCCGTGGGTCCACGCGTAGCGCAGATAACCAGAGCCGGCCGGCCCGTCCAACGGTCCACTCGGCGCTCGGCCAATGGGCGCGAGCGAGTCCCACAACGCGGCAAAGCGTTCGACAGCGGTGCTCATGACGACCCCTCCCGCATCGGAATCCGTACGCCGGCGGTCTCGGCGACCGCCTCGGCGATCTCGTAGCCGGCGTCGACGTGGCGGATCACGCCCATGCCGGGATCGTTCGTGAGCACCCGCTCGATCTTCTGGCGCGCGATCGGCGTCCCGTCTGCGACGCACACCTGACCGGCGTGGATGGACCGGCCGATGCCGACGCCGCCGCCGTGGTGGATGGAGACCCAGGACGCGCCGGATGCGGTGTTTACCAACGCGTTCAGCAGCGGCCAGTCCGCGATCGCATCGGAACCGTCGGCCATCGACTCGGTCTCCCGATAGGGCGACGCGACCGAACCGCAGTCGAGGTGGTCTCTCCCGATCACGATCGGCGCGCTCAACTCGCCGGAGGTGACCATGTCGTTGAACCGTACGCCGGCGCGGTCCCGCTCGCCGTAGCCGAGCCAGCAGATCCGAGCCGGCAGTCCTTGGAACGCAACACGTTCGCCGGCCATCCGGATCCAACGCGCGAGCGACTCGTTTTCCGGGAACAGATCGAGGATCGCCGCGTCGGTCTTTGCGATGTCCGCCGGATCACCGGACAACGCTGCCCAGCGGAATGGGCCCCTGCCCTCGCAGAACAACGGTCGGATATACGCCGGCACAAAGCCCGGGAACGCGAACGCGCGCTCGTATCCACCAAGCTGTGCTTCGCCACGGATCGAGTTGCCGTAATCGAACACCTCCGCGCCGGCGTCCATGAAACCCACCATCGCGGCCACATGGCGCGCCATCGAAGCGCGTGCGCGATCGGTGAACTCCTCGGGCTTTTTCGCGGCGTAGTCCGGCGCGTCTGCCGGCTCGACTCCGGTTGGCACGTACGACAGCGGATCGTGCGCCGACGTCTGGTCGGTCACGATGTCCACGGGTACGCCACGTTCCAGAAGATCCGGCACGAGTACGGCCGCGTTGCCGACCACGCCGACCGACAGTGCGCGCCGCTCCCGCTTCGCGGCCAGTGCGAGATCGATGGCCTCGTCCAGCGAATCGGCGACGGTGTCTAGGTAACGAGTCTCGACCCGGCGCGCCAACCGGTGCGCGTCGACGTCGATGATGAGGCAGGTGCCACCGTTCATCGTCACGGCGAGCGGCTGCGCGCCACCCATCCCGCCGCAGCCGGCGGTCAACGTCAGCGTGCCGGCGAGACTGCCGCCGAAGCGCTTCGCCGCGATCGCCGCGAACGTCTCGTACGTGCCTTGCAGGATGCCCTGCGTTCCGATGTAGATCCACGAGCCGGCGGTCATCTGGCCGTACATCGTCAGGCCCAGCTTCTCCAGCCGACGGAACTCCGGCCACGTCGCCCAGTCCGGGACAAGGTGCGAGTTCGCGATCAGCACCCGCGGCGCCCACTCGTGGGTACGGAAGACGCCGACCGGCCGGCCCGACTGCACCAGCATCGTTTCGTCGTCGGCGAGCGTGGTCAACGTACGGATCAACCCGTGGTACGACGGCCAGTCCCGCGCTGCCTTGCCCGTGCCGCCGTAGACGACGAGATCGGCCGGGCGCTCCGCGACGTCCGGGTCGAGGTTGTTGCGCAGCATCCGCATCGCGGCCTCCTGCGGCCAACTGCGGGCGGTGAGATTCGCGCCGCGTGGCGAGCGGATCGGCTCCACTGCAACTCCTTCGTGCGGGTGACGACTCTTAACTGTTAACGAGCGGGCTAGCTGACGAATAGTCCGCGACCGGCCGCGGACGCCTCGAATGCCTCGAGACGAGCTTGCGTGTGCGCCGGTGCCATGTCGCAGACGGCTTGTAGCAGCACCATGGCGAGCGCCATCGGTGCCGCGTGGAGATCGAAGACGAGATGCGAGCTGACACCCGCGTGCAGGGTGACGTCGGCGACATCCGCGACGTCCCCGATCGGCGAATCGGTCAATGCGACCACGGCAAGCCCGCAATCACGGGCGTAACGCAGCGCCACGATCGACTCTTTCGGATGGCGAGGCAACACAATCCCCAGCATCGCTGTCGCGCCGGCCGCGCGCGCCTGTTCCAGCCGATCGGCGAGCAGGCTTCCCCCATGATCAATCACTCGTACGTCGGGCAGCACCTTCGCTGCGAAATAGCCGACGTACGCGGCGAGCGGCGCGGCGCTTCGCAACCCGAGCACCGGCAGCGGTCGGCTGGCCGCCAGCAGTCGCGCCGCCGCCTCGATGTTCGCGCGATCGGAGGTGCCGTCGGCGAGCCGATCGGCCAGTCGCGCCAGATTGTCGATCTCGGCGGACACCGCGTGTTGCAGGTCGTTGCGCATGGCGCGATCGCCGGTGTTCGCTGACGTGGTGGCGCCGGGAGAGCGGAGCGCCCGGCGAAGCGCGGGATATCCGTCGTACCCGAGGGCAATGGCGAAGCGCGTCACGGATGGCTGGCTGACCGCGGCGAGTTCGGCGACCTCGGCCGCGGACAGATATGCGGCCGCCGGGGCGTGGTCGAGCAGGCAGTGTGCGATGCGGCGTTGGGTTGGCGTCAGGCGTACGCCGTCGACGATCGCCAGCAACTGTTCATGCACGATGTCACTCTATGGCAAGTTTTCATTCAGGCGACCCTGAACTGCGTGCCATGTAGCGTGACGGCATGCACGTGGTGAGCTTGCACGTTTATCCGATCAAGGGCTGCTACCGGACCGACGTACCGGCCGCGACCGTGCACCCGTGGGGGCTCGCCGGTGACCGGCGGTTCATGGTCGTCAATGACAACCACCGGATGCTCACGCAGCGGGAAGAGCCCGGTCTGGTGCGCGTCAAGCCATCGATCGAGGACGACCGCCTGACGCTGCGCGCGGCCGGTCGGGACGACCTGGTCGTTGATGTGGTGGCCCGCGAGCCCGTCGACACCAACGTGCATTCGACACCGGTCGTCGCCGCGCTCGTCGACGATGCCGCGGACAAATGGCTCTCCGACCTCCTTGACCGATCGGTACGCCTTGTGTGGCTGGACGACCCGATGCGGCGACGCGTTGAGCCGGGGTTCAGCCGTGAGAGCGATCGGGTGAGTTTCGCGGACGGATATCCGCTGTTGCTCGCGAACGCCGCCTCGCTCGACGCGCTGAACGATTGGCTGCTCGAGGCGGAGAGCCCGGAGTGGCCACTGCCGATGACGCGGTTCCGACCGAACGTGGTGATCGCCGGTGCGCCGGCCTGGACCGAGGACGAGTGGACCGGCCGGCGGATCCGGATCGGCGACATCGAATTCCGTGTGCCGAAGCCGTGCGATCGCTGCGTGGTGACCACGACCGACCAAGACACCGGCCAACGCGGCCACGAGCCACTGCGTACCCTCGCCCACCACCGCAACGTGAACCAAGGATTGTTGTTCGCGACGAACCTCATCCCGGACGGGACCGGCCCGATCTCCGTGGGCGACGAGGTCGTCGCCCTCTAAGCGGCCCACGATCTTGTAACGTGTGCGCAATCCACATGCACCCGGCCGTCGAGTACGACGGCCAGTGGCACGCCGACACACGGCAACTGCATCGGGATCGGTCACGCCTGCGGGAGTTGACCGCGGCGGGTTGGCGCGTCTACCACGTCACCCACGAAGACATGCGCGACATTTCGCGCATCGTCCAGGACATCGCCGAGATTCTCGCGTTGCGCGCCACGACAGATCCAGCGCTCGGGTGACGCCCATGTCCCCTCCGCGACCGGAGACGACATATCCGTTACCCGACGCGGTGGTGGTCGAGCCGACCGGCAGAATGGCGCCGATGACCACTACGGACAGCCGTCGCAGGGCGGGTGCGACCGAACTCATCGTCGGCCTCGTCGCTGGGTACGCCGTCGACACCGTTCTCGGCGACCCACGGCGATGGCATCCGGTCGCCGGATACGGCCGGTTCGCCGCACAGCTGGAACGACGGCTCTATGCGCCGACACGTACGGCCGGCACCCGGTACGCGGCGGTGGCGGTCGGCGTACCCGTTGCCGGCGCCGTCGCCGTACACCTCGCGACCCGTCGGCACCCGGTCGCGCGCGCCGCCGTCGTGGCGGCCGCGACCTGGGCGGTCCTCGGTGGTACGTCGCTCGGGCGCGAGGCCGACGCGATGGCGGACGAGCTCGACGCCGCCGATCTCGAGGCGGCCCGCCAACGCGTACCCAGCCTGTGCGGCCGGGATCCGTCGGCGCTCGACGCCGGTGAGATCGGCCGCGCGACGGTGGAGTCGATCGCCGAGAACACCTCGGACGCGACGGTGGCGCCGCTGCTTTGGGCCGCTGTGGCGGGGCTCCCGGGTCTGATCGGTTATCGCGCGGTCAACACGCTCGACGCGATGGTCGGGCACCGCAACGATCGCTATCGCCACTTCGGGACCGCGTCGGCGCGCCTCGACGACGCGGCGAACTTCGTACCGGCACGCGTCACCGCGCTGCTCACCATTCCGGCCGCCGCGATCGTCACGGACGGACGCGCACCGGCCGAACCGCGGCGGCGTGGGCCGCGAAGCCGCGCGTTCGCGACCTTCGCGACCTGGCTTCGGGATCGCAATCACCACCCGAGCCCGAACGCCGGCCAATGCGAGGCGGCGATGGCCGGCGCGCTCGGAGTGCGTCTCGGCGGCCGCAATGCTTATCACGGCCGGGTCGAAGTGCGACCGACACTCGGACGCGGTCCGCTGCCCGGCCCCAGCGAGATCCGCCGCGCGGCACGGATCTCCCGTGTGGCCGGCGCGTTGGCGGTGGCGACCAGCGTCGCTGTCGCGGTTGGCGGGTCGGTCGCGACGAATCGCCTGCGGCGCAGGCGGGTACGGTGACCAGCGCGTACCAGCAAACGAGTGCGCGATGACCGGCGACGCCATCGAAACGTACGCCGACCTCGCCGCCACCATCCTCGACCGTCCGGCACGGCTCGGTGGCGTACGCCTTGTGGCGGTCGACGGTCCGTCCGGCGCCGGCAAGACGACGTTCGCGGGCAGGCTGGCGGTGGCCGTGCAGGTTCACCGCACCGTCGCAGTGGTCAACACGGATGCCTTCCTGGACGGCTGGGCCGAACCGCTCTCGGTCTGGCAGGCCCTTCGCGCCGACGTGCTCGACCCGCTGATCGAGGGCCGGCCGGGAGCGTACCGGCGGTACGACTGGACGACGCGGCGCTTCGGCGACGAGCGCGTCAGGGTCGCCGTACCCGATGTCTTGATTCTTGAGGGCGTGACCAGCGGCCGGCGCGCGGTTGACGCGGAGCTCAGCGTGATGGTCTTCATGACCGGCGATCCGACGGTGCTATTCCGGCGGGTGGTGGCCCGCGACGGTGCGGAAATCGCCCCGGCGCTGCGGGACTGGCAAGCTGCTGAGACCATGTACTTTCACGCGGATCGTCCACGGGATCGAGCCGACATCGTGGTAGACGGCTCGACGGATGTGCGGCACGATCCCGAGAAGGAATACGTGCGCCTTTCTTGAGCGCGCTAACGGGAGGATGCGCCGATGACCGAGAACGTGCCGACCCGCCGACGCATCGTCCTCACCGGAATCAGTTCACGGGCATGGGAGCACCCCGCCGATCGAGGAGCACTCACCGCGCTGCGCGAGATGCGCGGCTTCGACGAGGTGCTCAAGGCCATCGCCGGGGTCTGGAACGACCGCGCATGGCGCCTGATGTTCCTCGGTGGGTCGATCCGGGTGGATCACCGGCAGCATCCTCGCGTCCACCGGATCTTCGCAGAGGCCGCCGCAACGCTCGACATCGACGAGCTTCCTGAGTTGTACGTCGGGCAGAGCCCGATGCTCAATGCCGGCTGTGTCGGCATGTCGAAGCCGTTCATCACGCTGACGAGCCGCTCCGTCGAGTTGCTCGACGACGACGAACTCCGCTACGTGCTGGGACACGAGCTCGGTCACTTGCGAAGTGGTCACGCCGTCTACCGCACGATGATGCTGATCATCCGACGCATGATCGTTGGCCTCGCATGGCTGCCGGTCGGCGCGATCGTGTTGCGCGGCATCGAGGTCGCGCTGATGGAGTGGTGGCGGAAGGCCGAGTTGTCGGCGGATCGCGCCGGCCTGCTCGCCGGTCAGGATCCCGCGGCCGCGCTGCGGGCGCACATGAAGCTCGCCGGCGGCGGCGACTTGTCCGAGATCGACACCGCGGCGTTCCTTGAGCAGGCACAGGAGTACGACTCAAGCGGAGATCTCCGGGACAGCATGATCAAGCTGATGATGACGGTCGGCTTGACCCACCCGCTGCCGGTGGCGCGTGCCGCCGCGTTGCGGTCGTGGATCGACTCCGGTGCGTACGCCCGGATCCTCAGTGGCGACTACCCGCGGCGCGAGACCGACCGGGACGCGTCGATTCGCGATGACGCACGCGAGGCGGCGGAGTCCTACCGCGACACGTTCCGTCACTCGCAGGACCCACTCGTCGGGCTGCTCCGCAAGCTCGGCGACGGCGCCGCCGGAGTCGGCGACGTGGTCGGCGCTGGCGCGAGCCGGGTGCGCGGCTGGATGGGCGGCCGCGGTCAGGGCACCAACGGCACGAGCCAGTCGGGCTCCACCGACGGGTCGAGCGACGAGGCGCAGGCCTGACGCGGATCCGTCGGCCCACCGTTGCCGCCTAGGATCGGCGGCATGACCGATGATGAGCTGCGCGCCCGAGTCGCTGCCACGCTCGATGGCGTACGAGCCGACCTAGAACGACTCGTCGCGATCCCGAGCATCGCGTTCGACGGCTTCGACCATTCGCACGTACACGCGTCTGCGAACGCGGTAGCCGAGTTGCTCCGCGGCGCCGGGCTGCCCGAGGTCGGTGTCGTCGAAGCGGGCGGCCAGCCGGCCGTCATCGGACGGAAACCGGCGCCACCCGGCGCGCCGACCGTGCTGCTCTATGCGCATCACGACGTCCAGCCGATCGGCGACGCGACGCAGTGGCAGACCGAACCGTTCGTGGCCACCGAACGCGACGGGCGGCTCTACGGACGTGGCGCCGCCGACGACAAGGCCGGAGTCATGGCGCATGTCTCGGCATTGCGCGCGCTCGGCGACGACCTGCCGGTCGGCGTGGTCGTGTTCGTCGAGGGCGAGGAGGAGTTCGGCTCCGATTCGCTTGAGGCGCTGCTTGTCGAGCACCGCGACGCGGTCGCCGCGGACGTGATCGTGATTGCCGACTCGGGAAACTGGGACATCGGCGTACCCGCGCTCACCACCAGCCTGCGCGGCATCGTGAACGTATTCGTCGAGGTCCGTACGCTCGACCACGCCGTACACAGCGGCATGTTCGGCGGTGCCGTGCCGGATGCACTGACCGCGCTCAGCCGCTTGCTCGCCACGCTGCACGATGACGCCGGCGATGTGGCGATCGCCGGACTGGTGCGCGGACAGGCATCACCGCTCGACTACCCAGTGGACCGGGCGCGCGCGGAGGCGGGCATGCTCGACGGCGTCGAGTTCATGGGTACGGGTCGGCTCGTCGACCGGATGTGGGCGAAGCCCTCGGTGTCGGTGCTCGGCATCGACGCGCCACCGACGAACGCTGCGCCGAATGCGCTCGTACCCAATGCCCGGGCCAAGGTCAGCGTACGAATCGCGCCGGGCGACGACGCCAGCAAGGCGTACCAGGCCGTCAAGTCGCATCTCGAATCGCACGCACCGTTCGGCGCGACGGTGGAAGTGTGGCTCGAAGCGGCGGGTGATCCGTCAGTCATCGACGCCACCGGTCCGATGTACGACGCGGCACGGTCGGCGTTCCGCGACGCCTGGGATGGCACCGAGCCGGTGGACATCGGGGTGGGCGGGTCGATCCCGTTCATCGCGACGTTCAAAGAGATGTTCCCGGACGCCGCGATCCTGGTGACCGGCGTCGAGGACCCGGAGGCGCGGGCACACGGTCCGAACGAGAGCCTGCACCTCGGCGAGTTCGCTCGGGTCTGCCTCGCCGAGGCGATGCTGCTGCGCAATGTGGCCGCGGTCCGTCGCTGACGGATCGTCGCGACGTCAGCCACCGGCGGGCGGGATCTGGCCGTCCGCCGGTGCGACGGTGGCCTGTTTCGCCTCGGCCGCGACGTCTCGGGCATGGAGCATCGGCCCGACCACCACGCGGACGGCCGCCGCGATCGGAATCGCCATCAGCGCACCGACCAGACCCAGCATGCTCGCGCCGACCAGCGCCACGAGCAGCACGGCGACGGATGGTAGGTCGACGGTGTTGCGCAGCACCCGCGGTGCGATGAGGTAGTTCTCGAGTTGTTGGTAGACCACGAAGAACAGCACCAGTACGACGGTGTTCGGCCACAGATCCGTGGTGGCGAACGCGACGACGACGCAGATCGCGGCGCCGATCGTGGCGCCGACCAACGGGATCAGGTCGGTGATGGCGACCGCCACGGCGAGCGGCAGTGCGAACGGCACGCCGAGGATCATCAGGACGAGGAACGCGCTCGCGCCGGCAATCAACGAGATGATCAGGTTGCCGATCATATAGGCGCCAACCTTGTCGATCATCACGTTCGTCACGTGGTCGACGCGAGCCCGGTGCCGCGTCGGAAACAGACGGGCGATGCCGCGCCTCAGCCGTGGCAGGTCGGCCATGAAATAGATGGTCAGCACGATCACCAACAGCGTCGTGAGTAGCGCGCCGAAGAAGCGGGTGCCGACCGACAACGCCTCGTGGCCAAGGAATGATGGCGCCCGGCGCGCGAACTCCTCGATGCGAGGTTGAAGATGGAAGCGGTCTTCGAACCTCGCAAGGCTCGGCGACTGGTCACGCAGATGCTGCAGGTAGCCGGGGAAGTCGCGGCCGAGTTGGTTCGCCTGACCGACCAGCGCCGGCACCGTGGCGTAGAGGAAGCCGGCCAGTGCCAACGCAAACACGACGAACACCAGGGTGACCGCCCACGACCGCCGGAACTTGTGCGCCATCAGCCATCGCACTACCGGATCGAGGCTGACCGCGATGAATGCCGCGACCAGCACTTGCACGAGTCGACCCCGCAATGCGTAGATCGCGGCGCTCGCGAGGAAAACCACCAATGCTCCGAGGGCCGCGGTGACCGCGTAGCCGAAGACCTGTCGATTCGTGACGCGCATTGGCCCAACGGCGTCGGCGGCTGGGCCGACGGGATCGGCGGCCGGCGGGTCGTCGGCCGCTGCGTTCCCGGCCGAGGCACCGGCATCGCCGCTGTGCATGGGCCGGAGGTTACCCCTTGTCGCGACCTTGAAACCGTCGACTCACTAATCGGCCGGCCGGAACCGCGAGCCAGTCACCGGCCCAACGGGCGCTCGAATCGGTGGAGCGCACCGCGACGGTTACGCCGTGATGGGCTTGCGCAGTGCCAGATCTAAGAAGAACGGCGAGGATACCCAGGTGTAGTCGCCGCTCATCGCGTCGCGAAGCCGAGTCACGAGATCGTCGGCCCGCTGCTCGGTCGCGACGCCCGATCGGATCGCACGGTCCCGTGCGGCGGCCATCGTGCCAGCGTGAAGCTCGAAGCCCGACGCCGGGTCGTGGACCATGAAGTGGCCGCTCATCCCGGCGACCTCGAAGCCCGCGTCCCGCGCCGTTTGTGGTAGGTCCGCCACGGCGGTGGCTGACAAGCCGGCCCGCTCGAGCATGTCGTGCAGAACCGCCCAGTAGTCGCCGAGGGCGTCCAGATCTGGATGCGACCGCGGCGGCGGGAAGCGCACCGCCTCCTGCGCCACGAGCCAACCGCCTGGGCGAAGCAGCGCCGCGATCCGACGCAACGTCTGGACCGGATTAGCCTGGTGCATTAAGAACAGCCGCGTGTACGCAAGGTCGAACGGGCCGCCGAGCGATGCGGGATCCACTTCGTTGACGTCGGCGGCAAACACCTCCACGTTGTCCAGCCCGAGTGCGGACGCTACCGTCCGCGCTTGCTCCACCGCTGAGGTGTTGAAGTCCACGCCGACGACCCGACCGGCGGGCCCGACCACTTCTGCCATGACGGCCAGCCCGCCGATCGGGCCGCAGCCGCAGTCGATCGCGTGCCATCCTTGCTGGACGCCGACGCGGCGGAAGGCAGTGCGAGTCATCTCCGCGGCCGCTCGGGAGATCTTCACGAGCCGCTGCAGGTCTTGGTCGTCGCCGTCGAGGATGTAGCGCTCGACCCGCTCTTCGATCGAGTCGGCCATCCGCACCTCCTTGCTCCAGCCACGATCGCCACAACAGCCACGGGCGGCAAAGATTGTACGTAGTCGATGTCCCGCATGGAAGCCGCACGACCCGGCGTCGCGCGCGGCTAGACGTCCAGTCGCGTCTCGAACGCCCGGGACGCCGGGCCCTCGTATTCGTGCAGCGTCACTTCACGACGGTCGGCGGTCGGCTCGACCCGTACCGTGACGGTCTGGCCGTCGGCGAGCCGAAGGCTGAACACCGGGTCCAGCGAGCACAGGAATTCAAACTCCTCCACCGCACCCTCGGACACCGCAACCAGCCGTGCCCGCGCATCCCAGCCCGAACCGTGCGCGCCGACTTCGAGGTCCACTTCGGTCGAGCCGAGTCGCGTTGTCGCGTTCGCCCACCAGTCCAGCCACGCCCGATCCGTACTGCGCTCCACCCGTGCAGCCTCTGGCGTCCACGCGGCCGCGTCAAGGCCGCTACGTCGTTCACCCAACGGCGTCGTTCACCCTACGGGGCGTACGGCCTTCGTTGTGTCGGCGGCGTTTGTTATCATTCGAACATGAGTTCTAAAGTGGAGGTGAC
>Ga0126377_10001466_pt1 | contig 15538 bp, 13 predicted proteins | sample PanSoiMetPlot_22_FD_92647 | JGI IMG/M metagenome (GOLD analysis project Ga0126377, IMG submission 92647) | Tropical forest soil microbial communities from Panama - MetaG Plot_22 | ecosystem: Environmental > Terrestrial > Soil > Tropical forest > Bulk soil | place: Panama | collected 2016-02-17
GATCACGCGGGCGGGACCGCACGCGCTACCCACCAGAGCGCGCCCATCCAGAACAACTGCAGCGGCAGTCGCCACGCCAACGGCGTTGCGGCGCGGCCCGCGACGTCGAGTCGCGCGCGAGCGGCATGAATGTTCGCGGGAAACATCGCGGCCAGCAGCCCGATCAGGCCGTAGGCAGCTGCGACTGAGAGCTGCGGCACGAGGAGGCCGATCGCGCCCAGCACCTCGAACACTCCCGTGATCGAGACCAGCAGCCCTGGAGCCGGCAACGAAGGCGGCACCATGCGAATCAAATCGTTCCTCGTCCGGGGGTGAAAGTGGGTGACGGCGGTGAACAGAAACATGACGAACAGCGCGAAGCGAAGCGAGGCCACCCAGGAATCCGCACCCTTCCAGACACCTGCGACGCCGAGCGAGCGTGACATGATCCACGCCGCCATCATGACAACCAGCGGTGCCATCAGATCCTCCTGCAATCAGATCTAACTGGTCCGGTCGAGGTTCGTCTTGAACGAACTGGCTGCGCATGACGCGGGGCTGCCACACACCCATGCGAGAATGCGCGCATGCTGATCCCGGCCACGAGCGACGCGCGCGCCACAGCCTTCGCATGGCCGGCTGCACTGTTCGTGTGGGGTCCTGGCTCGTGGTCCGATTTGCATCGCCATCACTCCGTGCAGCTGGTGATGGCTCTGCAGCGGACGATCCGCTTTCGCACGAGCCGGCACGGTCGATGGACGACGTGTCGTGCGGTTCTGGTGCGGCCCGACGCGCAACACGAGATCGACGCCAGGCATACTGACGTGCTGATCGGGTTCGTCGACGCAGAGAGCGATCTCGCTGGCGCGTTGACCGCAAACAGCGGCGTATCGGAAGTGGCGGTCATCCCTGCAGGAACGATTGCGAGTTGGCGGGCCGCGTTGGGCGACGCCGATTCCCTGACCGCTGAGCGCGTCGAGCCGTGGGTCCGCAGCACGCTCCTTGGCCAGCCTCAGCCTCTACGGTTGGATCGCCGCATCAAACAGGTGCTTCGGACGCTCCCGGAGAAACTGGCCGAGGCCGACCCGGTGTCGCTGCAGTCGGTCGCCACCAGCGTCGGCCTGTCGCCATCGCGGTTCATGCATCTCTTTACAGCGTCGGTCGGCATTCCGCTCCGACCGTACATCCTATGGTTGCGACTGCAGCGCGCCGCCGCTGTACTGGCCCGGAAACGATCCGTCACCGAGGCCGCCTACGCAGCCGGGTTCTCAGACTCTGCGCATTTCACACGCACATTCCGTCGCATGCTTGGGGCGACGCCGCGTCAGATACTTGAGCGGGGTCTTGCGGCCCGCGACTTTCATCTCTGACACTCCAGCCCCGAGTGACACGAACCCACGGACGCGGCGCCTCAATGCGATAACGGCTCGTCGAGCCGGATGATGATGAACTCGTTCGAGTCCGGCTGGCCCGGTGTCCGCCCCGAACTGCCTGGGTAATTGTTGTCGTTCAGGACGCCGAGCCTGCGGTCATCGAGTGGAATCACGCTCTCGATCGTCACGAATGGGAATGTGAACACCGGCCCGAGTCCGCCCAGGTTGTCGGGGTCGTCGATGTGCAGGAGGTCCGCGACCTGGTGCTTCACCAGGAACCCGTTGGCATCGACGTCGTTCAAATCGACTTTGTAAATGCGCTTGAAGAGCGCGGTCGCGCCCTGTCCCCCATCGCGCTCGATGATCACGAAGGTAGATTTGGTGATCGCAGTCATATCGCCGATCGACTGCCCGGTCTGAATGGGCGCCTCGAGTCGATAGAACCACTGCCGGCCGGTGTACTGCCTCGACTCGATATCGAACTCGTTGATGGTCAACCTTCGCTGATCGGGATCAGTCGTGAGCGCCCCCTCGAGGAGTGGATACAGCGTCTTGCCATCGGGAGTGATCGCCATGCCTTCGAACCCTCGACTGGTTGGGAGGTTGGGTATCCGCCCGGCAAGGAACGGGTTCTGTGGGGCGAAGACACCAGGAAGAGGGATTGGCGCTTCGAGCACTTTTCCGGTGGCATCGGTGTGCAGCAGGAACGGACCGAACTCGTCGCCGAACCACAGCGTGCCGTCGTGCGCTTCGCGAACCGACTCGATGTCGAAGTCGGCGCCGGTCAGATATCGGTTTCTGACGATCGCGATATCCACGGGGATTGAGCTCGTCGGGTAATACGTGGGCTTCTCGGCGACGATCGGAAAATTGATCTTGAAATCGGGATCGCGCAGCGTGAAGAACGACTCGAGTGTGACCGCACCGGATCCGCCCGTCTTGGTCTTGAAGTCGGGCGAGATGCGATGGACTCGAAGCACATAGTCCGCCGAATTCTCCTGCGCCCCGAAACCGTTGTCCGACATCACCAGGAAGTCGCCCTTCGACGTGCGGAGAACCGACGAGACACCCTGTACGGGTTGTCTGTCAGTGAAGGGCGGCACGCGGCCGTTGGCTGCAGTGACGAACTGACCGGACGTCGGCCCGGACTCGAACGTGTCGGCAGGCAGGACGGCGTACGCCTCGAGCGTTTGTGCGGCCACCGGTGCCCACGCAGCACAGCTCACGAGCGCCGCGGCGAGCGCGGTCGGAGTCTTCAGCATTGGCAATGTCCTTTCGAGGAAGGCTGTCAGCGTAGCGGCCGGAAATGTCGACGCTGTGTAGTCGGCCGCACGAACATGCAACGACGAGACGACGACGGTGTGAGCGGTTCTGGACCGCCCAGCGATATACTGGCTGCATCGTCGCCTCAGGTAGGTCAGGTAGGAAGCGACGCCCGCGAGCGCAGTTCCCGATCATGCAACTCTCGGCCGAGCCCCCATCGTTCCGCTTCGCAAGTTTCGAACTGGACGTACGTTCGCGTGAGCTGCGGACTGGCACGCGACGGATTCGTCTTCAGGATCAGCCTTTCGAGATCCTTCGCATGATGCTCGAGCGGCCTGGCGATGTGATCACCCGCGACGAGCTCCAGCGGCGGCTCTGGCCGGACGGCACGTTCGTCGACTTCGAGCATGCGCTCAATGCCGCGGTCAAGCGCTTGCGCGCGGCGCTCGGGGACGAGGCCGAGCGCCCTCGGTTCGTCGAGACATTGCCTCGGCGCGGCTACAGATTCATCGCGAAGCTCGATGGGTTCGACCGCGCGCGTGATGATGCGGCACCGCGGAATCAGTCTCACCCCCGTCTGCTCGTCCTCCCGTTCACGAACCTGAGCGGCGACTCAGCGCAGGAATATTTCAGCGACGGCCTCACCGAGGAGCTGATCGCACAGCTCGGCGCACTGTGTCGTGGGCGCATCGGCGTCATCGCCCGATGGTCGTCGATGACCTTCAAGGGCACGACGCAGCGTGCACGCGCGATCGGCGAGGCACTGCACGCGAACTATCTGCTCGAAGGCAGCGTGCGACAGGAGGCCGACCGGATCCGGATCACGGCACGGCTGATCGAGGCGGCGAGCGAAACGCAGATCTGGTCCGACTCGTACGAGCGGGACCTGTCTGACTGCTGCACCCTGATGGCCGGCCGACTCTCGATTCAAACTGACGTCGCGTCACGCGTCGCCCGCGCCCTCGCGTTGGAGATTGCGCCGGCGCCTTCGCCATCACCGACGCAGACGCTCGCGCCCTCTGCGTACCAGGCGTACCTCAGAGGCCGATACCACTGGAACACCCGGGGAGCAGAAGGGCTCGACGACGCCCTGGCCGCATTCACACGCGTCGTCGAAGAAGCGCCGGGGTTCGGGGCCGGATATGCCGCGCTCGCCCGGGCACGGATTGCGCAGGCCGAGTATTACGACGGCGTCCCGCGACACCAGCTTGCACTCGCGCGCGACGCGGCCGTCCGTGCGCTGGAGCTCGATCCCGATCTGTCCGACGCACACCTCGCGATCGGGGACGTGCATCGGATGCTGCACTGGGACTGGCGTTCCGCCGAAGACGCGTACGCTCGTGCAATGATGCTGAATCCAAGCTTCGAGAACGTGCATCGTTCGTACGGCGCGCTGCTGATCGTCCTCGACCGGCCGGAGGATGCTGTTCGCGAAGTCGAGCATGCGTGCGAGCTGGATCCGTTGTGCCTGATTTCCACGCTCACCGCGGCGCACGTGCAGTACTTCGTGGGCGACTACGATCGCGCCGCCGAAAAGTGCCGCTACACCATTGACGTGGAACCGGAGCGTGCGTCGGCCCATCGACTGCTTGGAGCGCTGCTCCTCCAGTCGGGTGTTCCCGAGCAGGCGCTCGCGGCACTCGACGCTGCGCTCGCGGTTGAGCCCGACGATCCGATCACACTCGCCTGGCTCGCGCACGCGCGGGCAGTGACCGGTGATCGTGAAGGCGCCACTGCCCTGCTGCAACGGCTCCGCGAGTCATCACGGTACGTCTCTTCCTACCACCGCGCGGTGGCGCACGCTGGTCTCGCGGATCTGGACGCCGCATTCGCCGCACTCGATGACGCGTGCGCCGATCGCGACCCGATGGTGTCGCTGGTCGCGGTCGAACCGCGTTTCGAACTGCTACGGCAGCATCCGCGTTACCTGACGCTTGCCGACCACCTCAGATCGAATCGTTCCAACGCGTAGATCCAGCCGACGTCTGATTGGGCGACGGCCGCTCCACTACAACCCAATCTTGATCCGGACCAGCGCTTCGCCCAGCAGGCCGCTCTCGGGATAGAAGTGGCCGCCGATCACGTGGATGCCGACCTCGGCGTCGATCGCAAGCGTGTCGCCGGCCTGCACTTCGATGCCGACATGCCCGTAGGGGCCGGCGCGCCAACCGCTGGCGGGGGCTCGATCGAAGGTCGCCCTGTAGATGCCGATCCCGAGGCCGCCGTACGGCGCGATCGGGGCGAGTGACCGCTTCACTCCCGCCAAGCTGATTGTCAGGCGCGTAAAGCGGGCGGTGTCACCCACGTCGCTGCGATAGACCAACGCCGGAATCGCCTGTCGTGTGCGAGCCGCTTCGAGCCGAACCCGCGCCGAGTCCCCAATCGGCAGCTCGTAGGTGCCGGAAAGGAGCAGGTTCTTCCCATCCCCAGACCAGTTGCCATCGTCGGAAACACCGACGCCGATCGCGAACGTCGGCCGCGGGTGGTCTTGCGAAAAGGCGGGCTGGGCTGCGGCAGGCACGGTGGCCGCGACAAGCATCGTGAGAAGAAGGAGTGTCGCGCGCATGCCGATACTGTCCTGCATGCGCTGCCCGGAAGTCCTGAGCTACTCCTGAAATCTCCTGAACCCGTTACGATCACAAGCCGTCAAGCGAGGGGCTGAGGACACCGTCACGCCGAAGGCGCCGCAGCGTCCATCCCGTATTTCCGTTTGATCGGGATGTGCTCAGGGCCGGCCATGAATGACAGGAGGGCGCGGGCCGCATCCGGCTGGGTCGACGTCTGCGCGATGCCGCCTGAGAACGTTGTGATCGCCTGAATCTCCTGTGGCAACAGCCCCACGACCTCGATCCCGTCGACGCCGATCAACTCGCTCAATTGTTGAAAACCCAGTTCGATCTCACCTCGTGCGACGAGACTGCCAACCGGTACGCCAGCCGGCGCCACGGTGATCCGGTTCTGCAGTCGATCCTCGGTGTCCCAGGTCTTGAACAGCTTTGCGAGATACGCACCACTCGGCCCCGTGGAGTAGCCGACGGACCGAGCCGAGAGCACCGCGCGTTTGACCCCTTCCGCGGAGCCGATGTCCGGATGTGGTGTGCCAGCCGGAACCGCGAGTGCGATTGGAGATACTGCGACGTCGATCCGGCTGCCCGCAATGATTCGGGAGGCGGCCGTCAGATTCTCTATGGCGTCCTTTGCCAGCACGACGAGATCGAACGCTTCGCCTGCGCTGACCCGCTTTGCGGCATCGACGCCGCCGATGGATTCGAGCGAGACACGGTGCGATGAAGTGGCCTCGAACTGCGCTGTCAATTCTGCAAGCAGTCGTCGCGTCGCCATCGACGAGACGACCCGAATCGGAGATGGGAGATTCACTGTAGGTTTATACCTCGCGCCGACCATCTGCCTCACCTTGGAGGCGCGCAGGCGGCATTGCCGAAGCAGTGCGACAGCAGGTTGAGGGCGGTCAGCGACACACCATAGAATGGCCACCGTCCGCGAACGAGCGCGGGACGGTGATCCACGCCATGGCCGGGCATAACGACCTCGGCGGTAACAAGAACGGGCTGCTGACCCGATCGGTCGAAACCTGGGAGCGCCTCGACGCCATTGTCCAGTTGGGGAGCGACGCGATCGTGGTCGTCGATGAGCGTCAGCAGATACTCGTGTTCAATCCGGCCGCGGAGCGCATGTTCGGCTGGCCGCGTCAGGATGTGATCGGCAGCCAACTCGAGCGGCTCGTGTCTCCGCGTTTTCGATCGGTACTCGATGCGGGCTTCGATACGGTGCGTCAGACCGCCGGTCACTCGCGCGATGCCGGCGCGCCGCTCGCCATCTACGGCATGCGCGCTGATGGTGAGGAGTTTCGGTGCGAGGCCTCGATCGCTCAGTTCGCAGTCGGAGGCCGGCGCGAGTTCGCGGTCAGCATTCGGGACATCACGGAGCGAAAGCAGTTCGAGAACGCGATCTACCGTCAAGTCGAGTTCGAGGCGTTCCTCCAGGATCTCTCCAGCGCGTTCATCGGATTCCCTGATGAGACAGTCGACGTGAACATGGTGCAGGGCCTCGCGCGTGTGGGCAACTTCCTGCGACTAGATCGCGTGACGATTCTCGAACTGACTGCAGATCGCAATGAGATGGTCGTCGCCTACTCCTGGAGTTCGCCCGGAGTCGAGGCTCCTCTGCCTCGATTCTCGAGACAATCGCAGCCGTGGTGGTTGGGTCAGGTCCTGCGGGGCGATGTGAGCGTTGCAACGCATGTGGACGATCTTCCCGAGCAGGCGGCACAGTACCTTCGCTCGAGGGGCGTCGCGTCCGTTGCGTCGGTTCCGCTCAGAGTAGGCGGTGAGATTGCGGGGGCCATTTCATTCGTCACGGTGCATCGTCACGAAACGTGGACTCCGGAAACGGTGAACCGTCTCAGGGCGATCGGCGACATTCTCTGGAACGCGTTGAAACGCCGGCAGGCGATGCAGGCGCTGCTCGCCACGCAAACGCTCGTGCGCGAGAGTGAAGAACGCTTCCGGCTCGCGATGAGCAACGTGGCCGCAGGCGTGTACACGCTCGACCTCGAGGGGCTGGTCACGTACATGAACCCGGCCGCCGAGGCGATGTTCGGATGGACGATGGCCGAACTGCTCGGCAAGAAGATGCATGACGTGACGCACTACAAGCATCCTGACGGGTCTCCGTTTCCGGCCAGCAACTGCCCGGGTCTTCAGGTTGTGCAGAAAGGCATCGAACTCCGCGAGCACGCTGATACGTTCATTCGGAAGGACGGACGGTTCTTCCCCGTTGTCTATACGGCGTCGCCCGTGAAAAGAGACGGGACGATCGTGGGCATCGTCGTGGGATTTCGGGACGACACCGAACGCCGCGAAGCCGAACGGGCGGTCCGGGAAAGCGAGGAGCGCTTCCGTCTCATTGCGAACACGGCCCCGGTCATCATCTGGATGTCGGACGCCGACAACCACGGGACGTTCGCCAACGACTCGTGGACGAACTTCACTGGCCAGTCGATGGAGACCGCTCGTGGAGAAGGATGGACGGTCGCGATTCACCCGGAGGATTTCGAGCGATTCCGTGACGTGTACATGACCGCGTTCGATCGGCGCGAGCCCTTCCAGGCGGAATACCGGCTCCGTCGACATGATGGCGACTTCCGCTGGGTATTTGCTCAGGGCGTCCCGAGATACGACGCGACCGGCTCGTTTGCCGGTTACATCGGCTCGTCAGTCGATGTCACGGAACGCAAGGAGGCCGAAGAACTGCTGTCGACGCTGAGTCAACGCCTGATCGAAGCCCAGGAGCAGGAACGGTCTCATCTCGCGCGCGAACTTCATGACGACATCAATCAGCGCTTGGCCCTGCTGGTGCTCAGTCTGGAGACCGTGAAGAAGCCGCTTCGGACGTTGGCCCCTGAGCTCGCCGAGCAGATCGGAGAGGCAGTCGACAGCACCATGCGTCTCACGAGCGATGTGCAGAGTCTGTCTCATCGCCTTCATTCGTCGAGGCTGCACACGCTGGGCCTCGAGGCGGCGGCACGCGAAGTCTGTCGGGAATTTTCAGAACGGTCCGGCGTGACGATCGAATTTCAGAGAGAAGGCGTCGTCGCCGGGCTCGGAGAAGCGGTGTCCGTCTGCGCGTACCGCGTGCTGCAGGAGGCGCTCCAAAACGCGATCAAGCACAGCCGCACGCGGGACATCGCGGTGTCGCTGCACGGCGACGTCAGCGCCCTCACGCTGACGGTGCGCGATTCGGGGATCGGCTTCGACCCGAGCAAGGCCCTGAAAGGCAGGGGACTGGGTCTCGTCAGTATGAAAGAACGCTTGAAACTGGTCGACGGACAATTGACCGTGGAAGCTCATTCTCCTGGAGGAACGACGGTTCGCGCGCGCGTGCCGCTCCGCCGCAGTGTGTGACGATATGGACCGCTCTCGGTCCTCATCACAAAGACAGAAGTAGGCAGTGCGCGCGGATCTGACGCACAATACGCGGGTCCTATCTGTCTGAAGGAGCGTTCGATGCGCATTCTCCTGGCTTTCGGGCTTCTGTGCGCCATGGCCTCACCCGCCGCCGCGCAGGCATTCGCGAATGCGAGCAGTTCGCTCGCGAAGTACACCGTCGCCGACGCCGCGCCGTCGAAACCGTGCGAGGGCCTGTCGTCGTTCAAGGGGGAAGGCGTCGTGTCGATCACGGCTCGCGTGGTCGAAGCGACCGCCGACACACCTCGGCACTGCCGCGTGACCGGCATGATCACGCCGGAAGTCGCCTTCGAGATCAACCTGCCCGAGAAGTGGAATCAGCGGTTCTTCATGACCGGCAACGGCGGCCTCGCCGGCGATGCGCTGGATACGCCGAACAACCCCGATCGCACCTCCGCGCTGACGAACGGGTTCGTTCACGCGCGCACCAACACCGGCCATGACGCCCGGAAGGAACCAAGCGGCTCGTTCGTGCTCAGCAATCCGCAGAAGGCGATCGACTACGCCTACCGCGCGGTGCACGTCACAGCGGAGCTCGCCAAGCAGGTTGCCAAGGACTACTACGCGAAGCCGGTGACCTTCTCCTACTGGAATTCGTGCTCGAACGGCGGCAGACAGGGCCTGCTGGAAGCGCAGCGCTACCCCGCCGACTTCGACGGCATCGTCGCCAACGCGCCATGGGTCGATCAGACCGGGTTCATGATCGGCGCGATGTGGAACCAGAAGGCGATGACGGAAGCGCCGGTATCAGCTGCCAAGATGACGCTCGTCGCGGAGAAGGTGATGACGAAGTGCGACGCGGTCGACGGTCTCAAGGACGGTCTCATCGACGACCCGCGGAAGTGCAGCTTCGATCCCGCTCGCGACGTTCCCGCGTGCAGCGAAGGCGCGGACGCGGCCGACTGCCTCACCGCTGCGCAGGCGTCGACGCTCAAGAAGATCTACGGCGGACCCGTGAGCAACGGAAAGGCATTCTTCCCCGGCTACATGCTCGGAAGCGAACAACCGGTGCCGGGCCAGGGCGGCGCCGTCAACAGCGCGTGGTCGGGATCGATCATCCCCGCCCAGCCGAACGCCAAGCCGGCAGACTTCAATCTTGCCGAAGGCATCATGAAGTACCTCGTGTTCGAGCCGCCCAAGCCCGAGTACGACACCATGACGTTCAACTACGACAAGGATCCCGCGCTGGTCGCGCGCTGGAGCAAGCTTGCCGACGCGAAGGACGCGGACCTGTCGAAGTTCCAGAAGCGCGGCGGCAAGTTGATCATGACGTATGGGTGGGCCGACCAGATCCTCCAGCCGGTGATGGGCGTGAAGTACTACGAGTCGATCGTCGCCAGGGACAAGAAGGCCGCCGAGTTCGCGCGGCTGTTCATGGTTCCGGGCATGACGCACTGCGCCGGCGGAATCGGACCGGATCGCAACGACGCTGTGACCGCCGTGATCGACTGGGTCGAGAAGAGCAAGACTCCCGATCAGCTGATCGCGAGCAAGGTGACGGACGGGAAGACGGTGCGCACACGTCCGCTGTGCCCGTATCCGCAGGTTGCGCGCTACAGGGGGCAAGGGAGCATCGACGACGCCGCGAATTTTAGCTGCGTGGCGCCGAAGTAAATCGCGCTCAGTGGTCCTCCCTCGTCAACTGGGTCCCTACGAGATTCTCGCCGCCATCGGCGCAGGCGGAATGGGCGAGGTGTATCGCGCGCGCGATGCAAAGCTCGGTCGCGACGTCGCGATCAAGATCCTGCCGGCCTCGCTCGCCGACGATCCCGAACGGCTCGCGCGGTTCGAGCGCGAGGCCAAGGCGCTCGCCTCCCTCAACCACACGAACATCGCGCAGATCTATGGCTTCGAAGGCCACGCCATCGTCATGGAGCTCGTCGACGGCGGCACACTCGCGGATCGGATCGCCGGCGGGCCGTTGAATGTTGCTGATGCATTGGCAATTGCGCGGCAGATTGCCGATGCACTCGATGCGGCACACCAGAAAGGCATCGTCCATCGCGATCTGAAGCCATCGAACATCGGGTTCACAGGCGACGACATCGTGAAGGTGCTGGATTTCGGGCTGGCGAAGGATGCTAGCGGCGAAACACAAGCCTCGTCGTTGACACATTCGCCGACGATGTTGAGCCCGACGATGACGGGCATGCTGCTCGGAACGGCGCCCTATATGTCACCGGAACAGGCGCGGGGGAAACCGGTCGACAAACGTACCGACATCTGGGCCTTCGGCTGCGTGCTCTTCGAAATGCTGACCGGCACCCGCGCGTTTCTCGGCGAGACAACCACCGACACCATCGTCGCGATTCTCGAGCGCGAGCCTGACTGGGCAGTCCTGTCCTCCAGCGTACCCGACACGGTGGTGACGACGCTGAAACGCTGTCTAGAGAAAGACCCGAAGCTGCGGCTTCGCGACATTGGCGATATCAGATTGGATCCTGTGTCGGGAAGATCGCCCCAGCTTCGCACTCGTCTGCAGCTACTGCCGTGGGCGCTGGCTGCCGTGTTCGCATTGTCCGCAGTGGCGCTGGGTGTGTCGCTCGCGCGACGTGAGAATCCGGCGGCCGCTGCAAAGCCGGCGTGGGCAACCGAGGGCGCGACGTTCTCGATCCAGGCTCCCGTCGATCATTCGGATGCCGTGATTCCCCAGCCGACAATCGCCATTTCGCGCGATGGCCGGTACATCGCCTGGGTAGGGAACGTCGGTCCCGCGCAGCAACCGTCCCTCTGGCTTTACGAAGTATCGAATGGCACCACACGTCAGATCGCTGGTACCAACGGTGCCGGCACTCTGTTCTGGGCACCCGATTCACGTGCGATCGGATTTCAATCGCAGGGAATGCTGCGCACGATTGACGTGACCACCGGCGCGATCCGTTCGCTCGCGCCCAATCCTCAAGTGTCTGCTGGTGGGGCATGGAGTCCGTCCGGCGTCATCGTCTTTTCGACCCGCTATTCACTGCAGATGATTCCCGCGACCGGCGGCGAGCCGCGCGTAGTGGCGACGCTGAATGCCGAGTATCAGGAGAACTCGCTGCGCTTCCCACGTTTCCTACCCGATGGCCGTCATTTCCTCTACGTCGCGCGAAGCGGACGTACCAGTCGAAGCGCGGCCTACGTGGGTTCGATCGACGGTGAAAAACCAAAGCGACTGTTTCCGGTGTCGTCTCATGTCGAGTATGTCCCGCCGGGCTATCTCGTCTACATCCAGGACGAGCAACTGGTCGCACGTCGCTTCGATCCCGATCGCATGACTGCAGAGCCCGAACTGACGACTGTTCTGAGTCGCTTCGGCGGAACAGACGGCGGCATGCGCGGCCATTTCACGCTGTCGGACAACGGCGTGCTCGCGTATCTGGCGGAACCAGCCACCCCGAGTGTTCGATTCAGATGGGTGGATCGCACCGGACGCGACGAAGACGCCGGGTTTCCAGCCGGGGACTACACCACGTTTCGGGTTGCACCAGACGGACGACGGGTGGTTGTGGACAATCGGACCGAGCACTCGATCGCTCGTGACGTGTGGGTCCTCGATCCCTCGGCGCCGCCACGTCGCGTCACATTCGGTGGGAGCGACGACTGGCAACCGTTCTGGTCTGCAGATGGTCTCAAGCTGGCTTGGATGTCGTATCGCAACGGCACGGGTGACCTGTTCGCGAAGGAACTCGACGGAGCGGCCCCGGAAGCTGCCGTGTTCAAGCCGAGCGAGTTCCAAGACGACCAGCGAGTGCCTGGCGACTGGGCGCCCGACGGCCGGTCGATTGCGTACTGGACCGATCGTTCGGACACACGCGGAGACGTCTGGGTGCAGTCGCTCGATGGTTCGAAACCCATCGCGATCGCCGCGACATCGTTCAACGAAATGCGACCACGGTTTGCTCCTGACGGACGCTTCGTCGCCTATGAGTCCGACGAATTGGGACAGAACGAGATATTCATTCAGCCGGTCCCGCCGACTGGTGGCAAATGGCAGATCTCCATCAGCGGCGGATCTGGACCTTCGTGGCGACATGACGGCCGAGAGTTGTATTACGTCAACTCGAGCGGCGATCTGGTTGCCGTACCAATCACAACATCGGACAGGACCTTGTCCGTTGGCTCGCCGGTCCGCTTGTTTTCCGGCCTGGGATTCGTCACCGCAGTTCGCCAGTACGATCCGGCGCCGGACGGTAGCCGCTTTCTCGTGCGGCGCGTGAGCGATCCTCCGGCGCAGCCGATCATGGTGGTGTTGGATTGGACGGCGCGGCTGGTTCGGAAATAGGACGGCGACGGAGAGAGCCGGACGACTTCGCGGTGTGAACCCAGATCGAGATGACGTGGCCATCGGCGATGGACGTTCGCACCTTGACGCCGTCGCCGACGTATCACATGCTCGGGTGATGAATGATCGAAGACATGATCGCCTCCCTCGCACTGACGGGAGCCGTCCAGCGCCATCACCACGATCCTCGATCAGAACGGTGACAGGGCGATGTCACCGGTGATGAGCTCACGGGGAGCACATCCTCTTCCGTTTCTTTGCTTCGTGATCTTTGTGATCTTCGTGGCCAGAGTCTCCGTTTCTCCGTTTCGTGGCTTGCTGCAGTCGCGTACCGTGGGCCCGGGCGACATCGTCATCATCCCGGCCGTGGTCTATCATGGCTTCACCGACGTCACCGATCACGTGTTGCCGGCAGGGTACGTGCACCCGCTCTCGAAGAAATAACTTCGCGATCACCGAAGGCCTGGCGTCGTTGCGCTGAGCACCGAGATGGTCCACGACACGTGCCGTCGAAAAAGACCGGCGGCCGGGCAAGAGAGGTTAGGATGGCGTCATGCCAAAGCTGATCGTCCTCTATCTGCCTCCTTCCGACGTGGCCACATTCGAGCGACGGTACCAATCGGAGCACGCCCCGATGGTGATGGCGAAGATTCCCGGGTTGAAGAAGTTCGTTGCGGCGAGGGTGGTCGGACCGCCGGGGAAGGCTCCCTATCAACGAGTCGCCGAGCTGTACTTCGACTCGATGGAATCGTTGCAGAAGGCACTGGAGTCTCCTGGTGGGCAAACGACTGTTGCCCACGCGCTCGAGATCTCGACGGGCGGCGCGCCGGTCGTTCTGATCGCCGAAGACGATTAGCACGCGGCCTTACGACCTGTCCGCCACCGTGAGATCGTGGCCCTCCTCGATCGCGCGTCTCAGCGAGTCCAGGTCGGCAGCGAGCGCGCGCTTGTTCACGAGCACGAGAACGAGAAAAAGAAGCACCCACGGGAATCGGAGCCTGACTTCGACCTCGTGGGTGATGCGGACTCCCTGCTCGACGGGCGCCAGCAGGAAGGACAGCTGTGCCGAGCGGAACCACCGGGAGCGCACGAGGCTGAATCGGAGCACCGAAGGCGCGGCGATCTCGTCGACGCGAAATTCCTGCGTCATCCCCGACGGTGCTGTCGTCCGCACGATCGAACCCACCTGAAGCGGTGGCGACGACACGAGGTCCGCGCGCGCAACGCTGCGGTCCCAGCGGGGAGCGTTCTTCTCATCCGAAAGAAACGCCCACACGCTCTCGATGTCGCTCTTGACGACGACCCAAGACGTCATGTGCATCCGTGCGACTGGCTCTCGTTCCCGACGACCCTCTGATGCGATCATAGTGGACTACGCGTTCATCGACGACGCGAGTCGTCCATTGGAGGGAAAGGATGGGCCGTTGAAGAAGATTGGGTTCCTGTCGTTCGGTCACTGGTCGGCCACGCCCTACTCGCAAGTGCGCACGGCGGCGGACGCGCTGCTGCAATCGATCGATCTGGCGGTGGCCGCCGAGGAGCTGGGTGCGGACGGCGCCTACTTCCGGGTGCACCACTTCGCCCGTCAGCTCGGCTCACCGTTCCCGCTCCTCGCAGCCGTCGGCGCACGCACAAAAAAGATCGAGATCGGTACGGCCGTCGTCGACATGCGCTACGAGAACCCGATGTACATGGCCGAAGACGCGGGAGCGGCGGATGTCATCGCCGGCGGCCGGCTCCAACTGGGGATCAGCCGCGGGTCACCGGAGCAGGTGATCGACGGCTGGCGCTATTTCGGCTACTCGCCCGCCGAGAGCGAGACGAACGCCGACATGGCGCGTCGCCACGCGGAGGTCTTCCTCGAAGTGATCGAAGGTCGAGGGTTTGCTCAGCCCAACCCGCGGCCGATGTTCCCGAATCCGCCCGGTCTGCTGCGGCTCGAGCCACATTCCGAAGGACTGCGCGATCGGATCTGGTGGGGCTCGAGTTCAAACGCGACCTCTCAATGGGCCGCAAAGCTGGGAATGCACCTTCAGAGCTCCACGCTCAAGGACGATGAAACCGGCGAACCGCTGCACGTTCAGCAGCGCAAGCAGATCGAAGCCTACAGGGCGGCATGGAAAGAGGCCGGGCATACGCGTGAGCCGCGCGTCTCGGTGAGCCGAAGCATCTTCGCGCTCGTCGACGACCGCGACCGGACTTATTTCGGACACGACGCTCGCGACCAGGATCACATCGGCTACATCGATGCGAACACCCGCGCCATCTTCGGCCGCTCGTACGCCGCCGAGCCCGAGGTGCTGGTCAAACAACTCGCCGCGGACGAGGCCATCGCCGCCGCCGACACGCTGCTCCTGACCGTGCCAAACCAGTTGGGCGTGGAATACAACGCCCACGTCATCGAGAGCATCCTCAAGTTCGTCGCGCCCGAGCTGGGCTGGCGCTGACGGTTCGTTCTAGAGACGGGCGCGTCGATCGCGAATTCACCTCAGAGTTCACGCATGTTGGATGGCGGCCGCGTAAGCAAGGCCGATGCAGCGCGAAGCAGGAACGCGGCCGCAGTGATTCACCGCGTCGACTTCCGTCCACGCGTTCGAGTTGCGATGAGACGGCTCGGACGTTTTGTGCCGTGTAACAGATGGGCAGCGAGGCACCTGTTAGTCGACGCGTCA